>JACADM010000150.1_pt1 | contig 36268 bp, 67 predicted proteins | sample 7512371 | NCBI WGS metagenome assembly JACADM01 (sample SAMN14389041, study PRJNA612141) | algae metagenome | isolation source: non-axenic algae culture | place: India: Navi Mumbai | collected 2017-01
TCGAGGTGCACATCGCGCTGCGGAAGGCGATCGTGATGTCGGCGTCGCGGAAGAGGTTGTCGATGCGATAGCGCAGGTCGCTGGGGATCGACAGGCGGTCCGACGGCTGGTTCATGTTGATCGCGAAGAACAGTCGGAAGTTCAGCGAGTTGTCGCCAGTTGTCGAAGAACGCGCGGGGTATTCAGTACTCGCCCGTGCTCCTCCGCGGCTTTCATGATGAGTTTCGACGCCTCACGCGTCGGCAGCCGTACGCGATACCGACCTCGACGGCGAGCCACCACCTGATCGGTGAGTGTCCAGTTCCCAGATTGTTGTCGAGGAGCGTGGGTTGGGCAGGATCATCTCGATGTTGGTCGGCGTCTGATCCGAGTCGAGCGTGCGCCGATCTGCTGAACGGTGCCGACCACGCCGTTGACGTCGATGAAGTCGCCGACGCGTACCGGGCGTTCGGCCAGCAGGATGAGTCCGGACATGAAATTGCTGGCGATCGTCTGGGAACCGAAGCCGATACCGATTGCCACCACCGCACCGCCGGGACGAAGATGGTCAACGGCACTTCGATGATGCGCAACGCCGTGAGCGCGAAAGTCAGAAGCAGGATGTAAAGGATGGTTTTGAAGGCGGACGCGGCGTGGGTGTTCAGGCCGAAGCGGGGTAGCACTCGAGCTCAGCAGTGACGCCAGCCACCGGGAAAGGTTGAAGGCGACGGCCAGAAGGAACAGACCAATGACGAGTTTGTCGACCGTCAGCGCGGTGTTGTCGTCGAGTTCGATGATTTCGTAGGACCAGATCTTGGTGAGGAACGACCAGGCGATCACCACCCGATCCCACCATGAGATGCCGGCTCGCTCGCCGATGAGTTCCGCGAGCAGCGTAGTTGCGGCGGATGATCTCGCGCCGAGAGCACCGTCGATGTCCGCGGCGAGACGCGGTACGCGTCGATACGTTCGACGGCGAGTTCGGACGTGCCCGGGGCGATTGTGGCGAGTTCCCCTTCGAGGCGTGATCAGGCGTGAGCGGACCTGGCGTGCCCGATCGGTGAGCGCGCTCTCGTCGGCATCGGACCGCGCCCGGATCGCCTCGACATCGTCCTTGAGCACTGATCTCGCGACCGGGTACTCGCCCCGCTGGACCGCGAACCGGTCGGTCCATCCGTCACGGCGAACTCCGTGCGACGCCGGCGTTCGCCGATGACCTCACTGCGCGGGCCAGAACGATGAGTATCTCGCGGGCGATCTCGACGCGAGGGTCGCCGGCAGCGGCGTCGGCGCCCCGTCCGTTTGTCCATTGATTCACGCGGTCCCGCAGATCGGCCGACTGAGAACGGATGGAGTCGAAGGACTCGGTCAGTCTGTCCTGCAGATCGGCGATCCGGGCGAGACGCTGATCGAGGTCGTCCTGGGTAAAACGAACACGGGGCCGGATCTGGTTGATGCTCGCGTAGGCCGAATCTCGATGAGTTCGATGGACTGTTGCGACTGATCGAGCGCGCTCAGTTCGACCGTCGCTTCCGCGACGCGTTCCTTCACGACCGCGAGTTCCTGCCGCCGCGGCCAGCCGGGTTCGGTCCGCCGATCATCCGCGTCCGGCGTAAGAGCGTTGATTGCGCGTCGCTCGGCAGTCTGCTCACGCAAGCGTCGCTGCTCGCGCCCCAGGTCTGTGCGGGCTCGGTTCGCGTCGGCCTGCGATCGTGCCAGAAAGGCCTCCAACGTATACGGGGTCTCGGAGCGTCTCGAGCGTGTCGAAGTTGTATGGAGCAGTTCCGGCAATCGCCCGGCGTTCGCGGCCGCGTCATCCCGGCGGTCTGGATCGACGCTTCGATCTCGATCGATCGCTGGTACTCGGCGATCAACTGCTCATAAAGAAACAGCAGCGTCTGGGTTGATCAACCGTCTCGACCAGTTCGGCTACCGCGATCGGCCGATCGAGCCGCGGCCGGCCTCGAGCAGCGATCGTGTGCTGGCGAGTTCCTGCTCGATCGCCGGGACGAGGGCCTCCGTACGCTCGATACGCTGTTCGAGCGTGAGTTCTTCGGCGGCCACGCCGGACCGATCCGGCGTCAAGTCGTCGAGACTGATCTGGGACTGAGCGGGCGGCGGCCACGAGGGCCGCGATCAACACGGCCCACGTCAGAATTCGCTCAAGCGGCGCGGGCGTCATACCCCGCACTGTATCCGACCGATCGGCGATCAGCGACGGAGGGCGTCTGCGACCTTCAGGGCTTCCCCGACCAGCGACCTGCCTCTCGCTCAGGTGCTGGTGCACCGGGATGCAGAAGAGTCGGTCGGCGAGCGAATCGGCGACGGGCTGGTGATCCACGCCGGGCTTGTCGACACCGGTTGACGGGTCAGGCTGCGGGGATAGTGGATCGCGGTGCCGATGCCCTCGGCGTTGAGCGCTTGCAGAACAGGTCGCGGATGTTCATATCGGCCTCGGGCTCGATGAAAGCGTCGGATCGATGCACCGGGTACAGGTGGAAGGCGTGGGTCGCGTTGTCGGTCTCGGTCGGGGCGTGCAATCCGTTGATCGACGCGAGGGCGTCGGTGGTGGGCGGCGGCGTTGGCGCGCCGGCGTTCGGTGGTCGCCTCGATGGTATCGAGTTGCTTGCGCTGGCACCCTCGACATCGGTCATGCGGTAGTTGAAACCGATGTACGAGTGCTCGTACTTCGCCGTCTCGCCGTGACTGCGGAGCATCCTGATCTTCGCGGCGATGTCGTCGTCGTTGGTGGTGACCATGCCGCCTTCGCCGGTGGTCATGTTCTTTGTGGGATAGAAGGAGTAGGTGACGCAGTCGCCGTACGCGCCGAGCCTGCCGTTGTAGGTCGCCATGTGCGACTGGGCGGCGTCGTAGATCACGGTCAGGCCGTTCTCGGCAGCGATCTCCTCGACGGCCGCGATGTTGACCAGGTTGCCGTAGATGTGCGTGCAGGCGATCGCAGCGGTCTTGTCGGTTACCTTCTTGCGGAGATCGTCGATGTCGATCGCGTATGTGTTGGGGTCGGCATCGACCCAGACGATTTCGCGCGGCGGCGACGAGCATCGACGCCGTGGCAATGTAGGTCCACGCGGGGCAGAGGACCTCGTCACCGGGCTCGATGGTCGCTCCGTACGCGAGTTGCAACGCGCAGGTGCCGTTGGCGCAGGCGAGGGCGTGCTTGGCGCCGGTCATTTCGGCGAACTTCTGTTCGAGCTCGAGCACGTGCTTGCCCATCGCGAGCATGCCGGAGCATGACCTCGACGGCGGCGGCGATTTCTTCTTCGCTCAACTTGACGGCGATCATGCCGACGTTCGGCTCGGCGACTTTGCTGGCGTTGATCGCGAGGTTGGCCGCCTGCGGGCGGTCGATGACCGGGGTCTGCGTGCTGGTGCTCATCTCTTGTCGTTCTGCGCGGATCGCGCTCTCGGTAGTGCGGTCTGTACCGCCGATCGCGACTGCCAGTCGCCGGCCGGTTCCAGTCGTTCAGATGGAGCATTGTACCTCGACGCCACCAAAACGCGCGCGTGCCTCATGCAGCGCGACCGATAAACCGGTCCGCAGCCGCCGAAACCCCTGCTCACCGGTAGCGGGCGATCAGACGCTCAGCGGTCGTAGGGGATTCGGATCGCCTCGATCGAGACGGCCGACCGCGCTCGGTATCAATCACCAGCATGGCCCCGCTGCAGGCGATGTCTTTCTCGGAGGGCGAGAGTTTGCCGCCGGTCTGGGTCTTGAGGCAGCCAGCGACACCTCGGGGTCGAAGCCGATGACCGAGTCATGGCCGCCGGTCATGCCGAGATCGCTGATGGCCCCGATCTGGCGGGGGCGAACCCTGACGCGCGAGGCGACCACCAGCCGGGCATCGCTCGTCTGTACGTGAGTGTGGGTGCCGACGACTCCAACCACCGTCCCCGGCCAGACTGATGCAGTGGTAGGCCATGCCCATCTTTTCGCTGGTCACCTCCGCGTGAATCTCGACGATGACCAGTGCGTCGGGGTCGGACGCGGTGATCCTGCGGATCGCCTCGTCGGCGTGCTCGAAGGGCAGCCGTTGTCCTGCTTCATGTACACCCGCCCGGGACCGTCACCGTGTACAGCGTCGGGGCGACTCCCGCGTCGCGATGCGGTTCCATCCTTGGCCTTTTCGGGCGAAGCGGGAAGTTCACCGGGCGGGAGACCGGAGCATCGACGTGGTTGAGGTAGGCGGCGATGCGTTCGTCGTCGAGGGCATGATCGCCGAGGGTGATCGCGTCGGCCCCGGCGGATCAGTTCGTCGTAGCCGTCGGGGTGCAGGCCCCGTCCGTGCCGGGCGTTCTCGCCGTTCACGATGACGATGTTCGCCGCACGATCGCGTCGGAGGATCGGCACGGCGTGGGCGAACGCCCGCCGACCGGGTTCACCGACGACATCACCGAGAAACGCGATCCGCAGTCGAGCCATCGGTTACGCGCCCGACGCCAGCGTTGCGGTCTCGTTTGCGGCGCCTTCGGGGTGCAACAGGCTTGCGCCGAGCTCACCCGGCTCGAAGAGGTGGACGTGCTCCATGTCCACGTAAAACTTCACTTCGCCGCTGGTCGGAAGTCGTGGCGGGCATCGATGCGAGCGAGCATCGGTGAGCCGTCCGGCAGGCTCGCACGACACATCGATGTTCTTGCCCAGGGCTCGACCACCTGGACCTGCGATCGGATCGTGCTGTGAGCGGCGGTCTCCTTGCCCATTGGGTGCTCGGAGAGCGAGGCGGGGCAGGCCGAGCGTGACTTCCGCGCCGACGCGACCACGGAGCGCCTCGGTGCTGGCAACATGGCGGGGCGGATCGAAGCGCGTCCTCCGGGCCGGCGACGAACCAGACCTCGCCCTCGGCCTCGACCAGGCGACCGTCGAAGAAGTTCATGGGCGTGCGCCGAGGAACGCGCCGACGAAGCGATTCTTCGGGTAGCGGTACACGTTCAGCGGCGTGTCGACTTGCTCGATAACGCCGACGCCGCGCCCGGCGGACATGACGACGATGCGGTCGCCGAGCGTCATCGCCTCTTCCTGGTCGTGCGTGACATAGACCGTCGTCGTGCGAAGCCTCTTGTGGAGCCTTCTGATCTCGGTGCGTGTCGTGACGCGGAGTTTGGCGTCGAGGTTCGAGAGCGGCTCGTCGAAGGAAGACCGAGGCATCGCGGACGATCGCGCGACCGAGCGCCCAGCTGGCGTTGCCCACCGGAAAGCTGCTTCGGGCGTCGGTTCAGCAACTCGCCGATGCCGAGCAGACCGGCGGTTTCGGTGACACGGCAGCTGATCTCCTCGCGGCAATCTGCGCCAAACCGAAGGCCATGTTCTTCTCGACGCTCATGTGCGGGTAGAGCGCGTAGTTCTGGAACACCATCGCGATGTCGCGGTCCTTCGGGTGCACGTCATTCACGACTCGGTCGCCGATCGAAATGGTGCCCTCGGTGATGGCTTCGAGGCCGGCGATCATGCAGCGTCGTGGACTGCCGCAGCCAGACGGGCCGACGAGGACGAGGCTCGCCGTCGCCGATGGTCAGGTTGACATCGCGCACCGCGACGACCTTGCCGTCGTAGACCTTCTTCACATCGCGGGCGTCACCTGAGCCATGTCACCGTCAACCCTTCACCGCGCCGGTGGATGCCCTTCACGAGGTACTTCTGAAGCAGGAGGAACAGGATAATCGGCGGGATCATCGCCATCAACGCGCGGCCATGATCGCCGGCACATCGCTGCCGTAAGTCGTGTTGAACTGCAGCAGACCCACCGGGAGCACGCGCAGGTTCTCGCTCTGCGTGAGGATCAGCGGCCAGAAGAAGCTGTTGTAGTTGAACAGGAAGGCGAAGATGGCCAGCACGATCAGGCCAGGCGAGCGAGCGGCAGGATGACCTGCGTGAAAATGCGCAGTGCCCGGCGCCGTCAATGGCGGCGGCCTCGTCCAGCGAACTCAGGATCGTCAGCATGAACTGACGGAGCAGGAAAGGTGCCGTACGCGCTGAACGCCGCGGGGATGATCAGGCCGGTGTAGTCGTCGAACATTCCGAGACCGAGGATGACGACGAAGTTCAGAACCATCAGCACGACGCCCGGCACCATCAGCGTGCCGAGGTAGAACAAGAACACCTTGTCGCGTCCCGGCCACTGGATGCGGCTGAAGGCGTAGGCCGCCATCGAGCAGGTGATGACCTGCAGCAGCGTGACCCAGCCGGCGACGAAGAACGAGTTGAAGAGTACTGGCGAACGGGACCTGATCGAACACGCGGACGTACGCGTCCAGAGATCCGGCTCGGAAACCGGTCTCGGTGAGCCGGTCCACCTCGCTCCGGTCCGACAGCGAGATCAGCACCTGCCACACGAATGGCACGACGAACGAGATACCCAGAAGCACGAGTGCCACGAACGTGAGCGGGCGCGCCAGCCTTCGCGAGCGGTCCTGTCGCCGATTCGATCGGGCTGCGATCACTCATTGGTGAGCCTCGATCCGAACCGGAAGTTGAACGCCGTCATCGCGAAGATCATCGCGAACATCACCCACGCCACGGCCGAAGCCAGCCCGGTGGAAGTCGTCGGTGAAGGCGAGGTTGTACAGGTAGTAGGTCAGCACGATCGTGTCAGCCTTGCCCTCGGTCATCACGAGCGCTGCTCAAAGCCGCCCTGCAGCCCTCCGATGGTGGACATGATCACGATGAAGAAGGTCGTCGCGCGGTGGGGCCAGGTCACGTTGATGAAGCGTTGCCAGCCGGTCGCGCCGTCGATCGCCGCGGCTTCGTACAGCGACTGCGGGATGTTCGACAGGCCCGCGAGGTAAAGGAGCATGTTCCCGCCGCCGATGGCGAGCCAGATCCCCATGATCACGAGCGCGGGCTTCGCCCAGCGGGAGGAGAGCAGCCAGTCCGGCGGCTGCAACCCGCTCGGTCTCGTGCCCGGCGGTCAGCCCGCGACGAACGCGGGCAGCGACCCACGGCCTCGAGGACGGATGCACGTTCAGCGCCAGCACTGGATCGGACAAGAGCACTCAGGGTGTCGGCGCGGGAAACGCCCTCGCCGAGCGTTCACGATGAGATCCACCTCTGCGGCGTCCACGCCCTCGACGCCCTTCATTTCATCGCCGATCGCGAGGATGGTGGCCTGATCGAACGACTCGTACCCCGAGGGCAGCAGCGACTTCTCGGGAAGTTGGACCAGCACCAGACTCATGCCCAGTGCTGATATGCCGACCGTCGCGGATGAACGCCCGCCCGAACAGGGCGAAGCCGCCGGTTTCTTTCGCCTTGTAGCGTGAGAGGCCGGCCATCATCGACCTACCGATGAACGCAAGCGTCGCGAGCGCGAGCAGGATTCCGGTGCCGTACCAGATGACTGCGGGCGTGTTGACGACGACGCTCGATGCCACCGAGGATCGGATCGAGCACGGAGTTGATCAGGCCGCCGCGCGGGCAGAGCGTCTTCCAGAGCAGGAACATCGCGACACCGGCGAGAAGCGTGGGTAGGTAGAACGCGGCTCGGAAGAACATCTGGCCGACGAACAGCCCGGCGGTGATGACCGCGCCGACGATGCCGACGAACAGCACGAGCCCGTTGCTGCATCGCCTGGACCTGGTACTCGGTGAGGTCGGTCATACCCGAGCGCGTGCTCATCACGTCCTGGGCGGCGGACGGCGCGGCGAGCACCCACGCGCGAGGCACGCCGCGACGGTGCACGCGAGGCCGATCATCCCCATTTCACCTTGGACTTGGGCTTCTGTGGGTCGCCTTCGAGTTGATCCACACCGCCAAGAGCAGCGAACCGGCGATCGAGACCGGGATCGCGATCATCAGGAACACGGTGTTATAGAAGTAATCCCAGAACAGGTGCGATTCGTCGCCCCAGAGCAGGCGGGCGTAGTTCTCAAAGCCGATGAACTTCACGCTCTCGGTCGAGTACTGATTGTGCTTCGTCACGCCAGTCGGTCAGCGACATGTACAGCGAGAAGACCACTGGCCCGGCGGTGAACAGCAGGAAGCCAGCGAGGTTCGGCAGCAGGAACGCCAGCGCGATCAGCAGCCGCTTCCGCCCGCTGCCGATCATGATGCGCCCCGGCCATGCTGAGCCTGTTCGCGCTCGACCTGCTGGCGGAGCGGTACCGACGGGTCCGGATCGAACTCGACCCCGGTCAGATCCTCCCAGCGCCGCGGATCGCGTCGCGCCGAAGGTTCGCCGCGATCTGCATGTTGATCCGCTTCTCGATGACCCGGGCAGCCTCGGCCGGGCCGATGTCCCGCTTCTCGAGCTTCTCGATGACCGGTCCGGCGAGTGCCGAGGCGTCCGGGGCCGATGAAGTCGGAGAGTTGCTCCGGCTGGGCGTAGTCCAGCATCGCTTCGACGAACACCGGCGAGTCCATCTGCTCGAGGCCCGGCAGGGCTCGCGGCAGGCCGGAAATGCCGTCTTCGTCGAGGCAGTAGGCCGGCACGCCGCAAATGGAATCGAAGGCGCCGTTGATCTGCTCGTTGTGGACCTCGCTCCGAGGAAGCGGAGGAAACGGACGGCTTCATCACGCAGGCGCGAGCGGTTCACGACCGCGACGCGGGCACCGGCCATATAGAAAGGTTTGCCGGTTACGCTCGGGACATGGGCGACGCCGACCTGGAGCAGGCGCGAGCGGTCCGCATCGTCGAGCGTCCCGACGAGGGCGTCGTACTGCGCGTCGGTCAGCGGGTTGAGGATGTCGCGCAGGATCGCGATGGCTTCGCGGATCAGTTCTGACTCGGTATCACTGGGCTCACCGGACGCCAGTTCGCGGCTCCGCCGCCGGCCGGATGACCTGCTCGAAATTCCGGCTGGCCATCTGGGCGTATTCCCAACGCCCGCCGACGTACATCGAGGCGACTTTGTCGGCGAATAGCGAGGCCGAAGCCGTTTCGGCAGTGGTGTTCATGTTCGCACCGCCGGCGGTGGCCATCGATGCGGCCTCGGCCGGGGTGGGCGAGACACGATCCACGTACATCATGTTCTGAAACGCCGTGAGCCCGGCGATCGTTTCGGGCGAGTTGTAGACCGAAGCGGTGCCCTCGTCGTTGAGGAACCTGCCGCCCGCCGCGAGCGCATGTCCCACGCCCCAAGGTTCATGATGCCCACGCGGCGTTCGATGCCTCGCTCCTGGGCGTTCTCAATCAGCGCCCAGCCTTTTCCGTCGCCTGTTCGATCGACCAGGGACCGCTCGGCGGCTGGACGCCTGCCTGCTCGAAAAGGTCGCGGTGGTAGAAAAGGACGGTATAGCCGACGTTGCAGGGGAAGGCGTATTGACGCCACTCCCTTCCTCCTGCTCCACGGCCATCGAGGGCCACGCGGCTTCAAAGCGCGCTCTATACCGAATCCGTCGCGCTGGGCGGCATCGGTGACATCGAGCCGACGCCGGCACCATCTGCTGCAACTGTGACGGGCCGTACCGATGATCCGGCCCCTGCCCGCGACGCACTGGATCACGACCTTGGTGATGTCTCGGTTCGCTGGGTCGGTCACAACGTGGATCGGCTGGTTGTAGGTCCGCAGGTACCACGCCCGGAACAATGCGGCTTGGGTGCGTCGAGCCGGGTTGTCGTCGGTGGACCAGACCAAAGTCGGCACGGCCTCAAGCGAGGGGTGCCTTTGGGGCGGTTCGATGCGTGGTACTCGCGAAACAGGGCGATCAGGCGATTGCTGCGTCGCCGGGAGCGTCAGAATCGCATTGAGATCGTTCGGGACGTCGCCGCCGGTCCGATCGCGTGCAAGCGGAAGCCGTCGGAATGTCTGAAGTCCGGGATCCGCCTCGCCGTCGACTTCGAAATAGGAGGCGATGATCTCGATGTCCTCGGCTTCGCTGGGCAGCACCACGGTGTAGCCCGACGGTCAGCACCGTCCAGACAGACACCAGAGCCAGGATGACCCATCGCATAAGGGAAGCCCTTTCCAGCCGATCGCGAGCGGGCGGAGGGGAGGCAGCGGGTAAAGCGTTCAACCGGACGCGGCGAGTGTACCCGCACGCAATTCCACGCCAATCCGCACAACCCTACAGGTTTCAGCCGAGCAACGCCCTTCGGTTATGGGATTTGCACTCCTTGCGCCGATAGCCCTCTTCAGTCAACCACTCTCGTCCAAGGAATGGGCGATTTTCCTCTATTCAAGGAAGAAGACCGACATGGGCACCTCCCCGGAAACCTTCGATCAGGTCAAGAACATCCTCCGCAAGCTCGATCGGTCCATCACTGATGCCCGCCAGCGTCGGCTGAACACCGACGAGTCGCCCCGTCAGGCCGCTCCGAGAGCCCCGAGCAGGCCAAGCCCGGTCGGGCTCGCCCTATGCCCGCGACCCGAAGGATTCCGCGGCGATCTCAATCCCAGCCCTCGATTCTGAACCACCGACGCGTGAACCGTTGTGCTGCTCTTGCCGATACGCAGCACTCGCGGGTACACTTTCCAATCGCGGAATCGTCGAGGACTCGGACGAATCCCGCATCCCGAATGGGGATTGGTGTAACGGTAGCACGGCTGATTCTGGTTCAGTTAGTCTGAGTTCAAATCTCAGATCCCCAGTTTTCGAGCGACCCTCACGGGTCGCGTTTTCGTTGCTCCCGGTTTACCCTTGTTCGCGGGTAAATCCGACGACTTCGTGGGCGGCCCGCCATAATTCCCTCCCTGACTCGAGAACCCCACCAAGAACCTCGCCGCGCTGGATGAGCCTGTGGCTCTGGGGCGCGGCGATCTAACGTCGTCTGGGGCGCGTGGTCGTCCCGCGCGCGGAGTGGACCTTCCGAGTGCTCGGTGTCGACACCGGCGTAATGGCCGACGACTCGTCGTACGCGCTGCTCATCCCGATCTGGCAGTGTGTCGGCATGATCGTTGGCGTCTACGGACTGGCCTACGCGGTCGCGGCCCGCGATCCGTTTCGACACTGGCCGATCGTCGCCGCGGGACTGCTCGGTAAGATCCTCGGACCGATAGGCTTCATCGACGCGGTGTTCATCCGAAGTGTTTCCGATCTCCTTCGGCTTCACGATCCTCACCAACGACCTGCTCTGGTGGATCCCCTTCACTCATCCTGTTCGGCGCGTACCGCCACTCCGCTGACGGAACCCGATCATGAGGCGACCGATCCACAACAAAACCAAACTTTGCGGACGCCATCGCGAACGCCTCCACTCAGAGCGGCGAATCCCTCAAGGAACTGTCCGAACGGTCGCCGGTGCTCGTCGTGTTCCTGCGTCACCTCGGCTGCACCTTCTGCCGCGAGGCGGTCGCCGATATCGCGAGCAGCGCACAAGATCGAGGCCGACGGCACGCAGATCTGTTTCGTGTAAGCCGCAGACCGACAAAGCCGGGCGAAGCCGGAGGTCGCGGAGCGTTGTTCAGCAAGTACGGCGTCGGCGATGTCCATCGAATCGCCGACCCGGACCAGCATCTCTACAAGGCCTTCGAACTGCGGCGCGGTTACGCCGCAGCTCTTCGGGCTGAAGGTCTGGCGCGGGTTCCTTGCAACGGTCTCGGCCTGCACATGGTGGAAACTCGTCGGCGACGGCTTCCAGATGCCCGGCGTCTTCTTGAAGAACGGCGGATCGAGCGAGCCTTCGTCCTGAACCGCCGCGGACCGCCCGGACTACTGCGAACTGGCGTCCGCGTGACGCTCGGACTGGCACGCCCGCCCGCTCCATGCTCAATCCGGCTTCATGAACGCGAGCGAATCCGCAGACACCCGTTCATCGTGGTTGGCGCCGGTATCACCGGACTGACCTGCGCGCTCCACCTGGTCGACGCGCCGGTCGAGGTCATCGTGCTCAAGCGTCCGACGGCGGTGGCCGCGTCCGCACGGTTTCGGTCGACGGCTTCCGCTCGATCGCGGTTTCCAGGTGCTGCTCGATTCCCTACCCGAATGCCGCGCCGTGCTCGACTACGACGCGCTCGACCTCCAGCCGTTCTTCGCCGGCGCAGGTCTTCTACGCCGGCGAGTTCCACACCGTCGCCGATCCGTGGCGTCACCGATCGGGCCGCGAAGGGCTTCCAGTCCGATCTCGACGTTCGCCGACAAGGCCCGGCAGCAGGCTGGGGCTGGGCATCACCGGGGAAGTCTTGAGAAGATCTGGTCGAAGCCCGACAAACCGACGATCGATGTGCTGCGAAGCCGGTGTCGACCGCGGTGATCGACCGCTTTTCCGCCCGTTCTTCGGCGGCGTGTTCTTCGATCGCGACCTGCTGACCTCGCGCCGCATGTTCGACTTCTGCTTCAAGATGTTCGCGTCCGGGCACGCGACGGTACCGGCCAAGGGCATGCAGGCGATCCAAGGCGCTTCGTCCGCTTGCTGCCCGAAGCACGGTGCGATTGAACAGCCCTGTCGCCTCGATCGAGTCCGGGGGCGTTGTCCTCCGGGCGGTGAGCAGAGTCTCCGGTCGCCCGATCATCGCTGCGGACGGGACCACGCCAACGAACTGCTCGGCAACGCGAAGCCACCCGAGCGCGGTGGAACGGCACGGTCACGCTGCACTACGGCGCGAACCAACCCCCGATCGAGCGCGCGCGTTGTGCCTCGACGGCGACGGCACCGGCCCCGTCAATCATCTCGCGGTGATGTCGAACGCCGCACCGTCGTACGCCTGAGGGCAAGTCGCTGATCGCCGCGAACATCGTCGGAGTCCCGGACGGCTGCGATGCCGAAGTCGATTCTGCCGCGAAAGTTCAACTGGTGAACTGGTTCGGCGAGCAGGTCCGCTCGTGGCACCTGCTCCGCGTCGACCGCATCCCGCACGCCCTGCCGCGACAGTTCTGGGGTACTGGACCCGGTTGCTCGCGAATTCGTCGCCGAGTCCGGTGGTGGTCTGCGACCACCTCGCGAACACGTCGCTGAACGGGGCGATGGAGAGCGGCAGGCGGGCATCGGAACCGCACCCGGACCGGATGAACATCGCGTTCGGGTATCATCCGGCCGCCCCGTGCGGAAGGAGCATCATGCTATCGCTAACCCTCGCGGGTTACTTCTTTGCCCTGCTGATCTCGTTCTGCTGCTCGCTGTTTGAGGCGACGCTGTTATCGGTCACGCCGACCCAGATCGAAACGATGCAAGTCGGGCAAAAGTCTGGCAAGATCCTGTGGCAGCCTCCGGGACCGAGTGGACCGGCCGCTGATCGCGATCCTCACGCTCAACACGGTCGCGAACATGTTCCGGCGCCGCCGGCGTGGGCAACGAAGCCGGCCGTCTCTGCCGCAACGTGCGCGCGAGCGATCAGGAGTGCTCTGGGTCACGATCGCGTCCGGCGTACTCACGCTGGCGATCCTGATCTGCCTCGGAGATCGTTCCGAAGACGCTCGGGGCACGGTACCCAGGGCTCTCGCACCGGTTGTCGCACTTCCGATCAACATGCTGGTGACCGTTCTGCTCCCGATCGTGCTGCTGCTGCAGGGCATCCCGAAGGCGCTGGGCGGGCAGGGCATCGCGAACACGGTCACCCGCGACGACCTGATGATGACCGCGGAGATGGGGCGCGACACCGGCGGCATCCACCGGCGCGGCTACGAACTCATCACCAACGCAGCTCAAACTGGATGACGTCCGCACCTGCGACGTGCTGACGTCCGCACCGAGATGTTCTGGCTGCAGGCCGACATGACCGCGGAAGAGGTCGTCAAGGACCATCCCCGGCTCACACACTCGCGTATCCCGGTAGCCTCGAGCGCGGACCACTTCGAGGCATGGTGCTGCGCACCGACATCCATGAAGCGTGCCTGTCCGGCAATGGCTCGCGCGTTTCGCGGACATGCTCAAGCCGATCCGCTACATCCCCGAGACCCGCCTCGCTCCCCTGCTCGAAGAACCATCAGCCGCGAGGGACACATGGTGCTCGTCGTCGATGAGCACGGGTCTGTCGAGGGCTGGTGACACTGGAGGATGTCATGGAGACCCTGCTGGGCGGGAGATCCTCGACGGCTCGATACAGTCGCCGACCTGCAGGAGCTCCGCCTGCTCGGGCGAAGGCCCGTCGGCGGTCGATGGTTCGCAAGCCGGGCGAGCAGCGGGGATCCTGATCGAGCCGGAGAGGCGGTCGGCGCCCGACCAGCACGACCGAGCCGCGCCTGAACCAGCCGCGACGCGAGTCGCCGAATTCGGCGAGAACCCACTGTCCCGGGGTCTCGATGCCGTCGCGGATCTCCAGCACGCGGAACTCCACCCGGGCTGAGCGGTCGCTCGAAGGTCGTCATCGTACGCTGCTCGGTCCCTGCCGGGCCATCGCCGGTGCGTCAGCGATCACTCCGAAAGTCGGGTCGGCCAGAGCAGGTCCACCGTCAGCGTGTGTGAGCAGTGTTGCGAGCACCGGTCGCGAACACCGGGAGCAGCGGAACGACCGGGCGGGCCTGTTCGTCGAGGTCGTCCGCGCTTCGCTCGCGTTCGGCACGGTCGGCCAGCGTCGCTCGCGCGATCAGCAGCCCCCCATCAGAGCGAGCACGAGGCAGGCCCCACAGACGGATCTGCGGGCACGGAGTCGAGCGCGCAGGGTCCATGATCGTTCGAACGCTGGACCGAGCCGGTCGGGCACCCGCGAGCGCATAGTCCAGATTCGCGGATCTCAACGTCCTTGGGGTCGACCTCCGCTGCTCGCCGGTGGTGCTCGATCGCCCGACCGTAGCTCGGCGAGGGCGTGGGCATTGGCGATGTTGTAGTGGATCGAAGCGTTCTCGATGCCGTGCTGGCTGATCAGGGACTCGAGCAGTTTGATCGATGGCCCGGTTGTTCGATGCGCCGCGATCCGATTCGATGGTCTCGGCCATTCTGGAACAGCCGCGAGGACTCGGCGGCGATGGTCTCGGCGAACTCGTATTCTGGGCGGCCTCGGTTTGTTCGATGGTGATCGAGGCGGAAACCCAAACCGAGTATCACGCAGAAAATTGCTACGCGCTCATCGGGCACCTCCGGTTCGAGATAGGTTCCCGAGCAACTGCTCCATTTTGCCGGCAGCGCGGGTGTGCACGCGTCGGTGCTTCCACCGAAGCGGGCGGCCTCGAAGCGTGAAGCAGGCTTCGGGCCTGCTCATAGAGATCGGGGTCGATACGGATCCGCTCGACGGCTTCGCCTGGTGAGACTGCGTCGCCTTCCCGCGCAGGGCTCAGCGGACGAGCGCCGGACGGCCTCGGATGGTTCGGCAGGTTGTCACGCCGGAGCTCGCTGAGCGAGCGGCGTGCGGCCTGGCGTGCGTCCAACGGCTGTGGCCCGCGCTGGCGACGTCTGCGCACCGCGATCGCGGCGAGCACGCCGGAAATAGGCGACCGGCGGCGCGACGGCGACGCCGATCACGAGCGGTGAACGGACCGCTTGGCGAGGGTCGTCGGCCGATCCGCAAGCGCGCCGCCAGTACGGTTCGCGCTCAGGGACGGGCGGGCGGAGCGTACGGACTGGGCCTCCGTCGCGGGCTCGGAAAGGACTCGCCGTCCACCGCGGTGACCACCTCTTGACGCCTCGACCTCGAGCGGATCGGCTCGGTCTCGATCAGGGCGTACCTCGCCGAGCGACGGGTCGAAGTTTCAGCACCACCTTGAATCGACTCGACCGCATCGGTGATGGCTCGGATGATGGCGGTAGGTGACCGTCGCCGAATCGTCGTTCGGCGTCACGGTCGGCAGGCGGAACGACGAATCGAACCCCGGAGGTCAGCGATCTGAGGTGCGGCACTCGCCGGAGGTCTCCGGGTCCTTCGAGTGTCAGTTCGAATCGATGGGATCGCCGACGCGGACATCGGTCGGCGTTGCGTTCGCGCTGACCGTGTAGGAACCGATCAGGCCGGTGAAGTCGCGCGGACGACCTTCCTCGGGCAGCCGCGAACAGTGATCGTGACCGTTGGTGGGTACTGCGACCCGCTGGTCGTCGCGAGCGATGGCGCAAAGTCGGAGATCCATGTGCCCGGACCGATCTCGGCGGTGCCCTCCGCCCTGTGGAACGATCGTGCGGCTGGTGCACGCGGTCGAACTCGCGATCTTCGATCGTGACGCGATCAACCTCGATCTCCGCGGGCGCCGAGGAAATCGAACCCGGCGCGATCGACGGCTCCGGTGACCGACTGCTCCTGCACGGAGAAGAGATCGCCCACGCCGGGGCGAAGACGGGGTTGTTTATGCTCGCGCCACGCTGGATGAGCACTTCGAGCGTCACTCGATCGGTTGGCCGACATACGGGTCGCTCGCGCTCACTTCGAGCGACGCGAAGGTCGTCGCGCTGCGAGGGCCCAACGGCCCGGAACGGAACCGGCTTGTAGCGCAGCGCAGGTCCCCGGCTTCGACCGTGACGGACGGCACCTCGAACATGCCGGGATCGCGGCGTCAGTCGGTAGAACAGCACGTAATGATCTCGCTCGTCTCGGTCACCCGCCCGTTGATGATCACCGTGCTCGAGAAACTCTTGTTCTGCTGGCGAAGGAACTCCATCTCGAACCCCAGCCTGCGATGCCGGCCCGAAAGTCGGCGGCGCATCGGGTTCGGCGTTGACCACCTCAAGCGAGTAGATCAGCGAGTCGCCGATGTAGACCGCCCGGCGGACAGGGAAGCACGAACGGCGGGCTGTCGGTGCCACCGCTCTGCGCGAACGACAGGGACGCCGACAGGGCGACAAACCACAGGCAAAGCACGACGCGATTCGGCTCACCAATCGTTCTCCCTCGGTCGCGCTGGCGGCGCTCGATCGCATCGCGCCGTCGGATGTCGCCTTCTTCTTTCTGGAGGATCCGGCGCGGTGTCGTCGGTCGCTTCGACGACCGGACCCCGACTTCGTTCTGCTCTTCGCCACCTGCGGTGGCGGCTGGCCTCGAAGTCCTGCTCGGTTCAGCTGCACCTGCTGCTCCAACTGCTCCGCGAACATCCTGAGCAGGTCCTCGATGTTCTCGACCTGCGAGCGAAGTCCTCGATGATGGAGATCCTCGTGGGCCTGCATCTGCAGGTCCTGCGCCGCTTCGTACCTCGCCGCGGAGCTCGAAGTCCGCCCAACGCTGCGCCAACGGCGTCGGCGATGGCATCAGCCCCGGTGCCGAGCAACTGATCGAACAAACCGCAGCAGCGGGTTCTGCTCACCGAACAGTTCATCGCTGCGACGGGCCATCGCGTCGAGTCGGCGGAGCAGGTCCTCGGTCTCGGCGGTCACGCGCTCTGATCGCTGAGGATCTCCTGAATTCGCCCGATCGCGGGTTTCACGCAGCCGCCGTGCTCCCCGAGTGTCATCGGCGAGTTCACGCTGTCGCTCGAGAGCTCCATGATCTTCTGCAACGCTTCCTGCGGCTGGATGATCTCGGTGAGGAACTGCTCGAATTCGACCTGTTTCGCATCGCGCTCCCGTCGGTTCTCAACGATCTGTGACCGCGAGCGCAGGTTGTGCAGGGCATCGTGATCGTTCGGGTCGGCGAAGTGAGGCCCGAACATCGATGAGGCGATCGAAAGATCGCGGATCGAACGCTCGACCGCCGCGGCGTAAGCCTGCCACGCCCGTTCCGGCCCGGCTTGCAACGCGTTCGTGATCGGGTCCAGGCCCGGCAGGACCTCGTCGCGTCGGTGCGCGACGCGATCGATACGGATTGAACCCAGATTGAAAGTTGCGAGGCGATGGATCCGCGACGCGTTCGGCTCGGCCGCGCCCGTTCATATTGCGGCGAGCGCCCGGTCGCCGGCGGCGTAGTGCACACAACCCTCGTTGTAGGCGCAAGGCCGCCATGTCCGGATGGCGTTCGCGGAGCGTGTCGAACGCCTTTGCCGCATCGACGTATCGCTCGTCTGCCAACCATCCCAGACCGAGCGATACGAGCGACATCGGCTGTTTCTCGCGAGAAGAGCGAGAGCCTCGGCCGATGGCTCAACCGCGACCGGCGTTGCTGCTTCGGCGTTCGGGCCGCCAAGCCCGGGATATTGAAGGGCAGCCCATCGAGGCCCGGCACCCGCCGGGCATCATCGATCCGCCACCGACGATAGTCGTCGCAGCCCTCCGGAGTCCGGACCGAGGACCCCGATGGCGCAACGATGAGGGCGAGCATCAGAATGAACCGTTCAGCGTCGACCAAGGAGCACCTCCACCGCGAGAGCCATCGCCGAAAGGCCGAGCAGCATCGGGAACCATTCACGATAGACCACGGTATCCGTAGTCTGCAGCACCCGCTGTTCGGCCTCGCCGATCAGGGTGCGATAGATCTCGTCGAGCCGGACATCTCCGGTCCGAAACCGAGTAGTACCGGCCTCCTGGTGTCTGGGCGACCATATCACGCAGGGTTTGCTCGTCGAGTCGACGACGACCTCTCCATCGGAATCGGTCATGTACTGAGTTTCGTTGTTCTGGGTGATCGGGATGCGCACCCTCGGCCGGGTCACCGATCCTGAGCGATCAACCGGACGTCTCCGCGCGCTGCCTCGGCCGCGACCGGAAGGCTGCCCTGATCTTCGCCGTCGGTGACAGGATGATGTCCTGGAACCGCGCGGCGTCTTCATCGAGGAACACCCGGTCGAGTGCGGTCCGCATGGCGTCGCCGATCAGCGTGCCGCCGGACATGACCGTTTCCGGTCGCAGGTCGTCTACGACCGTCGCGAAGAATCCGTAGTCGTGTGTGAGGACAGATGACCCTCGCGTCGCCGGCGGACGCGACCAGCGCCACCCGATCACCCGAGAGAACACCGAGCGTCCTGATCCAAAGCTTTTGACCGATCCAGCCGATTCGGAGTCAGATCTTCGGCCAGCATTGATCGTGAGACATCGATCACGAAGCACACATCACGCCCATAGGTCAACACCGGGCGCGGATCGGGCCTGATCGACGGGCGGGCGAGCGCCATCACGACCGCCACGACCCCGATGCTCGGAGCACGACGCGTGCAACCGCCCGCGTGAGCGGAACGGGCTCGCGAGTCGCTTCGCGGCATCGTTCGAGACGAAGCGGAGTCGTGCCATCCGGGCGGTGGTGACCGCCCAGCCGAGCAATCCAAGCATCACCGGAAGCAGCCATAGCCACTGAGCCAGCCGCTGTGCATCAGCGCATCAGATCGCCCTCCGCAGAACGACCCAGTTCAGCAGCGAGTCAACGGCGATCAGCCCGGAGCGGAGAGCCCCGACGTGGTACCACTCTCGATACGACGCGAACTCGACGCGTCGATCTCGGTCGGCTCAAGGGCGTTGATTCGCAGACGCCCCGCAGGCCGTCTCCGTCGGCGGTGTCGAAGTGCTTGCCGCCGGTCAGTTCGGCCACGCGCGGCAGCACGGGACCCGCGGCTGCCGGGAAGAGACCGCCGCTGGACCCGAGACCGATGGTATAGATCTTGATGCCCCACTCCTGGCGATCGCGGCGTCTTCAAGCGGGTTCCGCTCGCCGGCGTTCTGTTCACCGTCGGTGAGCAGGATGATGACCTTCGAGGCGATCTCGAATTCCGGATCACCTTCCGTTGCGTTGACGTCGTCGAATCGCTGGAGTTCTTCGGCTGACTTAGCCGGGCGGCTGCGAGCCGCGATCGCGTCTCCGACTGCGGTGCCCGCGTCGGTCCTGCCGCGAGCATAGTCCATCTGATCCGTGGCTTCGATCAGCGGCGGGTACTCACGCACCAACGGGCAGTACGTCTCGGCGAACGATCCGAACCCGACCAGTCCGATCAGGTCGCCGTCGCGTCCCGGCAGCGACCCTCCGTTATCACGGTTGCCGACGACGAAATCGGAAAACACGCTTCACACCGGTGAGACGCGGTCACCTGTTCCTCCGGCGTAGTCCATAGGCCTTGCATCGAGCGAACGATCCAGCACCATCATGATCGCCACGCCCTTGGTTACCAGTGCCCCTTGCCGACACTAACTGGGGCGCGACGGCGGCGACGATCGCTGCGATCGCGACGCACCGGATCACGACCGGTACCCAAAGCATCCCGCCAACCGGGCTGGATCCGCGTCGCGGTCCACCGCTGAAACCCGATCGCCCGTCGACGCAGCGCAGCAGCGACCACACCAGCACGAGGGGCACAACCAGTAGGGAACCACACCACCCGCAGCCCGAACTTGACGCAGCAGCAGGTCGATCATTGCCCCACCCTCCGCGTTGCCGGACCGCCCGCGATCCGCTTGGCACTTCGATCAGTTCGATGGCGGGTCGCGGTCGAGCGACTGCCCGCGAACCGGACGCGTCGCCGCTTTCGACCAGCGCAGGTGCTCGTAGCCATCAACCGACAGCACCGATCGCAGCCGATCATCACGCAGCAGTTCCGACCCCGATCGCGACATCGTGCTGAGGAAGACCCGGTCGAGCATCGTGCGAACGCTCGCGAACGCTTCACCCGCGACCGATGCGCCATCGACGCGGGCCGTCACACCATCCGAGCGCGCCACCCGTTCCAACGCCTCGAGCTTCGGCCAGGCATTCCAGCGGGCGTCGCGCGACGCCGCGCGTCGTCGAACGAGCCGCCAGCACCAGCGCCATCACCACCGGCCCGACCACACCGACCGACGCGCCACATCAGCACCGACCGCCACGCGAACGCCCGATCGGCCTCGACCGGGTCCTTCGCCGCTGCCGGTGTGGGACCGCGCCCCGGGCTGGCCACCTCGATCCGAGAGAGCCCGACATCAGTCGCACGCTCCCGGCTGTAATTGCGTCGGGTCGCTTCGGGGTCCGGATCGACCAGGTATGTCAGCATCAGCGGTCCGACCGTGACTTGCCCATCGACCAGCGGCTCGACGATCACTTCGTACCGACCGTACCAATCGCCGAACTCGCGCTCCAATGGATTCGCATCGAGCACGGTGACCAGCATCGAATCGCCCATCGCGTCATCGATAGACCAGTTGTCGATACGTACGCCTGCATCGGCCCGAACTTCAACGACGCCTTCGAAACGACCGAGCAGTTCCAGCCTGGCCGCCGGGGAGCCTGAGCCATGCGCGATCGCGTCGCGCGGGCATCGGACGCAGAGAGCGTCGGCTCGCTCTCGGATCCATCGAGCCGGGCTGACCCGACACGGGGAGAACCGCCCACAGCACCAGCGCACCGGTCATCCTCACGAGGGACCGCCTCATCGCCGACGCTCCTCGCACGGAACAGCTCGACCATCGCCTCCGTCCACGCCCGGTCGGTGTACACCGGCAGGAAGTGCACCCGCACCGGTGGTCAAGTCAGAGACCGCGCGCTCCAAGTCGGACGATTCACGCTCGAAGGCGTCGCGTACCCGTTGGCTGGACGTATCCACCAGTCGGTGTCGACGTGTCTCAAGATCGATCACTTCGATCAGGCCGCTCCGGCAGGCGCTCGCTGGTCCTGCAGATGGGCGACGATCGTCGTTTCGCCGGGCGATCTGCTGAACAGCCTCGTTCGAGCGTGGAGCCAGGCAAGCTCAGCGCGAGCCCTGTCAGAAAGTCCGAGACGATGACGACGAGCGCCCGCCGCGCAGCACCTGGGAAAGCCGTTCAGGCGCCGGCGAGGTCCGTATGGCGCGGATCGGTTCGAGGCACTCGACGTGAGGACCGCTCAGGATGTGTCGCACACAACGCAACGTATGGCGTCTGCCCTTCCGAGCCGGGACAACGGTCTCTACCGCGATCCAGCGCGATCAGCCCGACGCGATCGTTGCTCCGGACCGCGCGAGACCGAGCACGCCGGCGATGTGCGACGCAACCTCCAGTTTGGTCTGTTGCCCAGAACCAAACCGTGTCGATGGCGAGACATCGACCACGAGCATAAGCGTCACCGCTCTTCCACGAACTGCTTCACGAACGGCACGCCGGTTCGAGCGGTCACGTTCCAGTCGATCGTGCGCACGTCATCGCCGGGCTGGTACGCGCGAACGTCGGCGAACTCCACCCCGCGGCCCTTGAACGCCGGTTGTACGCACCGCTGAACACCGAATCCGCGACCTTGCGGCTCTGGAGTTCGATCCGGTTCACGTACTGGATGAGATCATCGGGCAGCATCACCATCGGTGCGGTGTCCCTCCTCGCGTCACGCTCACGTTTATCAAGGCACGGCGATTCGCCCGAGCAGCATCGAGACGAGACCGTCGGAACTCAGGCCGCGAGCCTCGGCCTCGTAGGACAGGACAATTCGGTGACGCAGCACGGGCAACGCGACAGCCTTTCACATCGTCTGGCGTCACGTACCCTCGACCGTCAAGAAAGGCGTGGGCCTTGGCGGCTCTGAGCAGGGCGATCGTCGCTCGCGGCGACGCGCCGAACTCGATCAGGCGATCCAACCGTGCCGTCGGGCAACGGCTCCAGTTCCCGCGTTTCGCGCGGCGTGGATCATGTCCACGATGTAGTCCTTCACCGGCTCCTCAACATGCACTCGGTCCACCACCGACCGCGCTCGACGATCTGGTCCGGCGTGGCGACCGTGCTGACCGTCGTCGACTGGTCCTTCGCGGCGATCGCCGCCATCCGGTCCAGCACCAGTCGTTCTTCTTCACGGCTTGGATACCCCACCCGCAGTTTCAACATGAACCGGTCGACCTGAGCTTCCGGAAGCGGGTACGTCCCTCCTGCTCAATCGGGTTCTGCGTCGCCAGCACCAGGAACGGGCTGGGCAGCGGGTACGTCGTGTCACCGATCGTGACCTGGCGTTCCTGCATCGATTCGAGCAGGCCGACTGCACCTTGGCCGCGGTTGATCTCGTCCGCCAGCACGATGTTGGTGAAGATCACTCGCCGGGGCGTGAACGTGCCGTCCTTCGGGCTGTAGATCAGGGTGCCGAGCAGGTCGGCCGGGAGCAGGTCGGGCGTGAACTGATGCGCTTGAAGTCGGCGTGGATCGCCGAGGCCAGCGTCGAGACCGTCAAAGTCTTCGCCAGACCGGGGACGCCCTCCAGCAGCACATGCCCGTCGCAGAGCATGCCGATGATCAGCCCTCGACCATCTCGCGTCCGACGACCACCTTGCCGACCGCGTCGATGAGCGAGGCAATCGGCTGGGACACCGCGCAACCTCGCGCGTCACGCTGTCCACGTTCGCGACGCTCGTCGAGCCGTTTTCCACTGATGACATTGGCGTTGCATCCTCCCTGCAAACAGATACCGATCACCGGACCCTCTGCTCGGCCCACACTCTACCGCTTCCGGCCTCAGCGGCTGCGTCCGGGCGTCATGCTCTCTCTGTGCATCACCGCGCCCACGCACGCCCATGAAAGCAAAGAAAGAAAGGACCGACCATGACCCTCGACGCTTTAACCAGACTTCCACCGATCCCACCTCACCCGTCGCGCGCACGCTGGAGCCCCTCGGCCTCGGCGCGGTCGCATCCGCCGCTGGCCAACCGGCCGATCGCCCTGGGACCGGCAGCCGTCGGGCAGCCCGTGCCGGCCCTTCTGACGCACGAAGAGTTCGGCTTCGACCCAGAGACCGGACGCTACGCCCCACCGAAACTCCCCTACAGTACGACGCGCTCGAGCCTCGATCGACGCCCAAACCATGGAAATCCACCACAGCAAGCACCATCAGGGCTATGGAACGGCCTCAACCGCGCACTCGACAAACTGGCGGACATCCGCTCGGGGACCGGTGACGCGGGACTGATCAAGCACTGGTCGCGAGCTTCCTTCCACGGCTCCGGCCACGTCAACCACGCGATCTTCTGGCAGACCATGGCCCCGCCGGCAAGGGCGGCGGCGGCGAGCCCGGCGGCCCCATCGCATGATCAACCGCGATTTCGGCGGCTTCGACGGCTTCAAGACCCACTTCGCGCGGCATCCAAGGCGGTCGAGGCCTCCGGCTGGGGCTGGCTTGTCTACGAACCCACCGGCGGACGCCTGCTCGTCATCCAGGGTGAGAAACAGCAGAACCTGATGATGACCGGCGTGGTTCCCCTTCTGGGGATCGATGTCTGGGAGCACGCCTACTACCTCAAGTACCAGAACCGGCGTGCCGAGTACGTCGACGCGTTTTCAACATCGTGAACTGGGGCAGGTCAACGAGTTGCTCCAGCGAGCGATCGCGTAAGCCGCTTCCGCTGTCCACCGAAGTTTCACGAACTTGGGAAGAAACCCATCGCCGGGTAGATTGGCTCGCGTATGGAGTTTCTTTCCATCATCGTGGTGCTCTTCGCGGTGTACGCCGCGACGGGTGTGTGATCGGCGCGGCGTATCTTCTGCGCTCGGCCCCGACGCGATGAAACTCTGCGAGCCTCGGCGCTGCACGTCCGCGTATTGCTGCTTCCCGAGCCGTCGCGGTCTGGCTGCTGCTCTTGCCTCGGTTGCTCGGGCGCTGGAGCACGGAATGACCCGCTCGCGCAAGCGTCACCTCGTGATGTGGGCTGCGGTTCTGCCCATCGCTGCGCTGATGATCGTGCTCGGGTGGTTCGCGCGAGTTGACCTGCTCGCCCAGCCGGATGCTGAGGTTCTGGAGCCCGCCTCTGCTCTGACCGAAGGGCCGAGGCTATGAGCGTCAACTATCGCTGGGTGCAGTGGAACCGGCACAGCTGCGTGTACGACGCGACGGCGGTCGGCGCGATCGCGCTGTTCATCGGCGTTCGTGATCGTTGGTTCTGTCGTTCACCCGGCGAGCGGGCGCTCAGCGGGCCGATCCTGCTGCTGCGGGCGTTCGGCGTGACCGCCCTGCTGCTGCTGCACATCGTTCTGGCGATCGGGCCGCCGCGCGGCTGGACCGGCGGTTCCTGCCGCTGCTGTACAACCGTCGCCACCTCGGCGTGATGCTGTTCTTCGGCGCTCGGGCACGCCGCGCTCGTGTTCCTGTTTTACGGCGGGTTCGGCAATCGCAATCCGATCATGGCGGTGCTGCGCCGGACCGGACGCTTGGCCGAGCGGGTTGCCGTACGAGATGTTCGGTTTCGTCGCGCTCATGATCCTGTTCGCGATGGCGTCCACCAGCCACGACTTCTGGTTGAAGCACCTGTCACCACGGGTCTGGAAATCACTGCACATGCTGGTGTACGTGGCGTACGCGCTGCTGATCGCCCACGTTGTGTTCGGCGCGATGCAGAGCGAGCGGAGCGTGCTATACCCGGTGCTGCTCAGCGCCGGCGTGATCGGCCTGGGATCGCTGCACCTGCTCGCGGGTCTTCGCGAGGTATCGCGCCCACGCAACGCCGAAGCACAGTTGGGAGTCGAACTCGCGGGCTGGATCGATGCGGGTCGCACGGACGCGATCGAAGACGGGCGCAACGGTGGTATGCCGGGAGCGGGGAACGCATCGCCGTATTCCGGGACGGCGACGCGTTCTCGGCTGTGTCGAACGTTTGCGCGCACCAGAGCGGGCCGCTCGGCGAGGGCGCGATCGTGGACGGGTGCATCACCTGCCCGTGGCACGGCTACCAATACCGGGCGGCGGACGGGCAGTCGCCGCCGCCGTACACGGAGAAGATCCCGACGTACGAGGTTCGGATCGCTGGTGAACGGGTGTACGTAAACCCGAGCGCGAACGCGCCGCGATCGAGCCGGGCGCGGCTGGAGGGCAAGAGCGATGGCTGAGCAGGATCGCGGCAGCGGATCTACGTCGGGTACCTGCCGACACCAGCGGGAGAAGCGGCTTCCTGCGCGTCATGATCCCCGTGCTGCTGTGGCTCGGTGCGATCACGACGGGCTCGTGGCGTGGCGGATGCAGGACCCGGGCACCGGAGTCTGGAACATTGGCAACGAGCAGTCCTGGAGGGCGTGCTCCGGGCGAACCCGTACCCTCTGCTCGAGATCGAGCGCGCCGGCGAGACGGAGATCGTCATGCTCGTGGAGATGGGCAAGTTCGGTCCGGAGCGGGCGCGGGCGTTCGACGGGCAGCGGGTGGAGGTCACCGGGTTCGAGCTCGAACGGGACGGACGCCGCATCTTCGAACTGGTGCCGGAGGACCGAGCGATCAGTGCTCGGCGTCGAGACTATTTCGAGTGCGCCCCGCCGACACCGATCGGATCGGTCACCCTGCGTGGCGAGATCATGGACAGCAAGTGCTTCCTCGCGCGATGAAGCCCGGCGAGGGACAGGGGCACCGTGCGTGATCCTGTGTATCGCGGCGGATCCCGCCCATGCTGGTCACGCGACGCGAGCGGCAACGCGTCGTACTACCTGCTCGTCGGCACCGACGGCGCGGGCTCGCCCCGATGCTTGACCGCATCGGCGAACCGGTCGAGATCTCCGGGAACTCAGCCGTCGCGGCGACCTGATGATGCTGATGATCGAACCGGGTTCGGTCAGGGGATATGAACGGTTGCCGCGCTGTTCTCCGCCGATGACGGAGGTCGATCGCGACGCAGAGTGCTCCGAGGAGCCAGACCGAGACGCCGATGAAATCGGAACGCCAGCCGCCGTCTTCGAGCACCGGGCCTGCCACGGCGAACGCAAGGAGCGAGAAGATCGCCGCGCAGAATGGTCTCAAGGAGCCAGACGACGGCATCGATCAGGCCTTGGTGTGTGACGCGGACTCTGGACATGCGTAAAAGTCTAAAGGTCGGCTAAGCAAAGAAAGCTGCCGGCCAACGGCCGGCGCTCATCGAAGTTCCTCCACGAAAATCAGATCACGGGATCATCTCCTCGACCATCTCCTCGTCGACGACCTCCTCATCGCCCATCTCTTCCTCGATCACTTCCTCTGCTTCGGCGTCATCGTCGGCGTCGGCCTCGGGTTCTCGAAGCGACCGATGGTGCGCAGGAGGTTCTCGTATTTGCGGTAGCGATTGATGGTCTTGACGTCACCGCCGAGGCCGTGGCCGCCGGTCGGGTCGATGAACAGTTCGACCTGGGCTTCCTTGCCGGCCTGCAGCAATTCGCGATAGACGCGGATGGTGTCCTGATAGAGCATTCGCGTCCTCCACGCCGTGCACGAGCAGGAGGCGGCCGGTGAGGTTCTTCGCGAGCAGAGCGAGTAGGCCTTGAGATCGGGTTGCCGATGCGGCTGTCGCCGATGGTGCCGGTGGAGTACCACGAGTTGTAGTTCTCCCACTCGGTCGGTCCGGCGCCGGCCATGCCCGCGGCGAAGACATCCGGCTCGGTAATGACCATCTGCGTCTGGAAGCCGCCGAAGGACCAGCGTGCATGGCGCGACGCTTCGGATCGACGTTGTAGTTCTCGACGAACCACTCAGCACCGTCCACGAGGTCCTCGGTCTGCGGCACGCCGACCTGTTCGAAGTTGGTTTCTCGAAGACCGCGCCGAAACCGGAGGCACCGCGGGTCGATGGTCGCGGTGATGTAGCCGTGCTTTTGGCCATGTAGTAGGCGAAGTAGTAGGCTGGGAGCCGCGAAAGCGCCGCGCGAGGTCATCTTGCGGGTGCCGAGCGGACCGCCGTAGACATAGATGAGCAGCGGGCGCTGCTGGGCCTCGTCGTAGCCGGGGGCAGGAACATGTGGCCGTGAATGGTCTGGCCGTGGCGGTTCTCGTAGGTGAAGTACTCGGGCGAGGGTTCGGTGATGCGCGGGCCTCGTCCGTGTGCGGAGTCAGTGATCGTGGTGTGCTCCTGGGAGTCGTGCTCGAAGGCGACGAGTTCGCGCAGGGTGCCGAAGTCAACGAAGTCGCGAGGTAGTGCTCGCCGTCCGGGCTCATGGCCGAGTAGTAGCCGTCCACGGCGAGACTCGGGTCATCTGCCGGTGGTGAGATCGACGTGGAACACCTGCTGCTGCGTCGGGTCGCCCTTGGTGGCGAGCGCGAGCATCGAGGTGTGGTCGCGGGTGATGTCAACGGGTAGACCTCGAATCGGCCGGAAGTCACTGTTCGGTGCTCGTACCGGGTCGAGGGTATGGAGATGGCGGAAGCCGGAGAGCCTCGGTCAGGAATACCATGCCGGCTGTCGGGCAGGTAGGTCGGACGACCATGCGGCGTGTTCGGTCCGCCGTTGTGGAAGAACTCATAGACGACGCGCTCCTCGATCTCGAACTCCGGCCGATCCTCCGGACGCGTCGGACTCGCCGTCTCCGGCGTCCGGGCTCTCGTCGTCGCCGCCTTTCGCTGTCGATTGACTCCTCAGCGTCGTCTTCAGAGGCTGATTCTTCGGGCGCTCATCACCCTGCTTCAACGAAGCGGGCTTCCATGATCTTGACCTGGCTGGTTTCCTGATCGAACACGCTGAACGCGACGCGCGAGGAGTCCGGTGCCCAGTCGGGAACGATCATGATGTCGCGGGCCGGACTGCTTTCGCGAGTAGACCATCTTGGGCTCGGTCTTCTCGGTGAGATCGGGGTCGAGTTCGTGGAGGTACACGAAGGTCTCAAGGTCAGGTCGCTGGTCGTCGGAAACGTGGCGGGTGACTTGGCGGACCTCGGCGAAGCGGTTGCGGTAGGCGATGATGTTCACGGTTCGCGCGCCGGCGTAGTACCGCTGCCGCTGGTGGCCAGGAACACGAGACGCTTGCCATCCGGGCTGATGCGATAGCCGGACATCGACTGCCCGCGAGGCAGGTCGGGGTCGGCCTGGACCATGGTGTGCGAGCCGAACTTGACGCGGATGAGCGCGCCGTCGTTGAGGTAAGTGTAGCCGGAGCCGTCGGGCAGGTACTGGACATCGCGGAGCGAGCCTCATGGTGAGCGCTCGATCTCGCGCGAGTCGATGTCGAAGCGGTACAGGTCGCCGCGAGAGTTGAAGATCATCTCGTTTTCGTGGGGACCACTCGAAGCCTGCTGACACCTGAGTAGCGCGGACCTCTATGTTCGTGGTCGTCTTCGAGCACAAGGTCAGCGAGGTCGGCGTCGCCGCCTGCTTCGGACCCGGATCCGGATTCGTCGTTTGCTTCGGAGGCATCGCGTGTGGCGGTGAGTTCGAGCTCCCAGCCGAGCGGATCGAGGTCAGGGTGCCCGAGAGGCCGCCATCGCCGAGGGTCCCGTCGAAGGAACCTGTGAGCTCACGGGCCGCGTCCTCGTCGGTGGCGAGTTCCATGCAACGTGCCCTGCTCGTTGTCGAATTCCACGCTGGTCGAGGACAGGTCGAACAGTGGCTGGTCACTCAGCTGTAACTGTTATCGGACTTAGAGATCGTGACCGTGGCGTCAACGCCGTCGCGCGCTGCCGCGGACCCGACCAGACCAGTTGCCGAGCAGCGGATCATCAGCCGATTCGTTTACGCCGCCGGTGTTATCGGACGACTTTTCGCCCTTCCCGGCCTTCTTCGCGTTCGCGGCGGTCCTGGCGACTTCTCGCGTCCGCCTGGAACGGCGCAAGCACGCTGACCGAGGTGACACGCTCAATCGCGCGGTCTCTGCGTCGTAGAGCCACAGGTCATTGCCATGACGGCGCTCGATGCGAGGGCGATAGAGTAGGCGGCGTAGCGGCCGTCGTGGGAGAATGCCATCGAACTCGCCCCGGCCCAAACGGCGAATCCTCGGGGAAGATGCGTTCGAGCGTCAGTTCCTCATCGATCGACTTCACCGCCTCAGCCTTCGACGCATCAGCCGCGTGGACGATCGGGACAAGCCCGACCGACGCCGCGATCAGTCCGGCGCGCAAAGAGCGGAAACAAGGGCGGAACGCAGCACTGGGCATCAGGACTCTCCTCTGGGTCGATGAGCCGGGATCTTGCGGGCACCTGCCAGAACAGTACCGCGGAAGTCGCATTAAACACGTGATTTTGCCGGGAGTTGCCTCACTTCGGGTTATCGGCTGATTTCGGCGAGCAGCGGATCGAGACCCGCCCGAACTTCGGCCTGTTTGGCTTGATTCGGCCCAGCGATCAGCCGATGCCGATTGCGTTCGGTCCGATCTTCAGACCCAGAGCGCATATGAGACCAGAGACGCAAAGAGTCCTTCGTCGCCTGCTTCTGGTTCTCCCGAGCGGTGAGCCGCACGTTCGCAGTCGCCGGCCTGGCGCGTGCGGTGTCGTGGTGCTCTGCAGCGCCGCCGCAATCGGCGTGGCGTACTCGCAGGCGGCTCATGCCCAACAGCGTTCAAGAAGCCAGGAGACGCGGCTGCTCGGCACACTGCTCGCCGAAACCGCAACGCAACAGCTTCAGACCGGTGACCTGAAACGACTCCGGACAACGCTCGGAGTTGCAGCAGTCGCACGGCTGGCGCATCACGCTCGAACTGGGCAACGGCCGTGATCGCGGACACCAGTCCCGTCGGACGCTCGCCGATTCTCTCCCGAAGACTTCGGCGCCCCGAGCTCCCAGGTGGCCTCGATCGCGCTCGATCGATTCGGCGTGCCGGACGCCGTGGGCTGCAGGTCGCGGATCGCGGCGAGGCGATCCTTCGCATGGAAACCGGCGAACGCCGGCGGCCCGCCGATCGGGCCCTATCGGTGTCTTCGGCATCGTGCTGGCCGGCGTCGGCGTGCTGGCCGTCGTCTACCGAGACTTCCGCCTGCGCTAAGGCGCTCGGCCGTCGGCTCGGCCCTGCGTTCCTACGCGGAAGGCGAGCGATCGCCCGAAGCGCTCCGCGTCTGTCCGCAATGGGGCCCCGAAGCCCAGCAGTGGAACTCACTGGTCGCCGAACACGATCCACGCGCACCGACCAGGAGCAGATGGTCGGCAGCGATTGAGAGCGAGGGAGCCGGAAACTTCGCGGAACTCGCGGCGCCTGCGACACGCTCTGGACGGGCCTGCTGCTCGTCGGCGACGAGGTTGTGCTACGCGAACGGAGCCGCGGCGGTCCTGCTCGTCGCTTCGCGAAGACCTTCCGGGCACGAACATCAACGATCTCCTGGACGACGAAGCGCTCACGAAGCGGTTGTCAACACCGCGTCCGGAAAGGCCTTGGGCGATCGACGTACGAGGTCGAGCGTACCCGTGACGAGGCGACGACGTTCTTGCGTATCCGCGTCGGTTCGCTCGCGAACTCGACATCCGGATGCACTGGTGACCATCGAGGACATCACCCAGAAGCGGGTCGCGGACGACGCCATGCACTCGTTCGTCGCCCAGGCCACGCACGAGCGGACGCCTCTGACAAACATCCGCCTGTACATCGAAGAGGCGATCGAGGCTACCGATGACGATGTTGCCCTGCGAAACGGCGCTGAACATCATCAATCAGAGTCGCAACGCCCGAGCGTATCGTCGGCGACATGCTCAGCGTGTCGGAAATCGAGGCGGGTTCGATCCGACTCAACCACACCGATGTCCGCACCGAGGCTCCTCGAAGACCCGAAGAACGACTACGAGGCCTCGGCCGAGGACAAACAGATCGCTCGGTATTCGACCTGCCGCCGAAGCTGCCGGTGTTCAGCGGCGACCGAGACAAAGTCGCGATCGCGATGCACAACCTGCTCGGCAACGCCATCAAGTACACGCCCGAGAAGGGCAGGTGACCGTGAAGGCCGAGGAAGACGGCGGAATGCTCCGGATCGACTTCATCGACTCGGGCATCGGCATCGATCCGTCCGAGCACGAACGCGTCTTCGAGAAGTTTACCGGGCGAGCGACAAGCGGATCGATTCGATCAAGGGCAGCGGGCTGGGCCTTGCGCTCGAGAGAGATCGTCCGATTGCACGGCGGCGACATCACTCTCGACTCGCAGGTCGGCAAGGGCAGCACCTTCACCCTCACTTTGCCCGCGGCCATGCGCGGCGGCCTAAACGGGGAAACCATGCAGATCCAGCAGTACCAACACGGCGCCGTAACCGTTCTCAAGCCCGAGGCCCGCTCGTTGGCGACGACGCCGATCTGTTCCGCAGCCGCACCCAGTCGACGATGCGCTCGGCTTCGGCCGACTCGTGATCGATGCCTGCGCGGTCCCCTACGTTGACAGCAAGGCCCTCGAAGCCCTCCACGATCTCAGCGAGGAGATGAGCAAAGCGGGCCAGCCCCTGCGTATCTGCTCGGCCACGGAGACCGTCCGAGAGGTCTTTGTCCTGACCGACCTCGATCGGTTGTTCGAGCACTTTGAGGATGTCGGCAGCGCGGTGAGGAGCCTTCCTGAGGCAGCCCAAACGACTGCGCGTCGGTGAAGTTCTCCTCGGTGAGGGGATGCTCACCCAGGACGAACTGGACAAGGCGCTGCCGACCAGCAGCGAGCCGGCGAGATGCTCGGGAAGTTGCTGGTCGATCGCGGCGTGGTCACGAACGCATCGCTCGTGCAGCTCGCCAGTCACACGGCGTGCCCGGTTGCAACCTGCGCACGGCCTCATCGACCCGGCCCTTCTCACGCTGATAGGCCAGGAAGAGTGCGAGCGGCTCAAGGTCATCCCGATGTTCCGCGTGCACGAGACGCTGACGGTGGCGATGGCCGAACCCAACAGCCTGCCCACGATCGACCGCCTGAAACAGATCACGCACCAAGATCCGGCCGGTGCTCGCGCTGGAACCGAACATCCTCGAGTTCGTGCGGAAGTACGCCGGCGAGAACATCGACGTCGACGAGTTTCTCGCCTCGATCGCCGAGTCCGATGTCGAGGTCATCGAACGCGAAACTCAGGACGACGGGCCGAGCACCGATCTGGACACGATGGTCGCGGGCAGCCCGATCGTGAACTTGGTCAATGTTGCCCTGTTGGAGCGCCGTGCGTGACGGCGCGAGCGACATCCACATCGAGCCGAGCAGGGCGGGACCCGCATCCGATACCGCATCGACGGATCGCTCCGCGACCTCATGCGTCCGCCTCAGGGCATGCACGCAGCCATCGTGTCGCGCATCAAGGTCATCGGAAAATGGACATCGCCGAGAAGCGGATGCCGCAGGAAGGCGCGTGAAAATCGTCGCTGAGAGCCGCGAGATCGACCTGCGCGTCAGTTCGATGCCGACGCTCCTCGGCGAGAACTCGTGGTTCGCATCCTCGACAAGGAGAACCTCAGCGTTCGCCCGAGGACCTTGGCTTCCGCGACGAGACGCTCGTGAAGTTCAGCGCGTGCTGACGCGCTACGGCCTTGTCCTGGTGACAGGTCCGACCGGCTCCGGCAAGACGACGACGCTGTACTCGCCTCGACCTGCCCGCAGCCCGGAAGTCAACATCGTGACCGTCGAAGACCCGGTCGAGTATCACTCGACCTGATCAATCAGATCCAGGTTCAGAGCGCCGGGCTGACTTTCGCCCGTGCTCTGCGGAGCATTCTTCGTCAGGACCCCGATGTCATCATGGTCGGCGAGATCCGCGACGAGGACACCGCGAGTTGCTGTCCAGGCATCGCTCACCGGACACCTCGTGCTCGCGACTCTGCACACCAACGATGCCCGGTGCCGTCGCGCGTTGCAGGATATGGGCATCGAGGCCTACCTGATATCGAGCCGCTCAACGGCGTAGCGGCCCAGCGCCGCTCGGACCCTGTGCCAGGCGCATCGCCAAGTACACACTGAGCGAGGAAGCCCTCATCGACGCCGGGCTCGACCCGAAGTCGCGGTTCGTCATGTCGGCAACGGCTGCTCGCAGTGCCACGACTCGGGTTCGTGGGACGGCTTGGCATCTACGAAGTCATGGAAGTCGATGGCGGGCGCGAGCCATCTACCACCGTGAACCAACGCACACGATCCGAGCCATGCACCGGGAATCGGGCGGCCTGACGCTCCGGAAGAGGGCGTCCGGCCGCGCTGGCCGGGAAGACAAGCCTCGAGGAGATCCTCCGAGTCACCAGCGTGGACGAAGTCGATGCCGAACAACCGGTAGGCTCCGTCGCTAGAGCCCGCCCTGCTCCTCGATGACGACGTGGATCCCGAAGCGGAGGCCAAGGCCGCATGAGATTCGCCACGAAGCATTCAAGTCCAGCGGGAGCAAGACGGACGGCGTCGAGGCGAACTCCGTGGCCGAGGCCACAGAACTGCTGCGTCATCATCAGGGCCTGTTCGTCACCGCGATCCAGGAGGCGGCGACTCTTCAGTCTTCTGAAGGTCGCAAGCGGTCCAGCGGTGGAGTCAGGCTCCGGCTCGGCTCGAACAAGACCGCGAACCTCGCGATGTTCTCCCGCCATCTCGATCCTGGTCTCCGCCGGTACGCCCCTGGTCGGCAACGGCGGCTGTTGAGCGACAGGTCAGGACGAGCACTGGAAATCGGTGCTGACAGATGTTCGCGAACAGGTCGAAGAGGGTGCGCCGCTCTCTGAAGCGGCTCGCTGATCACCCGACACCTTCGACACAATCGCAGTGAGCCTTGTTCACGCCGGCGAGACCGGCGGCAAAGGCGAGGTCATGCTCGAGCGTCTTTCCAGGCTCACCCGCCAACGCCAGAAGATGCGCTTGCGTCATGGGCGCCATGGTGTACCCGCTGCTGCTCATCAGCGTCTCAATCGGCGTCCTTTCCCTGATGATCGGCTTCGTGCTCCCCGCTTCGCGGAGCCTCTTCCAGCCTGGACACCCCGCTGCCGACGAGCACCAGATGCTCATGGCGGCAGCGACTTCGCCCGTGGAAACTGGATTGTCCTGATCGTCGGTGTAGCCGGATCGATCGTCGGCGGCGTGATCTTTGTCCACTCAGGACCGGACGCGACCAGATCGACCGCGCCCTCGTCAACGCGCGCTCCTCGGCATTTGGTTCGCGGCTTCCTCATCGCCCAAACCACCCGTTTGCTCGGCGTACTGGTGCAAAGCCAGGTGCCGCTGCTGGATGCCCTCGAACTGACCAAGAAGAGCACGGCGAGCCGTTCCTACAGGACCCTCATCGAGCGCGGAGAACGCCGTCACCAGGGCGACTCCATCAGCACCGTGCTCTGCAACTCAGACCTTGTCCCCATCTCGGTGAGCGAAGCCGTCCGAAACGGCGAACAGTCCGGTAAGGTCGGTCAGGTCCTGATCGGCGTCTCCGACTTCCTCGACGAGGACAACGAGGTCGTTATGCGATCGCTCACGAGCATCATCGAGCCGATCATCCTCATCGTGCTCGGCCTGCTCGTCGGCTTCGTCGCGATCAGCATGTTCCTGCCGCTCTTCGATCTGGACCGACCACAGGGAGGGCCCGCAGCATGAACTGGTCCCTTCGCCCAACATGGAGCCCGATCGGTCTGCGCGTCGGCGCTGGCAGCGTCACCGCCGTGCGACTCGACCAGATCGGTCGAATCCGGGCGTTCGCTTCGTTCGGCCGGCGTGAGCCCGACGCTCCGATCAGCGCTCGAAGCCTCCGCATCCGCAGTGTGCTCGATCGCCAGGGTTCCGAGGGACCCAGGTTGTTCTGGGCGCCGAGGCGGATGATCCGTTCGACCACGCTGGGTTGCCGCCCGCGTCGTCCGGTGCCCCGATCGATCAGTTGGCAGATGCCGAGCTCCGCCCGGATCCACAAAGCTCCCCAGCGCTCGCCAAGGGCCTTTGGGAACTCCCGCCAGCAACCGGGCAAAGGCGGCCCCGCTGACGATGGCCGTCACGTGCGTCCACGAGCAGAGCGACGCGCTCTGCGAGTGTTCGAGCAAGCCGACCTTGATGTGCTCGCGCTGGATCTGTCCGTTCTCGCGACGCTCCGCGCTGCCCGGCGCCGCGGAGGGATCGCACGCGATCCTCGAACTGGAAGAGTCTCGCGCTCGATCGCGGTCGTTCACAACGGCGTCCTGCTGCTGCAGCGCGATCTGGCGGAGATGACAATGCGGCGCCTTCGCGCCGGAGTCTCAAAACAACTCAGGCTTCCGAGTTCGACCACGAGCGCTGATCCAGGAGTACGGGCTGATCCAAGCCCCGACGCTCCGGAGTCGCTCGCCGACGCGGTGCGGAGGCCTTGGGTTGTTCGTCGAGGAGATCGCCCACTCGGCGTCGTACGCCTCCAGCCGCTTCGCGGATGTCAGCATCGGTCGGGTCTTCATCGGCCCCGCCGCCGGCATCCCCGGTCTGGCGAACACCTCGGCGAGTCCCTGGAGTGCGTTCGCCGTACCGAACCTGCGCGATCTGACCCGATCCGGATGCCCGTTCGCCGATGCGCGAAGCCCGGAGAGGGCATCTCGGCCCTGGGTCTCGCGCTCTGGAAGGAGACCGCAGCGTGAGCAGCGCAAACAGCGTGAACCTGATCTCGACGCAACGCCGCATCCAGCAGCGCGCACCACCTGCATCATGCTTGGGCGGCCTCACCGGGTGGGTCACGGTCGTGACCGTCGCCTGCCTCGCGGTGACCGCCGTCTCGAACATCGAATCGGACTTCGAATCGACCCGCTCCGCTCGTCCTCAGGACAAACGCGGCGCAGTCCAGCGCTTCACAGAGCAAGGCCGCGATCGATCGAATCAACAAGCGGCTGGCCGTTTCCAAGGCCGTCCGCTCGTACCCGGACTGGAGCGTCCTGCTCCCGTCGTGTCGAACGAGATCGGCTCCGAGATCGCCCTGGAGAAGATCAGCCTCAGGCCCGTCCGCGGCGAACAGGCAACGCAGCGGGCGACGCTGACGCTCACCGGCGTCGGCACGAGCCGCACGCTTCTCGAGTTCGTGATCCGCCTCGAGGAAACCGGCGCGTTCGTCCGCGTCGAAACCACCTCGACCCAACGCCGGCCGATCCGAGACAACAGAGTTCTTCGCGTTCGAGTTGACCTGCCGGATCGGCAGCGGCTGGGAGGAG
>JACADM010000012.1_pt1 | contig 35983 bp, 42 predicted proteins | sample 7512371 | NCBI WGS metagenome assembly JACADM01 (sample SAMN14389041, study PRJNA612141) | algae metagenome | isolation source: non-axenic algae culture | place: India: Navi Mumbai | collected 2017-01
TTATATCAGGGAAGGCTGCGTAAGCTGTCATTCACAATGATCCGTCCTTTCCGAAGTGAAGTAGAACGCTATGGCGAATATTCCAGATCGGGAGAATACGTCTATGATCACCCGTTCCTTTGGGGAAGTAAACGTACCGGCCGGTTTGTTTCGGGTAGGAGGAAAATATTCGGACAACTGGCACTTCAATCACATGTGGGACCCGCAGAGTACTTCATCCGGTTCTATAATGCCGAGTTATAAATGGCTTATCCTGAGTAAACACGATCGCAGTGCTACCGAAAGTAAGATGGAAGCCATGGTATCGCTCGGAGTTCCTTATACCGAAGAGGATATTGCAGGAGCACAGCAGAGCATGAAAGCACAGGCCCGGGCGATAGAACAGAACCTGTACAACGATCCGGACTTCGTAAAGTCTTATGAAGAAGACAAAAAGTTTGCCGAAGAACGCGGCGAAACGTTCGTAGAAATGCAGGATCGCGAGATCGTAGCCCTGATCGCTTACTTACAGCGACTGGGAACCGATATCAAGATCAAAGACCCGGTATCACCGCTAAAAACGAATAGACATGTTAAAATTCATCAAAGATCACCTGGCCACTATAGATGGTGTTCAGATATATCCCATCATATCGCTGTCCATTTTCTTTCTGTTCTTCCTCGGTTTGTTCTGGTGGGTGTTCACAGCAAAGAAAGCGTATATAGAATCCGTAAAACAGATTCCTTTCGAATCTAAAGAAAACGAAGCATTATGAGGTCATTTTCATCCTATCTCCGAATTATTGTCATTGTCGCCCTTGTTTTCGGTGCTGCGGAATATTTTATCGATTCCGGCGACAAGCCTGCCTTTATCGAATATCCGGCAGTACTGTTATTCCTGCTGACCTTTACCATAATTCTGGTTGCGGTAGAAGCTGTTCTTCCGCTTTGCGAAGATTGACAGAGGTTATGATGACCGAGGAACAACGACAAGCCGAGGAAGCCAAAGTGCCCTGGCATAAGGTATGGCTCAAAAAACTCACGAAAACCAAACCGCTGGAACAGGAAGGGGAGATCTTACTGGATCACAATTACGACGGTATTCGCGAGCTCGACAATTCCTTACCGCCATGGTGGCTTTACGGTTTTTACCTCACCATAATCTTTGCCGCGGTTTATCTGGTTCGTTTTGAAATTATGGACGGTCCGGACCAGGAAGAGGAATATCGTACCGAGGTGGCACAGGCCGAAGAAGCTATAGCCAGATACAGGGAGACAGCCAAAGACCTGGTCGATGCCAATACGGTAACGCTGCTCACCGAAGCAGATGACCTGGAAGCCGGAAAAGCGATTTTTCAGACCAACTGTGTGGCCTGTCACATGGCCGATGGCGGGGGTGGTATAGGACCTAACCTTACCGATCCGTACTGGATACTCGGGGGCGGTATTAAAAACGTCTTTCACACCATCTCCGAAGGTGGACGGTCCGGAAAAGGGATGATCGCGTGGAAACAATCGCTGCGTCCCCTGGAAATACAGCAGGTGGCGAGTTATGTGCTTTCGATGGAAGGACTACACCTGCCAACCCCAAGGAGCCTCAGGGCGATCTTTGGGAAGCTAAAGAAGAATAAAGAAATGGGCTGCCCGGGGGTTTTGTTAGTTATGGCGCCTACAGGTTGCGCCATATATTCCTGAATTGCTATTTATAATCAGGGCAGCCCATTATCATATCACCTTATATGAGGTAAAAACAGAAACAGATGACACCGCAAAACGAAAATTTCAGGGATTCTATCGGGACGATCAATGAAGAGGGAAAGAGGGCCTGGGTTTTTCCGAAAAAGCCTTCGGGGCGATATTATAAGCAGAGAACCGTAGTTAGTTATATCCTCCTGATATTTCTGTTCCTGGCCCCCTTTATAAAAATAAACGGTAACCAGCTCCTGTTGTTTAATATCCTGGAGCGGCGGTTTCATATTTCGGACTCCCTTTCTGGCCTCAGGATTTCTATCTCTTTGTACTTTCTATGATTATAGGAGTAGTTTTCCTGGCCCTGTTTACCGTGGCTTTCGGAAGGATATTCTGCGGATGGATCTGCCCGCAGACCATTTTCATGGAAATGGTATTCCGGAAGATAGAATACTGGATAGAAGGAGACCGCGGTGCGCAGATGCGGTTAGACAGGCAGGAATGGAACGGGGAGAAAATACGTAAAAGAATACTGAAATGGAGTGTGTTTCTGGTGGTGTCCTTTCTCATAGCCAATGTATTCCTGGCCTATCTTACAGGAAGTGATGTATTGATCAGTGATATCAAGGATGGTCCTTTGTCACATCTGGGAACTTTTATTCCGTTACTTATTTTTACGGCGGTATTCTATTTTATATTCGCCTGGTTCCGCGAACAGGTTTGTATCATAGCCTGTCCTTACGGAAGATTGCAGGGGGTATTGCTCGATGAAAAATCGATTGTGGTGGCCTATGATTATAAAAGAGGAGAAGGGGAGCAGGGAAGGAAGAAAGTCCGTAAGAACGAAGACCGGAAAGCCCTGGGATACGGGGATTGTATCGATTGCCTGCAATGTGTACAGGTTTGTCCTACGGGAATAGATATTCGTAACGGTACCCAGCTGGAATGTGTAAACTGTACGGCCTGCATCGATGCCTGTGACCACATGATGGAGAAAGTGAACTTCCCGAAAGGGCTTATCCGCTATACCAATGAGGAAAATATCAGGACGAAGGCCCCGTTCCGGATGACCCTGCGAATGAAAGGTTATACTGCGGTGTTGGTCATCCTTACCGGGATCCTTACCGGCTTACTGCTGATGCGAAGCGAAGTGGAAGCCACCTTGTTGCGCGTACCCGGGCAACTGTACCACAGGGAAGAAGGAAATATCATAAGTAACGTATATACTTTTAAAGCCGTAAACAAGACCAGCAGTACCCTGGATAGTGTCAGTTTCAGGCTGCTTTCGCACGACGGAAGTATAGAACAGGTGTCCGGCCCCTTGTTTACGATACCCGGACAGGGATTTGCGGAAGGTACGCTGTTTATCCGGTTGCCGTTGTCCCGGCTGGAAGGAGAAAAAACGATACTCCGGGTCGGGTTGTTCCGGAAGGATAAACAGATAGAGACCGAAAAGGTCAGTTTCCAGGGACCCGCACATTATCGTTAACATACTCGTAGTATAAAGATTGCAGTTGGTTTGTTTTTTGGTCATCTCATTCGAAGTTAACCTTATGGACTTCGAATACATACGGAGTGATTTAGTAGTTACGCCGCTGTTCCGGATACCCGGATAGGTTTATGGTCTGAAAATTTGATCTGTTTGAGGGGAACAGCGGTTTTTTTAAATGAAGGTGCAGTCTGGTAAGTAAACTACCCCGGTGCAAGCACACGAGGCATTCATACCAAACAAAATTTTAATTTCGAGACAAGCCCCGGGGTATAAAACCCTTTGGCGGCGCCAATAAAAGGTAAAAAACAAGTAAAAAAGAACAGATGAAACCCTCACAGAGGGATTTAATATGGCCAAGGTAAATACCTCCACAAAAGGAGATGAATAAAGTAAACGTTTTTTAAGGAATGGTGATTCCTTTTGTGATTGTGTAATTACTTAAAACAAATGTTTAATTTGATTTTATTCGCATGAAACGTATAAAAATACATTGGGGTACGGCTATAGTTTTAGCCTTTATGGGGTTTATAGCCTTTATTCTCTCTTTTGTCATCCGGATGAATACCCAGAAAAAATATGACCATGAACTGGTCACGGAGGCCTATTATGCCAAAGAGCTGTCTTTTCAGCGGGATATGGACAGGGAGAAGTTTACTGTCGATACCGGGATGGAGCCTCGTATAGAAGCTACAAGGGGCGGGATATTCATTTATTTTCCGGAAGGCATCGACCCGGCAAAAGTATCCGGAAAAATAGGGTTGTACCGCCCTTCGGACCGAACTATGGACTTCGAAGTACCGGTACAAATGACCACATCGCCCGTAGTCCTGATCCCTTCGGAAGCCCTGCTTCCCGGACGCTGGAATGTAGAGGTCGACTGGCAATACGGGGACGATACATACCTGTCGCACCGTAAACTCGTTTACTGATCGTTTTCACCCCGTCATCACGAAGATAATGATCGTTAAAAAACAACAGAAGCCATGTGGATAGCTGCCGTTATATTGGGAATAGCCGGAGGATTTCACTGTGTGGGCATGTGCGGACCTATAGCGCTGATGCTACCCGTAGACCGCGACAATGAAATAAAGAAGGCCTTGCAACTGGGAAGTTATCACCTGGGACGTATCCTGACCTATACCCTGATCGGGTTGCTTTTCGGGGTGCTCGGACTGGGATTTCGACTGTTCGGCATCCAGCAGCAGTTATCGATAGCTATCGGGGCGGTGATGATCCTTCTGGTCCTGCTGCCCGGTATAAAACTTCCTTCGGGCGTGCTGACACGTTGGTATATGAAGGGCATTACCCGGGCAAAGAACCGGCTGGGGCGTGCCATGCGAAAAAAATCGCCGGGAACGTTCCTGGCAGCCGGACTGCTCAACGGGATGCTTCCCTGCGGGATGGTCTATATGGCCGTATTGGCTGCTATGACGGCCGATGAGGTCTGGCAAAGCGGTTTGTATATGGCTTTTTTCGGACTGGGAACCATGCCTTTGATGACGGCTTTATCTACCTCGGAACGATCATGAAGCAAAAGCCCGTACCCGGTTGCAAAAGCTCATTCCCCTTTTTGTAGTGCTGATGGGCTGTCTTTTTATACTGCGCGGACTCGGGTTGCATATTCCTTATCTTTCCCGGGGCCCGTACTGCATGAAGCCTCGTACCAGGTGCAATGTCATTAACAGGGTTTTGTGGGATATGTATGATGACCCTCTCGCTAATGATCTTAATTTTGCAGATAAGAACTAACTATGGAAGATATAAAAAACCGTGAAGATATAGCCAGGCTCGTTGTTGCGTTTTATGAAGAGGTCCGTAACAACGAGGAAATAGGTCCGTTCTTTAACCGGGTTATCACCGACTGGGAGGAGCACTACAGGCAACTGACCGATTTCTGGGAGTCCAACCTCTTTCATCGCGGAACGTACAAGGGGAATCCTGCCATGGCCCATAGTGGTATGGATAAAGCATCCGGACACACGGTAGAAATGAAACATTTCGGAACATGGATGCGGTTGTGGATAACGACTATAGACGAAAAGTTTAGCGGGGAACTTGCGGAACGGGCCAAAAATAATGCACGCAAAATGTCTACCTACCTGTTCCTGGCTATTTACAGGGGCCGCTCCTGAAAAAAATGGCCGGGAGTACTCAGAACAGTGAGAAGTACTCCCGGCCAGGAAACAGAAAACTGCAAAAATACTCAGACGGTAGAACTGAACAACCGGGTTCCCGGTTTATTTCGCTGCAATCTCAGGTCGAACGCCATACAGATATTCCGTATAAACGGACGTCCTTCCGGGGTGACTGTGATGGCTTGGTCTGTACGATGTATAAGACCATCCTGCAAGGGTTCTTCAAGCTTTTTCAGGACTTCGCTGATACCGTCAAACTGCATATCCGGGTTTTTCCATGAGGTATGGAACCCGCACATCAGGTTGAGGATATGCCGGCGGATAACAAGGTCCTCGGTGTCGAGGATGTGACCCCGGTGTATGGGGAGTATGTCGTTTTGAAGAAGACCGGTATATTCTTCCACGCTTTTTACGTTCTGTGCAAAACCGTACCAGCTATCGCTGATCGCAGATACGCCCAGACCGATCATCAGGCTGGTCGCTGTAGTCGTGTATCCCATAAAATTGCGGTGCAGCCTTCCGTTGTCCATAGCTTCGGAAAGCGGATCGGAAGGCCATGCGAAATGGTCCATACCGATTTCGGTATACCCGGCTTCTTCCAGGCGTTTGCGTGCGGTCTCGTAGAGCTTTCGCTTCGCTTTACCCGTAGGCAGATCTTCTTCCCGGAACCCCCGCTGTCCGTTACCGCCCATCCATGGTACGTGGGCATAACTGTAGAGCGCGATACGATCGGGTTTCAGTAAAATAGTCTTTGCTATAGTGTCCGAAACGTCATCCTGCGTCTGGAAAGGAAGCCCGAAAACCAGGTCGTGCGAAACGGAGGTGTACCCGGTACCCCGGGCCGCTTCGGTGACCTCCCTGACGTTTTCGAAAGGTTGTACCCGGTGTATGGCCCGTTGCACGTGGGGTGCATAGTCCTGTATACCAAAACTTACCCTGCGGAACCCGAGGTCGTACAGGGTTTCGAGGTGCCTGGTCGTTGTATTGTTCGGATGTCCCTCAAAGCTGAATTCGAAAGTTTCCGTACGTTCGGCGTACTTAAAAATACCATCGATGAGCATTTTCAGGTGCTCCGGAGTAAAGAATGTCGGCGTTCCCCGCCGAGATGGATCTCCCGGATACGGGGCACATGCGAAAGGGTACGGGCATACAGCTTCCACTCCTGCAGTACCGATCGTATATAAGGCTCCTCTACTTCATGTCTTTTCGTAATGCGTTTATGACAGGCGCAGAAGGTGCAAAGACTTTCGCAGAAGGGAAGGTGGATGTAGAGACTTATTTCCTTGGGCGAATCTCCATGCGAAAAAGCACGCTTAACGGTACGTATCCAGCCTTCCGAAGAAAAGCTCCCGAGGTCCCAGTAGGGTACCGTAGGATAGCTGGTGTACCGCGGTCCGGCCACATCGTATTTTCCGATCAGGGAATCATTCATGTTCACTTGTTTTGTCGCAAAGCTACGGCAGCCTTACATGTTGAGGATGATATTTGTCATGAACCTGTTATTTCCCCCGGAAATAGGCGTAACGAAGAGGTACAGGCCGGTCGGCGTACAGCATATAAAGCGGCAGGTGCCGGATCACCAGCATACCCTCCCGCACAAAGCATATTTAGCGTTAAAATATGTAACATTTAACTTTTTCGGACGTCTTTTATGTGAGGAGCTTTTCCAGGCATATAGGATCTTTTTCCTATATTAGTGAGTGTGAAATGATTGGGTGCCGTACGGCATTGAAAAATGAAGGTTGCAGCGATACCGGTGGCATTTCTCGTAGCGCGCTTACCGGTAGCGGCAGATGGGTACAGGCTCCGACGGGGCAGGGATTATACGATGATTATTCGGATACAGCATACACCAAGTTGAACTTTAATATTATTCTCTATGAAGCTAAGCCTTACGTTTTTATTGATGTGCTTATTTTTTATTTCCTGTAAAAAGAGCACGGAAACCCCGGAAGAAAAAGCCCCTGAGGCTTTTAAGGTCCCGTAGAATACTACAAACTGGATAACGGACTCAAGGTTATTCTCTCCCCGGACAACACGTCGCCCACAGCTATTATTGCGGTGTACTACAACATCGGTTTTCGTATCGAACCGAAAGACCGTACGGGGTTTGCCCACCTGTTCGAACACATGATGTTCCAGGGGTCTGAGAACCTGGGGAAAATGGAATTTATCAATCTCGTACAGAAAAACGGTGGCGTGCTCAACGGTTCCACCCGTTTCGATTTCACCAATTATTTCGAGATTGTTCCGTCCAACAAACTCGAAACCATGCTCTGGGCCGAAGCCGACCGGATGAAAGGACTGGACATCACCCAGGATAACCTGACCAACCAGCAGGGGGTGGTCAAGAACGAGGTCAAAGTCAATGTGCTCAACCAGCCCTACGGAGGCTTCCCGTGGCTCGATATGCCACAGTATGCTAATGAAAACTGGTATAATGCCCATAATTTTTACGGGGACCTGGAAGATCTGGATGCAGCCAACCTCCGGGATGTGGAAGATTTCTTTAAAACCTATTACGCTCCTAATAACGCAGCACTTGCGGTGGTGGGCGATTTCGATAAGGCAGAGACCAAAGCCTGGATCGAGAAGTATTTCGGCGGAATCCCGGCAGTAGAGCTCCCGCCCAACCCGATATTACGGAACCCGTGCAGCAAAAGGAGAAACGGTTTGTAAAAGATGATCCGCTGGCCAATAAACCCGCTATAGCCATAGCCTATAAAATGCCCGAAAGAAATACTCCCGAATACTATGCGATGGGATTGCTCGACCAGATCCTGGCACAAGGCGATAACGCGTTGCTCAAACAGAAACTGGTAAACGAAAAGGATATACTTCCGGTATCAGCGGGGGCATCAATTACCTGGGTAATATGTTCAATTATAAAGGCCCTATGATCTGGATGTTCAACTTTACCTACGACAACGAAACGACCGAAGACGAGGTGGTAGGTGCCGTAGACCAGGTGATGGATAGTGTCCGGGCAGGGATAACCCAAAAAATGCTCGACGGGGCTATCGTAAAAATGCGCTCCGGGCTGTATGACGAACTCGGGGGAACTTTCGGACTGGGAAGGGCCGACCTGTTATGTAGCTTTGCCTTGTTTGACGATAACCCCGCACGGATCAATACGCTGGAAGACGAGTTTAAAAAAGTGACGCCGGAACTGATGAACAAGACTATAGCAAACTACCTGAAACCTGCCAACAGGACGATACTTCGTGTGAACCCGCTATTGGCCGGCGAGAAAGAATCCGGAAAGTAAAACGGGCATGACCATAGAACAATACTAAAAAATAATACAGATGAAAAAATATATTCTCCATATCATAGCAGCAGTCTTTGTACTTACGGCCTATGCCCAGGAAAAAGAGCAGCCCCCGAAAGGAGGAGCCCCCAAAGATTTTACGTTGCCCGAAAAACAGGAAGTAACACTGGATAACGGGCTGAAGCTCGTTATGATCCCTTACGGAGCTATTCCCAAAGCCACGATAAATATCATGGTAAAGACCGGAAATATCCACGAAAAGGAAAATGAAATATGGCTCAGTGATCTTTTAGGCAATCTTATGCAGGAGGGAAGCACGTCCAGAAATGCCCTTGCCGTGTCCGAAGCCATGGCTTCTATGGGTGGCGACCTGGGAATTTCGGTATCCAGCCATGCCACGACATTGCGTACGGCGGTCTTGTCTGAATTTGCTCCCGAAGCCATCGCCACTATGGCCGATGTATTGCTACACCCCGCCTGGCCGGAAGCGGAACTTCCCCGGCTGAAAAACGATATGAAGCGCAACCTCAGTGTGCGTATGTCCAGGCCCCAGGCCCAGGTGACCAAAGCATTTTACGGCGCCCTCTATCCCGATCATCCTTACGGCAGGGTATATCCCACGGATGATATGATCGATAGCTATACCATAGACGGAATTAAGAAGTTTTACAGTGAAAACTTCGGAGCCGGACGTACGGTGATCTACGTAGTCGGAAAGTTTGATACCGGGGCGGTGGAAAAGGCGGTAAAAGATGCTTTCAGCTCCTGGACAGCCGGGCCGGAAGTCTCCTATCCCGAAGCACAGGCCGTTACCGGGCATTCCGTAAAGATTATCGATCGTCCCGGCGCCCCGCAGTCTACGATAATGTATGGCCTGCCTTCGGTAGATCCCTCCAATCCGGATTACCTCGCTATGGATATCACCAACTCGCTCCTGGGCGGTTCTTTCGGATCGCGGATTACGAGCAATATCCGGGAAGATAAAGGGTATACCTATTCGCCATACAGCAACCTGGACAGCCGTTATAAAACAGGAGTGTGGTACGAATCTGCCGATGTTACCTCCGAATTTACGGGGCCTTCCATTGGCGAGATCAGGAAAGAGATCGAAAAGCTGCAGAACGAAGCGCCGACCGAAGAAGAACTGGACGGAATCAAAAACTACGAATCCGGGCTCTTTGTATTACAAAACTCCACTCCCGGGGGAATGATCAGCCAACTCAGTTTCCTCGACCTGCACGAACTTCCCGAGTCCTGGCTCAAAGAGAAGGTAAAGAACATCTATGCCATTACCCCGGAAAAGGTACGGGAAATGACCAAAAAATATATCAGACCGGAGGATATGACCCTGATTGTAGTGGGCGATAAGGAAAAGATCAAAGACCAGGTGGAAGAGACCATAGCCCCGGAGAAACTCAAAAATAAGAGCAGGACCCTTTGTGCATGATAGTTCGAAAGGCGTCACAACAGCTTAGTAGAATATTCCGGTATTTGACGGAAAACCATAAAGCAGGGAGGACATCCCTGCTTTTTTTATGGGGTAGTGCAGTGCCGGTCTCCGGTACATTCTGTATGCCCGCCCTGAGGTATGTATCTGATCTCCGCTCCGGGTATGACAATCCGGTAAATTTTATGTTAAGAATTAAAAGGTTTTACGTATCCCGAAAGAAAAGCTTAAAAAAAAGCCAAAAAAACTGTCTTTTTCAAACGGATAATTATTGTGTAGATAAATGGCTGTAAAAAAAAGAGATAAGTGTTTTTTGATTTTGTCATTAAACGCGGAAACAGTCCGTTTTTCGGTGTCTTGCCCGGGCAATCCTGTCAACAATTCAATCCCGGTGTTATCTTAGGGTTAAATGATTGTTGTCATAATTGTGAAGCTTTTTTCAAAGATATAACAAGCGGATATGATCATTTTTTTACTCCTCATGGTAGTAAAGGTTATTGAGTTAGAATTGTGTTAAGGCGTAAGTGAGGTCATGTCCTTACGCCTTTTAACTCACCGTTATTACTGCAGGGAGACAAAGTCGGGCAGGCTTATAATCTAATTTTATCAATTACATAAAAACAAACCGATGAGAAAGTATATCTGTCTTTGGTGTATGATGTGCTGCTGTGCGATGATGGTTTCGGCCCAGGGGGACGATCCGGTAGCATGGGAATTCTCTTCCAGGAAGATTGCGGATCAGAGGTATGAAGTGCATATTTCCGCCCTGGTGGAATATCCGTGGCGTATTTATTCACAACATACCGATGAAGGCGGACCGCTGCCTACCGTGATCGCTTTCGAGGACAATAAGGCGGTAAAACTGCAGGGCGTGGTCGAGGAAAAAGGGAGTCTTATCGAAAAATACGAGGAGATATTTATGGTCGATGCCCGCTATTACCAGGGAAAAGTGGATTTGTGCAGCAGGTAAAAGTCGATAAAGAAATCCCACAGCACCTGGCAGGGAGTGTGACGTTTATGGCGTGTTCCGATGCGCAGTGCCTGACGCCGCAGGAGATCAGGTTTAAGGTGAGATTACATTAGGCTTCGGTACGATTTTCTTCGAAAATCACCCGGCCTGCATAAAAATGATATAAATGAAACCGATAATTCATAAAATCCTGAAACCAAAAAGAACACACCAACACCAATACTATAGTTGCCGGAAGACCTTGACATCATGCCGGAAGTTGTTGAGGTCTTTCTTCTGAACGACACCCACCGATTGCTCCTTTTCACTTGACATTCCTACACGTTATGGTATGGGCTGAGAAAGCTTTGATGAAAAGCCATGCTCAGTGCGGATCATAATCACCCCGCTATAATAGACTTCAGGCAACCCACCCTTGAGAAGTAAACTACCTCTGCGCAAGCACACGAGGTATTCATACGAAACTGAATTTAAATTTCCAGGCAAGCCTCGGGGTATTAAACCCTTTGGCGGCGCCAATAAAAATTAAAAACCACGAACTAAAAAACTAAAAACTAACAAACTAAGAACTAACAAACTAAAATGCAAAACACTACAGCGACTTAAACAAAACCCCGGCGGTATCGCTACCATATCCAACTGTGCTACGGTTTTGAAGAGGAGGTCATAACCACAATGATCTCAAGCGACAACGCCTCCTAAGAACCATGAACTAAAAAACTAAGAATTAACAACTAACAAACCAAAATGCGAAACACTACAGCGACTTAAATAAAAAGCCCCGGCGGTATCGCTACCATATCCGACTGTGCTAATGCAAAACGGTTTTGAAGAGGAGGTCATAACCACAATGATCTCAAGCGACAAGCCTCCTAAGAACCACGAACTAAAAAACTAACAAACTAAGAACTAACAACTAACAAACTAAAATGCGAAACACTACAGCGACTTAAACGAAAGCCCCAAAAATCATGATCATCTGCTATGGTGCATAAGAAAAGGGAAAGTACGGCCTTCCACAACGCATAACTTCCCCTTCTTAGGATTCATTAGTTAATTACGAACCAACGAATACACAAATATATGAAAATTAAGCAAATAAACTTAAAGTTTTCCTGGTATGGAAAAACAATACTTTTTGTGATGAGGGCTTTTATAGGTTTGTTCTGTATGGTTGCATTCGGATTTTCGTCAAAACATGGTCTTTCCCAAACCACCGTAGTTATTGATGTCGATACCACGATGACCGTATACCAGGTATTCAGCCTGATCAAGAAGCAGACGGGGAGCACTTTTCTCTACGATTACGAAATGTTTAAGGGCGCTCCGGCGATCCGCCTGCAAAAGGGCAGGATCAGGACCGGGGACCTATTGGATAAGATCAAAGGAACCGGAGATTTCCGGTATGCCTATACCGAAGACAAAACAGTGATCTTCTCCAGAGCCAAAAAGAAGATGCCTGCAGCAGTTACAGAGACTACCCTGATGCCCAGCAACTCCGGGTAAGCGGAACAATTACCGATCCCAATGGTATGCCCTTGCCCGGAGTTAATATTATCGTCAAAGACGCCAAAAGAGGAACCATGTCGGACCCCGACGGAAAATACGACATCCGGGTAAACCCTTCGGATGTGCTGGTGTTTTCGTATGTCGGGTTTAAGAAGCAGGAACAGGCGGTAAACGGACAGGAAGTTCTCGATGTAGTGATGGAGGAAGATGTGAGTGCCCTGGATGAGGTGGTGGTGAATGCGGGGTATTATAAAACTTCTGAAAGGAATAGAACCGGGAGTATCTCAAGGATTACGGCAGATGAAATCCGTGATCAACCTGTAACCAGTCCGTTAATGGCTTTGCAGGGAAGGGTGCCGGGGTTGGAGATATCTCCCATTAGTGGCACACCTGGTATAGCTCCCAAAATTAGAATACGGGGAGAAAGCACTTTAAGAGTACAAAAAGTAGGGGTTACTTCTGTTCCCGGTTTAGAGGGAGGAGAAGGTGGCCGCCCTTTATATGTTGTGGACGGGGTTCCTGTAGCATCCGGGGAAATTGTTTCGGTAGGTAATGATTCTAGTGGAGATTATTTTGAGGGAAGTTATGATCCTCTTGCCGCGATTAATCCTGAAAATATTTCCAGTATAGAAGTTCTTAAAGATGCAGATGCCACTGCTATATATGGTTCTAGAGGGGCTAATGGTGTAATATTGATTACTACAAAGCAAGGACTGGGTATAATAAAAGAATCTACGGATATCCAATTGAGTTTTTATAGAGGGTTAGGTAAATATTCAGGAAGAGCAGACTTACTAAATACTGAGCAGTATTTGATGATGCGGCATGAAGGGGTGGTTAATGATGGGATAGATTTAGAAAGCGCCAGTCCGCGTACAAAAGGAATATCTTATCCTGATTTGACCTTCTGGAATCAGAATCGCTATACGGATTGGCAAAAGGTATTGATGGGAGGTACAGCGGATATTACCGATATTCAGGGAAATCTTTCCGGTGGGAATGGCGCAACCTCTTATCGAGTAGGAGGAGCTTATCATAGAGAAAGTCTTATTACAGCGGGAGATTCTCATTTCAATAGAGCTACAGGGCATATGAGTGTTAACCATATATCTAAAAATAATCGTTTTCGCGCGAATGTTTCTATAAATTATGGTATTACTAAGCATGATGTAGCGGGGGGAAGTATGGTTACACAGGCCATGACTTTACCGCCTAATGCCCCGGAACTATACGATGAAAATGGAGAATTGAACTGGGAAATACATCCGGATTTGGATCGGGAGACCTGGACCAATCCTCTGGCGAGCACAAAGGTTAATACCACCTCTGATAATCGGAATCTAGTAGCCAATGCAAATATTAGTTATCAATTATTAAAAGGCTTAGACGCTAAAGTGAATCTGGGGTATACGGAACTAAATGGAAGAGAGATTAGAAAAACCCCACTATCCTCAATGGCTCCAAGATTACGTTATAATTCACAAACAGGTAGTGGTAATCGCCCTAGTGCCCAATTTAACGATAATCATAGGCAAAGTGTCGTTATAGAGCCACAGTTAAATTACCAAAGACGATGGGGAAACCATAGTTTGGAAGCGCTGGTAGGGGGCACTTATCAGCAAAGCACGGATGCAAGGAAGTGGTTACAAGGTTTGGAATATACAAATGATGCGTTTTTGGGGTCATTAATAGGGGCTGGAGTGATTTATGTACTGGTAGATCAAGAAGATGAATATCGTTATGCTGGCGGATATGGGAGAATAGGTTATAGATACAAGAATCGTTATATTCTTAATGTCTCTGGTCGTAGGGATGGTTCTTCCCGTTTTGGACCCGGCAAACGTTTCGGGAATTTTGGTGCTGTTGGTGCGGCCTGGATATTCTCAGATGAACCTTGGTTAAAAGATCATTTTTCTTTGTTAAGCTTTGGTAAACTTCGAGGAAGTTATGGTAGTACAGGAAACGATCAGGTAGGGAATTACAGGTACTTGGATTTATATCAGTTAAACTCCTTAACCTACCAAGACCAGCAGGGTCTTCTACCTTATGCATTGTTTAACCCGGATTATAGCTGGGAAAGAACTAAAAAACTCGAAGGAGCATTAGAGTTGGGGATATTGAATAATCGTTTATCATTTGAGGTGGCATGGTACCGAAACAGATCTTCAAACCAGCTTATCTCCAGGGCTTTACCCTATACCGCTGGTTTCAATTCTGTGGTTGATAACTTTTCGGAAGCGGCCATCGAAAATTCTGGTTGGGAATTCTTAATTCGCGGAGAACCTATTCGTTCTAAAAATTTCCAGTGGGATATTTCTATGAACCTATCAGTCAATCGTAACAAACTTGTGTCATTTCCCGGAATAGAAGATTCTCCTTATAATACAGTATTTAAGGTTGGAGAGTCATTGTCCATACAACGGTTATATACATGGCTAGGTGTCGATGCGGAAACCGGGGAGCATCAATTTTTAGATGTCAATGAAGATGGGATCATTAATGATGATGACAGGCAATTTAACAATGCTTTAGACCGCGATTTCTATGGAGGTATAAACCAAAACCTGAGATACAAAGGATTTCAGTTGTCTTTTCTTTTTCAATTTTCAAGGCAAAATGCTCGCTATCTGAATAATCAAATGCCCGGGAGAATGTTTAATCAGCCTGAATTAGTTTTGCGTCGATGGCAGCAGCCCGGGATATCACTGATATACAGCGTTTTTCTGCAACAAGATTAGGTTCAGATTATTCATTTTTATTTCTTCAAAGTAATGCGGATATAGCCGATGCTTCTTTTATACGATTAAAGACTTTGAATTTGTCTTATACATTTTCAGATCAAATACTAAAGTTTATAGGAGTAAAACAGCTTAGGTTGTTTATACAGGGTCAAAACCTGTTTACTATTACCGGATATGAAGGTCCAGATCCGGAGACAGGTTATGGTGCACCTCCTATTCGAATGCTAACTAGTGGGATACAATTAACATTTTAAGGAAGAAGCCATGAAAAAATTTAAATTAAATATACCTATAGTGTTTTTCGGAAAAAGATGTTTTATACTGCTGTGTACTACAATATTCTTAATAATCGGTTGTGAATCTTTGGTAGAGGTAGACATACCTTCGGTTTCTTTGATGGAAAAAGGACTGTATTTTCAGATGCTTCTAATGCCGAATTGGCTGTCATTGGACTGTACAGTCAAATGCGAAATAATTCACATCCGTTTTTTGGAGATAGTGATGGTTTGTCAGATTTAATGGGACTCTATGGCGATGAACTATTTTACACAGGAACGAATATTACCAGGCTTCAATTTCAAGAGAGTTCCTTAGTGGCAGATAATACTATGGTGTTAAACGTGTGGAATCAATTCTATGCTACTATCTATACGGCTAACATGATCATCGAAAATTTGGAAAAAACTGAGAATATACCATTAGTTACAAGAAATCAGTTTACTGGGGAGGCTCTTTTTATTCGTGCATTGAACTTTTTTTACCTGGTTAATATTTTCGGAGATGTACCCTTAGTGCTAACAAGCGATTATCGGGAGAATGCCAATATCCCACGTACATCCCTTGATGAGGTTTATCAACAAATTGAGGAAGATTTGTTGCAGGCAAGTGAAATGATGACTTTCGATTATCCAAATGGAGAACGTGTCCGGGCTACAGATATGATAGCAATGGCTCTACTTTCCCGTGTATATTTATATCAAGAAAAATGGGAAGAAGCAGAAATCGTATCTTCAGAAGTTATCAGTAATACAAATTATGGTTTGGTAGCTTTGGAAAGTATTACCCTATCTAATAATAGGGAAGCCATTTTACAATTTTCACCATCAGGCCAGTCTGTAACTTCTGTAACACCGGAGGGTTTGAATTATGGAGGGAATAGTTCTGTAAATGTTTTACAAGAAGATTTTGCCGAAATTTTTGAGACAGGAGATGAACGCAAGAGCAATTGGATGAGACAAAATAATTCGCTATTGCAAGTCCCCTACAAATATAAGGTTGGTGTTTCCGTGGGGCCTCCCGACTTGAATATACTACAATTTTTCGTTTGGCAGAACAATATCTTATACGTGCGGAGTCCAGAGCAGAGCAGGAAAAACTGGCTGAAGCTATCTTAGATATAGACGTTGTACGTGGCAGGGCCGGTTTAACTCTTATATCAGAAACGAATCCAGAAATATCTAAGGAAGATTTATTAGATGCTATTATGCAGGAACGAAGGGTGGAACTTTTTTCGGAATGGGGACATCGATGGTTTGATTTAAAACGTACTGGTAAAGCTCTGCAAGTTATACAAGCAATAAAACCGGATTTTACTTCAAATAGCCTGTTATGGCCAATTCCACAACAGGAGATAAATAACAACCCCGCTCTCCGAGATCATCAAAATACAGGATATTAATAATTTCAAGTCATTATTTATGAAACTAATTTCGAGATACTATACATTTTTGTTTTTTTTACTGGTTCTTCAGTCCTGTTTTAGTCAACAAGATACGTTACCAATGGATCCTGATTTGCGTTATGGTAAACTGAATAATGGCTTTACCTATTACATCCGTAAAACAAAAGATGTATCTCCGAAAAATGGAGTATATATACGTCTAGTGAATAGAGCAAGTCATTGGTTAGAGTCTGAAGACCAACACCATTTGGCACATCTGATGGAGCACATAAACGTATTAGCTCCTGCCAGCTTGGGTAGTTTTAAGTATTGGTATATGAACCCTATAAAACATAGGGTAATTAATGCAGCGCACAGTATAATTACTAGTGATGAATATGTACAGTATGGCATTGGTTTAAGAGAGGTAGATAAAGGACTGTTGGAAGATGTTTTTCGAAGATATCGGGCCTTGAGTTTTGATCAAAAAATGCTTCTTAATTTAAAAGACTCGGATTTGGTAGATAAATTGGGACGACAGACAGTTTTGGAAGAGATTGAACCGGTAAGTAACCATGCAACAATCTTATCGGGAGAAAAATATCACACTTTAGGGAAGCCTAGACAAAAATTCTATGCTCCGAATAATTTATTGAAAAATGTATCAAATATTCGAACATTTAAATTGAGGTCTTTAGAAAAATTCTATACAGATTGGTATCGTCCGGATATGCAGGCTTTAATTGTAATTGGTGATATCCCTGGTATAGATTGGGTAGAGGAACAGATCAAATCTTCTTTTTCAGATTTAAAACTTCCAAAGAACGACGTACAAAGGTCAATTTCCAGTTGGTATGATTCTTTAGAAGTTTCTTTGCCGGGAACAAACCGGATAGTGTTGACCAAAGATTCAATTAAGAGTAATAATCTATTGGCTTTTAACATCATTCGCTCTATCCTTTCACCAACGGAACGAATGGTAACCTATGGACAGTATCGGGAAGCATTGATTGCAGACCTTTATTTATCGGCCTTGGGGGTACGCCTAAATACATTGACCCAACAATATCGTTCCCCTATTCCCAATACGGTTTCGAATCAAATAAAAAATGAATTTCGAGTGGCGTTTCACCGAATAAGCGTTCTTTTAACTGAAGACACCAATGTTCATGAGATCACAAGTGTTTTGGTAAGGGAAATGGAGCGGATAAACCGCTTTGGATTTTCTAAAGAGGAATTGCTTATAGCCAAAGTTGCTGTTCAAAAAGAACGTTTAAAACAAATGGACTTTGATGGGTTGGTGATGTTGTCAGATAGTTATAGGAATCATTTTATCAATGGAGTACCTGCTTTGTCGTTAGACGACCAAACTGAGCTTGTTGCCAAATTGTTGGCTGATATTGAAGTGCCCGAAGTTAATGCTTATGCCCGGTCTTGGTGGGATGAGTCAAATAAGGTGCTGTCTGTTACTACATCTGATAAAGCTTCATTAAAAAATATTCCAACCGATCGTGAATTTAATGAACTATTAAAAAACATCCATAATGAAGATTTAGGTGCCTGGGACATACCTGTCTCAGTCCCGGAAAAGCTGCTACAAAACAGTGAAATTCCAGAGCGGCTACCCAATGCAACGGCTAAGGAACAATTACTAAATAAAGGGAATGCATATCGTTTGAAATTCTCCAACGGGATATCCATAATACTAAAACCGCTTCCTAATTCCAAAAACGGGGTGGTCCTGAAGGGATATAGTGCTCATGGAGCTACTTCTTTTAATGACCCTTCAGATTATGCCAGGGCTGCCGAAGCTGCAAATATTATTCAATACAGTGGTGCAGGAGATTGGAACAAATTTCAAATAACTGCTTATCTGAAAGAACATAAAATCGATTATTCCATGCGGATAATGAATGAGTCAAGTACGATAAATGCCTCTTCGCCTCCTGATCAAATCGAAGCTATGTTGCAATTAGTGTACATGTACTTAACTAAACCACGCAAGGATACTTTAGCATTCTTGGATTGGAAAACCAAACATGGTAAAAGACCTACTGTAGAAACAAAAAAAATGCAATATAAAAATATTACGGATTATCCATTATGGATTTGTTGGGGGTAGAGTCCCCGGGTAAGAGTTTTCATCTTTCCCCAATATCCATAGATTGGAAAAAAGATGATTTAGATGCAATTCATTCGGTCTATCAACAATTGTTTTCCTCAGACGCCATGACATTTGTTATAACCGGTGATTTTGATGTAGACAAAATCAGGCCTCTTCTGTCTGTATACTTTGGAAACCTTCCTATGTCGTCCCGCTTCATAAAAGAACAACCTATTACTGAAGTGATCAAAAGACCAATTCAAGGATTGGACAAGACTTTTTTTACCAGTAGGGACAATTATGGGATAAGCTACAATTATGTTGGTAATCTCAAAACAAAAAAAGATGGCCTGTTATTGGAGTTACTTGAGAGACTACTTGATAAAAATATATACACAACTTCTGGAAAATCTGAATTCTATTGGGGGCTATCTATGAATCTCACCTATAATTCTGATAGTTATCGTTTTTCCGCGAGTGATAATTACTCAAGTAATCGCACCATGCTGGTAGATAGCATTGTAAGCTCTTGTGTGAATGATGTTAAGGAAAAATGTTAGATGAAGACCAGTTAAATGTATTAAAGCAAGTATATAAGCAAGAACTAACTGCGCTTAAAAATGAAAATAACCCATCGGCATGGGCTGAATATTTGTTGGAGCAGGAACAAGAAAAATTTGGGAAATACACCAAGACGTGGGAATACTTAAGAATGTTGGAAACTATTACTTCGCAAGGCATCCGGGATGCGGCAAGAACATATCTGTCTGATGACAATATCAGTATTATTAAGGTTTTTCCAAAAGAAGAACAAATTCAATCGAAATAAAATAGAAAATAAATAGTATGAAAAATTTTAGTAAAAAAATTGATGTTTTGATCATCATATTATCAATATGTGCTATGGGAATGGCACAAAAGAAAGTACCAGCAAGAGTAGAAAGTAGTAATAAGGTCTTTAATCCTGGACTAGATATGACAAACGAATATGTGAAAAAGCATATGGAAAACCCGGATTGGAATTGGGTGCGTCAGGAATTTGCCAGAAAATACCCTGAAATGAATGTAGATAGTTTAACCCATTTTACACAGGCGGAGTATTATTTAATGATAGGTGATGAAAAAAATAGACTAAAGGAATTGGCCTATTTGGCAAATACCTATGGGCAGACCTGGAAACCTGAACAGTTGACAAAATTTGCTGGTATAGTAATTAGGGAAGATATCGGTTTGGAGCCTGATGCTGTAAAATGGACAAAAATGGCATTGGAGAAGGAACCCAATGCTCTTAACAAAAAAGAATTGAAAATCACATATGCTTATATTTTGGCTAAAAAGGGAAAGAAGCGGGAGGCTTTATATCTTATAGGAGAAACCGTTCCCATATATTCTACCGATCAATTATATATGAAACGAGATGGAACTGTAGGATATGGTTTACAAAAAAAACGTGCTATGTGTAATTTGTTTGAAGTTGAGGCTAATAGGGAAGTTTGGTTAAATGAAAAACAAAAACGGAATCGTTATCGAGGGAACGTGTCCTTTAAAAAAGATAAAAACTATTGGAAGAAAGTTAGAGACAAATACCTAATAAGAGAATTTGAATCTCGGGCAGCGGATAGTCTGATGCTTTTAGGAGCTATGTACTATCACGAAAGTATTTTAAATGATACTATTGGGTGGGTGGCTCCTTTTGTAGAATACTCAAAAAAATACAGCAATAGAACATTAAGAGAAAAAAATGATAATGCCTGGCAGGTCTTTTTGAAAAGCGAGGATAAAAAAGAACTTAAAGAGGCTTTGGAATGGAGTTTGCAAACCATTGATGACAAAAAATATGGTGCTTATACACAGCATACTTATGCAAGTTTACTATACAAGCTTGGTAAGCAAAAGGAAGCTATTCAATACATGCAAAGAGCATTGACGCAGGCAACGGATGAAAAAATGAAAAGCGAGTATCAGACAACCTTGTCAAAGATGAGAAATAGAGAAACTTATTGGTAAGACTTAATACTGTCAAATAAAAAAATTAGAGGTCACATCATAAAATATGACCTCTTTGTTACTATTAAAAAAAATAGAAGTTATTCGGCTTCTAACAACTCAAAAATTGTTTTAGATGGATCTACCGGAGAAGCGGGTATGGGGGTTGAACTACTATTGAATAATTGTGTAGTACATACGGCTCCTTCTATATTACGTGCTGGAGCTGTCTGAAGTCCTTGTTCTTCGGTATCGACAATAACCCTACAAGGGTTTTGAGTTTCATCGTTACATGTAACATCCAATGCGACACAATCATTTGAACTGTCATTTGTGACTGCTCTAACATAAACAGGACTAGTAAGGTAAGTAGAAGCAACGGCACTACCTACAGCAAAAACCAATACTAGGCTTCCCATAATTACTTTTTGAATTTTCATAATAAATAAATTTTAAGATTAAACATGGTGCTTACTTTGGATTATCCAGGTGTTCAGCTAGTCCTGGTCTTTTACCGGTAAAAAGTTTTTATGTATAATTATATTTCTTATTCAGTTGTTTAATGTATATTTTTGAAAAATAGAATTATTTGAAATATTATAAGAGATAAGATATTGGTCTTGAATGGTTATTAGCTTGTTGTTAATAATTTTAAAATCGGAAATCCCTTTGTTTTTAAATGGGGGCAGATAAAAACTGAGCAAATATTCTCCTTTGGTTAAATCGTAAACATCAACAACACTATTTTTTATAAATTGATCCTCATCCTCATTTTTAGCAAGTACCCCCGAGTTGATGTAAAGATATTTGCCAGAAACAGAGCTCATCCTTTGAGTTAGAGCAGGTTGAGAGGTAAGCTCAAAAGAGTTTTCAGAGTTAACCTTTTTTACCTGTACATTCGCTTGGCTAATGCTATCTAATGTATTGTATCTTTTCAGAAGATTCAGTTTTTTATCCATTAACATATATTCATTACGATACTTATACAAATAAATTATTCTATCTATTTCTTTACTGTAATGGAGCATGCCGTCTACACTAAAAAGCCTTCCGCTTGTTTTTGCAATAGATCATGGTTATATCTGAAATATGGACACTTTGTTGTTTCTACTCCTAGTTCATAAGAGTCTTGGGTCTTGCTGTAATATCGTATAGCAAATGCATTAGAATCTATAGGGACTGCAGAAACGAAATATATACTATCTGGCATAAAACGATAAGCTTCCCATTGATTTACTTTACCCCGCAACAAAGCAGGAGTAATACCGTGTGCCATATAAAAGTAGGGAGGTTCTACTTTGGTTCGAAATTGTCGTGGACGCATAATACTATCCATGCCAAGGATTTTGAGTCGGATGTGTTGGGTGTCTTTTAAATTTATATTGATCTTTAATAAATGATTTATGGCAGTGTAATTACACAAATAAATTTCATTTGTGGTAAGTCCGGATATATAATAAGAGTTTACATTTAGGTCCAGTATTCCGGTCAGGGTTATATCATCTTGAGGTATAAAATTCCTGGAAAAGTTACCTCTATAGACTTTATGATTGGCCAAGGGAGATAAAGCGTATAATCCTGCTAGTACCAAAAGCATTCCCAAAGTACATATACTTAAAAGAATAATAGATTTTTTATCTGTATTTTGCATGACATAATTTGGTTGTTATATTAGGTTAATGATAGTGATATCTCATTAATAAGTAAGGTAAAGTAATTTACATTGAGGTTATAGATATTATACCAAAGCATAAGAGTAAGCACGAGACTGTTGCCTGTTAAATAGTAATATCCCAACAATAGCGAGTAGGGTAAAGACTGTATTAAAAATTAGATGTGAGGTCCAGCCCATGCTGCTGAGGATGCCCCCGCAGGAACAAGGCACATACGGACTGAAATTCTGTATGATAAAGATGTAACCTGTGAAGGCCAACATTAATGAAAAGGAAGCATAGAGTCCTGTAAGGCGCAAACGAGGTACAAAAAGGAATACGGCTACGATAATTTCCAGGATAGGAACACCCCAGGCCAATAATCCGGCAAACTGTGTAATAAGCGGAGATTTGGACATCTGTACCTGGAATTTCTGTACATCCATCAGTTTGCTGAATGCGGCATACAGGAACAGGAATATAAAAAGGTAACAAATGGTTTCCAGGATAATATTTCTTTTCCTGAGCACAAACGAGGTAGGGTTAAAACAGCATTTTTCATCTTTTGGGGCGAATTAAAAGGTTGTTTTTATCGTTTCGGGGTCAGGAGTCATGGTTGCCGGCAAAACGCTAAACCTGTCCGGGCTTTCGCACAACTCCTAACGCCAAAACTGCTATAGTAAATGGTTGGTTAGTTTCTTTTCTTACGAAGCATACGGGGTAAAATGGTGTACGGGATTTTACCCCTGTGCTTCGGCGGGGAATTCCCCGGATGTCAAAATTCTTTTCATTTTCATCATTTCTTTCTCCTTTTTGACTATGGTAAAGTTCTGCATATTAGGAGGTTTCCAAGGTGGCCTAAACGAAGTATTTAGGTCGCTGATCGGAAAAAACTATCGCTTAAACAGTAGCCAATCGGAAATTTCTCACAGGATATACCTGGTGTTTTCCGGTACGAACCCGCATGGCTACTGCTGTTCGCGATATTCCTTGGGAGTACAGCCAAAATGTTTACGAAAAGCCCGGTAAAAACCCGATTTCGATTCAAATCCGAGCTGCTCGGCGATAGCTATATTGGTGAGATCGGTGTTTTGGAGGAGCTCCCGCGCTTTTTCCATCCGGAGTTCGTTGACGTATTCGTTGATGGTTTTGTCGAAGTACGCTTTGAAATCGGTTTTTAGACGCTGCTGATTTACGCCCAGCAAACGGGCCATTTGCTGTATGGTGGGCAGGTTATCGCCGATGTGTTGTGTAATATAATCGGCGAGGGAGCGGACATGCCCGGCCTGGGGTGGGGCAGCGGCCGGGGTGGAGACTGCGGGGGGATCTCCTGCAGCAGGGGGTTTTAGCGGCTGGGATGTGCTTGCTACGGTATGATCTGCTATCGTTTTCCCGGATCTGTAAATTTTGAGAGCAGATACGGAAGTATAGCCGGAGCCATCTGCGGTAAAACGACAAAAGGCCGGACAGTATAGCTGCGGATCGACGGTAAACAAAAGTTTAAAAGCAAAGTCCACATCCGGGTATCGGTTCATGCCGGGCCGGAGGTTCTGCCATTGCTCCCGGGAACTATCGGTAAGGAGCTCTTCGAGGGAAAGTCCCAGGATCTCGTCGGATTGGCGTTTCAGGATACACAGGGTATCTTCGTTGACATGCGCGATACGGATTTTGGGATCGAGTATAAATTCCATCCGGGAATACGGAGCGTGCAGGAGCGAAAGCGGGTGTCGTGCAAGCGGATTCTCGGCGGTATCCGATAGGGTATTGATATACATAGCCATCGTGTTAAAGCCGTCCGGTTGTTCACCGTTGGGTTGCCCGGCAGCATAATGCAGACGGTACGACATATTGCCGAGGGTCATTTCATTCAGTACGTGGCCAAGACATTGCAGGTGTTCCGGTTTCATAATTTTCGGGGTTTGGTCGGTTGTTGTTGTTCATGAATATTGGTTTAGGTGTATGGTAAGCGTTAAAATTATAAAAGTCCGTTCGTTTAGACTTGTCTATAAGGGATTTCTTCTTATCTGTGAGGGATTTTTTGTGTAAATATTGGAAAATGTCGTATTTACGGCGCTGTAGTGATCTGTTTAACACTATTTAACTGAAAAAGCAATAGCGCGATCATACTATGGCACAAATTATGTTACATAAGATATGATAACAAGGATCTAAAAAACAACATGATGAAACGTAAATATCATAGCAAGGCCCTGATGCTGTTACCTTTGCTGTCTTTGGCATGGGTAGGTATGGCTTATACGGCCGGGGCAACAGAGCGGAAGCACCGTACGGAGCATACGGAAGACCAGGTTAAAGTACAGAAAGATACGGCCACCTTTGCAGCCGGATGTTTCTGGTGTGTGGAGAGTCAGTTTCAGCAACTGGAAGGGGTAAAAAAGGTCGTATCCGGATTTACCGGGGGTACGGTGAAGAACCCGGACTATAAACAGGTAACCACGGGAAAGACCGGACATGCCGAGGCATGTAATATTGTGTATGACCCGTCCGTGATAACGTATGACGAATTGCTCGAAGCCTTTTTTGTAGCACACGATCCCACTCAATGGAACCGGCAGGGGAACGATGTGGGTACACAATACCGTTCCGCTATTTTCTATCACGATAAGTCCCAGAAGGAAAAAGCGGAGTATTACATCCGCAAACTCAATGAAGCCAAGGCCTATGACAAACCTATAGTTACCGAAGTCTCACCGTTTACAAAATTTTATAAGGCAGAAGATTATCACCAGGATTATTATAACCAGAACAAATCGGAACCTTATTGCCAGTATGTCATACAACCCAAACTGGAAAAGTTTCGTAAGGTTTTTAAGGAGAAGTTAAAACACTAAATCTCAGGTCTCCGGATAGGCCGGGAGGCGGGATATATGCCTTGGCCGGTTCTGAGACCTTATAAAATGCATCTGACGTGAAAACAATAAAAAAACTCTGGTTAGCCCCCGTTTTAATATGCGCTGCGCTCACCATAACCCATGCACAGGACACTATGGACACCAAACACAAAATAATCCGTACTATTCCCGTACGGACACCACACCTCTGAATGTAAGTGATGCGGAATGGAAAAAGATCCTGTCTCCGGAACTGTATGATGTAGCCAGGAAACAGGGGACAGAACGGGCTTTTACCGGGAAAATACTGGGACAGCGATACCAGGGGAACCTACTATTGCGCGGTATGCGGTAACCTGTTGTTCCGTTCCGATGCCAAATTTGCCAGTAGTTGTGGCTGGCCGAGCTTTTTTGAGACCGAGCGGGAGAACAGTGTAATTTATAAAGAAGATAACTCCCACGGGATGCAGCGTATAGAAGTAGAATGTGCCCGGTGCAATTCGCATCTCGGTCATATCTTCGACGATGGCCCGCCACCTACCTACAAAAGGTTTTGTATGAATTCTGTTTCCCTCGACTTCGAGCCGGATCCTAAGGCCCGGAAGTAACCGTAAAAAGTATAGACCGTTATTTTGGTCGGGGATGTGGCAGTCGCGCTGCGGATAGGTTATACCTGTAGTTAAGGCTATAGCCGACGCGGAAGCGATTGCCCCTGCCTTTGTTTTCTTCCTGATGGCACGAGGATGTATATCGGAAATGAAAGGTAGTGCAATGCCCTGAAAGCACAAACCGCCGTCATCTGCATGGCGGATCACCTTCGCAATTCAACTGCTGCATGTTTATAAATTCCCGGGAAAATCTGCTTTCAAATATTGCATGGCATACCTGAAATATGAGGCGTAAGCAATATCTTTGTACAGGAACTTTCCTAAACGATATAGCAATGCAACAAGATCTGAGTAACTACAGAAAATCCTACGAGAAAAAAGAATTACTGGAAACCGAAGTTCCCGAAAATCCGATGGAGCTTTTCCAGACCTGGTTTTATGAAGTGGAAAAACACGGCGGCGTAGACGAAACCAATGCGATGACGGTTTCCACTATCGGGCTGGATGGTTTTCCGAAGAGCCGGGTGGTATTGCTGAAAAAATACACTCACGAAGGTTTTATCTTTTACACCAATTACCATAGCGAGAAAGGGCGGGCCATAGCGGCGTACCCCAATCTATGCCTGTCTTTCTTCTGGCCCGATATGGAGCGGCAGATTATCATCAAGGAGTGGCCGGGAAAATTGCAGAGAACCTGTCGGACGGGTATTTCGAATCGCGTCCGGACGGAAGTAAACTCGGGGCCCTGGCTTCGCCGCAAAGCGAGGTGGTTTCCGGAAGAGAAGAACTCGAGGACAACCTGAAAGCACTGGAGGAAAAATTCAGGGGAAAGAAATTCCACGACCGGAACATTGGGGAGGGTATATCGTAAAACCTGTATCGGTCGAATTCTGGCAGGGGCGTCCCAACAGACTCCACGATCGTATACGGTATACGCTGCAAAACGGGCTGGATTGGAAAAAGGAACGGCTTGCGCCTTGATAAATTGCAAATAAAAGCTTATCATTATATCCCGAACGCCGGTGGCCATACCGCAGTGATGTTCAAAAAAAGTTTTTATGAAGCAGTTAACAATAGTCAGGCATGCCAAGTCTTCCTGGGATTATAACGTAGGAGACCGGGACAGGCCTTTAAAAGAACGTGGAATTAACGATGCCATCCTGGTGGTTTCCCATATAAAAAATAAAAATCCCTCCCGGACGCCGTGTTTTCGAGTCCGGCAAGCAGGGCGTTACAAACCTGTACCATTTTCCTGAGGATGATGGATATCCCCGAAGAACGCTTGCAGCTTACCAACGAATTGTACGATTTTTCCGGAGCTTCCATGCGTCGTTTTATCAAGACGTTAAGCGACGATTACGAAAAGGTTATGATCTTTGGTCACAATCATGCATGTACGGATGTTTCCAATAATTTTGGTGATAGCGAAATAGAAAATCTGCCCACGGCGGGGATGGTACATCTTACTTTTGAGGCAGATAGCTGGAAAAGTATACAAAACGGGAAAACGGCCCTGACGGTTTTTCCGAAGGATTTGCGATAACAACATTTATGGAAGAAATACAAAATCAATATATAAACAGGGAACTGAGCTGGTTACAGTTTAATGCCAGGGTATTGCAGGAAGCCGCAGACGAAACTGTACCGCTTATCGAGAGGTTGCGGTTTTTGGGAATATTCTCCAATAACCTGGACGAATTCTTTAAGGTCCGGTACGCTACGGTAAAGCGGATTGCACTGGCCGGAAGAAAAGGGAAAAGTGCCCTGGGCGGGGAAGTGGCTAAGGACCTGCTCGAAGATATTACCCGTATCGTTATAAAACAGCAGGCCGAAAGCCAGAATATCCTGAGATATATTGAAAAGCAGCTGGAGAAAAAGAATATTTTTATTATCAATGAGACCGAGGTTTCGGAATCTCAGAAACAGTTTATCGTAAATTACTTCGTGCAGAAAGTCAGTCCCGCACTGGTGACTATCATTCTCAACGACCTGGCGGAGTTTCCATTGTTGAAGGACAGTGGGGCCTACCTGGCGGTGAAGATGGTGATGAAAAAGGAAAAAGCACCCGGAAGGCTCAAGAAGATATTTTCGACAGCACCCAACGAAATCCGATATGCACTGATCGAGATCCCGAAAGATATCGATCGTTTTGTCGTATTGCCCAAAGAAGGCGATAAGGATTATATCATAATCCTGGATGATCTCGTGCGGTATTGTATGCATACCATTTTTAATATTTTCAACTACGAGTCGCTTTCGGCACACATGATCAAGATTACCAGAGATGCCGAACTGGATATCGATAACGACCTGAGCAAGAGTTTTATAGAGAAGATCTCCAGCAGTGTTAAAGGCCGTGAGATCAGTGAGCCGGTGCGTTTTGTTTACGACGATAAGATCGATAAAGACACATTGCGCTTCCTGAAGCATAAGATGGGCATAAAGAATACGGATAGTGTGATCCCCGGCGGACGTTATCACAACAGGAGAGACTATATGAGTTTCCCCAGTCTCGGGCGTGAGGATTTGTTATACGATAAGGTGCCGCCGCTTCCCGTCGAAGGGTTAAGCCTGCAGGGAAGTGTACTGGAGAGGATCGCCAAAAAGGATTACCTCCTTTTTGCACCTTACCATACGTTCTCTTATGTGATACGTTTTCTGCGGGAAGCAGCACTGGACCCCAAGGTAAAAACCATAAAAATCACCGTTTATCGCCTCGCCAGGGCTTCACAGGTGGCCAGCAGCCTGATCAATGCCGTAAAGAACGGAAAACAGGTTACGGTGCAAATCGAATTGCAGGCCCGTTTTGATGAAGAAGCCAATATCGAATATGCAGAGCAGCTGCAAAGCGAAGGCGTAAAACTGATTTTTGGGGTAGCCGGACTCAAAGTGCACAGCAAGATATGTATGATAGAGCGGGAGGAGCACGATAAAATAAGACGCTACGGTTTTATCAGTACGGGGAATTTCAACGAATCTACGGCCAAGATCTATACCGATTACACGCTTTTTACCGCCAATCAGGCTATACTGAAGGAAATGAACCTCGTATTCGATTTTTTCGAAACCAACTATAAAATCAATAAATATAAGCACCTGATCGTCTCTCCCCATTATACCGGTAAGGTATTTTCCAAGCTTATCGATAAAGAGATTGCCAGTGTAAGATCCGGAAAACCCGGATATCTGAAGGTAAAGATGAATAGTCTTACCAATTACAAGATGATCGACAAGCTGTACGAAGCGAGCAGGGCAGGGGTGAAAATACAGATGATCGTCAGGGGAGCATGCTGTCTGGTGCCCGGTGTGGAAGGGATGAGCGAGAACATCGAAGTGATAAGTATTGTCGATAAGTTTCTGGAACATCCCAGATTGTTTATCTTTGGAAACGGAGGAAATCCGAAAGTGTATATTTCTTCAGCAGACTGGATGACGCGGAATATCGACAACCGGGTAGAAGTGAGTTGCCCTGTATATGATGAAGAGATCAAAAAAGAACTGATAGATACCTTCGAGATCGGGTGGAGTGACAATGTGAAAGCCAGGGTGATATCCGGGAAACAGGATAATGCCTACAGGGAGAACAACCTTCCAAAAGTGCGTTCCCAGTTTGCTACATACGATTATTATGTACAGAAATTGAAATAGAAGTTTAAGCGTATATGGGTATGATAAGCAACGGTTTATGTCTCCGGAGTGAAGATTGCTGAAGGAGTTTGGTACCGTTGACACGAAATATACCTGCGCGAACAGGTACTATATGATTAAGATACGAAAATTTGCTGCGATAGATATCGGCTCCAATGCCATCAGGTTATTGATAAACAACGTCATCGAAGAAACGGGAAAAGAACCTCAGTTCAAAAAAAGTTCCCTGGTGCGGGTGCCTGTCCGGTTGGGACAGGATTCGTTTACGGTAGGTGAGATATCGAGGAGTAATGCGGTTCGTATGATCGATGCCATGAAGGCTTTTAAACTGCTGATGAAGGTGCATAATGTGGAGAACTACATGGCCTGTGCCACATCGGCCATGCGCGAAGCTAATACGGAAATGAACTTGCCGAGGAGATCGAGAAAAAATCCGGGTACATATCGAGATCATAGACGGGAAAAAAGAAGCGGCTATTATTGCCTCTACCGATCTCCATGAATTTATCGATTCGGAAAAGTCTTACCTCTATGTCGATGTGGGTGGGGGAAGTACCGAATTTACCATATTTACCAAAGGAAAAATAGCCACGTCCAAATCGTTTAAGATCGGAACAGTACGTCTGCTGAATGATATGGTCGAAGAAGGCGTCTGGAAGGAGATCGAGAAATGGATTAAGAAGAGCACCAGAACCTGAAGAGTCTTTCGTTAATAGGCTCGGGGGTAACATTAATAAGCTGTATAAAATGTCCGAAGAAAAGCCGGAGAGCCTTTATCCTATATCTGGCTGAATGCCCAGTACCAGTTTTTACAGAGTATCAGCTATGAAGACCGTATATCCGAACTGGGATTGAATCCGGACCGGGCGGATGTCATTATCCCGGCGACACGGATCTTTTTATCCGCGACCAAATGGAGCGGGGCAAAGAAAATCCATGTTCCCAAGATCGGGTTGTCCGACGGTATCGTCAAATTGCTTTACTATACCGATAAGGATAACATAAAAATTTGAATGTAGAAAGACCACCAACCACACCATCGTCTATGTTTGTTCTTAAGAAATATGTTTGGCTTTTAGGGCTGTTTGTTCTTCTTTCCGGGCCTGCGGGAGGACAGGCCAATGCCATGAGGCCTCCGGACGATTTTGATGTGGTCCGGGAGAAGGTCCCGAAAGGGAAGGTAGAAACGGTCGAATATATGTCCGGAACCGTCGGAGGAAAAAGGAAAGCAACCGTTTATACCCGCCGGGCTTTTCGGAAGACAGGAAATACGGGGTGCTATATCTGCTTCACGGTATTGGCGGAGATGAGAAAGAATGGTATTATCACGGGAATACCGACGTTATTTTCGATAATCTTTATGCCGAAGAAAAACTAAAACCGATGATCGTAGTGATGCCTAATGGGCGCGCGATGAAAGACGACCGTCCGGGAGATCATATCTTTGATGAAGAAAAGATCAAAGCTTTTTCCGATTTTGAAAATGACCTGCTTACCGATCTCATTCCTTTTATTGAAGCGAATTATCCGGTTATACCGACCGGGATAACCGTGCCCTGGCCGGATTATCAATGGGAGGCGGGCAGGCGTTGAACTTCGGATTGGCACACCTGGACACTTTTGCCTGGATCGGGGCATTTTCGCCGGCGCCAAATACGAAAACCCCGGAAAAACTGGTACCGCGACCCGGTAAGGTCATACGGAAATTACGACTGCTCTGGATTTCCTGCGGGCATGAGGACGATCTTATGCCTGTCAGCGAACGTACCCATCATTACCTCGAGGAAAAGGGAGTTCCGCATACCTATTACGTAGAGCCCGGAAAACATGATTTTGTAGTGTGGAAAAATGACCTCTATCAGTTCTCACAATTGCTTTTTATGTAAAACGGATATTCCCCGGAGAGCCTTTTAGGGAATATACGGACTATCGCAAGGGGTGTCTCCGCACACTAATGTACGCAAAGCTCCGTAGGTGTGTTTAACGGAAACTTCTATAATAACCGTGTCGAAAATGTCCGGGGAGATATCTTTGCTTCTTTCACGGATCTCCAGGTAGATCTCACTCACGACATCTTTACTGAGCTCTTCCGATTTCAGAAAAGAAAGCACAAACCGGTAAACTTCGGATAATACATCGTATACATCTCTTCGAATGTGTCATCGTCTTCAGGGAGGTATAATTCCAGGACGTCATGGGCATAAGTATTTTCCTGCTGGTTTTTCATCGTTTATAATTTTAGTGGTTGTACGCGTTACACCACCTGTGATTTTTACTCGTATTGCGTTCCGAAATGTTATACGTCGTAGGGTTGATTTTCTACAGAGCCCGGGTTCGGGTAAAAATTACAATGATGTGCTGTATTTAGGAGAGATTTTTAGTGAAAATGTTCCGGATCGGGCAGAAGAAGTTATTAAAACAGCTCCGGAAGCACAAGTTTATTGGTGTCTATGTGTTTGAATATCAGCTTGTTTTTGTGAATTCGGATTTCAGGACCGGTTGTTGATAACTTCGCGAAGAAATAATCCTGAAAATGAGGGTATAGGGAAGTGGTTTGAGGTTGAAGGAGGTAAAATTTTATTTCTTACCGGTAATGGTTATGGCGGCCAGCAGATCTTTATAGCTCATGGATTTAAGATCTTCATCGGTATAGAACGGGCTTAGTTTGTCTTCGTTAAAGCTATAGAGTTCCCAATGTTTTTTATGGTATTCCAGGGCAGTCAGGTTTTCTACCCAATCCCCGGAATTCAGATAAAGACAGGTTCCGTGTTTATTGACCTTACGGATCATTTTCGGTTGGTGAATATGTCCGCATATCACATATTTATACCCGTTTTTGTATGGCGAGATCGGCAGCTACTTTTTCGAAATCGTTAATGTATTTAACCGCTTTCTTTACACTGTTCTTTATTTTTTTGGACAGCGAGTATTTTTCCTTTCCCATTTTTACCAGCCCCCAGTTGATAAGCCCGTTGAGCAGTATGAGAAAATCGTATCCCCATCCGCCGAGTTTTGCGATCCACTTGGTATGCTGTATGGAAGCGTCGAATACATCGCCGTGAAAGATCCATGCTTTTTTTCCGTCGAGTTTCAGCGAAAGCTTATCCACAATAGCGATATTGCCCATGGTGACATCACTGAATTTCCGTAGCATTTCATCGTGGTTTCCCGTGATATAATATACCTGGGTGCCTTTGGTAGAAAGGTCAATGATCTTTTTAATAACCTGGAGGTGTTTTTTAGGAAAGTAACGTTTGCGGAACTGCCAGATATCTATAATATCACCATTTAAAATAAGTTTTTCGGGTTTATACTGTTCAGGTATGAAAGCAATTCCCTGCATGGCATCCGTAAGTGCCAAGATGAACATCCGATATGACAACAATTTCTACTTTACGCTTTTTCAAGTCGGAAAATTTTTGGTAAGGAAAAAAATCCTTGTTAGTAAAAGATTACCTGGTAATTAATTATTTATGAGGATATTGTTAAGGGAATGTAACCGGGGCTTCGATACATTCCGGCCGGTGACAGGAACACTCAGCCACCTCTGCTTTTCAGGTGGATATTATATGGTTACTACCCCCAGGCTCTCACCAGGCGGCTGAGTGCCAGCCCCCGGGAGCTGGTGTACCGAAGCCCCGATCCCGCCAAATTCCATTTTAATCTTGAATAATTAATTATTAACATTTACATTTGTTCAAAATCAATATAAATGGCAGGAAATTCCTTTGGAACGATATTCAAACTTACCACATTCGGAGAATCACACGGAGAAGCTTTAGGAGGAGTTATAGACGGATGTCCGGCCGGACTGGAGCTCCGGTTAGACGAAATACAACACGAACTCAACCGAGAAAACCGGGGCAGTCCGCTATCGTAACTCAACGAAAAGAACCGGATGAATTTCGCATACTTTCCGGAGTTTTCGAAGGAAAGACGACAGGTGTTCCCATAGGTTTTGTCATAGAAAATACCAATCAGAAATCGCACGATTATTCACATATCAAGGATAGTTACCGGCCGAGTCATGCCGATTACGTTTACGATCAGAAATACGGATTGCGGGACTATCGCGGAGGCGGAAGAAGTTCGGCCCGTGAAACGGCATCACGCGTGGTGGCCGGGGCAGTAGCCAAACAACTGCTTAAAGATATCCGTATAGATGCTTATGTGTCTTCGGTAGGCGATATATTTCTCGAAAAACCCTACCAGGAACTGGATTTTTCGGAGACGGAAAACAACCCTGTACGTTGTCCCGATCCCGAGGTCGCAGCCAGGATGGAGGACTATATCAAGGAGATCCGTAAAGAGGGGATACGGTCGGAGGCACCGTAACCTGTTTCATCCGGAATGTGCCCGTAGGATGGGGAGAACCTGTTTTTGACAAGCTTCATGCCGATCTGGGAAAAGCCATGTTATCGATCAATGCCGTGAAAGGATTTGAATACGGAAGCGGTTTTGCGGGCTAAAATGAAGGGAAGCGAACAACGATCTGTACAATCCGGATGGTACGACCAAAACAAACCTTTCCGGCGGGATACAGGGAGGTATCAGTAACGGAATGGATATCTATTTCCGTGTGGCCTTTAAGCCGGTGGCTACGATCATGCAACGGCAGGATACTATAGACAGGGACGGAAATATCGTAGAAATGCAGGGAAAGGAAGACATGACCCCTGTGTTGTACCCCGCGCAGTCCCCATCGTGGAGGCTATGGCCGCACTGGTGCTCGCAGATCATTATCTGTTGAGTAAAAATTCGAAAATTAAACCGAACCAAACGGACGGTTCCCCCTTCTCCGAAACCAAAAAGGGGACTTACACACTATTGCACTAACTGAAAATAACTTATGAAGAAAAAATAGCGTTACACTGGCAGATCGTCATAGGGATGGTTCTCGGAGTCGTGTTTGGCCTTGTGATGGCCAACATCGGGAAACCGGACCAGGAGGTATTGGACAAGGCAGCCGGTTATAACACAGCATTGACATCATCGCTTTCCAGGCAAGCCGACTTAGAGGAAGACCTGGAAGCATTGCGCATACGTTTTAAAGAGGGGCAGACCGGGGGTATGGCCTACCTCGTACAAAAGAAAATATAGAGCAGGAACTCCGGGAGCTGGATAAAAAAATAGCATCCGATCATGAGGCATTGCGGGAATTGCCGACAGAGCCACGGGAAAGACGTTTATAGAGAACTGGATATATCCTTTCGGGGAACTTTTTATCAACCTGTTGAAGCTCATTGCTATTCCGCTTATCATCGCATCGCTTATCAAAGGAGTGGCCGATTTGCAGGATATTTCAAAACTGTCGAGTATCGGATACGTACCATGGTCTTGTATATTATAACCACCATTTTTGCGATAACCATTGGCCTGGGGGTTGCAAATATCGTAAACCCGGCTCGGGCATATCACAGGAAACCATCGAGAGACTTACCAGTAATTCCGGGAATGCGGATATGGTCAACCAGCGGATCAGTGATAGTCAGAGCAAAACCAAAAATTTTGTAGAGTTTATCGTAGATGTTGTTCCCGATAATATTTTCGGAGCCATGGCCGATAATAATCAGATGCTCCAGGTGATTTTCTTCACCATCATGCTCGGCGTCTGCATGTTACTCATAGGCGAAGAAAGAGCCAACCGCTTAAGGATTTCTTCGACAGTCTGAACGATGCCATCCTGAAAATGGTTGATGTCTCATTATTAAAATAGCACCCATTGCCGTATTTGCATTACTTGCCAATGTAGTCGCCGGACCAATGATGTCGAAGTCCTCCTGGCCTTACTGAATATTCGCTGACGGTCATAGGGGCGCTGGTATTGATGGTTGTTGTGTATATGACCATTGTAGGGTTGTATGTAAAGAAGAATCCGTTGTGGTTTTTACGCCAAATAAGCCCTGTGCAATACTGGCCTTTTCTACCAGTTCCAGCGCGGCAACGCTTCCGTAAACATGGAAAGGGTTCGCGACTATGTGGGGTCGATGAGAGTAAGTAGTTTTGTGCTTCCTATAGGGGCAACGATCAATATGGATGGTACCAGCCTGTACCAGGCAGTCGCTACGATCTTTATTTGCGAAGCCCTGCATTTTGATATTACATTTGCCGACCAGCTGACCATTATTTTTACGGCCTTACTGGCTTCCATAGGAACGGCAGGAGTTCCGGGGGTTGGGGTGGTCATGTTGATCATCGTACTGCAGTCCATTAATTTTCCCGCAGATAAATTACCGCTCG
>JACADM010000066.1_pt1 | contig 35279 bp, 47 predicted proteins | sample 7512371 | NCBI WGS metagenome assembly JACADM01 (sample SAMN14389041, study PRJNA612141) | algae metagenome | isolation source: non-axenic algae culture | place: India: Navi Mumbai | collected 2017-01
TCCTTGCGTTTGTGACACAACGAACAACCCTCCGTTCAGCCCCCGCCAAACGAATGCTGGCGTCATCTATAGCGGATGGGTGCAGATTGCAAGGCTTTCCTTGGACTCTTACGCTGCCGGCGCATGCAATCAGATTTAGTGCTTGGAGAACAATGACGATGACCGACCTCCCCAAACTCAGCCGCCCCGCCACGCGCGCGCTCGACAACGCCGGCATCAAGTCGGTCGAAGACCTCGCCAGGCTCTCCCGAACGGAATTCCTCGCCCTGCACGGCGTCGGCCCCGCATCGCTCCCGCCAATCGAAGCGGCCATGAAGGCGGCAGGCGTCGACTTCGCACAGAAATAGCGCGTCAGTCCACCCGCTTTGCCTTGACTTGGCCCGGTTTTGCGGGCACTTCGCCCGCCAGCTTGCGGGCAGGGCGCTTGTCATTGAACACCGGCGCCCCCTAAATTGCCGCCAGAACAAAAAACGCGCGAGAGGACCTCATGACCAAACCGGCCTTCACCTTTCCGGACAGGGCAGCCAGGCTGTCGGCATGGGGCACGATCTTTGCCCAGACCTATCCCGAGGCCCGTGCTGTCTTTGAGGAAGTCGATGATGCGCTCGGCGTCGCGCTCTCGAAAATCATGTTCGAAGGCCCCGAGGATCCCTGCGCCTCACCGAAAACGCCCAGCCCGCGCTGATGGCGGCGTCCATCGCCGTCATCCGTGTGCTCGAAGCGAACGGCGTGACCGTCGCCGATGCTGCCAGCTACGTCGCGGGGCACTCGCTTGGCGAATATTCGGCCCTTTGCGCGGCAGGCACTTTCTCGCTTTCCGATACGGCCCGTCTTCTGCAGACCCGTGGCCGCGCCATGCAGCAGGCCGTGCCGGTCGGGCAGGGCGCCATGGCGGCGATCCTTGGTCTGGACATGGATGCGGTGCGCGAATCGCCGCTTCGGCCGCCGAAGGCTCGGTCTGCGATGTCGCCAACGACAATTCGCCCGGCCAGGTGGTGATTTCCGGCGATGCGAGCGCCATCGAGCGCGCCATGGAGCTGGCCAAGGCGCGCGGCGCCAACGCGCCCTGCCGCTTTCCGGTCAGCGCGCCGTTCCATTGCGCTCTCATGGAGCCTGCTGCCGAAGCCATGGAGGCAGCCCTTGCCATGGTCGATATGAAAGCCCCGTCCGTCCCGCTCGTCGCCAATGTTCTGGCCGCCCCCGTCACCGATCCTGCCGAGATCCGCCGCCGCCTTGTCGAACAGGTGACTGGCATGGTGCGCTGGACCGAATCGGTGTCCTGGCTCACAGGCGCGGGTGGCGTGACCGAGCTTTACGAATTGGGAACCGGCAAGGTTCTCACCGGCCTTGCCAAGCGCATCAACAAGGATGTCGCCGCTCAGGCATCGGCACCCAGGCCGATATCGAAGCCTTCATCGCCGCGCGCAAACCAGTAATCTAAAAAGAGGAACGCCATCATGTTCGATCTGTCCGGAAAACGCGCACTCGTCACAGGCGCAAGCGGTGGCATCGGTTCGGCCTTGCCAAGGCCCTCGCTGCTCAGGGCGCCGAAGTAGCCCTCTCGGGCACCCGCGTCGGAGCACTCGAAGAGGTCGCAAAGGGTATTTCGGGCAAAAAACACATTCTGCCCTGCAACCTCTCCGATCTCGATTCGGTCGAACGTCTGGTCCCCAGGCAGAAGAGGCCATGGGCGGCGTCGATATTCTCATCAACAACGCCGGCATGACCCGCGACAATCTGTTCATGCGCATGAAGGATGAGAGTGGGACGACGTCCTCAAGATCAACCTGACGGCCCCGTTTCACCCTGACCCGTTCCGCCATCAAGGGCATGATGAAGCGCCGGTTCGGCCGCATCGTCTCGATCACCTCGGTCGTCGGCGTCGTGGGCAATCCCGGCCAGGGCAATTACGCGGCTTCGAAGGCCGGTCTCGCCGGGATGAGCAAGTCTCTGGCCTATGAAGTGGCCAGCCGCGGCATCACCGTCAACACCATTGCGCCAGGCTTTATTGCCTCGGCCATGACCGACGAATTGAACGAAAGCAGCAGGAGACAATTCTTCAAAAGGTGCCGGCCGGCCGGCTCGGCACCGCCGAGGAGGTGGCTGCTGCCGCCGTGTTCCTTTCCAGCGAGGGCGCGGCCTACATCACGGGCCATACGCTCACGTCAATGGTGGAATGGTGATGATCTAATCTGCAAAGGGGCTTGCGTCGTCTTGCTTTGACGATATGGTCATGCACAACAAAGTGTGATAGTTGCGCCGGCACACCGTAGCCGGCAGATCAAAAATCAAGGCGAAAAGCCCATAAAATCCGCCGCTGCGCAATAAGGGAGCTCTCCCTGCCCAGAGGCAGAGCGTTAAACAACGAACTCTTAGTCTGCAAAAAAGGAAGACACTATGAGCGACATCGAAGATCGCGTCCGTAAGATCGTCGTGGAGCATCTCAACGTCGAGGCCGACAAGGTCACTGAAAAGGCCAGCTTCATGGATGATCTGGGAGCGGATTCGCTCGATCAGGTCGAACTCGTGATGGCCTTTGAAGAAGAATTCGGCGTGGAAATCCCCGATGACGCTGCTGAGTCCCATCCAGACTTCGGTGACGCCGTCGCCTTCCTCACCAAGGCAACTGCATAATCGGCGACGCCGTTAGCTTTACGCCCATGAAAATGCGCCGCGTCGTCGTCACCGGTCTCGGTATCGTCAGCCCTCTGGGTGTTGGTCACGAGACCGTCTGGTCCAATATTCTTGCGTCCAAATCTGGCGCGCAGCGTGTTACCGACTTTGAGGTCGGCGATCTGGCATGCCAGATCGCCTGCCGCATTCCCATGGGCGATACCTCCGAAGGCAAGTTCAATCCAGACGATTGGATGGAGGCCAAGGAGCAGCGTAAAGTCGATCCGTTCATCGTCTTTGCCATGGCAGCGTCCACCCAGGCCCTTCGTGACTCCGGCTATGAGGCAAAGACCCTCGAGCAACAGGAGCGCAGCGGCGTTCTTATCGGTTCGGGTATCGGCGGGGTAGGCGGCATCTATGATGCCTCGATCACCCTGGCTGAAAGAGGCCCGCGCCGCATCAGCCGTTCTTTATTCCCGGCCGCCTCATCATCTGGCGTCGGGCTACGTTTCCATCGAGCATGGCCTCAAGGGCCCCAATCATTCGGTCGTCACCGCCTGTTCGACCGGCGCCCACGCCATTGGCGATGCGGCCCGGCTGATCGCGCTCGATGACGCAGATGTCATGGTGGCCGGCGGTGCCGAGTCTCCGATAAACCGCCTGTCGCTGGCTGGCTTTGCCGCCTGTCGCGCGCTTTCCATCGGCTTTAACGACGCGCCCCGAAAAAGGGTCACGCCCCTATGACAAGGACCGCGACGGGTTCGTCATGGGCGAGGGCGCTGGGATTGTCGTTCTCGAAGAATACGAACACGCCAAGGCCCGCGGCGCCCATATCTACGGCGAAGTGATCGGCTATGGCCTTTCGGTGATGCCCACCACATCACCGGCGCCCGCTGAAGATGGCAATGGCGGCTACCGATCCATGTCCGCCGCCCTCAAGCGCGCCGGCATTTCCGCCGCCGATATCGACTATATCAACGCCCACGGCACCTCGACCCCGCTCGGTGATGAGATCGAACTGGGCGCCGTCACCCCCTTCTGGGAGATTCGGCGCCCAATGTCGTTATGAGTTCCACCAAATCCGCTGTCGGCCACCTGCTCGGCGCCGCCGGTGCTGTCGAAGCGATCTTCTCGCTGCTTGCCATGCGCGACAATATCGCGCCGCCGACGATCAATCTCGACAATCCCTCGGTGGAGACCGTCATCAACCTGGCCCCGCACAACCCGGTCAAAAGGGAATCAACGTGGCGCTGTCCAATTCGTTCGGATTTGGTGGCACCAACGCGTCCTGATTTTCTCTAAAGTCGGCTAGCACCCCTTGCGGTTCTTTACCCTCTCCCGGTCACCCCGGACTTGATCCGGGGTCCAGTACCCCCAACGGTACTGCGCTTGCAAACCGCCGCCGCTCGGCTCCAATCCCCCATTTGACTCTTGTTTTCGCCCGATTTTTTGGCCCATATGACCGTGCGGCCCATGCGGATTCGCACGCATAGACTATCCTTGATATGACGGGCGCCGGGCCCGCGCCAGACCGAAGGGACGGAACTCGACCGCATGGCCGACCGCAAAAAGAAGAACCGCCGCCGCTCGTCCAATGGCTTTTTCGAAGCCCTCAACGGCCTGCTGACTCTCATTCTGCTCGCCCTTCTCGGCGTTGCCGGTGTGTTCATCTATGGCGTCACAGTCTTTAACGCCGAAGGTCCGTTCGAAGAGGATCGCAGCTTCGTGGTCGAATCCGGCAATGTCCTTGGCACCGTCGCCTCGCGCCTTGAGGAACAGGGGTTCATTTCCAACGCCGACATCTTCAACTATGGCTCGCGCCTGTTGCGTCGCGGCGACGATCTTCGCGCCGGCGAATTCAACATCGCAGCCCATTCCTCGATGCTCGACATCATCCAGGAATTGACCGAAGGCACCCCGATCCAGCATCAGGTCGTGGTCCCTGAAGGCTTCACCTCCTGGCAGGTGGTTGAGCGCGTCAATGCCGATCCCGATCTCACCGGCAATATCGAGGTCCTGCCGCCCGAAGGCAGCCTCTTGCCGGGCGCCTATTCCTATCGGCGGGGCGACACCCGCCAATCCGTGATCGACGCGATGACCGCCGCCATGGACGAGGCGCTGGCTGAAATCTGGGAAGGCCGCGACGAGGATCTACCCATCGACAGCCCCGCCGATCTGGTCATTCTTGCCTCCATCGTGGAGCGCGAAACCGGGCTGGCGAGCGAACGGCCCAGGTTGCCGCTGTGTTCGTCAACCGGCTGCGTGTCGGCATGCGCCTTCAGTCCGATCCCACCATCATCTACGGCATCACGCTGGGGCAGGGTTCGCTCGGCCGCGGTCTGCGCCGCTCGGAGATCGATCAGGTGACGCCCTACAACACCTACCAGATCGACGGTCTGCCCGCCGGGCCCATTGCCAATCCGGGCATCGATTCCCTGCGCGCCGTCGCCCATCCCGATGAGCATGATTACCTCTATTTCGTCGCCCAAGGGCGCCGTGCCTTCCGACGGTCACGTCTTTGCCGAAACCTATGCCGAGCATCAACAGAACGTCGCTGCCTATCGCGAGATCGAACGCCAGGCGGCCGAGGATGCCGCTGATGCCGAGGCGCAGGCCGAAATGGACGCCATAGAGCCGAGGAAGCCGCCGAGGCAGGCGATGCGGCAGCCACGGAAGCACCCGCCGCCGAAAGCCTCTAGAAATGGGACAGCCACTCTCTTCCATGACCGGCTTTGGGCGCGCCAGCGCCCAGACCGATGGCTATTCCATTCTCGTTGAAATCAAGTCGGTCAACGGCCGAGGGCTCGATGTCCGCTCGCGCCTTTCGCCTGGCCTAGACGTTCTCGATGGCGAAATTCGCAAGATGGTGGGCGAGAAGCTGGCGCGCGGTTCGGTCTCGATTTTCGTCAACCTCCAGCGCCAGGCCGCCGATACCGAACTCGTCGTCAATGAACGCGCCCTTGATCGCGTCCTTACTTTGATCGAGAGCCTCGAAAAGCGCATCGACGCCCGCAAGCCTTCGATCGAAGCCATCCTTGCCCTCAAGGGCGTCATGGAGGCCGAAGAGCCGCAACTGACGCCCGATGTGGAAGAACGGCTCCACGCTTCGGTCCTCGATTGCCTTGACGTGGCCCTCACGGCCCTTGTCGAATCCCGTCGCGGCGAGGGTGAACGCATCGGCGCCATCATCGCCCAGCGCATCGAGGAAATCGCTTTTCTCGCCGACACCGCGCAGGCCCATCCGGCCCGCTCGCGCGACGCCATTCTGGCCCGTCTGCGCGATCAGGTTGCCACCCTGCGCGATGCCGACAAGGGCCTGTCCGAAGAGCGCCTGCACCAGGAAGCTGCAGTTCTGGCCACCAAAGCCGACATCGCGGAAGAACTCGATCGCTTCAGCGCCCACATCACCGCCGCCCGTGATCTGCTGGGCAAGGGTGGCCCTGTCGGCCGCAAGCTCGATTTCCTCAGCCAGGAATTCAACCGCGAGGCCAATACGCTCTGCTCGAAAAGCAATGATGTGAGCCTGACCGCCATCGGGCTTGACCTCAAGGCGGCTATCGATCAGTTACGGGAGCAGGTCCAGAATCTGGAGTAATCCGGAATATGCCGGACGGGGCAGGGCAGGGAAAACGATAATGATGGATTTTTGCACGCCGCGGCGTCATGCTGGTGATCGCTTCGCCGTCGGGGGCTGGAAAATCCTCGATCTCGCGGCAATTGTTCGCTCAGGACCCAAACATTCGTCTGTCCGTCTCGATCACCACCCGCACCCGTCGCACCGATGAGATCGACGGCACCCATTATCATTTCATCGACGTCCCCACATTCGAGAAATGCGCGATCGCGGCGAACTGCTCGAATGGGCCGAAGTCCATGGCAATTACTACGCCACCCCCCGCGAAAAAGTCGAGGAGCGCCTGTCGACCGGTAAGGACATTCTGTTCGATATCGACTACCAGGGCACGCTGCAGCTCTACGAAAACTGCCGAGAGGACATGGTCACCGTCTTCATCCTGCCCCCCTCGATTGCCGAGTTGCGCGCCCGCCTCGAACGCCGCGCCCAGGACAGTGTCGGCACCATCGAAAAGCGCTTGCGCAACGCCCGCACCGAGATGGAGCACTATTCGGAATACGATTACGTGCTGGTCAATGAAGACCTTGAACAATCGGTCCAGATGGTCCGCTCCATCCTCGCCAGCGCCCGCCTCCAGCGCGGCCGCCAGACAAAGCTCGAAGGTTTTGTCGATGAACTGAAAGCCCAGATCGACGCTTTGGGTTAGAGCGCTTCCAGAATAAGTGGATACCACTTGTTCGGTTCGGAAGCGCGACAAAGCAAAGACCTGGAGCAATTGAAGCGGTTCAAAGAAGCGCTGAAATGCTCTAACCCCGCAACCGCGCCACTTCCCGCGCCATCGCGATATAGGTCGAAACCGGCAGCGTCTCGGCCCGTTCGTCGCCCTTGAGATCGACGGCGGCAAACAGCGCTTCCAGCGGCACACCCAGCCCTTTCAAACTCTGTCGTATCATCTTGCGCCGCTGACCGAACGCATGCCGCGTCACCTCTTCCAGTGCCCGCACCGGAACGTCGGCTTCAACGGGTTTGGGTACAATGTGTACAACTGACGAGGTGACCTTCGGTGGCGGCGTAAAGGCGTTGCGGTCCAGATTCATGGCGATGCGCGCGTCGGCACGCCAACCCGACAGAACCCCCAGCCGTCCGTACGCCTTGTCCTCTGGCGTCGCCACGATCCGCTCGGCCACCTCGCGCTGAAACATTAGCGTCATGCTCTCGAACCACGCCGGCCATGGCTCCTGCGACAACCAGCCGGTCAAAAGCGGCGTGGCAATGTTATAGGGCAGATTGGCGACGATCTTGGTCCGCCCCTCGGCGAGCTTCCGATAGTCAACTTCGAGCGCATCGGCCGAAATGACCTCGAGCTTGCCCGGATAGGCGTCCGAAATCTGCGCGAGGGCAGGGAGAGTACGCTCATCGCGCTCGATGGCGATGACCTTTTTCGCGCCCGCTGCCAGCAGGGCCCGCGTCAGCCCGCCCGGACCCGGACCCACCTCGATCACCGTGACATCGGTCAGATCGCCTGCACTGCGCGCAATGCGCGCCGTCAGGTTCAGATCGAGCAGGAAATTTTGCCCCAGTTCCTTTTTCGCGCGCAATCCGTGCTCCGCGATCACTTCACGAAGCGGAGGTAAACCATCGATCTGACTCATGAAATCGCGTCCGCCAGACGGATCGCCGCCAGCATGGAGTTAGGGGAAGCCTGCCCGTTCCAGCCAGCGAGAATGCGGTGCCGTGGTCGGGAGAGGTGCGCACGATCGGCAGGCCGAGCGTGACGTTGACCCCGGCATCGAACGCCACCGTCTTGATCGGGATCAGCGCCTGATCGTGATACATCGCCACCACGCAATCATAATTGCGCCAGTGCGGTGGATAGAAAAGCGTATCTGCGGAAAGTGGCCCGAACACGTCAATTCCCTCACGCCGCAGAGCGGCCAGCGCCGGAATGATCGTATCGACCTCTTCGCTCCCGATCATCCCGTCTTCCCCCGCATGCGGGTTGAGCCCCGCCACCCCGATCCTGGGCTTGGCGATGCCGAACCGGGCGGAAAGATCGCGCGCGATCACCCGGATCGTATCAAGGATCAATTCGTGCGTGATTTGCTCCGGAACCGCAGCCAGTGGAATATGAATGGTCAGCGGTACCGTGCGCAGATCGTCATGGACAAGCATCATCACGGGCAGGGGCACCGCATCGTCGTCTGCACAAAGCGCTGCCAGAAACTCGGTATGTCCGGGATATTCGAACCCCGCCCCATAGAGCGCCGCCTTGTGGATTGGCGCAGTAACCACTCCACGGAACAGCCCGGTTTGCACCGCCTCGACCGCCTGGGCAATGGCTCCAACCACCACAGGCGCTGTGTTGGGATCGGGATCGCCAGGCGTGTCGTCGACATCTCCGACAATATCGATCACCGGCAGCGCGCGCTGGAACGTTTCGGTCGCATCCTCGGGCGCGATCGCCTCGATGTCGATATTGAGCCCCAGCCTTTCCGCCCGTGCAGCCAGAAAGCCGGCGTGCCCGTAAACGGCGAAAACCGGCAGTCCCAAGGACTGCCGGTCAGCAAAAAGTTGCAGGATCAGGTCAGGACCGATGCCGGCCGGTTCGCCCATGGTGAGCGCAAGCGGGGCCACGGTCCCTCGCCTCCTAGCGGCGAATTATCGTGGCGCTGGAGCGCAGCCGTGCCAGATAGGCTTCGGCTTCGGCCTGCAATGCGTCCGTGCCTGCTTCCTGGCGAAGTTCTTCGGTCAGGAACGTCAAATCCTCGGCTTCGGCCTTTTCGCAGATCGCCAGCATGGAAACGCCGTTTTCAACGACGCGCGGGCTGGAAATCTGCCCCACGGTCAACCCGGCCAGCTCGTTGGCAATGGCTTCGGGCAGTTGGGTCGCGTGGCGCCGGCCAGATCGCGGACAGCGGCATCGGTGAACTGGATCGCCAGATCGACGGCAGTATCGCAGCCATTATAGCGGCTGCGGAACTGGTTGGCTTCTGCCGTGCGCCGTGAGGCGGAAATGCCCGAACCCTGCGGAATGACAAACAGTACTTCCTTGAGGATATAGTCAAAGCCAAGCGCCGGCGTCACCTGTTCAGCGGCCTGCATTTCCAGATCGAGCTCGGAAGCTGTACCCGTGAACGCAGCACCTGAGACACCACCTGCTGCCATGCGATTGCGGCCTCAAGCCGGTCGCGCAGGCTTTGGGGGTTTACCCCGTTCTGGGTCAGGATGTTGGTAAGGTTGGAAACGCTCGAACGCATATTGGTCGCTATATTGGCAAACGCGGAATCGACCTGCCCGTCCGAGACGGAAATGCCGAGGCGGGACGCTTCGGCCAGCTTGATCGTATCGTCGATCAGGGAGTCGGTGGCCAGTTGCACCCGGGCGGAATTGCTCGATCCTTGTCCTTCGAGGCGCAACAGATTTGCGCGATCGTTGATCTGCTGGTCGGTTATGGGCTGGCCATTCACCGTCACCCGTGCGCCCTGCGCCTGTACCGCAGCCGCCATCAGGGCCAGTCCCAGAGCCAGACAGATGCCAGCGGTTCTCAATGCGAGCCATTGTTTCATGTGTTCCGCTCCCTAAAAGCGTCTTTTAGCCAAAGCCGTCCTCTAGCACAAATGCGGCCAAATTCGGCAGTTGCGATTGGGATTTGTTTAAAGCCTTACCGCTCGGAAGGGAAATGGCTTTTGCGAGCCGAAGTCAGAACCCGCCGCTGAGGTCGACGACCTCCGAATTCTCCGGCCCGCTCAGGCTGAAAGTGACGCCGACCCGGAAGTCGTTCGCCGTTCGGTGCGTTGGCCCCGTCCACCGTGTCTGGACGCCATAGGCCAGAAACTTGTCATCATAGGTCAGCCCCGCCGTCGCCTGCAGCCATTGGTTGGCCGTCAGATCCCAGGCCACACCCGCATTGGCTGTCCAGTAATCCGCCACCGGCACTTCTGCGCCCACTGCAACTTCGTGCCGGTCCTGTGGCTGGCTCAGCGCCGCCTGGCTCGCGATGAAGACGTAATCGCCGGTCATCCTGTATCCATCAACTTCGCCCGATGCCGAGAGCTGCAAACGCGGAATGTCCCCGGTTGCCGGGTCCAGTTGCACCTTGGCCCCACCAGCCAGACCGCCATAACCGCCCTGAAGGCCGGCAACGAGATAGGACGCATCAGCGTTCATTCCCGACGCGACACCTGCGGTGCTGCCATCATTGGCGTTAAAGCCATTGGTCCCTGCCAGATGGAAGGACTGCCCCATCAGCGCGCTCAGCCATCCGCCATTGTCGAAACTGGTCTGGAACTGCCCGCCCACATTGGCCCGCAATCCCGTCTCCTGACGGTCGGCGCCAGAGAAACGGTTGACGCTGAAAAGATTGGTGTCGTCGAAAACGAACCCTTGGGAATCATTGTTTGTGATGCCCGGAACCGCTTCGCCGTCGCGATAGACAAGTTGCGCGATGGGCTCGATCACATGCGCAGCGCCAGCCGTCCGGGCCAGCAAGGATAGCGGATATCGAGTGCCGCGATCGGCGTTGCCGAAAACAGGCTTTGCCCCGCCGGTGCGCTCGCATCGGCGCTGGCCCCGTCGTAGGACGCCGCGTCACCGCGCAGCCCGAGATAGGGTGAAACCAGCAAACCACCCGGAACGACGTACTGGTTGGACCAGCTCGCCTGCATCATGGCGTGAACCGATTGTCCCTCATAGCCGTGCACAAAGCCGGATCCGGTATCGTCCAGCGCCCGCGTCAGCCCCAAAAGCCGCCCGCTCAATTCAACGCGGCCAGCCCCGTTTTCCAGATCGACGACATGATCGATCACCGCATTGGGATGGGTCAGTGCCTGCTGGTTCTGGCGAGCATCGAACACAGCCTGGCTCGACCGGTTTCCGAGCGGCACAAATTGCTGCACCCGGATATCGGCATAGGTGTCGGAATCGAGATAGTGCGCATAGACTTCGTTGCGCGTCGTGCCGCTGTCGATGTCGTAGTCGGGCAGATAGCCCGGGTCGGTGAACGCGGTATAGGACCATCCCAGCGTCCATTCGTCGGTCGGCGTAAACGTGCCGGTGGTCTGAACCGCGCCGCGCAGATTGCGGTTGGCCAGCCCGCTGAAGGCTCCGGGATTGAACTGATAAACGCCCGAGGCACTGATGGTGTAGCTCAGATCGCCCACAGTCTGGCGCCAGTCCACCGCCACGCCCGGCCCCTGGTTGAAATAGGCCGTGGGCGTAACAGCCAGCGTGCCATTAGCCACCCGATAGCGGAAAAAGGGCAGGGACAGCGCGACGCCGTATTTGTCGTTGTAGCTCAGGACAGGGAACTCGACCCCTTCGTCCTGTGGTAGCGTCAGCCAAGGCAGCGAGATCACCGAAACCCCCAGCAATTGCAGCGAGGGTTGCTCGAAATAAATCACCTGCTCGGCTTCATCGGTGACGATGCGTGCCGCCTTGATCGACCACCCGATCCGGTTGCCGTTCGCATCGATACAGGTGCCACACGGCGCGTAGCTGCCATCGACGTAAACCCGCTCGACCCCTTCGTCGAAATTGGTCTCGGCTGCCGTAAAACGACTGCCATCGGGAAACGCCACGGTCAGCGCGCGCAAGAACCCTTCGCGGAAACCGTCTTCGAGTTCGACCCGCTCGGCAACATATTCGATGCCCTCGGGATCGATCACTGCCACATCGCCCACCAGTTCGACCCGGCCCGAACGTTGGTAATAGATCGCCCGGTCCGCCGATGCGCGAAAGCCCTGAAAGCTGATCCCCACGCGGCCCTGCGCCACGACCGTATCGTCGCGTGAATTGAAAACCATCGTATCTGCGGAAACCGCCATATCGCCGCCGCTGCCTGAGGGGATGCGGGAGAAGAAATCCGCGGGGACGAGCTGCTGGGCGCTTGCCACGGGTGCAAACGCGAGCGCTACGGCCATCACGCCGGCGAAAAGTGCGCCACGCCGCACCAATGTTGCCCCCAGGGGTGGTTTGTTCATCAAACGCGCCCGTCTTCTCTACGCAGGATCACGGTCAAACCGATCACGATGGCGACAAGGGCAGGGCCCCACGCCGCCGCAATCGGGTCGAGAACGCCTGCCGAGCCGGCCCGGTCAGCCATCTCCGTGATTACAAACACGACCAGGCCCAGGACGATTCCATAGACGATGGTCCACCCATAATGCCCTGTTCTTCGATAACCGGCGGTAAAGGCAAACGCAATCAGCAAAGCACCCACAAGAACGAACGGAACGGCATTGAGTTTTTGAAAACGCGTCTCGGCCGCTGCCCGCGCGAACGGGTCCGCGATTCCATTGCTCAACGCGCGCCGCAGGTCGAACCACGACATGTCCTCGGCGGTGCCCAATTGCAGGCTCAATTCCGATTCTGTAGCGGTCGTCGCAATGGTCATTTCCGAAAAGGTGCGCGGCGCCCGGTCGATATCGAGGATCGTTCCGTCGGTGATCCGCCACTGACCAGGCTCGAGTTGGGCCAACCGCGCATGAATGCGCGTGCCCGTCTCCCCTTGCGGCTGCAGCCGCAATATCGAAACGTCGCGCAATCGGCTTCCGCCCTGGGTGACCGAGCGCGCATAGAGCATGTAATCGCCATCGGCACCGGTCTGATTGAACCACGTCTCCCGGTTCTGCACGCCATAGGCGCGGCCCCATCCGATCTGCGCCGCATCGAGCTGCTGATAGACGCGAACGGCAAAGCTGTCGACCACGGTGGTGACAATCACGCCTGAGAGGAGAATCATCAGAATCGGCCAGCGCATCGTTGACCAGATCGACCGCCCCGAGGCGCTGATGATCACCATTTCGCGGTGCGAGTGCAGGTCGATCAGCCCCACGATGGCTCCGATCAAGACGGTCACCGGCAGACCCAGAAGGCTCCAGCGCAACGCGCTCAGAAAGGCCAGACCGGTCGATGTCCACGGCCCGGCCAAGGCCGCCGTCTGGTTGAACCGTCCGGTGTCTAGAAATTCGACAAGCAGGATGATCCCGAAAAAGATGCCCACCACCAGCCCGATACGGGCGGCAAGGCGTATGCAGACGAGCCGTCCGACCCTGTTCATCGCGCCAGCCTCCAGCGCGGAAAGATGAAGGCGCGCCGTGTGCGAAGCCATAACAGGCCAAGCGAGAACGCGAGGATCACCGATGGCGCAATGAAATGCCGCGCGCCGCCGCCCGAAAAAGCGCTCACCGCCTGTTCGGCAAACGCCACCAGAAGAATTACCAGTTCCATCGGTATCCGCCGACGCCCGCGCCCGCCATCGGGTAGGCGCAAAACGCCGCCGCCAGCGCGCAGATGGCCAGCGCCCGCAGCGTATCGGCGAACCGCTCGTTGAGCATCTTGATTTCTTCACGCGTCGCGCTGCCCGCCAGCGCCTTGGCCGCCAACCCGAAACTGTCGGTCTGGGCGGCGCTCGTCGTGCGCGATGCCGCATCGATCAAGCTCGCAAGGCTGATATGGTACTGAGCGAACCTTATCTGGCTCAGTCCGCCGCGCTCGGCGCTTTCATACTGGATGGCGCCATTGTTGAGGATCAGCTGGTAGCCCGTCTCGTCCTGAAACACCGAAGCGGTTTCGGCAAAATAGGTTCGCCGCGTTTCGTTAGTCGTGTCGTCGAAAAAGAAATCGACAAGCGTTCCGTCCCGCCTCCGCGCCGAGATCGAAAACACCAATCCGTCCTCGATTTCCGTGAACCGCCCCGGCACCAGCGCCCGCCCGACCACATCGGCAGCGATTTCCGCCGACCAGTCCGCCGAAATCCGCCGCGAGTGGGGTTCGATATAATTGCTCACCAGCGTCACGATCGCCGCCCCGGCCAGCGTGAACGAGATGATCCCGCGCCACAGCGCGTCGGTGCGCTGCCCGGCATGGATGGTGTGCAATTCGCGTGACGATTGCAGCGCCCGCAACCCCCGCACCAGCCCGATTGCGAAACACACATAGAGAATCGAGCGTGCAAAAGTCGGCGTGGTCAGGCCGCTCTGGCCCATAAGGGTTAGAAAATTCTGCCCCTTGGCCGAAACGAGATCGAACAGCCGCAAAAGCTGCATCAGCCAGATCAGCGCGCCGCCCGCCGCGAAAATGGTAAGCGCCTGCGCAAAGAACTGGCTCTGCAGATATCGCGAAAGTCTGTCCAAGGGGCGGGTCTAAGTCCTGTGCCGGCGAGTCAGATGCGCTTTTACCCTGTTCGCGTGGCGGCCAAAAGCGCAGCGTGGCAACAGATTGCGCCAAATGATGGCTGCGCATTGACGCACCGTCCCCCGCGGACAATGCTCAACTCTTCCAGCCCGGCGAATCCTCGCCGCCTATGCCCTCGCCAGTCAAGGTTGCCGCGCCCATGCCGCAAACGCTCTCGATCTCGCTAGCCGAAAACCTGCCCGATTCCCCCGCCGCCCTCGTGCTCTATGCAAACGGAAATGGCGAAATGGGCCCGGTAGCCGCCGGCCTCTGGAAGCGCACCGGCCTCGATTTTTCCCGTATCGCCAAGGCCACAGGCTTCTCCGGCCGCCCCGGCCACACGATCGATATCGCCGCCCCCACCGGCCTTGACTGCGATCGCCTTCTGGTGCTCGGCCGTGGCGCCGATGGGGAAGGGGACAATGACGCCGCGTGGTCCGACAGGGGCGGCTCGCTCTACGCCAAGCTTGACGCAGTCGGCGTGCCTGATGCGGCAGTGGTGCTCGACGAACCGGGACTGACCCCGCACCTGGTCGGCGCGCTGGGCGCCGGCGCCCGTCTGCGCTCCTACCGCTTTGAAAAATACCGCACCCGCCGCAAGAACGGCGCGACCCATCCCGCCACGCTCACCTTGGTCGTCGCCAAGGCTTCGGGCATGCAGTCCGCGCTCGGTGACGCTCTCGCTGTCGCCGACGGCACCATTCTGGCCCGCGATCTGGTCAACGAACCCGCCAATCTGCTCGGCCCGTCCGACATGGCCGATGTCGCCAACACCCTGGCCGATCGCGGCCTGTCGGTCGAAGTGCTCGACGAGACTCAGATGAAGGCCCTCGGCATGGGCGCCATCCTGGCCGTAGGGCAGGGGTCCGTTCGCCCACCACGTCTCGTCGTCATGCAATGGAACGGCGGCAAAAAGGGCCAGCCGCCTTTGGCCTTTGTGGGCAAGGGCATCGTTTTCGATACCGGCGGCATTTCCATCAAGCCCGCCGCCTCGATGGAAAACATGAAGGGCGATATGGGCGGTGCCGCTGCCGTTCTGGGATTGATGCAATCCCTCGCCACCCGCAAGGCCAAACTCAACGCCGTCGGCATCCTGGCTCTCGCCGAAAACATGCCCGACGCCAACGCCTACCGCCCCGGCGACGTCATCACTGCCATGTCGGGCGAAACCATCGAGATCATCTCGACCGACGCCGAAGGCCGCCTCGTTCTGGCCGATGCCCTCTGGTATTGTCAGGATCGGTTCAAGCCCAAAGCCATGTTCGACATCGCAACCCTCACCGGCGCCATCCGCATCGCGCTGGGTGAGGATTATGCCGGCGTTTTCACCAACACCGATGCGCTGGCCGCCAAACTCCAGCAGGCCGGCCGCGCTTCCGGCGAAAAGGTCTGGCACCTCCCCATCGGCCCCGCCTACGACAAACTCATCGAAAGCCGCTTCGCCGACATCAAAAACCAGGGCGGCCGCCTCGGCGGCGCCTCCATCGCCGGCCAGTTCCTCTCCCACTTCGTGGGCGATACCCCCTGGGCCCACATCGACATCGCCTCCACCGCCTTCGGCAAGGCATCGACGGAAACCAACACCTCATGGGCGACGGGTTTCGGGGTGGCGCTGTTCGATCGGCTGATCAGGGATGGGTATGAGGATGGAGTGTAGGCGATAATCTCAGGCGGAGTTGCTCACACTGCAATCCTTACCCCAACCGGCGGACCATTTGAGCTACAGGCGCTTCTCGTAGCGCCAGACCTCGAGTTCAAAGATGCCATCGGGCGTTGGCAGCCGGTTGGTCATCTGGCCCATGCGCTTCCATCCATGCTTTTCATAAAATCGCGCAGCGCGTTCATTCCCGATGGCGCAGGCCAGCCACGCCGTGGTGATTTGGGACGCGGCGATCCGCCTTTCGCCATCGGCAAGCAGTGCCGCTGCGGTGCCCGAGCCTCTGGCCGCCGGCTCGACAAAGAGCTGGTAAAGCTCATGCTGCTTGATCATGCAAAGGCCGGACGGATTGCCCAGTGGACCGGAAACCCGCGTAAGCGCAAGATTGTCGACAATCCGCTGCCGGAAACTTGCCGGCGTCCGATATCGCGACAGTTCAGCCGGCAGAATCGCAGCGTGCGCATCCTGCCAGCCAGAGTGCCAAAGACCGGCAAGATGTTCTATCTCGGCCATGTCTGCATTCCGCACATCATCGACCGGTGCAGCGTCGAAGCGATCCTGTGGCGGGTTTTCGGAGTGGGGCATCGAAGGGACCTATCTGTATCCAGTATCGTTCGCCGGCATACCGGCTTCCTGCACCTCCACCAGATAACGCCACGCATCGGGACGTGAGCCATCAAGATCGGTGAACCCGTAGATTTGCGCCAGTCCCCCGCTCGATAACGATTGGCCGTTCCAGCGCATGCGTTCGGTGTCTGCGGCCAGCGCGGCGACAGCCCGGCCCACGAAGCGGGGCGATTCGGAAATCACGAAATGCGGCACCTTGGCCGTGGCCTCGCGCCAATTGTCCTCGCGAACCCCGAACGCTTCCAGCATCATCTCGGACCGCAGCCATCCAGGCGTCAATGACACCGCCGTTGCGCCATGCTTTTCCAGATCCTTAGCGTGAGCCCAGGCCATGCGGTTTACTGAAACCTTGGCAAGATCGTAAAAGGGGGAGAGGCGATAGTGGTCGGCATTATAGTCCGCCGTCCCATCGGTGACCTCGACAAGAAGACCGCCCGGTCGATCGATCATCAGCGGCAGGGCGAAATGGGCGGTTATGAGGTGGGTATCGATCCCCAGCCTGAGCAGCCGCAAACCGTTATCCAGATCGTGGTCCCAGACCGGCTTGTCCCATTCGAACAGTTTCTCTCCACCCCAGATGTCGTTGACGAGAATATCGAGACGGCCCTGTTCGGTCCGAATTCGCTCGATCAGCGTTTGGACCTGTTGTGGAACCAGATGGTCGACCTGGATCGCAATGCCCTTGCCGCCGGCCGCACTGACCAGTTCGGCCGTTTCCTCGATCGTTTCGGACGCGCGGTCATATTCGGATGGCTGCTCGCGAGTGGTACGTCCTGTCACATACACGGTGGCACCGGCGGCTCCGAGTTCTGTTGCGATGCCGCGACCTGCGCCGCGTGTCGCCCCGGCGACCAGCGCAACCTTTCCTGAAAGTGTCATTGCCGACCTCCCTTTGCTAGGCTGGCTTTCTCAGCGATTTATATATATAAACAATCGTTCGGTTATTTATTGGAGTCAAGATGCCCCGTCAAAAAACGCAGTCCGATGACCTTGTGCTGCGCCATGCTCTGGACCTAATGTACGAGCAGGGGCCCGAGGCGCTGACTTTCGCCGCTCTTTCCAAACGGTGTGGCCTCTCGGGGGCAACCCTCGTCCAGCGCTTCGGCAACAAGGCCGTCCTCAGCAAAAATCACTCCTGATTGCCTGGGATCGGCTGGACGCTGATACCGCGCGCCTCGCCGGTTCGGTTCCTCGGACACCCGAGGGGGCAATCGAACTTCTCGTGGGGCTCACCGGGCAATACGGTACCATCGATACCTATGCGGAAGGTCTGTTGATCCTGCGCGAGGATTTGCGCGACCCCCAGTTGCGGGCGCGCGGCGCCGCCTGGCGAGACCAACTCTGCGCCGCCCTTGATGCCTGCTTTGCGCAAACCGGCGTTCCTGCCGGCGTCGGATTGCTTGCGGCAACACACTGGCAAGGCGCCTTGCTTTGGTGGGGGTTCGATCCAAGACAATCGGTGGAGCGCTATGTCGAACAAAGTCTGCGGGACTTTGTAGCCCTTATACTCGACACAGCGGCGGGGCCGCTTCACGAAACAGTCGAAAGATAGTTGGCTTACACCATCCCCTAGCGCCCCCACCCATCCAATGCGATAACACGCCCATGACCGATCTCCTCTTCTACCACCTCGAAACCCGCCCGCTCGAATCCGTGTTGCCCATGCTGCTCGAAAAGACCATGGAGCGCGGTTGGCGGGCGGTGGTGGAGGTGGGCAGCGCCGAGCGCCTCGAAACCATCGATTCTGCGCTCTGGACCTATTCCGACGACAGTTTTCTGCCTCACGCCGTCGCGCGGGGGGAAGAAGCCGATGCGCTCCAGCCCGTGCTGCTGACCGGCGGCGATGAAAACCCCAACGGCGCCGCCATCCGCTTTTTCGTCGACCGCGCCACCCCGCGCCAGCTCGAAGGCTATGAGCGACTGGTCTATATCTTCAACGGCCACGATCCCGATGCCGTCACCGAAGCGCGCCAGGTGTGGCGCACCCTCAAACCGGTTTATGATCTCACCTATTGGCAGCAGGACGGCGAGGGCCGCTGGAGCAAGAAGGCTTGATGGACTCGTCTTTCGAACCCAGGGTCAGGCACACCCCGCTTGAGGATTTTCTTGCCATCCTGCTCGGCACCCTGTTTGTCGGGCTTGGCGTCACCTTCTATTCCGAAGCCCAGATCACCACCGGCAGCACCGCCGGTCTGGCCCTGCTCGTCCAATACGCCACCGGCCTGCCGTTCGGCGCCGTGTTCTTCGTCGTCAATCTGCCGTTTTATGTTCTGGCCTTCCTGCGCATGGGCTGGCAGTTCACGCTCAAAACCTTCGTCGCCGTTGGCCTCGTTTCGGTCTATCCGGCGCTGATGCCCAACTGGCTCAACATTTCAGGCATAAACCCGTTCTTTGCCGCCATTGCCGGCGGCGCCATGATGGGAATGGGCATCCTCGCCCTGTTCCGCCACCGCGCCAGCCTGGGCGGCGTCAACATTCTGGCGCTCTACCTGCAGGACAATCACAAGATCCCGGCCGGCTATGTCCAGTTCGGCATCGACTTTTTCATCCTCATCGCGGCCGTCTTCATCCTGCCCTTCGACAGGGTTCTGCTCTCGCTCGTCGGCGCTGCCTTCATGAGCCTGGTCATTATTCTCAACCACAAGCCGGGGCGGTACATGGGAGTAAGCTGAGCCCACAGCCCCTCCTGGTCATCCCGGGCGAAGATCCGGGATCCAGTAACCGGCAGCGCTGGCAAAATGTGCTCGACCTGGCCGAGCCGATGGGCCCCATAAAGGGCCGACGCCCTCCCGCGCCAGCCTCGATACGCGCTACTCGACCCGACCCAGCTTCTCGAGCTTGAGCTTGCGCATCAGCTCGAAATGCTCGCGCACCGGCATGATGTCGGACACATAAAGCTCATAGAAGAAATCGACCCATTCATAGCACAGGATCACTTCGCGGGTTTCGAGGTCATAGAACGCATTGACCTCGCCGCAGTTCTCCGCGGTGATCTGCACCGGGTTGGGCAAAACGTAGTTTTTGGCCACCCAGTCCGCATACTGCTCGAGCACCTGCGCCTGTTCCAGAAGCGCCTGTGCCTCCGGATACTGCCCCCGTGTGTCGCGATACTGCACCGTGACATTGGAGGCGGGCGCCCCTTCGCGAAGATGAGGCTCCAGCACCGTCGACCACCCTCGCTCGGCGATCCGATAATCCTCGGCGCAGCTTTTCTGCCGATCGATGGGCAGCGAAATTCGCGTCGCATATTGCGTATGCCGCTCGTAATCGCTCCCCACCATCAGGCACGCCATGGCGTAAGAGCGCTGGATATCGAGGCTGTGCGCACCGTAAAACGCCGAATTGACGTATCCGCGCGATGGCCGGAAGCTCTCCGAATAGAGCCAACCCTCGATGGTATCCTGCAGCCCGATCACATCCTCTTCGGTTCCCGTGTCGAGCATGAGCAGCGTGGCCATCATGTCCACGGCGTCTTCTTCTCGCCCCAGCACCGGCAGTTCCAGTTGGTCGACCAGCAGATGTCCGATTTCATGGAGCATGGTGTGACGCGTGTTGTTGAGCGCAAACTGAATGGCCGCATCGCGCTGCGCGTTGGCCAATTGCTGGCCCGCCGCCGGCGCAACCCCCGCCAGCATCGCCAAAAGCGCTGCAATTACCCGTTTCGCCATGCTCGATCCTCGTCCCGTATCGTCTTGAGCCACCTTAGCGCGGGGCATAGACCTGTTCCAGACGGCTTGGCGCGCTTCGGTAAAGAAACCTCTCAGGCCTCGGCCTGAGCGTCCTCGAGTTCGGCGCTTTTTTCCAGCCATTGATCCTCGAGCGAGGCAATCTCGCCCTCGAATTTCGCCTTCTCGATCCCCAGCGCAATCGCCTTGTCCGCATCGCCTGTATAAAGCGCCGGATCATCGAGTTGCTTGTCGATTTTGGCCAGATCCTTGCGCTTCCACTCCAGCTTTTGCTCGATGGATTTGATTTCCTTGCGCAACGGCGCCAACTCGGCCCGCTTCGCCGCCGCTTCCTGCCGCTCGCGCTTGCGGTCCGATGCCGAACCGCCCCCGCCATTGCCGCTCGCTCCGTTCGAGGTCAGGCTGCGCTGATACCCGTCCAGATCGTCCTCGAACTCGCTAACTGTGCCGTTCTCGGCAATCCACAGCGTATCGCAGGTCGCTTCGATCAGGTGCCGGTCGTGCGAAATGATCAGCACCGCGCCTTTATAGTCATTGAGCGCATGGACCAGCGCATCGCGGCTGTCGATGTCGAGATGGTTGGTCGGTTCGTCCAAAACCAGCATGCCCGGCCCGCCAAACGTGATGATCCCCATCAAAAGCCGCGCCCGCTCGCCACCCGAAAGGTTTTTCGCTTTCGTGTCCATCCGCGTCGTCGAAAGCCCCATCTGCGCCACCCGCGCCCGGCGCTTCGCTTCGCTTTCGAGCGGCATCAGATCGATCACATGCTCATATGGCGTCTGCTCGGGCTTGAGATGATCGAGCTGGTGCTGTGCGAAATAGGCGACATCGAGCGTTTTCGCCCGCAGCATCTGCCCGCCCATCGGTTTGAGCTCGCCAGAGAGCAGCTTGGCAAAAGTCGATTTGCCGTTCCCGTTCGGCCCGATCAGCGCAATCCGGTCGTCCGGATCGATCCGGTTGGTGATCTTGTTTAGAATAACCGTCTCGCCATACCCCACCGACACATTGTCGAAGGTTATCATCGGCGTGGCGGGCGATTTCTGGGCTGCTGAAAGCTGAAAGGCGCCGCAAATTCATCGAACAATGCCTCGGGCGGCCGCAGTTTGGCAATCGCCTTGACCCGGCTCTGGGCCTGCTTGGCCTTGGTCGCCTTGGCCTTGAACCGATCGACGAACTTCTGCATGTGCTCGATCTGGGCGAGCGTTTTTTCCCGCGCCTTGTTCTGCAGCTCCATTTGCATGCGGCGCGTTTCCTCGAATGTGTCGTAAGCGCCCTTGTAAAAGGTCAGCTTGCCGCGCTCGAGATGGATGATCGAATTGACCGCCTTGTTGAGCAGGTCGCGATCGTGAGAAATCATGAAGACCGTATAAGGGTAGGTCGCCAGATATTTCTCCAGCCACAGCGTCCCTTCGAGATCGAGATAGTTGGTCGGCTCGTCGAGGAGCAAAAGATCAGGCTGGGAAAAAAGCACCCCGGCCAGCGCCACGCGCATCCGCCACCCGCCCGAAAGCTCCCGGCACGGCCCATGCTGGCGCTCAAGCGAAAACCCCAATCCTTTGAGGATTGCGCTGGCCCGCGCCTCGGCCGTATGCGCGTCGATATCGGCCAGCCGCGTATGGATATCGGCGATCCGGTGCGGGTCCTCGGCGGTTTCCGCCTCGGCCAGCAGCGCCGTGCGCTCCTTGTCAGCCGACAACACCATGTCGAGCACGCTCATCTCGCTGGCCGGCGCTTCCTGCGCCACCGCCCCGATCCGCGCCCGCTTGCTCAATTCGATCGATCCCTGCTCGGGCGACAAGAACCCCTGGATCAATTGAAATAGCGTGGTCTTGCCCGATCCGTTCTTGCCCACGAACCCGGTCTTGGCTCCAGTCGGCAACGTAACCGACGCCCCCTCGAACAGGGGACGCCCGGCAATCTTGTAATGAAGGTTTGTGATCGTAAGCATGATGGCGCGGTGAGTAACCTTGACTGCCCGCCCGCGCAAGTGGTCCGGATGCAGGGCAGGTCCGCGCCATGCGTGCCACCAAGCCGTCTTGCCTCTGCCATGGACTAACGCTAAAAGGCCCCACTTTCTCTTATCCCTTCCAATAAGGACCAGACACAATGGCCATTCAGCGCACCTTTTCGATCATCAAGCCGGACGCCACAAAGCGCAATCTGACCGGCAAGATCATCTCCAAATTCGAGGATGCCGGCCTGCGCATCGTCGCTTCCAAGCGCATCCAGATGACCCGCGAACAGGCCGAAGGCTTCTATGCGGTCCACAAGGAACGCCCGTTCTTTGGCGAACTGGTCGATTTCATGATCTCGGGCCCCGTCGTCGTTCAGGTCCTCGAAGGCGAAGACGCCATCGCAAAGAACCGTGAAGTCATGGGCGCCACCAACCCCGAAAACGCCGAACCCGGCACCATCCGCAAGGAATTTGCCCTCTCGGTCGGCGAAAACTCGGTCCACGGCTCGGATGCACCCGAAACCGCTGCCGAAGAAATCAAGTTCTTCTTCAACGACGATGAAATCGTCGGGTAACGATCCTGCGGCAAAGACCCCACAAGGTGGGTGTCAGCACCGGAATCAAGACGCCACGTTCTTTTGAACGTGGCGTTTTTTTTGAAGATTGCATCAATGTGCTTGTAACCAATAAGCTGTACACGAGTCCGGGCGTCCCAGGCTGGGTGGCAAAGAGGCCAAATATCTGCCGCCCAAGCCATGGCTGAACAGCCTGACGGGAAGCACGGACCAAAAACGGCGGCTGCGTGTTCATCCGAGGGGTGGGCGCGCCCGGTCTTTTTGCGGGGAAGACACGGTAAATGGGGACCATGCACAGCTATGCATTTCGGCTAGCCGCCCTCGTTCTTGTGGCCGCTCTCGCCTTTGGCGCCATTGCAGCCTTGGCGATCGTTCGGTTGCAGTACCTCGGCCAGAGTGGGGCAGAGCCGCTTGTGACCGAGATTGCCGCTGCCGAGCAGTCGGTCAATCTGATTGCCGAGGAACCCGCTATATCCGAACCAGAGCCGGAACCCGGAACCGGATCCGAGCCTGCGCCAGAGCCAGAGCCTGCGCCAGAGCCAGAGCCTGAACCAATCGTCGCCGATATTGCAGCTGCGCCCCAACCTGCCGAGCCGGCCGCCCAGACCACCCAATCGTCCATGACGGAAGAATTGTTCCAACAATCCTTCGTCAGCGTTGCCATCGAGCCGGAACCGGAACCGGAACCAGAGACCGAAGCCGAGCCTGAGTCATCGGTTGCCGCGTCCGGGCTGCCGATCTGGCTCGATCTGCCCGATATGACTCCAACGCTTGAAGGGCTGCAGACCGAGGCCCTTGAGGTCGCCCTGGCCGATGCGCCTGATGAAGTTCCCGATCAGCCGGCGTCAACGACCGCTGCGCTGTCGCCGCCTGAACCCGAAATCGCCAGCGCGCCTGATGAAAATTGCGATACGGCAAGTCCGAACTGGGCGATGTTTCTGTTCGATTCGACTACGCTTGGAGGCTGGGGCAGGGTCCCCAATGTGCGTGTCGTCCCGATGGGGTTTTGCGCCGACACGCGCAGGTTCTTGAGGGGCAGATGCAGGCCGATGGCCGGCTCGGCGCGCTGCGGAGCGCGGCGGCCGGCGATCAACTGGTCTCTCTTGCCCTTCAGCGGGCGGCGCGTGGCCCGGAAGATGTGTTTGCGGTGGCTGCCGACGGCTCCGTGCTCAACGTCTATGTCTATTGAGTATGACCGACCTTGATTGACTGCGCGGCCTGCCCCTGAGGGCGTGCCACCCCATAGCGGTGGAGCATTTTTTCGACCTCGCTGCGCTCGATCCCGATATCGCGCAGTTGCCAATCCTCCATCTCCGATAGCCGGACCATTGCCCGCCGCCGCATGGCATATGCCTGCCGATCCGCCCACCAGCCCGAGATCACTGCTCCGAGATAGCGCCAGATCGTGGCGCGATACCGCAGCCGTTCAACAAACTCGTCCCGTTCAAACAAATCGTTCCGTTCAAGTTGCGTCATCTCTCGTCTCCTTGTTCGATGACGCCAATATGGATCGACGAGATAAATTGATCTAACGAATGTTTTTTGTTAAAAGCATCGAAATTGCCGATGAAAGGAGATTGCCATGTTTTCACTCGATCCGGATTTCCTGCGCACCTTTCTGGCCATCTCCGAAACCGGCAGTTTCGGTGCCGCTGGCGAGAGGGTGAACAAGACACAGTCGACAGTCTCGGCCCAAATGAAACGCCTTGAAGAAATTATCGGCGTGCCGCTGTTCGAAAGGGAAGGGCGGCGCAACGTGCTGACGCCTGATGGGCTGAAGCTTCTCGAATACGCCGCGTCGATGGTCCGCCTCAATGATGAAGCGCTGCGCGCATTCCAGCCGCTGGCCATAAGCGGGCGCCTGCGGCTCGGCGCCATCGACGAATATGCGCAGGCCTTTCTTCCGGGCACTCTTCGCACGTTCGGTGCGGCCCATCCCGGCGTCCAGGTCGAAGTGGTGACCGGCACGAGCCTTCAATTGCGCGGTCTTCTTGCTGAGGGCGAGTTGGACGCGGCGATCATCTCCTGCCGGACCGGCGATGCCGATACCGAAACGTTGCGGTCCGACAGGCTCCATTGGATCGGCGGCGAGAATGTCTCACCCCATTTTGACGATCCACTTCCGTTCTGCGCATGGTCGCAGGGCTGTGCGTGGCGTGAAATGGCATCGGCTGCACTGGTGCGCGATGGGCGCAAATGGCGTCTGGCGGTCACCACCTCAAATGCGGCCTTGATCTCTCTGACGGTAAGGGAGGGTCTGGGTGTGGCCGTTGCTCCGTCCTGGTTTGTCAGTCCCGGGTTGCGTGTGCTCGAGGAAATGGATGCCCGCTATCCGCTGGGCGTCGCCGAAATCGGCATCAAGCGCGGATCGGCTGCGGCAAGTCCGGTGCTCGACGCTTTTCTTGCCCATGTGAAGTCGGAGTTGAATTCACCCGCTCTTGCTGCCTGAGGAGACCTCTTGCCGGGCCCGGTCGATCGACTTTGCCAATTCGTCGATCTCGTCGGCAAATTTCTCCTCGGCCACCTCGCTGCTGTTCATCCAGCTTGAATAGCGCTCGAGCAGCGGCACGAAAGTGGCGACGTCCTCAGGAGACCAGCCGCTGAAAAATTCACCCAGCAACAGCCATTTGTACCCCCGGACCGCATCGATCACCGCTTCGCCGGCAGGGGTCAGCTCCAGGATCGTCCGTCGGGCATCCCGCTGGGATACGGCGCGCCGCGCATAGCCGGAGTTGACCATTTCGGCCACCAGCCGACTGGCCCGCGAAGGATCGATATGCAGACGCTCGGCAACTGTTGAAACCATCGTCTCGTCATCGGCGTTGGTGTCAGGTGCGAACATAGGGTGTGCGATGGCAAACAACACATCGATCTGGGCCATGTCCATGTCGAGCCCCAGCGCGCGCGTGGCCCGGTGGCCCAATTCGCGCTTGTGCATCTGACGACGCCAGTTCTGAACCACATTGTCTATGCGGATCAGGGCATCGGCCAATCCGGCATCCTTGCCGCTCTTGGTCAGCAGATCCCGCAATGTGTCCTGTCGTGTCGGCATAAATCACGATCCTTAAAAGCATGCCAAAAGCAATTGCATGCTATTGACATGTAATTGCGTCGAGCAGATATATCAAGTCGACAATTTATCCGGAGCTAGAAATGTCGCAACCCGCAAAAGCCGAGCCGCAGGTATCGGACCCCAATGTCAGATTGGTGATCGGCGCGGTGGTCGCGACCCTGTTGCTGGCCTCGCTGGGCCAGACCATCATCACCACGGCACTTCCCATCATCGTTGCCGATCTCGGCGGCATCGAACACATTTCCTGGGCCATCACCGGCTATCTGCTTGCGGCAACCGTTGCCGCGCCGGTGTTCGGCAAGCTGGGCGATATGTATGGGCGCAAGCTCATGCTGCAATCGGGCATCGGTATCTTCCTCGCCGGCTCGGTCCTGGCTGCACTCTCTGTTGATCTCAACATGCTCGTCTTCTGCCGCTTCGTGCAGGGCATCGGCGGGGGCGGGCTCATCGTCACCGCCATGGCCGCCATCGGCGATGTGCTTCCGCCGCGTGAGCGCGGCAAGGCGCAGGGCTTCCTTGGTGCCGCCTTCGGCCTGTCCACCGTCATTGGTCCGCTGCTCGGCGGTGTGATCGTCGAGACCTTGTCCTGGCGCTGGCTGTTCTTCGTCAACATCCCGGTCGGTATTGTCGCCTTCGCTGTCATTGCCTTCGCTTTTGAAAGCCGCACCAAGGGCGAAAAGCGCAAGATCGACTATGCCGGCGCCGCATTGCTCACCACAGCGCTCTCGGCCCTGGTTATCTACACCAGCATCGGCGGTACCATCCTGCCATGGTTTGCCCCTGAAGCGCTGGTTCTTCCCGCCATCGGCGTGATCGCGCTCATCGCCTTTATCATGGTCGAACGAGGCGCTGCCGAACCGATCCTGCCGCTCTATCTGTTCCGCAACAACGCGTTCCTGGTTTCCAATGCGGTGGGTTTCATCGTCGGAACGGCCATGTTCGGCACCATCACCTACATGCCCTCCTACCTGCTGCTCGTTCAGGGGTTCGCTCCCACTCAGGCCGGGTTGGCGCTTCTGCCCATGATGATAGGCCTGATCGGCTCCTCGACTCTGTCGGGGGTCATCATTTCGCGCACCGGGCGCTACAAGATTCTGCCCATCATCTCGACGGCCATTCTTGCCGTTGGTGCCCTGCTGCTCGGCACGCTCGGCGTCGATACTCCGTTCCAGCTCGTCATGTTCTACATGCTGCTTGTCGGCCTCGGTATCGGCCCGGTCATGAGCGTCGGCGTCACCGCCATCCAGAACGCCGTGCCCCACACAGTCCTCGGTGTCGCAACGGCAAGCGCCCAGATGTTCCGCCAGATCGGCGGCTCGCTCGGTGTCGCGGCGCTCGGCGCCATCTTTGCCAACCGGCTGGCCTTTGAAACCGCCGCCATTGGACACGCCGAAGGCACCGCAGGGTTCAACGCAGCGACCCTTGCCGCCATGCCCGCGCCCGAGCAACTGGACATGCTACAGGCCTACACTTCCGCCCTGCACCCCATCTACTGGGTTGCCGCAGCAGCAGCCGCAGTCGCGAGCCTGATCGGCTGGTTCCTTGTCGAAATCCCGCTCTCGGACCGCAAGCCGGGCCCGAAGATCGAGACGAAGCCGAACCCCAGGCGGCCGAATAAGACTCTGCATCAGCCACTTACGACAGATCCCCGATTCAATCTCACAACGCATTGAATCGGGGCCTGAGCTTCCGCACCAGCCCTGCCTGAACCAACACCGTCATCCCGGACCTGATCCGGGATCCAGTACCCCGGCGCCAAACGTCGAATCCCAGTCCGGCCCCGCAGCAAAACGCCCTCAAAAACGCGCCCGCAGCGTCAGCCCGATATCGTGGCTGTCATAGGTGTAAAACACATTGTCCGACCAGCTGTTGGTGTACTCATAATAGATCGAGGGCATCAGCGGCCCGATGGTGATGTCGCGATGGCTCGCCTCGATCCGTCCTGTCGCAAACTGGTCCACCTGATCCTCGAGCTGGAACGGGGCAGGGCGCCAGTGCCAGCGCTGCCCGACGGTCCCCTCGACCCCCAGCAGCAGCCCGTTGTCGAACAGCGTATCCACCCGCGCCCGCAAGGTTCCGACCAGCGTGCGCAACGTCTCGTCGTCGGTATGGTTGTAAACAGCCCGCGCCGTGGCTGTGAGGTTCATGCTGGCGAAAGCGATGTCGAATACGATACCGCCCCATCGGCCAACAGCCCCGACCGGCCCGTATCGAGCGGCCTGTCCACCGCCGCCAGCTTCAGATCGAACGCCAGCCGCTGCGACGCATCGAGCGGCAAAGACAGACTCGAGCGCACACCTGCTTCGGTCCGCTCCAGCACGTCGTCCTCGAACCCTGCCGTCACATAGGGCGCAACCACGGCCCGCGCCGTATCCCCGATCCCGAACGTCACCGGCAGTTCTGCCGTAAAGCTGGGCTCGAACACCTCATCGGCCGTCGAAAACCGGATGTCGGTCCGCAACACACCCGAAACGCTCACCGCCTCGCTGCGCGCCAGTTCCACCGCCATCGATCCCCCAAGGCTGAACAAGACACCCCGCTGGCCACGTGCTTCCTCGGGAATCTGCCCTGGCCCCCACACCCCGCCATCGATGGTGTCTTCCCCCGTCTGCCGGTTCACATTGGTCGATGGCGCCATCGTGAAATACCCGCTGAACACCGGTCTCCCCTGCGATTGCGCATTCTGGAGCATCTGCGAAACGACATCGCGCTCCGGCCCCTCGGGCAAAATCGCCTGCAACGAACCCAGCCGCGCCGCCGCCATATCCCTCTGGCCCAGATCCGAATAGCATCGCTGCGCCACGAGGTAGGGCGGCACGAAAAACGGCACCGCCCCGATCACCAGATCGGCCAGCACCACGGCCTCCGCGCATTCGCCATTGAGCGCATGCCGCACCGATGCCGCATAAGCCGCCATCACATCGCCTTGCCCCGCCTCGGCGTCGAGCTGCGCAGCAATCGCATCGGCGCGCTCCCAGTCGCGCCCCCCGATCGCCTCATCGAGCGAGGCCAACGAGGCGGTCTGGGCATAAGCGCCTGTCACCGGCCCGACCAGCGCGGCCCCAACCAGAAGAGTGGCGGCAAGGATTTTGGAAAATTCATGAAGGCCCCGCTTTTCGCCCTTGGGGCGTACGCATTGCAAAGGCATGGAGGCGGCACAAAAAGCACCGCCCCGAAGCATCTACTGCGTGCCGATCAGATAACCGGCGGTCGCACCGTTGCCGTCGGTGGTGTTGCCCTGCACCAGCCCGGCCATTTCATCGGCGTTCGGGCCGTAGAACTGCCCATCGATCGTGTTGTTGGAATTGAGCCGGACATTGTTCGGGCCCTGGTCGACCGCGTTGCGCGTATCGAGCGTGCTGGTGAACCCGGTCCCGATGATCCGCCCATTGCCACCGCCCACAAGTCCGGACTGGTCGTACAGCTCGAACCCCACCGAACGGGAATCGAAATTGGCTCCCGCCTGGAAGGTGCCGCCCGCCTGCTGGCCCGAAGAGCTCGAAATGCCCCACACGCCATCATAATTGGCTGCCTGCATGGGCAGGCTCTGCATCTGGCTGCTCGTGGTCTCGCGCCCGTCGACGATGGCATAGACCGTATTGGTTCCCGCCGGGCTGGTCAGTGCCGTCGCCGCATGGCTGCCCCCGATATAGGCGGCTTCGCCATTTGCGTCAGTGTAAGTATAGCCCGTCAGCCCACCCGGCAGGCCCGGTGTGGCGGCGCCATTGCCAACGGTATAGTTCCGGCCATCCACGGCCACAGAGATCGTACTGGGATTGGCGGCAAACGAACCATTACCGGTCCCCGTGCCGCCGGCGTTCAGCCCAACGGCCGAATAGCTGAGCGGTGAGGGCGGGAGCGAGCTGGAGCTTGTGCAGCCGGAAACGAGCAGCGCCGCTGCGACGGCGGAAAGAGCGAAGAGCTTGGTAGTCACGGGGGTTACCCTCCTTATTGGGTCGATAGTCGAATGAGCCCCGCTCTCGGGTCGACAATGCAGCCCGAATGTGATCGTTCCGGGACAAGTGCCGTTGCAAAACAAGATGTTGCAACATCGCCGCAGGCGGCTGACACAGGCCCCGATCCGCCCTACTATAGCCATCTCCACCATGAACCTGACCTGAATGACCAAGCCACTCGTCCTCCGCACCGCCCGCGCCGTTTGTCCCCACGATTGTCCTTCGACCTGCGCGCTCGATGTCGAAGTGCTCGAGACGGGCACAATCGGCCGGGTGCGCGGCGCCAAGGACGATCCCTATACGGCAGGCGTGATCTGCGAGAAGGTCGCCCGCTACGCCGAGCGCGCCAATCACCCCGACCGCGTGCTCCATCCGCTCCGCCGCACCGGCCCCAAAGGCTCGGGCCAGTTCAAGCGAATCTCCTGGGACGATGCCCTCGACGAAATCGGCCACCGCTTCCTCGCAATCGAAGCCGAACACGGCGCCGAGTCGATCTGGCCCTACTACTACGCCGGCACCATGGGCCACGTGCACCGCGACGGCATAAACCGCCTGCGCAACGCCAAGGGCTATTCCGAGCAATACGACACCATCTGCACCATGATCTCGTGGACCGGCTACATCGCCGGAACCGGGCTTTTGACCGGCCCCAATCCCGAGCGGATGGCCGAGAGCGATTGCGTGGTCATCTGGGGCACCAATCCGGTCAACACCCAGATCAACGTCATGACCCACGCCATCCGTGCCCGCAAAGAGCGCGGCGCCAGGCTCGTCGTTGTCGATATCTACCGCACCGCCACCATGGAACAGGCCGATATGGCGCTGCTCATCCGCCCCGGCACCGATGGCGCCTTGGCGCTGGCTGTCATGCACATCCTGCTGCGCGACAACCTCGCCGATCGCGAATTCCTAAGCAGCCATACGGACTTCGATTCGTCTCTTGAATCACATCTTGCGGCCAAGACCCCGCAATGGGCCGCCGAAATCACCGGCCTTTCGGTCGAAGAAATCGAAGCCTTCGCTCGTCTGGTCGGTGAAAACCCGCGCGCCTATTTCCGGCTGGGCTATGGCTTTTCCCGCCAGCGCAATGGCGCGCTCAACATGCACGCTGCGCTCTCGATTCCCACAATGCTTGGCGCCTGGAAATATCGCGGCGGCGGCGCCTTCCATTCCAATTCGGGCACTTGGGGGCTCGACAAATCCCAGATCACCGGCGCGTCGCTGAAAAAATCCCGCGTCCGCGAACTCGACATGTGCCGCATCGGCCCCATCCTCACCGGCGACCCCGAAGCGCTCGAGGGCGGCGGCCCGGTCAAGGCGCTCTTGATCCAGAACACCAATCCCATGGTTGTCACCCCCGATCACGCCTCACCCGGCAGGGCTTCGAGCGCGAGGACCTCTTCACCGTCGTCCACGAGCAGTTCATGACCGAAACCGCCCAGATGGCCGATATCGTCCTGCCCGCCACCATGTTCGTCGAACACAATGATTATTACACCCGCGGCGGCCACACCCGCGTCCTCTACGGCCCAAGATCGTCGACGCCCCCGGCGAGGCCATGCCCAACCATTTCGTTATCAACGAAATCGCCAAGCGGGTAGGGGCACCCGCCGCCGTTACCGACAAGACCGACCGCGAGATGGTCGCCGAAACCTTCTCGCGCTCCGGCTATGGCGATCTCGACGAAATCGAAGCCAACTCCGGCTTTGTCGATCGCGCTCTGCCCGATGACAAATCGCGCTACACCGATGGCTTTGCCTGGCCCGATGGCAAATTCCGCTTCAAGCCCGATTGGGAAGCCACCCGCATCAAGCGCGGCGTCAACTGGGTCTGCGATCCCGCAGAAATGCCCGCAATGGTCGATTTTCTCGATTGGAACGAGCCGACTTCCGAAGCGGTCCCGTTCCGCCTGACCACCTCTCCGGCCCGCACGTTCCTCAATTCCACCTTCGGCGAAACCCCCGGCAGCCAGAAGCGCGAAGGTACCCCCTCCTTGCTCATGCACCCATCCGATGCCGCCCTTCTGGCCCTTGAAGACGGCGCGCCGGTCACCATCGGCAACCATCGCGGTTCAGTGGAGCTGACCCTTCGCCTGTTCGACGGCCTGCGCACCGGCGTTGTCGTCGCCGAGGGCCTCCACCCTCACAAGGCACACCGCAAGGGCAGGGGCATCAACACCCTGATCGGCTCCGATCCCGTCAAACCCTTTGGCGGCGCCGCCTTCCACGATGCCGCCGTCTGGGTTCGGGCGTCCGCCGCATGACATCGATTTCCCCCGCCGCCCGCCCGCGCATTGCCGCCATCGACATCGCGCGCGGCGTCGCCATCGTCGCGATGATCATCTACCATTTCTCATGGGATCTGGCCTTTCTGGGCTTCGTCAATTTCGACCCCACCCAGTCGCTCCCCTGGGTAATCTTCCAGAAATCCATCGTCGGCACCTTCATTTTTTTGACCGGCGTGTCCCTCGTCCTCGGCCATGGCGAAACAATCCGCTGGCGCCCCTTCTGGCGCCGCTTCGCCATCATCCTCGGCGCCGCGCTCCTCATCTCTGCGGGCACGTACGCCTTCAATCCCGGCACCTTCGTTATTTCGGCGTCCTGCACGCCATAGCGCTGTTTTCCCTCATGGGCCTCGCCTTCCTCACGGCCCCGCTTGTGCTCGTCATCGGGCTGGCCGTCATCCTCATCGGCCTGCAACTCTTCATCCAGAGCCCGCTGTTCGGCGAAAAGCTCTGGTCCTGGGTAGGCCTCTGGGACGCGCCGCCCCCCAGCGAAGATCTGGTCCCCATCTTCCCCTGGTTCGGCGTCGCCCTCCTCGGCATCGCCGCCACCCGCTGGGCCATAAATAGCGGCCTCACGGACCGTCTCGCCCAGTTCAAGGGCACCTCATCGCCCTCTCGCGCCCTGGCCAAACTCGGCCGCTGGAGCCTCGTCATCTACGTCCTGCACCAGCCCATCCTCATCGGCATCCTCATGGGCCTTGCCTCCCTCACCGGCATCAGCGAAACCCGCCGCGCCGAAAACTTCCTCTCAAGCTGCCAGTCCAGCTGCATCGAAACCGCCCCGGACGCCGCCTACTGCACCGCCTACTGCGCCTGCACCCTCGACCGCATCGAAGCCGACAACCTTTGGCCCATGCTCAAGGCCCCCCAGCGCACCCCCGAACAGGACATCGCCCTCTCCGACCTCACCAACCAATGCGCCGCCGAAGTGCTGGATGAGATGCTGCTGGAGCCTTCGGCGGAGTAGGGGAGGGGTGAGCCTTAACCCTCGACAGGCCGCCCCGTGCTCGCCGCATAGAGAAAGCGGCGCCCGGAGCGTAAGCGCAGGGCTGCGGCTATGCGCACCGAAGATGTAGGGCCTGCAGGGGCTGTTGCTTTGTAGTTGGGTACGTGCTCGATTGCTGCCTAATTGAGGACCTGCTCGGGAGGACGAAATGGAAGATGATATCCGAGCGGTATTGGACGAGCCGGGCTATCGAGATTTGTTCGCTGACGCTGCCAACGAGGAGATATTGAATCAACGGCTGGCAGCCAACGCCGTGGGCGCCACTATCGTCAGTATCCTCCGGCATCCATTCGGCGGGTTCATCATAGAATATGCGACACCTGCCGGAGACGGCGGGACGTTTATCCATCCCGGCTGGGACGACTGATGATGACCACAAATGGCAAATTTCTTGCCGGTGCTGTCGCCATAGGTTTGATTGCAATTGCCATCGCGATTTACCTACGCCCTAGCGAATTCGATCGATGCTATGACCATGCGTTGAAAAACAGCATAGAACGCGGAATGGCTGATGACGATTTCACTCGCGGGTGGGCGGCATCTTTGTGCCAATGACGCAAGTAATCCTGCTGGAGCCAATCCGCGCGGTAGGAGTAGGCACCACTCCTCCCATTCTCGATCGTCCTCGGATTCGGACCGTAATGAGGCGAACGGTATTTCTGTTGCTAACCCAGTTTGCAATTCGATTATGAAGTCCGAAAGCAGCCAAAATTATTTAAAGAACTTGTGCTGCAAGTGGGTTAGCTATCGCCGGCCAAAAGTGGAAATAACATGGACATACATCAGCTTAAGGTCGACATAGCGCGCGCTCAACTTGGTACGGCGACAGAGCTGTTCCTCAAAGATAGGGATCCTATCTCGGTTCATGCTCTGGCCTGCGGGGCGTGTGAACTTTTGGATGGAGTTGGTCAGACTAAAAATGTCGAGGTTTTGTCTGCGCTTGTCCTGAAGCTCCAGCCGGATATGAAGCTTGGAAAGGTAGTACGTCTGCGAAACCAATATTGGAATGCGATGAAGCATTTCTACGAGCAAGACAAAAGACCGTGCGTGAGGACGGCGACCTTCTAGGAAGCTTCAGCGATGTGCAAAACGACACCGTGATATGGGAAGGCTGGCATGACTACCAGGCGTTGACCGGGGTGCTTCCGATAGAGGCGCAGGTGATTCAAGTTTGGTATTTCGCTATCAACGAAGAGAAGCTGGCGCCGGAGGTGGATAGGAAACCGTATCGACGGATATTTCCTGACATCCGAGAAAATGATCGGGTTGAGCAGAAGCGCCGACTGAGACGTGCATGTGAAAAGTATCGTGGCGATTGGCAGATAATGGCCGACCCTAAAACCGAGACGAGGCAACTCGTGAATCGGCGTATTAACTCGTCACGATCCTGACGCGAATAGCGCAACCTCTCCTTGGCAACACTGTCAGCTTCCCGACCCTCACCTCCCCCTACCCATAAACCCCCCAGAAAAAATACACCGTCAGCCCCACCCCATAACAATCACAAACCCCCGGATCACCTTCGCCGGCACCAGATGCGAGAAATACGCCGCCGCGAACCCGCCGACCATCGCCCGGCCAGCGCCACGCTGCCCTCAACCCACGCAATCGACCCAGTCGCCGCGAACCGCAGCACCGCCACCACCGACACCACGGCCGAGATCAAGAGTTTCAGCCCGTTCATCGCATGAACGTCCTCGAACCGGCCAGCGCCAGCCACGCCAGCAGCACGATCCCCAGCCCCGCGTTGAAGAACCCGCCATAAAAGCTGATGGCCAGCAGCAGCGCCGACAGTCCGATGGCGCCGGCCCGCACAGCATGCCGGGAACCGTTCGAGCGCGCCGCGAAAAACCGGTTGATCCGCTGCCCGAAAATATAGATCGTCACGGCAAACGCCATCAGCCAGGGAATGATGACCGAGAACTGCGCGTCCGAAATCCGCATCAGCGCCTCGGCGCCCAGAAACCCTCCCACCAGCCCCAGCGTGCTGTAGAGCGCCAGCCGCCCCTTGTGCGGCGCGATATGCTTCCAGTAGCCGATCGCCCCGGACACATATCCGGGCAGACACGCATAGGTGTTGGACGCATTGGCGAGCACCGGCG
>JACADM010000080.1_pt1 | contig 35246 bp, 51 predicted proteins | sample 7512371 | NCBI WGS metagenome assembly JACADM01 (sample SAMN14389041, study PRJNA612141) | algae metagenome | isolation source: non-axenic algae culture | place: India: Navi Mumbai | collected 2017-01
AGCAGCGCCAGACCGATGCCTGCCATCAGTGACAGCAATGTTCCCTTGGCAAAGTCCCAGATGTTGGCGTGATGTCCTTTACCAGCAGAAGCTTCACGTCGTTGTTCGGGGTTGCGACCATAATTGGCAGATCGCGAACCATGAACACCCTTGCTGTTCTGGAGGAAGAAGCTGTTGAAGCCGGCGAAGTGGCCGTTGGAGGCGATCTTGCTGAAGTCGAAGCCGGTCGGCGTCAGATTACCCAGCACCTTGTAGTGAACCGTGCTGGAATCACCTGCTTCAGTGACTTCGCAGGCCTTGACGATCTGGGCATTTACCGCGGAACTGGCCAGCGCGAGCGATTGTTCGATGTTGATCGCGAGCTTCAGATACCCGATCCGGGTTCCCTCAACGAGCCAGGGTTTCAGCCGCTGACGATGAACTCGTTGTTCCGGCCGAGTTCGATAGCATCGACTTCGCGAAAACGGTTGGAATTCAGTTCGTCTCGAAGCTGGCGGAATCCTGGGCCGGGGTGGCATTGCTTTGCGCGCGATAGACGATCTGCTGGTCGGCAGAATAGATGGTCAATTCCGCAATATTGAGATCGGCAGCTTTTCCGGCGAAGACCCTGTCGGCAACGGCCTTGATGTTGGCGGTGTCTTTCTTTTGCGGATGGCTGTCTGCAGATCCGTGTCGGCGCTGACGACACTGACTGCCTGGTCGAGGCGTTTGTTTCGCCAACGCCCGTTGATGCATCAAAAGACGTTCAGTCGTCCGGACGATCAGGTCCTGCGGCTCGCTCAGCGTACGATATTCCGTCACCACGTTCTGGAGCGTCAGGACGGCAACTGTCAGGCAGAGAAACGACAGAAAAACGACGCGAAGGGGTTTTTCGAAACGGGTTTCGTCCTTGCACCACCGCGCCAGGATCTGGTCAAGAATGGCGCTCGGACTTCGCCCGCGCGCCTGCGTGCGCGATTTCTCGTCGCGCAAGTCCTTGTCTTGCCAAAACTCTTGCTTGCCCACGCGTTGCACCCGTTCCCCCGAGCAGCCGTAGCTCCTCTTTGATCGGCAAGGACAGTCCACTTTTGTTTATGGCACCGGGCACGGCGAAGTTATGCAAACCATCACTGCCAATTTTCTCAATAGGCTGTATTGGTTAAATTGTATTGAATGTGTTCCTTAAGGCTTATTAAGAATAGAATTCCTCGAGAGGAAATCTTCCAGTCTCAAGATCAAATGTATTTGCGCTGAGCTGATGATTGGCGGTGCTGCAAAATAGTTTGATCTAAATCATACGATCTCCTTTGAGCGTCACCAGTTGAGGTGAAATCGCCGCCCAAGCGTCTGTGTTTGACCGGGCCGATTGACGGGAGACAGTCTCAGCTTGGCAAGCAAGTCGGTTGGCGCGGTGCCGTCAACTGCCTGATGCGCTTTGCGAAGAACTCGAGGAGGGCAGCGACTGTCTCTTCCGGGGCTTCTTCGGGCAGGAAGTGCCCACCGGGAAGCGCGGGCGCCGACAGCGGTCCTTGACCAGCCCCGCCAGACTTCCAGCGGATCGTCCACGCTGGTGGCGATACCTTTGCTTCCCCAAAGTGCAAGAAGGGGAATAAGAATCTTTCTTCCCGCATCCAGATCCGCCCGGTCGTGGTCGTAGTCGATCGTTGCACCTGCGCGGGTAGTCCTCGCAGGTTGCCGATACCCGGTCTGGTTCGCAAAACCAGTCACGGTTATGCGCCATGGCTTCCTTGGAAAAGCACGACAGGTTCTTGGCTGCAGTCCAGCTGGCCAGCGTGTGATCGAGAAATCGTATCGGCGCGGCAGAAATTGTCTTTTCCGGGAAAGGCGCTGCCTGGGCCAGAAACATCCAGTGATAGATCTTGAGGCCGAACAGCCTGTCCATCCGGTCCCAGTAGTCACATGTCGGCAGGATGTCGAGAACGGCGACTTTCAAGGGCCTGCGGGTGATCGAGGGCAAGGCGGTAAGCCCACTCGGCCGCCACGGTCATGGCCGGCCAGAAAGAACGTCGAGTGGCCGAGCACCTTCATGAGCTCGACCATGGCTGAAGCCATGCTTCGTTTGGAATAGGCCGCGTGATCGCCTGATAGCGGCGGTACGGACGAACGGCCCATATCCCGGCAGGTCAGGCAGGACGAGCGTGAAGTGTTCGGCAAGCTGCGGGGCCACCTTGTGCCAGCAGACATGAGATTGCGGGTAGCCGTGTGCAGCAAAAGCAACGGTGGGCCGGACCCGCCGGTCCGGCAGAACAGCCGCACATCGTTGGCTTCGACAGTGATGCTGTCAACCCCGGAAACAGATCCGGCAGGTCGTTTTTTCACGTCTGTCTCCCCAGTCCGCACCGGGGAGAAGATTACCTTTGCTTTCAAGCGCCTGCCAAGTCCCGGAAACCGGAAATGCTACGATTGCCGGTTTTTCGCTTGGCTCGGCCTCAGCTTTCCCGGGCGATGGCCGCCAGCCGTGTCGGTTCGGCAAAAACCTTCCGGCCAGTCGATGTCGCGGATCCGCTCGTAGGCCCTTTGCTGTGCCTCGCGAACGTGGTGCCGACCGCCGTCACGTTCAAAACGCGTCCGCCATTTGCCAGGATCCGCGTTGCCATCGCGTTTGGTGCCTGCGTGAAAGACGGCAACGTCATCCGTTGCCGGTGTATCGAGCCCACGGATTTCCGTGCCCTTGTCGTAGCTGCCGGGTAACCCTTGGCGGCCATGACCACCGTCAGTGCGGCTTCGTCACGCCAGTCTGCCGTTGTCTGGTCCAGCCGCCCCTCGACGCTGGCAAGCAGCAGTTCCAGCAGGTCACTCTTGAGGCGCATCATCAGGACCTGGCATTCCGGATCACCGAAGCGGGGTTGTATTCGATCAGCTTCGGGCCGTTCGTGCCGATCATCAGACCCGCCATAGAGAACGCCCTTGAAAGGGGTGCCACGTTTGGCCAGTGTCGCGATTGTCGGCTCGATGATGGTACGCATCACCTCCGCAATCAGTGCATCTGTCAGCACGGGAGCGGGCGAGTAAGCGCCCATGCCGCCGGTGTTCGGGCCTTCGTCACCATCATAGGCGCGTTTGTGGTCCTGGGCGGTAGCAAGCGCAGTGCGTTGGTGCCGTCGGACAACACGAAGAAGCTCGCTTCCTCGCCTTCCAGGAATTCCTCGATGACGACTTCCGCACCTGCGGCCCCAACGAGCCTTCGAAACAGGCCGTTACGCCTCTTCGGCGTCTTTCAGGGTCATGGCGACCACGACACCCTTGCCGGCTGCAAGCCCGTCCGCCTTCACGACAATCGGTGCACCTTTTTCCCGGACAAAGGCGAGCGCGGCATCTGCCGTATCAAAGCGGCCGTATCCGGCGGTCGGAATATTGCTTCGTCGCACACAACGCCCTTGGTGAAGGCCTTGGAGCCCTCCAGTTGGGCCGCTGCCCTGGACGGTCCGAAAGCCTTGATTCCGGCCGCTTCCAGATCATCGACAAGGCCCGCCACAAGCGGTGCCTCGGGGCCGACGACCACAAGATCGATGGCATGTTCGCGACAGAAACCGATGACTGCCTGATGATCCGGGTGTCCAGATTGCAAAGCTTGCCACCTCGGCAATGCCGCATTGCCGGGCGCCGCATAGAGCTTGGTCAGCTTGGGAGATTTTGCCAGCGCCCAGGCGAGCGCGTGTTCGCGGGCCGCCGGATCCGATCAGGAGAAGTTTCATAAACGGACAGTCTCTTCGTGAAGGTTGAAGCAAGAGGGCCGTCCCTACACGGAGGGCCGCATACCGCAATTGGCGCGGCGCATGCAACGGCGCATTTCTGCCGGTCACCGCCCGACTTGTGGCGCGGCAGGAGAGGTGGTTTCCGCGACCAGCAAAAGGCCGGAACGCTTGTTCAGCCAGGTGTGGCAAGCGTGAAGAGGAAACCGAGGGCTGACCGGGGTTTGGGTCGTCAGACCATGGCACCTTGCCCAACTCTGAGTTTCACGATAGCGCCCCTGTGACCTCTTGCGGGATGAATTTCCTGCTGAAAATCGCTAAAAGAACCTGAGAAGGGCGGAAAGCAGGAGCGTTTCCGCCGGATAATCGAGAAATGGACGGATCGAAAGTGTTTTCCACGAACGACACGGGGCCGGTTGCAGATGCGGTCAAGCAGCACTGGGTGGACACGCGGCTGCCGCTGGCCTGCGCCCTATGCGCGCCTTGCCCGCTGGAACGTCGATCGGTTGGTGGCTGTTGCTCTGGCCCTGTTTCTGGTCGCGGCATTGGCGGCGGTCGCCGGTGGCAAGGCCTGGCCGGACCCCTGGCACATGGTTCTGTTTTTCATCGGTGCGGTTGCCATGCGCGGTGCAGGCTGCACTTACAACGACCTTGTCGACGTCGACATCGATTCCAAGGTCGAGCGGACCCGCTCCCGGCCCATCCCGGCGGGGCAGGTGTCCAGACTTCAGGCAAAGATCTTTCTGGGTGGTCCAGGCCCTCATCGGCCTTGTGGTGCTGCTGCATTTCAACACCTACACGATCTGGCTGGGCATCGCCTCGCTGCTGCCGGTAGCGGTCTACCCGTCATGAAGCGCATCACCAACTGGCCGCAGCTGTTTCTGGGGTTCGCCTTTTCCTGGGGCGCGCTCATGGGCTGGGCGGCCGCCCTTTGGGTCCCTGTCCTGGTCACCGTTGTTTCTCTATATCGGCGGCATCTGCTGGACGATCGGCTACGACACGATCTATGCCCATCAGGACAAGGGGACGATGCGCTTGTCGGTGTGAAGTCGACGGCCCGCCTCTTCGATGAGCACACCAAGCCGGCTCTCATCCTGCTCTACAGCTGCGCCACCGCGCTGTTCTTTCTGGCTGCGATCTTTGCCGATGCCGGTCCGGCCGCTTTTATCGGCATCCTGGCTGGCGTCATTCACCTGGGGTGGCAGATCGTCGTTCTGGATATTGATGACGGCGATCAGTGCCTGCAACTGTTCCGATCCAACGGGACCTATGGCTGGATTCTGTTCTTCGGTTCTTCGCCGATGCCCTTATCGGTGCGCTCTAACGAAAAAAGCCCCGCTCAGCGGGGCTTTTTTTTGAAAACTGTCGTGCGCACGCTCAGGTGCGGCAATGATCTCACGCTCATTGGCATGGACAGTTGCCGAAGGTTCCTGCCGGCCGGGAAGACGGCGGTTCAGGAAGCGCGGACGGCGGCCGGTCAATAGGCGCAGCTTGCGCCGGGGCGCAGGTTTTGAAGCCGAACGGCGCTGTAGGCTTCGATCGGCTTTACCTTGCCGCCGAGGTCGCACACCAGCATAGGCAGGTTGAAAACCTGGGCCCACCGGCTCCCCAGGACCGCAAGGTCGTCGGGATTTCTCGGTTTCTCTGCCAGGGTGATCGACAGCGCGCTATCAGGATGTTTCAGGATCAGTGCCGCCACGATTTCGCCCCGCACCGCGCCCGGAACGATCCGGACCATGACACCGTCGAAACCTTGAGCGGGCACCACCACCGTCACCGGAACACCGGCAACCCGCCGCTTGATGACCGCCCTGTCGCGATCCAGGAAAATTTCGGCTGGCAGGGAAGGGGTACCGGCGCCGGTTTTCAAGGCGTTGCTCGAAGTGGGCCGGCAGGCAACCGGGATGCGGCATCGTTTGGGCGCCGACCCCGGTTGCTACCATTTCCTGTATTTCTGTTTGACGTCTCAAATGACTCTCCACCGGACCTTTAGGTCGGACCATTTTTGGTCTCTCGATGCATTCAATCTACTGAAGAAAAGTCGTGAACCACTTAAGATACAGAGTTAAAAAGTCTGATTTATAAGAGGGTTACTGGAATGTAATCAGACAGGTAACACCTTGTTCAGTCATGTGGCAGTTTCGACTTGATACAACCTTAGAATGAATTTGCCGCCCTGTCCGCGATCCCGCCTATCTTGCGGTCATCATTACGAAAATCGGATGAGGCGCTGCGGCATTGCAACCTCTTTTCCGGAAACCGGCTCAAAATCCCATTTCCCACGTATCAGGGGAAAACCATGGCTCTGGAAGGCGCCCGGCACGACCGGATTGCCCGCAAAAGGCCCCGACAGTTGCAGCGCAGCCGTGCGGGGCGTAAACAACTGCCGAACCAGAAGACGAAAGAGCGGACACGATGTCGGAACTGATTGATCAAAGCGAATTTCAATCCCGGGCAGCCCGTCTGGTGGAAGCAGCCCGCAAGGCCGGAGCTGACGCCTGCGACGCGATTGCGGTTACCGGTGTCTCGTCGCTTTCGGTCGATGTTCGCGAAGGCAAGGTGGAAGAAACCGAGCGCGCCGAAGGCGACGACGTCACCTTGCGCGTGTTTGTCGCAAGCGTACTGCGGCTGTCTCCGCCAACCGTCTCGATGATCCGGCAAGTCTGGCTGAACGGGCCGTCGCCATGGCCAGGGTCGCGCCGGAAGATCCCTATGCCGGTCTTGCCGATCAGGATCTTCTCGTGAAGGAGTTTCCGGAACTCGAGCTTCTGGACACAAAGGAAATGACTGCCGAGGATCTGACGCAGATCGCGCTGGAAGCGGAAGCGCCGGCCTGGAGGTGGAAGGCGTCACCAAATCCGGCGGTGCTGGGGGCTCCTGGCGTCTTGCCGGTGTCGTTCTGGCGACCAGCCATGGGTTCCAGGGTTCCTACATGTCGTCCCGCTATGGCATGTCCATGACAGCCGTGGCGGGGGAAGGGACGGCATGGAGCGGGATTACGATTTCGACAGCCGCACCTATTACGAAGACCTGGAAGCACGGCGGAGATCGGACGCAGGGCCGGTGAAAGAGCTGTGCGCCGTCTCAACCCGAACAAGCTTTCGACCCGTACCGCGAACGTCATTTATGAATCGCGCGCTGCCCGCAAGCATTCTCGGGCACCTTGTCGGGGCGATCAACGGGGCCGCCATTGCGCGCAAGACCAGCTTCCTGAAAGACCGGATGGGCGAGGCCGTGTTCGCACCTGGCATCCAGGTGGTTGACGACCCGTTCAAGCGCCGGGGTGCCGCAACACGCCCGTTCGACGGGGAAGGAACCCGGGCGGAACGTCTCGATGTCATTGAAGACGGTGTCCTGCGACACTGGTTTCTGGACGGTGCTTCCGCACGTGAACTGGGCCTGACGCCCAATGGCCGGGCGCACCGCAGTGGCAGCGTTACGTCGCCTGGCGCAACGAACGTCACATTGATGCCGGGCGAAAAATCGCTGGAGGAATTGATGGCGGAGGCCGGGCAGGGCCTGCTGGTGACAGATCTGATCGGTCACGGCGTCAACGGCCTTACCGGTGACTATTCGCGCGGGCAGCCGGTTTTGGTTCGAAAACGGCCAGATCGTGGAAGCCGTCAGCGAAATCACCATTGCAGCAACCTGAAGGACATGTTTGCACGGCTCGTGCCCGGCAGCGACCTCGACAAACCGTTATTCGGCAGCCACTCCCTCGGTCATGATTGAAGGAATGGCCCTTGCCGGAAGCTGACAAGGGCCTGAACGACACCGGACGAAGCGAAATCGGGCTGGATGAAGCCGGAAGGGACGCGGCCTGCGCCTGCTGGAGTTGGCTGCGCGCCAGGCGGGCGATATTGCGCTGGGTTTCTTCGGTCAGGATCCAGAGACCTGGTACAAGGGCAAGGCGGGCATGTCGCCGGTTTCCGAGGCAGATCTCGCGGTAGACCGTTTTCTCGCGGACTACCTGCGGTCCGCGCGGCCGGACTACGGCTGGCTTTCGGAGGAAACCGCCGACGACCGCAGCCGGCTCAACCACGAGCGTGTCTTTATTGTCGATCCGATTGACGGCACGCGGGCCTTTCTGGCGGGCGGTGACGAATGGACGGTGGCGATTGCCGTGGTCGAGGCGGTCGGCCTGTTGCAGCTTCGGTCTTTTGCCCGCGCAGGGACGAGATGTTCCTGGCCCGTACAGGCGGCGGGGCCTGGCTCAATGGGTCTCGACTGGCGGTGTCAGACCGCACAGGCCTTTCCGGCGCAACCTTGACCGGACCTCATTCCATTGTTGCCAATCAGGACGTTGTCGCTGCAGGATTTGTCGCACGAAATCCTGCGCTCTCTGGCTTATCGGCTGGCGATCGTTGCAGCAGGACGGGTCGATGTCGGGGCCGCACGAGGCGGCCCGAGCGATTGGGATCTTGCGGCGGCGGATCTTTTGGTGCAGGAAGCGGGCGGTGTATTGACCGAACCTGTCGGGTCGGAACCTGATCTACAACCGCGCCAAGACCGGCCACCCGGCCCTGATCGCAGCTCCGTTGCGCTGATCGGGCCTGTGCGCGACGCGCTCGACGACCTGATCAGGTAACAGACCGGTTGCAGCGACGAAAGCGAGGATATTCATGAGTAATACCGATACTCCGAAGCAGCTCCTTCATCTTGTGTTCGGCGGCGAGCTGGAATCACCGGAAGGGCTGACGTTCCGCGATCTGGACGAACTGGATATCGTCGGAATCTACCCGAATTATGCCGAAGCCTACAAAGCCTGGAAATCCAAGGCACAGGCGACGGTCGACAACGCTCATATGCGTTACTTCATCGTCCACATGCACCGCTTGCTCGATCCGGAAACGGCTTCTTAAGGCAGCGCAGCTCTCTCAGGCGACAACACCAAATGATAAAAACGCCTCGGCCGTCAGCCCTGGTTCTGGCCAGCATCGGCACTTTGATGGCCGTTTACCTGAAACTGGTCTACCGTACCAACCGGTTCGTGATCGAGCCGGAGGGCGTGCACGAACGTTCCGAACAGGATCTCCCGGTTATCGTGGCCATGTGGCACGGCCAGCACTTCATGGTGCCCTTCGCCAAGCCGGCTCACTGGCCCGCCAAGGTGATGATTTCCCGGTCTGCCGATGGCGAGGTCAACGCGATCGCGGCCCGCAAGCTCGGCCTCGGCCTGATCCGTGCCTCCGGCGGCAAGAACGCACGCCAGATAAAGAAGCGCGGCGGCATGCGTGGTTTCATCGAGGCGCTTCGTGCACTCAAGGAAGGCTATTCCATCGCCATGACGGCGGATGTGCCAAAAGGTCCGGCCCGCAAGTCCGGCGTTGGCATCGTTCAGCTTGCCAAGCATTCGGGTCGTCCCGTCCTGCCTGTGGCGGTGGCAACCAGCCGCAGTATCGAGCTGAACAGTTGGGACAAGGCCAGCGTCAACCTGCCGTTCGGCCGGGGCAGCATCGCGGTGAGTGACCTCATCTGGGTTCCCGCCGATGCGGACGACGACACGCTTGAGGAATACCGCCTCAAGGTGGAAGAGGGGCTCAACGCCGCAACGAAACGTGCTTACGAGCTGGTCGGAAGGGCGGATGGCTGACCAGCGACCCCTTGTCTTCAGTCTCTACAGGGGCTTGCACGGGCCCTGACGCCTCTGTTCAATCTGCTTTTCTGGCTGCGCAGCCGCTCCGGCAAGGAATTGCCGGCCCGCAAGGGGGAGCGTTTCGGACGGAGCGCAACAAGCCGGCCTGCCGGCAAGCTCGTCTGGATCCATGCGGCCAGTGTCGGTGAAACCGTATCCGTGCTGCCGCTGGTTGACGAACTGACGGCGTCCGGCAACAAGGTGCTCCTGACGACTGTCACCGTGACGGCGGCACAGCTGGCACAGGGCCGCTTGCCGGAAGGGGCGATCCACCAATTCATGCCATTCGATGCCCCCGGGCCGATCTGCCGATTTCTCGACCACTGGTCCCCGGATCTGGCGATGGTGGTCGAATCCGAAATCTGGCCCTGCCTTTTCGATGAAATGCGTTCACGGCAAACACCCTTCGTGCTTCTCAACGGCCGCCTGTCTGACCGATCCTATCGAAGCTGGGCACGCTTTCCGCGTATTTCCGGATATCTGTTCCGGTGTCTGGATATGGTTCTGGCGCAAAGCGCCGCCGATGGCGAGCGGTTCCGCCTGTTGGGCTGCCGCAATGTTTCAACGCCCGGCAATCTGAAATTCGATGCACCGGACCCGGCCGTGGACGAAAGCCAGGCAACCGCCCTGCTGGCGCAGACAGGAGCGCGTCCGGTGTGGCTGGCCGCCCTGACGCATCCGGGTGAGGACGAAATCGTGCTCGAGGCCTTTGGCCACCTCACAGAGGAATTTCCCGGTCTCCTGCTGGTCCTGGTGCCGCGACATCCCGTCCGGACAGATGATATTGCGGCCATGATCGATAGCCGTGGCCTGCGTGCGGCGCGTCGAAGTCTGGATCAGGCAATTGAAACGGACACAGATGTCTATCTCGGTGATACACTGGGCGAGATGGGACTTTTTACAGATTGGCACCGGTGACGTTTTTGGGTGGTTCATTCAACGATGCAGGCGGTCATAACCCGGTGGAGGCTGCGCTGTCAGGCTCCGCGCTGGTCACTGGCCCGCGCGTTGCGAACGCCCGCGCCGTCTACAAGGACTTCTGGAGCCGGCGGGCTTCGCTGAAAGCGGAGTTGCCGGAGAACCTGGCAGATTGCGTCGGCAGTCTCTTGCGCGATGCTGACGTTGCCCGGGCGCAGGCGGAAAGAGCAAGAGCCCTGGTCGAGGCCGGGCGCGGTGCCTTGGCCGAAACCCTGAAAGTGTTGCAACCCATGTTGGGAAAAGCAGGTCCGGCGACTGGCGATCCGCTGCCGCGGGGCCGCGCATGAAGACGGCGCCCGACTTCTGGTGGAAGCCGGGACAGACACTGGCAAGTTGGCTGCTGTCGCCGGCAGGCTGGATTTACGGACTGGTCTCCGGACGCCGCATGTTGAAGAAGCCGAAGGCGAAAAGCCGATTGCCTGTAATCTGCGTCGGCAATTTCGTCGTCGGCGGGACCGGAAAGACACCCTTCGCCATCGAACTGTCCTACAGACTGCAGGAAGAAGGCTTGCGGCCCGGTTTTCTGCTGCGCGGTTACGGCGGCAAGGCAAAGGGGCCGCTCCTCGTCGATGCCAGCATGCACGACGCCGATGTTGTCGGTGACGAGGCCTTGTTGCTGGCCCGGTACGGACCAACCGTGATTGCGGCCGACAGGCCGTCGGGGGCACGGCTTGCCGAGCAGCAGCCTATTGATGTGCTGCTTATGGATGACGGGTTTCAGAACCCGGCGCTGGCCAAGGATCTCAGCCTGGTGCTGGTTGATTGCAGCGTGGGGTTCGGCAATGGCAAGTGTCTGCCTGCCGGTCCCTTGCGGGCACCTGCGGCCAAGCAGATCGTGAAGGCCGATTGCCTGGTCCTGGTAGGCGAGGGGGATGCGGCCGAGGAAGCTGTGCATCTGGCCGGACGCAAGGGGCTGCCGATCCTTCACGCGCATGTGCGGCCACAGCCGAACGATGAACTGGCGGGAAGCAGGCTCTTTGCATTTGCGGGTATCGGCAGACCGCAGAAATTCTTCGATACGCTGAAATCGCTCGGCTACGACGTGAAGAAAACGCGGGAATTCCCCGATCACCATCAATATACGCAAGCCGACGTGCGTGCGCTGCTGACCGAAGCCGAGGAAGCCGGGTTCAAGCTGGTGACGACGTCCAAGGACATGGCCAGGCTGGAAACGTCGACGGGAGAGCTGTTCCACTGGATCGCATCCAGTGCGGCTGTTCTGGAAGTGCGAATGGAGATCGACGACGAAGACAGGCTGGCGTCACTCATCAAGGAGCGGCTTCGCCGGCGTCAGTTCGGAAAATGAGGCTGCTTGACTTCGCCTGACGCGGCTCAGCGCGTTTCCAGATACCGCTTCATGGACGCATTGGCATCGACATAGGCTTCCTGCCGTTCGACAGACCAGTATTTCAGCTCGTCCAGCGGGATCGCCGTGCCGGTGACCGCACAGCGCACGAATGTCCCCGTGTTTCCACCTGATAGTCGCCGTCCAGGTAACGGACGCGGGCTTCATTGGGGATGCGCGGATTTTCGTAGCGGTTCATGATCTGCAGTTTGGCTGTCGGTCTATCGGGAAGTCTTGATAGCATTTATGGCAGACTGGCAGGAGAGGGCAAGTCAAAGCTTTGCCGGTGGGCCATTTCCCCGTTGTGGGACAATCGGCCTCAAAACCGCGCAGGGTAACCCGCCCCGACTGCATTCCGGTGCGCGGTACCGTATGACTGGCAAGTGGAATTCTCCGCTTATGGGATGATTTGCGCGCCAAACGCCTATGTTGAGAGAAACAACCAAATTGCCCGGTCTGCCAATGCAACCTGCATCGGCAGACCCTCCGGGCGAAATCAGGACAGACAGATGACCCTTTCCACCACCGATCTTATCGAATCTTCAGGCCTGGCCTCGAAACGGCAAGGCGGATCACTCAAGACGCACTTGATGGAGCGGATGATGGCGAGCTTTTTGTCGAGTACCGGCAAGCGAGGGCCTTGTCTTCGACAACGGGCGCCTGAAAGGGGCCAACTACGACACCGCACAAGGTTTCGGCCTGAGAGCCGTTGCCGGTGAAGCTGCCGGTTACGCCCATGCCGGGGATATCTCCGAAGGTGCATTGAAACGGGCGGCCGATGCGGTCAGCGCCGTCAAGAAGGGGTATTCGGGTAGCTACGCGGCGGCACCTGCGCGCACCAACCAGACGCTTTATACCGATGTAAACCCGCTTGGCGGACCGAGCTTCGAGGACAAGGTCAAGCTGCTGCAGGAAATCGATGCCTACGCGCGGGCGAAGGATCCACGCGTGCGGCAGGTGTCCGCGTCTCTGGCGGGGTCCTGGCAGGTGGTCGAGATCCTGCGTGCGGACGGTCATCTGGTGCGCGATGTGCGTCCGATGGTGCGGCTCAGCATTTCCGTCGTCGCCGGCAATGACGAACGCCAGGAAAGCGGCTCTTTCGGTTGCGGTGGCCGGGAAGGCTTCGAGCGATTCATCAACACGGAAAACTGGCAGGGCGGTGTCGACGAGGCGCTGCGTCAGGCTCTGGTCATCTGGACGCGGTTCCGGCACCTGCCGGCACCTTCGATGTCGTGCTGGGGCCGGGCTGGCCGGCATTCTTCTGCATGAAGCCGTCGGCCACGGACTGGAAGGCGACTTCAACCGCAAGAAAACGTCCGCGTTCGCCGGTCTCATGGGCCAGCGCGTCGCTTCGCCTGGCGTGACCATCGTTGACGACGGCACGATTGCCGATCGTCGGGGCTCGCTGACTGTGGACGACGAAGGCACGCCTTCCAGCCGAACTGTACTGATCGAGGACGGTATCCTGAAGGGCTACATGCAGGACCGCCAGAATGCGCGTCTGATGGGCATGGAGCCGACAGGTAATGGCCGCCGGCAGTCCTACGCCCACATCCCGATGCCGCGCATGACCAACACGGTAATGATGGCCGTGACAAGGATCCGGACGAGATCCTGGCATCGGTCAAGGACGGCATCTACGCCGTCTCTTTCGGTGGTGGCCAGGTCGACATCACCTCCGGCAAATTCGTGTTCTCCTGCACCGAAGCCTACCGCGTAGAGAACGGCAAGGTTGGCGCGCCGCTGAAAGGGGCAATGCTGATCGGTAACGGACCGGACGCGCTGACCCGCGTTGCCATGATCGGGAACGACATGAAGCTCGACCCCGGCATGGGGACCTGCGGCAAGCAGGGACAGGGCGTACTGTCGGTGTCGGCCAACCGTCCATGCGCATCAATGCCATGACCATAGGCGGGACGGCGGTCTGACAAAGCCGCCTGGAAGGATCTATGCCGGACATAAAATTCGTCATCTTCGATATGGATCTGGTGCTCTACGACTATGATCACCAGATCCGCTTGAAGTTGCTTGAAGAGCTGACAGGAAGGCCTGCGGCCGATATTGATCGCTCGGTCTGGGGCGGTCCTCATGAAAATGCAGCCGAGGCGGGAGATCCTGCAACGGCCGATGCCTATCTGGAGCAATTTGCAAGGCTGCTCGAGTTTCCGATCGACTTCGAAACCTGGGCGGACGTGCGCCGGCAGATGATGCGCCCGCGCCGGGATGTCTTGTCGCTTGTCCGCCGCCTGAAGGCGACCGCAGACATTGCGCTGCTGACCAACAATGGCATGCTCTTGAAGGATGCCTTGCCTGTCTGCGCACCGGAAACGGTCGAAATTTTTGGCGAGAAGGCCCATGTCTCGGCGGAGTTTGGAGCCCGCAAGCCTGATCCGCTGGTCTATGAGCGCATCTGCGGCCGCTACGCTACGCTCCGAGGAAAGTGCATTTGTCGATGACGCGCGCGGAAAACATTGAAGGGGCGCAGAGCGTCGGTCTGAGCGGCCATCACTACGTGACTGTGGATGGCCTGGAAACGTTCCTGAGGTCTTGCCGGCTGATCTGATCCGTCACGCAGCTTTCCACGATCAGGGTGTTTGCAGTCAGGGCTTTGGGTGAAAGTGCCTTTGAGGCAGCAGGTCTTCCGAACTGAAACTCCCGTTTCCGGCTATCACCATGCCGCGTGCCACGCTCAGGTTCCTGGCAAACGCCGCTTCCTTTCAGCAGACCGCCTCTCATGTCCGGATCATCTTCCTGAAAGGAGCCTCCGTCCGACAGCGTGCAGGTGTCGACCGTGATATTGCCGAGGATCTGACTGCCGTCTCCCAGCATGCATCTGCCGAACAGGGCCGGGTTGTTGAGGAACCGGCCATGGCTGCCGATCCGGATTTCCGCGCCGGGCCTGTTGGCCTTGGCGGTAAATCCGCCTTCGCCGAACTGGTTCTTGCTACCAATCAGAATATTGCCGTTCGACGCTTCGAAATGGCTGCCGGAGTGCACAATGTTGTCGTCGCCCAGCCGGATCTCCGCTCCGGATGACGCCTTCAGCGTGACGCCCGGATAAAAGATGTTGTTCTTGCCCGCCGATACGCCTGCGGAAACCAGCGTGGAAAAGGGATCCAGAACATGATTTCCGTCCAGGATTTCCATCATCTGAGACATCGGCAGAAACCCGCAGGCAAGGCGTGCGGCATCGATTGAGGCAAACAGATCGGACATGCGTTGCAAGGGCTCCGTCTTGGAGTACAGGGACAGATAGCCAGCCTTTGGCCCACAGGTTGCCTGCCAGACTGTTTCACCGGACACCTGCAACGCTACGCAGCAAATATCCGGCGTGCAATCAGCTTGTGCGGTTCTTGGCGCGTGGGGCTGTCCTTTGATTGAAAATAAAGCACTTTTTTGCTGCAGTCGCTGGATTTGATTAAAGGATAAGGCGTATTCTCTGATATCGTTGAAGTGAGCCGAAGTCGCCTGAAACAAGAAGGCGACGTGTCGGGACCATGCGGTTAAGGAGAAGGAATGGCAGCAGAAGGAGCCCCTCCGTTTTTTGCCGAATCGATCGTGTTTCTGGCCGCGACGGTCGTCGCCGTTCCGATCGCCAAAAGGCTGGGGCTTGGATCGGTGGTCGGTTATCTCGCTGCCGGAGCCGTTATAGGCCCGCATGGCCTTAAGCTTCTCGGCTCCGGCGAGGACGTGCTCCATGTCGCCGAGCTAGGCGTCGTCCTGCTGCTGTTTGTCATCGGTCTGGAGCTGGACCCGCGAAAACTCTGGCGGATGAAGCGTGACATCTTCGGCCTTGGAACGGCCCAGGTGCTTCTGACCGGTGTGACCTTCTACGCCATAGGACGGCTGTTCGGTTATTCCTTCACCACCTCCCTGGTGGCTGGCTTCGGCCTGGCGCTTTCTTCCACCGCGTTCGCGCTGCAGATCCTGCAGGAACGCGGACAACTTTCCTCAGCCTACGGCCAACGCGCGTTTGGCATCCTGTTGCTTCAGGATATTGCCATCGTGCCACTGCTTGCGATGGTTGCCATCCTGGCGCCCGGGGAAGGGCCATCCACCTACACCCAGATCCTGAGCGAGATCATGATCGTTCTGGCGGCAGTGGCCGCGGTTGTCCTGACTGGCCGATATCTGGTGTCGCCGATTTTCCTGCTGCTGGCGGCAAGCCGCGCGCGCGAGGTCATGCTGACAGCCGCTCTTCTCGTCGCTCTTGGCAGTGCCGGCATCATGCATGCGGTCGGCCTGTCGATGGCGCTCGGGGCGTTCCTGGCAGGTGTTCTGCTGGCCGAATCGAGTTTCCGCCATACGCTTGAAGCCGACATCGAGCCCTTCCGGTCTTTGCTCATGGGCTTGTTTTTTGTCGCCGTCGGCATGTCGCTTGATGTCTACCTGGTGATGACCCACTGGGAAATCCTCGCAATCGGCGTCATCTGCGTAATGGGTGTGAAGGGCATATTCCTTTGGGCTCTGTCACGGGGCACCGGCTCGCCGAATTCCGATGCATTGCGCATCGCCGTCACCCTGCCTCAGGGTGGTGAATTCGCCTTTGTCCTGTTCACCGCCGCTGTCGGCGAGCGCCTGTTGAGCTATCAGCCGTCAACCAGCTGAATGCGATTGTGGTCTTGACCATGTTGCTGACGCCGGTTGCCTGTCTCGGGCTGGACCGGCTGGCGGCCAGGGTCAAGGCACGGGTGTTGAAAACCCGTCGATCGAAACATTCGAAGAGGCAACTCCGACCGTGCTGGTGATCGGCTTCGGGCCGTTTCGGCATGGTGGTGGCCCAGTTCCTGACATCCGAAGGGCTTGAGATCACCGCCATCGACAACCGGCCGGACCGATCGCCTACGCCCGCAAGCAGGGCTACAAGGTCTATTACGGCGATGCACGCGGGCAGACGTCCTGGCGGCGGCAGGGGCAGGCAAGGCGACATTGGTTGCCATGTGCATCGAGAACGACAAGGTGATGGGCAAGGCCATCGACCTCGTTCGAGAAGGCTTCCCCGAAGCACTGATCTTCTGCCGGGCGACGGACCGCGCGCATATGCTGGATCTCACCAAACGTGGCGTCGATTTCCAGATTCGCGAAACCTTCGAATCAAGCGTCGTCTTCGGCCGGCGGCGCTCGAGGCACTGGGAACTCCCCTCGACCGGATCGACCAGATCGAGGAAGACGTCCGCGACCGGGACGAGGAGCGGCTTGCCCAGCAACTGCGCGAGGGCATGTTTGCCGGCGCCGACAAGCTTCACAAGGTGACACCGCGCCGGTCGATGGAGGCGAACGCTCCTGACGCACCAGCCGCGGAATAGACGGCAAGGCTCATCACCAGGATTTCGGAAACAAAAAGGCGCCGATTGGGCGCCTTTCGTTTGTTTGCTTGCGTTTCCGTGTCAGGGCAGGGCGTCGAAGCTGCGGAGAACCCGTTCAGCGAAATCGGGATGCCGATCCCTTCTTCCGGGGTCTGGAAGATGATGAAGGTTGCCTGCGAGCCAGCCTGCAGTTTGCTCAGCAGATCTTCTTCAAGAATGACCTCGGCAATGCAGCCGTTCGGAAGGCAGCGGACGAAGCCGGCCCGGCCGATATCGGCGTTGTCGACCCTGAGGCCAAGGCCGGACGGCAACAACACGCCGAGCGGTGCGAGAACCCTGAGAATGCGGGCCTGCTTGTCGGCGGTTTTCAGAATGATCACGGACAGTCCGACGTTTTCCCGGTCGCCGCGGTGACGTTCTGGATCAGCGCGCACTGGTCACCGGTGGAGCCGGGAGGCGTGTCGCAGCGCATTTGCCAGTCGCCGTGAGTCGAGCGGACCTCGCCTTGTGCTGCAGCGGGCAGATTTCCGTAAGTCAACGAACTGAAGACGATCCCGGCAATGGCCGCGAGTTTGGAAAAAGACAGTCTGGAACGTCCGTTAGGGCGGGCAGCCAGTGACTGCGGCAATTGGGTTGACAAGAAATCCTCCAGTCATCGTTGTCCGGTTCGCTTTGGTCGGCCCGGCATAAAAAGATGCGGCCTGCTTGGCGAATCAAGGTGTAATTCTAGGCCAGACATTGCCGCATGACGGCGCACGTTTCCAGTCCGGCGGTTCAGGAACCTAAGGATTAGCCGCAATTCTTGTCGAAAATCGCATGTCCTGACCGTGTCAAATGGCAGAGAGCTTCAGGTGGCTGTGAAAAGTTGGAAATTCCGTTGCAGCCCGGCGTTTCTTGTGGTTTTTGTGCGCTCAAAGGTGTCGGTGGAATGATGCGGCACATCGCCGCTATGCCCGATGGTAGCCATCGCCCTTTATATGAGTTTGTGGTTATAGTCCGGTCAAACTCATGACCTTGTCCAACTCCAGGACGCAGCAGATTTGGCTTGCGCAGCGCCGCCAAGCCCGCTACTGCCGCACCGGATTGGACCGGATCTGAGTCCGGAAATTTAGCATTTTCCGCCATTTCAGGCGGATGAGGGAAGGGAGCGCGGACGTGAAGGCAGTCTTCAAGCGTCTCATGACTATGGCCGGTGCGGCGGCAACTTTTGCTGGAGTGTCGACGGCGGCCCTGGCAGCGGAATCCGGCATCAAGGAATGGCAGCTGGGCTTTCAGGCCTCTGTCACCGATGTGATGGACGACATTACCTGGTTCAACGGGTTCACCCTGGTGATCATTACCGTGATCACCCTGTTCGTGCTGGCGCTGCTGATCGTCTGCATGACCCGCTTCAGCTCGAAGGCGAACCCAGTTCCGTCCAGAACCTCGCACAACACCATGATCGAAGTGGTCTGGACGGTTGCTCCGATCCTGATTCTGGTCGTGATCGCGATCCCGTCTTTCCGCCTGCTCTACAGCAGCTGGACATTCCCGAATACGAGATGACCATCAAGGCGACCGGGTACCAGTGGTACTGGGGCTATGAGTACACCGATGAGAACATGGGTGAGCTCTCCTTCGACTCCATTATGGTCAAGGACGACGAGCGCCAGGCTGTTGCAGAAGCTCGCGGCGTGACGCTGAACGAAGTTCCGCGCCTTCTGTCCGTTGACTACGATCTCGTCATTCCGGTCGACACCACTGTTCGCGTCCAGGTGACCTCCGAAGATGTTATCCACGCCTTCGCGATGCCGTCCTTCGGCGTCAAGATCGACGCCATCCCGGGCCGTTTGAACGAAACCTGGTTCCACGCTCGCGAGGAAGGTGTCTACTACGGTCAGTGTTCCGAGCTTTGCGGCAAGGACCATGCCTTCATGCCAATCGCGATCCGGGTGGTTTCCAAGGATCAGTTCCAGACCTGGTCAACTGCCGCCCAGGACGATCTGGACACTGCCAACCAGCAGCTCCTGGCATCGATCGCCGATGCGAAGAAAGTGGCTGCCGCAGGCAAGCTGGAAGAGATCTCTGTCGCCGCGAAATAATGCGGCGGCGATCCTGTTTGGCGATGCGCGCGATGACATGCAGCGCCGCTGAGAAAGTCTGAAAGAGGGAGCCCAAAATGGCTGCGACCGAAGCACATGCGGCACATGGCCATCCGACCGGATGGCGCCGCTGGGTCTATTCGACCAACCACAAGGACATCGGTATCATGTACCTGATGTTCGCTATCATGGCAGGTATCGTTGGCGGCGCGCTCAGCGTCGGCATGCGGATGGAACTTCAGGAGCCGGGGATGCAGATCTTCGGTGATCCGCACCTGTTCAACGTGTTCACCACCGCACATGGTCTGATCATGATCTTCTCATGGTCATGCCGGCCATGATCGGCGGCTACGCCAACTACTTCGTGCCGATCATGATCGGTGCGCCGGACATGGCGTTCCCGCGGATGAACAACATCTCCTTCTGGCTGCTTCCGCCGGCCTTCCTGCTCCTGCTTCTCTCCCTCTTCGTTGAAGGTCCTCCGGGCTCCAACGGTGTCGGTGGTGGCTGGACCATCTACCCGCCGCTGTCCACGTCCGGTCAGCCCGGACCGGCTATGGATCTGGCGATCCTGTCCCTGCACATCGCAGGTGCTTCCTCGATCCTCGGTGCCATCAACTTCATCACGACCATCTTCAACATGCGTGCGCCGGGCATGACCCTGCACAAGATGCCGCTGTTTTCCTGGTCCGTGCTGATCACCGCGTTCCTGCTGCTGTTGTCCCTGCCGGTTCTGGCTGGTGCTATCACCATGCTTCTGACCGACCGTAACTTCGGCACCACGTTCTTCGCACCTGCCGGTGGCGGTGATCCGATCCTGTTCCAGCACCTGTTCTGGTTCTTCGGCCACCCGGAAGTGTACATCCTGATCCTGCCGGGCTTCGGCATCATCAGCCACATCATTTCCACCTTCTCGCGCAAGCCGATCTTCGGTTACCTCGGCATGGCTACGCCATGGTCGCCATCGCGTCGTCGGCTTCATCGTGTGGGCGCACCACATGTACACCGTCGGCATGTCCTCGAGACGCAGGCTACTTCGTGGCCGCCACCATGGTGATCGCGGTTCCGACCGGCGTGAAGATCTTCTCGTGATCGCGACCATGTGGGGCGGTTCCATCGAGTTCCGTACGCCTATGGTCTGGGCAATCGGCTTCATCTTCCTGTTCACCGTTGGCGGTGTGACAGGTGTGCAGCTCGCCAACGCCGGTCTCGACCGCGCGTTCCACGACCTTACTTCGTGGTTGCTCACTTCCACTACGTGCTGTCTCTCGGCGCCGTGTTCGCCATCTTCGCGGCCTGGTACTACTGGTTCCCGAAAATGTTCGGCTACATGTACAACGAGACGATCGGCAAGGCCCATTTCTGGATCACCTTCGTGGGCGTGAACCTGGTGTTCTTCCCGCAGCACTTCCTGGGCCTGAACGGCATGCCGCGCCGCTATGTCGACTACCCGGATGCGTTTGCCGGCTGGAACTTCGTGTCGTCCATCGGCTCCTACATCTCGGCCTTTGCGGTTCTGGTGTTCCTCGTCGGTATCGTTGAGGCGTTCTCCAAGAAGCGCGTTGTCGGCAACAACCCGTGGGGCGAAGGTGCAACGACCCTGGAGTGGACCCTGTCTTCTCCTCCGCCGTTCCACCAGTTCGAGACCCTGCCGCGCATCAAGTAATTCGCGGCGGGAGGTTCGCCTCCCGGTCAAGATCAGCACCGCGCCGGTTGCCGGCGCGGTGCTCCCTTTCAAGAAAACTGCCGGGCCATGTGCACCCGGACGCGCGATCCCCGGATCGCGATCGAAAACAAGAATTCAAAGGACGCGCCTATGTCGCTCGTTGAGCGCCAGGATACGATGAGCCAGGAAACCGCTGTCTGGGACGGCGGCATGGGATCGGTGAGCGACTATGTGGCGCTCCTGAAACCGCGAGTGATGTCTCTGGTCATCTTCACCGCTTTTGTCGGCCTGATGCTGGCACCGGGCTCCGTGCATCCAGTGCTGGGCGTTGTCGCGATCCTGTGCATCGCCATCGGAGCGGGCGCTTCCGGCGCGCTCAACATGTGGTACGACGCCGACATCGACGAAGTCATGACGCGCACGCCGCAAGCGGCCGATCCCGCGGCAAGGTCACGCGTGAGGAAGCGCTTGCCTTCGGTGTGACGCTGTCCATCGGTTCGGTTGTGCTGCTCGCCTTCTGGTCAACTGTTTGCCGGTGCGTTCCTGGCCTTCACCATCTTCTTCTACGTGATCGTCTATACGATGTGGCTGAAGCGCTCGACGCCGCAGAACATCGTTATCGGTGGCGCAGCCGGGCGTTTCCTCCGATGATCGGCTGGGCAGCCGTTACCGGAAGCGTAAGCCTGGAAAGCTTCGTGCTCTTCCTGATCATCTTCATGTGGACACCGCCGCACTTCTGGGCGCTGGCACTGGTCAAGAACGGCGACTATCAGGCCGCCAAGATCCCGATGCTGCCAGTTGTCGCCGGCGAGACCGTGACACGGCATCATATTCTTGCCTACGCCATCCTGCTCGCACCCATCGGTGTCGCGCCTTATCTGCTGGGCTTTGCAAGCCCCGTCTACGGCATCGCATCCGCTCTTCTGAGTGCCATCTTCGTCGGCCTGTCCTTTGACGTCTGGCGCAAGCGCGAGGGCGATCCGGCGAAGGCTGCGTGCTGGCGTCTGTTCAAGTTTTCAATCTTCTACCTGTTCATGCTGTTTGCCCTGCTTCTGGGCGAGAGCCTGATTGCAGGAGCGTGACGTGATGGCCAAGGAAGAGCAGGGCATTGCGCTCACCGAAGAGCAGAAGAAGAAGCGCCGGTCGCGGTCGATCGCGATCGCCTGCGTGCTCGGCGGACTCGTCGTGCTGTTCTATGTCGTGACCATCGTCAAACTGGGCCCCGGTATCCTGGACCGGGCGCTTTGAGGGAGATCGCGTGAGCAACGGACAAGACACTTCAAACCTGTCACGCAGCAACCGCAAGGTCGCGGTGGTTTGCGCCGGCGTGTTCATGTTCATGGTCGGGGCAGCCTATGCCGCCGTGCCGCTCTACAATCTTTTCTGCCGTGTCACCGGGTTTGGTGGCACCACGCAGGTTGCCACGGCTGAAAGCGATGTGATCATCGATCGCAAGATCACCGTGCGCTTCGATGGCAACGTCAATCACGAGCTGCCCTGGAAATTCAAACCGGTGCAGCGTTCGGTCACGCTCCAGATGGGCGAAACCGCTCAACTGGAATATGTGGCAACCAACACGGGTTCCGGCAGGACCGTCGGTACGTCGACTTTCAACGTGTCGCCGCCGACCGCCGGGGCCTATTTCAACAAGCTGCAATGCTTCTGCTTTACCGAGCAGGCGCTGGAAAGCGGCGAGACTGTTCAAATGCCGGTCGTTTTCTTCGTCGACCCGGAAATGGACAAGGATCCTGAGCTGAAACACGTGAAGGAAATCACTTTGTCCTACACCTTCTTCCCGGTAGAAGAACCGGAACGTCCTGTTGCAGCAAAGGCCGAGAAGGCCGCAGCTGAAACAAAATTCGAGTGATTGGCGCATCCGCGCTTGAAATGACTGTCTTTGGGGAGCTTGCGATGGCTGAGGCACATACCAAAAACCACGATTACCACTTGGTCGATCCGAGTCCGTGGCCGTTCATCGCATCCGTCGGTGCGTTCGTCATGGCACTGGGTGCCATCGGCTTCATGAAATACGCACAGGGCATGGAATTCGTGCTGCTCGGCCTGGATCTCACCGGCTGGGGCCTGTTCGCTATTGGGCTGCTGATCGTCCTTTATGTGATGTTCGGCTGGTGGCGGGACACCGTTCGCGATCCGCTCAGGGTCACCACACCCGGGTGGTCTCGCTACATCTTCGCTACGGCATGCTGCTGTTCATCGCTTCGGAAGTGATGTTCTTCGTTGCATGGTTCTGGGCCTACTTCGATGCGTCGCTGTTCACCAGCGAAGCCATCCAGTTTGCACGCGTCGAGGCTACCGGCGGTCAGTGGCCGCCTGTTGGCATCGAAACGTTCGATCCCTGGCACCTGCCGCTGCTCAACACCCTGATCCTGCTGTGCTCCGGCACCACGGTCACCTGGGCACACCATGCGCTGCTGCACGATGACCGCGATGGCCTGAGTGGGGTCTGACCCTTACGGTTCTGCTGGGTGTTCTCTTCACATCTGCCAGGTCTACGAATACATGCACGCCGCGTTCGATTTCGGCGGCAACATCTATGGCGCGACCTTCTTCATGGCGACCGGTTTCCACGGTTTCCATGTTATCGTCGGTACCATCTTCCTGGCCGTCTGCCTGTTCCGGGCACTGGCTGGTCAGTTCACCGTGGAGAAGCACTTCGGTTTCGAAGCAGCCGCATGGTACTGGCACTTCGTTGACGTCGTCTGGCTGTTCCTGTTCGTCTCCATCTACATTTGGGGCGCAGGCACACCGGCGCTCACTAGGATCGCGCCAAACCGGCACGAGCAACGCCCGATCCGGCCACCGGATCGGGCGTTTTCATTTCAGTTGAGGCTTGAGGCACATCAGGGAAGACAAGGCGCATTTTCCACCGGTCAATCCGGTTTCCGCAGGCCTGTCGGGCAAGTGTCCGCGCTGCGGCCAGGGGAAGCTCTTCGACGGCTTCCTGGGCGTCAGAAATCCTGCATGGCCTGCGGGCTCGACTACTCCTTCGCCGACAGTGGTGACGGCCCGGCGGTCTTTGTCATCATGATCGTCGGGTTTATCGTGGTCGGTCTGGTGCTCTTCGTTGAACTCTCCTACCAGCCGCCGATCTGGGTACACCTGGTCCTCTGGCTGCCGCTGACGATCCTGCTGGCCGGTGGAGTGCTTCGACCGCTGAAAGGCCTCATGATCGCACTTCAGTTCCGGCACAAGGCCGCCGAAGGCCAACTGGACACCGGCAAGGACGACAATTGACCGGGCGGGTCCCGGAAGACAATCCCATGCGTAAACTCGTTATTCCGACACTCGCCGCCATCGCGGCTCTGTGGTTCTGCTCAATCTCGGTTTCTGGCAGCTTGACCGCCTGGCCTGGAAAGAAAAACCTCATCGAACAGGTGGAAGCCGGTGTTCGACCCCGCCGGAAACAGCACCCGAACCAGCGGCCTGGGGCGACCTTGGACCTTCCGACGATTATAGCCATGTCAGGCTCACCGGACGTTTCCTGGAAGGGGCGGTCTTCTATTACACCGCGCTGACTGATCCGGTCGGGAGAGCAAGCGGGCCCGGGGTGATGGTTTATGCACCCTTCGAAACGGACCAGCAGTGGGTCGTTCTCGTCAACCGGGGCTTCCTGCCGCAAGGGCTCGACAAGGCCCCGCGCGAAAAGGCAATCACGCCGCCTGATGGTGCCTGGGAGCTGACCGGGCTTCTGCGGCTGAGTGAAAAGCCGAACTGGACAACGCCTGAACCTGGTCGGGAAGATCGTATCTGGTTCGCACGTGACACGGACGCCATGGCAGCAGAACTGGGCCTCGATCCCGCCAGGCTGGCTCCCTTCAGCATAGATCTCGACGCTTCCTTCACACCGCCTTCCGGTCTGCCGCAGGCGGGGGAGACCATCGTTCATTTCAAGAACGATCACTCGGCTACGCGCTGACCTGGTTCGGTCTGGCGGCAACGCTGATCGGTGTTTATCTCGCCTACGCTGCAAGCATCCTCTGGCCGCGCAAACGGCAGGCGGGTGAAACGTCGAGCAAATAGGCGATGCTGGTGGCCTCGTGACAGGAAAGAACTTTGCGACGGGGGGGGAAAAACACAGGCTCTCGGTCGTCGTCCGATCGAGCGAAGCGCGAGCCGGGGCCGGGGCACGGCGTCACTTTTGTCAGCAGCCATCTTGAAAGCCCTCGGCTTTCTTATCCAAGATCACCGCGTTGCTGCGTCCGGGATGACCTGTTGAGAGGGGACGATCAAAAAAGGGCCCCGCAGGGCCCTTCGTCATCTCAAAATCATTCAGCCAACAGCTTAGCCGAGTGCTTCCAGAATTGCGGCAGCACCAGACTTCACGGCTTCGCCCGGAGCGTCTTCAATCGCCAGGAAGGTGATCACGCCATCCTTGGCAATCAGCGCGAAACGCTGTGAGCGCAGGTGACCGAAGATCGGTGCCGGCCCGAGGCCGAGGCCTGCGGCTTCGACAAAGCCGGCAGCCGTGTCGGACAGGAACGTGATGCTGTCGCCGGCGCTGGAGGCTTTCTTCCAGGCGTCCATGACGAAGACGTCGTTCACGGACAGGACAGCAATGGTGTCGACACCCTTGTTCTTCAGCGTTTCCGCATGCTCGATGAAGCCGGTAGGTGGTTCATGTGGCAGGTCGGGGTGAAGGCACCCGGTACGCCGACAGCACAACGGTTTGCCGGATGTCAGCTCGCCGGTCGATATTTCGCCGGGGCCGTCCGCAGTCATGGTGTTGAACGTTGCCTCAGGAAGACGATCCCCAACAGAAAGTGTCATAGTGAATATCCCTTGATTGACCGGCTGCGGCGAAACGGCAGCCCGCGACACAGATAGGGCTTTGTTGGCCATCCGTCGAGGGAAGTTGAGGCAAAAGCGGTTCGATGGGCTGACCGGCAGGAAGCAGTTTCTATTTCACCCAGGCCGGATCAATGGGAAACAGCTGCTCGACCGCGCGACCGCCCGCAGTCAGCACAAGGCGCAGATCTGTGTCGGTCTCGGTTGTTTTCATGCCTTTGAGTGACAAACGCCAGAGCGTCTTTCACTGCCTTGGCCGGCGGGTTTAGGCAGGCCGATATAGGAGCCTTCAGGGGCTGCTGCAAAAAGATCCAGCGTGGTGTCTTCAGGTGCCTGGACCTCGATCTCCACCGCATCGCCCGATGCCGACAGCGCTATCGCACTTATCTTCAGATCCGCGGACGACTGCGTGGCGGGTACGGCCCCGAGGTCTCGGAGGATCAGTGTCTGGGCAAGGCTGTCGGTCTCGGCATCCGGGGTCAGGTCAAGCGTCAGGGAGGCCTCTCCGGGAACGCAGATCTCGTTGCAGATACCAAAGAAAACGTCTAGGGAAAGCGTCACGGCTTGATCGGGATTTTCAGGTTCGACCCGCAGCGGCAGAACAATGCCATTGTGATAGACGATTGATTCAGAAAAGCCGTCGTCATAGCGCTCCGGTGCAGGATAGAGCACCTCGGTGGTCTTGATGTTTTGCGCTTCCGCTCGTATCGATCTGGGGCGGAATTCCGGCTTCGCCCGGATAGCGCCAATAGGTGTGCCAGCCCGGTTCCAGAAGGAACTCCAAACCGGCTTCATAGTGGCCGTCCTTCATGGGGCCCGAGGCGATCAGCCTGACGGCGCCTCCCTGAACTTCCGTCCAGCCGGTCATGGCGGCATGGACAGGCGAAGCAAAAACAAAAAGAGTGAGCGCAAGGGCAAGGACAGAGCGTTTCATGCCTTCTTTGCTACACGAGTTTCAGGCAAGCGTCATCGGCCAGACTGGGCAATCCAGGTCATATCCTTGTGACGCTGAAGTGAGCCGGTTGCCATTCGGCGAGCACAAACAGACATTAACAAGCCTGGCAAAGGGCTATGCTTTCCCTTGGGCAGAGAGCGTCAACAGAAAACGAGGTACGCATGGCCGGATCCGCAGCAAAAGATTCCCTTGAGGTCAGTTTCTGATTGCGATGCCGGGCATGTCAGACAGCCGGTTCGAACATTCTGTGATTTACCTGTGCTCTCATTCCGACCAGGGGGCAATGGGCCTCGTGGTGAACCAGGTGGCTCGCCATCTGTCATTGGAAGAGCTTCTGATACAACTCGATATCGTCAACGACGATGGTGCCATTCGCCTGCCGTCGAAAGTCCGCGACATGAGCGTCCACAAGGGTGGTCGGGGGAGGTCGAACGCGGCTTCGTGCTGCATAGCGACGATTTCATGTTGAACCAGTCGACCCTTGCCATTGATAACGGCATCTGCCTGACGGCAACACTGGAGATCCTGCGGGCGCTTGCGCAAGGGACTGGCCCCACCCAGGCCATGCTGGCCCTCGGTTATGCGGGCTGGGCTCCGGGGCAGCTCGAAAACGAAATCCAGGCCAATGGGTGGCTGACGGCCCGGCCGATCCGGACATTCTGTTCGATCAGGCCTCCGACAAGAAATGGCATCGCGCGCTCGCCAGCATGGGTATCGACCCCGCCATGCTTTATGCCGATGCAGGGCATGCCTGACGGCGCTGACGTCACGGCCGGTTTCGCAAAACTTGTCTCTCCACGGTCATCATTTTAGCCAAAAGCGACTTGCGCTTGAATGTTATGGCGCGTAAGTCGCATCAATGGCATGGTTTGTTTCAAATCTGCCGGAATTCAAGTAGGCTGATCCTTCTCGCATCAGAGGTCTGGCAAACAGGCAGGGGACGCGGGCGTCCCGCGACAAACAAAGCAAGAGGAACGTTGCGCGGTGAAATACATCAGTACGCGTGGTGAAGCACCAGTTCTGGAATTTTCCGATGTCCTGCTACAGGGGCTCGCACGCGACGGCGGACTTTACTTACCCGAAACCTGGCCGCAATTTGATGCCGACACCATCGCGTCTTTCGCCGGTAAACCCTATCAGGACGTTGCCTTCGAGGTTATTTCGCCCTTCGTGGCCGGCGCCATTCCCGAAGACGATCTGAAGTCCATGATTGCAGAAGCCTACGACGGCTTCCGCCACCCGGCCGTGACGCCGCTTGTCCAGACCGGACCGAACACTTTCATCCTCGAACTCTTCCACGGCCCGACGCTGGCGTTCAAGGACGTCGCGATGCAGCTGCTTGGCCGGATGATGGACTATGTCCTGACCGAGCGCGGCTTGCGCGCGACCATTGTCGGCGCAACATCCGGAGACACCGGCGGCGCTGCCATCGAGGCCTTCCGCGGGCGCGAGCGCACCGATATCTTCATCCTGTTTCCCGACGGACGCGTTTCAAGCGTGCAGCGCCGCCAGATGACGACCCCGGCGGAAAAGAACGTTCATGCCCTGGCACTCGACGGCGACTTGACGATTGCCAGGCCATCGTCAAGGGCATGTTCAACCACTTCTCCTTCCGCGACAGGGTTGCCCTTTCCGGTGTCAATTCGATCAACTGGGCGCGGATCCTGGCGCAGATCGTCTATTATTTCGTCGCAGGCGCTGCCCTTGGCGCGCCGCATCGCAAGATCTCGTTCACGGTGCCGACCGGCAACTTCGGTGATATTTTCGCCGGCTATGCCGCCATGCAGATGGGGCTTCAGTCGAGAAGCTGGTGGTGGCGACCAATGTCAACGACATCCTGGCGCGGACACTCAAGACCGGGCGTTATGAAAAAACGCGGCGTGACGCCGACCATTTCTCCGTCCATGGACATCCAGGTGTCCTCCAATTTCGAACGGCTTCTGGCGGAGGTGTGCGGACGCGATGGCGCGGCAGTCCGGCGCATGATGAACCAGTTGAGCCAGTCCGGCAGTTTCGAGATCGAGGAAGGTCCGCTCCGCGCCATGCGCGCGGTCTTCGGCGCAGGCCGCTGCAACGAGGACGAAACGGCATCGACCATTGCCGAACTGTGGAACGAGGCAGGCTATCTGCTGGACCCGCACACGGCAATCGGTGTCCATGTGGCGAAAGACCACGATAACGGCGAGACACCGATGGTGGTGTTGGCACGGCGCATCCGGCCAAATTCCGGATGCGGTGGAAAGGGCTTCAGGAAACGGCCGGAGCTGCCGGAAAACCTGAAGGATATGATGAGTGCGGAGGAGCGCCAGCAGGTTCTGGCGGCGGATCAGGCGTGGTGGAGCGATACATCGAAGATCACGCCCGGGCCGTTACTGCTGGGGTGTGAGCATATGAAAGTACAAACAACAATTCTCGATAACGGGATGACGGTCGTCACCGACCAGATGCCTCATCTGAAGACGGCGGCTCTTGGCGTGTGGGTGCGGACCGGTCCCGCGCGGAGAATGTGCATCAGAACGGGATAACCCATCTTCTGGAGCATATGGCCTTCAAGGGCACCAAGACCCGCACGGCGCGCGGTATCGCAGAAGAGATCGAGGCCGTCGGTGGTGAGCTGAACGCTTCCACAAGCATCGAACACACCATTACTACGCGCGTATCCTGGCTGAAGACACGCCGCTTGCGGTCGATATTCTCGCTGACATCCTGCAGAATTCCACATTCGATGCTCAGGAGCTGACGCGCGAACAACATGTGATCCTTCAGGAAATCGGCGCGGCAACGACTCCCCCGACGATCAGGCTTTCGATCTGTTCCAGGAAACCGCCTGGCCGGACCAGGCCATCGGACGGCCGATCCTAGGAACACCGGAAACGGTACAGGGGTTCAACCGCGACGCGCTCAACGCCTATCTCGCTGATCGCTACCGGGCGCCCGACATGGTGCTGGCCGCTGCTGGCGCGTTGACCATGAGGAGCTTGTCGCTCTTGCCCGCGAAAAGTTCGGTGGTTTCAACTCCGAGCCTGCAGCTCCGGAATCCGAAGCACGCTACGCGGCGGGGAAACCCTTCGACCGAAGGAGCTGATGGAAGCACAGGTTCTGATCGGTTTCGAAGGCCGACCCTACAAGTCCAAGGACTATTACGCCATCCAGATCCTGGCATCGGTCCTGGGCGGTGGCATGTCGTCTCGTCTGTTCCAGGAAATCCGCGAGAAGCACGGCCTTTGCTACGCCATCTACAGCTTCCACTGGGCGTTTTCCGATACCGGATTGTTCGGCCTGCATGCGGCCACCAGCCAGGAAGACCTGGCTGCGCTGATGCCGATGATCGTGGACGAACTGATCGCCGCCACCCAGACGATCACCGACGAGGAAGTCGCCCGCTCCAGGGCGCAGATCCGCGCGGGACTGATGATGGCGCTGGAAAGCCCGGCAGCCCGCGCCGGACAGATTGCCCGCCAGATCCTCGTGCACAACCGCGTGCTCGATCCGGACGAGATTTCCTCGAAGATCGAAGCCGTGACGGCTGCCGATATCCGCAGGGTCGCACACGAAACTTTCGTGGGCACGGTGCCGACCCTGACTGCGATCGGGCCGGTTGATGGTATCATGACTGCGGACGAACTCGCAGGACGGCTTCAGCAAAGCCCGGTCCTGCGAGCCGCATCCATGTAAGTCGGACAGAACAAGCCGGAGAGTGGGGCATGGCGCTGTTACGGCCGGGAGCAACACCTGACGCTGAACTTCTGATCGAGGCCGGCGGTTATTATCTTCGCCCGCCAATCATGTACGACTTCAAGCCCTGGGCGGAACTTCGCGGGGAAAGCCGGGCGTTCCTGAAGCCCTGGGAACCGCTCTGGCCGTCCGATGACCTGACCCGAACCGGCTTTCGCCGCCGCTTGCGCCGCTATTCGAAGGACCGCAAGGAAGGGCGTAGCCTGTCGTTCCTTCTGTTTCGCGCGCGCAGCAACGAGATCCTCGGCGGACTGACACTCAGTAATATCCGCAGGGGTGTCAGCCAGACTGCGACACTTGGCTACTGGATGGCGAGCGGCACGCCGGAAAAGGACATATGTCCTCGGCTGTCGCCATGATCTTGCCGTTTTGTTTCGACGTGTTGAACTTCATCGTATTGAAGCGGCATGTCTGCCAACGAACATGCCGTCCATCCGTCTGCTCGAAAATGCCGGGTTCCACCGGGAAGGCTACGCACGCAACTATCTGTTAATTAACGGGACCTGGCAGGATCATCTTCTGTTTGCCTGTTTGGCGGAAGACCATGCGTCGCGACCTGAAAAGGTGGCACCGAGCGTCGAGGGAATCTTGAAAGAATTCTTGTGACATGCGCCACAACCCGGTACTTCTTCGCCCCATGTCGATTGTGATACCGGATCCGAAAACAAGCGTGATCAGAAACCTTGTTATTGCTCTGACGTTGTTTGCAACGTTGCTTGCCACCTGCCTGCGCGGGCGCTGGAGCCGATCCCTGTTCCGATCGACGTCGAAGCACTGGACATCACCAATTCCGTCGACCTGCATCGCGAAGCCGGGACTCGGCTGCAGGTGTCGACCGCACCGGGTGCGGACGGCATCGTGCGCCGTATCGAGGTTCCCTCCCGCGATGGTACCAACACCAACTGGGCGGTGTTTGCGCTGGCCAACACCAGCGATGAGCAGATCGACCGCCTGATCGTTGCACCAAATTACAAGCTGGTCGGATCCGACCTCTTCTGCCGGATCTCGGTTCCTCGCGCATTCTGGCGATCACACCGAGTCAGGCATCGCTCCCGAACGTCAGAAAAGCCTTGAAGCAGACGTCTTCCTGGTCACGCTCGACCCGGGGTCGATCGTCACCTTCGTCGCGGAAATGACGACGCCGACCTGCCGGAAATCCGGATCTGGGAACCGGATGTCTACGAGGAAACCGTCAACGCCTACACGCTCTACCGTGGCATCATTCTGGGCATCTCCGGCCTGCTGGCCCTGTTCCTCACCATCTTGTTCGTGGTCAAGGCACGGTCATGTTCCCGCCACCGCGGCACTTGCCTGGTCGGTGCTGGCCTATCTGTGCATCGATTTCGGCTTCTGGGCATGGTGTTCAATCTGGAGGGCGGCGGCAGCCAGCTTGCGCGCGCCTGCGCCGAGGTCATGCTCGCGGCCAGCTTGATCATCTTCCTGTACGCCTATCTGAACCTCAACCGCTGGAACATTCATTATTCCCATCTGGCGCTGACGACGCTGATCCTGATCCTGGGTCTGCTTGGCGTTGCCGTTTGGGATCCCTCGATTGCAGCCGGCATCGCCCGTCTTGCTCTGGCCATCATTGGCTTGCTCGGTTTCGTCACCATCGCGGTGCTGGCCTTCCAGCACTATGACCGCGCCATCCTGCTGATCCCGACCTGGTGCCTGCTGATGGGCCTGGCTGGTGGGGGCGGCGATGACCGTAACCGGCTATCTGTCCAACGACATCGTCCAGCCCGCGCTCGGCGGTGGTCTTGTTCTCATCGTGCTGCTGATTGGCTTCACGGTGATGCAGCACGCCTTGCCGGTGGCGCGATTGCGCAGGGGCTCATCTCCGATGTCGAACGCAAGGCACTGGCCCTGACCGGTGCCGGCGATATCATCTGGGACTGGGACATCGACCGCGACCGCATCTACACGGGCAATGAGGTTGAAGATCTTCTCAATCTGAAGCGGGGCACCCTGGAAGGGCCTGCGCGTGACTGGCTGGACATCCTGCATCCCCAGGACCGTGACCGGTTCCGGGCGACGCTCGACGCGGTGATCGATCAGCGTCGCGGCAAGGTAACCCAAACCTTCCGTCTGCGCTCCGAAGACGGTCACTTCCGCTGGTTCCGCCTGCGGGCCCGGCCGATCATCGGATCGGACGGCGAGGTGATCCGCTGCGTGGGCACGCTCCTGGACGTGACCGAGGAACGCACGGCAGAAGAACGCCTTCTGCACGATGCTGTCCACGACAATCTGACCGGCCTGCCGAACCGCGAACTCTTCGTCGACCGCTTGCGCACCAGCGTCATCCGGTCGCGTGCGGAGGAAACCTCCAAGCCGACCTTGCTCGTGCTCAATCTTGATCGCTTCAAGCAGGTCAACGACAGCATTGGCCTGTCCGCAGGCGACAGCATCCTCTTGACGGTGGCGCGGCGTCTCGGCCGACTGATCGGCCAGCAGGATACGCTGGGACGTCTTTCCGGCGACCAGTATGGCCTTGTTCTCCTGTCGAGCAGGAGCCGGACCGGATTGTTGCGCTGGCGGATTCGCTGCGCAAGGCAGTCCGCGCGCCGATCACCTTCGGCGACCGCGAAATATTTATGACCTGCTCCGTCGGCATTGCCTTCTTCGAAGGGGGCAAACAGGCGGTCGAGGACATGGTCACCAATGCGGAGATCGCCCTCAATCACGCCAAGCGCTTGGGTGGTGACCGCCAGGAAGTGTTCCGTCCGATCTTGCGCCCGCTCGACAAGAACATCGTCGATCTGGAAGCGATCTGCGCGAAGCGATCAAGAAGGAAACGCTGGTGTCTACTTCCAGCCGATCATCCGATTGGAAGACCAGGCGGTTGCCGGCTTCGAAGTGCTGGCACGCTGGAACCACGCCAAGCGCGGCAAGATTTCACCTTCGGAATTCATTCCCGTCGCCGAGCAGTCCGGTCTCATCAACGAACTCGGCATCTACATGCTCGACAAGGGTGCACAGCAGCTGGCGTTCTGGCAACGCGAGTTCCCGATGCAGCAGCCTCTGTTCGCTTCGGTGAATCTCTCGTCGCGTCAACTGTTGAAACAGACCTTATCAACGATGTGAAGGCCGTTCTGTCGAGAACATCGCTGGCACCGGGAACCTTGAAGCTGGAACTGACGGAATCACTCGTCATGTCCAACCGGAATATTCCGCCAAGGTGCTCGAGCGCCTTCGCGGGCTGGGGGCAGGCCTGTCCCTCGACGACTTCGGCACGGCCATTCATCGTTGTCTTATCTGCAGCGTTTCCCGTTCGACACATCAAGATCGACCAGTCTTCGTCAACCGAACGGGTCTTCGCCCGACCGGTCCTGCTGAGGACAATCGTCGCCATGGGCCATGACCTTGGCATGTCGGTTGTTGCAGAAGGGCGGAGAGCGAGAACGACGCGCTGGAGCTCTACCAGCTCGGCCTGCGAATACGCTCAAGGCTTCTACTTCGGCGAGGCCGTCACGGCGGCGGAAGCCACCAAGATCCTGCGCAAGATGCCGGCGGAAGCCGAAACGGCCTGATATTGGCCGGCACCTATCGTGCCGGCTGATCTTGTGTCAGGGGCTCTGATAGCTGTTTCCACCCACTCCGTCATGCCATGGCTCGACCATGGCATCCATGCCGCGCGCTATCCTGTCGCCAGGATTTCGGGTGCGCGAGGAAACGGAATGGATTGCAGGGTCGAGCCCTGCAATGACGGGGAATGGAAAGGGCTGCGGCGACAAAAGGAGCGTCGCGCGCGATGCCTCTTTGGGCACACCAAGCAGTCTGCAATGACGCTTTCAATGAGCTTGTTGAGATAGTTTCACCTCCCTCCCACTGTCATGCCATGGCTCGACCATGGCATCCATGCCGTGCGCTATCCAGCCGCAAGGGCTTCGGGGTCGCCGAGGTCACGAATTGGATTGCAGGGGCAAGCCCTTCAATGACAGAGGGAGTAGATGTCGTTGGGGTTGAAAGGCGAGGAGGCGATACCGCACCGTTCCGCGTCAAGGTGCCAGGATGGGCACGGTCTTGTCCGTTTGCCGGATTTCCAGCGGCGTTGCACCGAAGGGATCGCCGTCCACCTGTGCGGCGACGCACCTGTTGCCAGAATGGAAGCCGTTTTGAACGGGCGCACCAAAGCGCCCTTGGCCTTGTGGATGCGGCCCATCAAGAGCGCGACGCCGTAGCAGAAGGACGACCAGGGGTCGTCCCTTTCCAGAACCAGCATATGCAGGCCGGGATCGGTCGCCCCGCCGGGGACAGATGACAAAGGGGCCACCGTAGTGGCGGGCGTTGCTGGCTACGGCGAGTTTGCCGGTCAGCTCTTCGCCATCCAGGATCACTTTCAGCGACGCGCTCTTGCGTTTGAAACCGGTCCGAAGCGCTGTGATGACATAGGCGAGCTTGCCAAGCCGCCGTTTCAGGGAAAGCGGTACGGCGTGAACGACTTCGGCATCGAACCCGGCAGAGGCCATCAGTACAAAAGGCCTGCCGTTGGCAAGGCCATAGTGCAACTGCCTGGTCTTGCCGCGTCGGATCAGCTCGGCAATTGCCTTGCATTGCGCGGGAGGCCAAGTTCAAGGGCAAGCACATTGGCGGTGCCGAAGGGAATGAGCCCAGTTGCGGGCGGGGCAGGGTGGTTCTGAAATCCGGTCAGGGCCTCGTTGACGGAGCCGTCTCCGCCGGCAACCACCAGCGTCTGCACAGGCAGTGAGGGGTCCGCGCAGATGTCGCCGATCTCGCCAGCGCGTCTCGTCAACCGGATCTCGGTCTTGCAGCCGAGATCTTCCAGGCGATTGCGCACGTCATCCAGAAATTCGCGCTGTAGCCACCCGAGGTCGGGTTGGCCACGATCAGAACCTTTCCGGCATATCCGGAACCATTGTGCGCACTGCAGCTGCGCCGGACCACCAGAAAAGTCTCACTCAAAATCCTCTGCACATCAGACAGGATTCGTTTTTTCGCCGCTCTTATACGGGGCCATCCGCCGCGCGCCAGTTCATCTGCACGTTCATGTCCGGTGGCCGGCATGTCCCTTGACCCAGTGCCAGGT
>JACADM010000154.1_pt1 | contig 34999 bp, 59 predicted proteins | sample 7512371 | NCBI WGS metagenome assembly JACADM01 (sample SAMN14389041, study PRJNA612141) | algae metagenome | isolation source: non-axenic algae culture | place: India: Navi Mumbai | collected 2017-01
GCCCTCGGGCATCGGCAGGTAAATTCGGTCTCGGTGTTGCTCTGCCCCGCTCCACCAGCGATCGCCTCGAGCAGCGAATTCCGCTCTCAGACAACGAGGAACCGCCTCCACCGGGCGACGCCCAGTGCCTGAGGAGGCATCGGGGTCAGCGGCGAGCGTGCGATGGGCGATCCGACCTGGACGGGCTTTTCCAAAGTGGGCATGTCTATCGTACCGAAACCACCGCGCCGATGGAAGTTCGCTCACCGAGTCCGCCCCAGACGCCGACGCAGAACCGAGGAGACTCACGGCCGCCCTCGGTGTCGAATCACAACGCCCCAGTCCCAAAGCACGCCCGCCGTCGCCCGGCGTCCCGACCCGAGAGACTACACCCGATCTGCGATGAGTCAGATCATCGAGGATCCAACGCCGTGGCTGCCTCACACAATCCTCAGCCGGTTCTGGGACATTGCCCGACAGTTCCCGGAAGCGGTGGCGATCGAGGCGCGACCACCGACTGACCTACCGGCAACTCGACTCTGCGTCCCGCTTGCTCGAGTCGGACTTGACCCGAGCAAATTCGGGCCGGTGCGCTGTACCGATCCTGGCCGCCCGCTCGCCGGGAGTACATCGCGAGCGTCCTCGCGATCCTGCGCTGCGGCGGCGTACGCTCGATCGACCCGGAAAGTCGGCATCTCGCCGCGAGACCATGCTCCGTCCTCTCCAGCGCCAGTTGCGGAGTGGCACGCGGGGCACTCGCACTTCAGCGGGATACCGCTCCATCGATCCGTCGAGGCCATCGAGGCGTCATAGCCGGTGAAATGCCAAGCCACGCGCCCCTCGTCCGGAGCGACCCCGCCGATCACCAGCTGGCGCCCACCAGCGGCTCCACCGGCGAGCCGAAAGGCGTCGTGGTACCGCACCGAGCCGTGGTGAGACTCGTCGTCGACGCCGACTTCGCGAGAGATGAAGCCCGGCATGCGCGCGGGCGGTGATGAGCTTATCGCCTTCGACATCCACGCTCAATCTGGGCGCTTTCCTCAACGGCGGCACCCCGTCATCCAGGACACCCCTTTTCCGGCCCTGGACGCCTTGGCGTTCTTCGGACCAAAGCATCGACTGCGGTGGCTGACCGCAACCTTGTTTCAACGCAATCGTCGATCGGGACTGCAGATCACTGCGTGGCCTCCGACAGTTTGACCGGCGGCGAGAACGAGAGCGTCTCCACATGCGCGGGAGTTCACGCGACACTGCCCGAACACTCGACTGATTCACGGCTACGGACCGACCGAGAACACGACCTTCAGCCTCTGTCATACCGTGCGGGCGTCGGACTTCACGATGGGCCGGATCCCCATCGGCACGCCGATCCGCGGCGATCGCGAAGATCACGCCCCGGTGACTTCGAGGCCTCCGACGCACCCGACGGTGAACTGCTCGTCGGCGGAGACGGACTCGCAGCCACCTCTCTCGGCAAAGAAGCGACGCGAGATTCGTCACCGACCTCCGAGGGCCGCTGGTATCGCACCGGCGATCTGGTTTCGCGGTGCCCGATGGCTCTGTTCTCTACAAGGTCGGATCGACCGGCAGGTGAAGATCCGCGGCCACCGTGTCGAGTGCGAAGTGGAAAACGCGTTGTTCGATTGTCCCGGCGTGAGCGGCAGCCGTGATCGTCATGGGCGACGAGATCGGATCGGCACCTGGTAGGCTTCTACGGCCCAGCGAGGCGCCGACGAATCTTCGGTACGCGATTTCCTGTCCACGCCTCCCCAACATAACCGGTCTGGCCTGCTCTTCGGCCTGAGCGAACTGCCGCGTGGGTCGACGGGAAAGATCGATCGCGACACTGCGTGATCGTATGGCCTCGGACGCCCGATCTCGTTCGGAGACTGCAGAGCCGGGCGACGCGACGGAAACGCAGCCGCCGGCCTCGTCAGAAGCCGGGTGCGTCGGCCGGTTCGATCGGGATGCTCCAATTTCTACCGGATCGGCGGGCACTCGCTTCTCGCGATGAAACGCCGCCGACATCCAGGACTCGTTCGCGCTGGTTACGCCATTGGAAATCCTCACGCTCCCGGACCTCCGCGCATCGTCGAAGCGGATCGAGCAGCAACGCGACGAACCTTCGCCGAACGAGCCGAGCGTCGACGCCGCCGGGCTTCGAATCGGTCAGGTGCGACAACTGCTGACGGTCGAGAACGAACGGGACCCGACCGGCCGATCAATGCTGGTCCACCAGGCATGGATCATCGCCCGGCATCGACTCGGACCGGCTCGAACAGAATCTGGCGGGCGCATCGATCGCCACACCGCCCTGCGAAACCAAACTGCAAATCGGCACGACGGGCCTCACCGCGTCGAGGCCGATCCGAGCGTGGAGAAATGGTTCTTCGACGAGGGTCCGCTGGACCACGCAGAGAGCGGGCTCCGGATCAGCATTCCCGACGAAGTCATCCAACCGGCGCCCGCTGCAGACCGGATCGATGCCTGTCCGCCTGCATCACTGGAAACTCCCGAAGGACCGATCGCTTGTGGTCGCGGTGTTTCTTCACTCGGCAATCGATGAATGGTCTCTCGACATCCTGCAGAACGAGTTGCCGGCGCTGGACGGTCGCGATCCAGGGTCGACCCACCAGTACGCTTATTCACCGGGTACGAGGCCCGCTGGATCGACCGCAGCGGGCTTCGATGATGGCGTCGCGTGCTCGATGCTCCCGCGATCGGCACTGCTCCCGGATGTTCGCTCGCGATCGATGCTCATCAGCGAATTCCCCGCGACAACAAACGCTGTCATCGCGCGGCAGCTCGAAGATCTCAACGCACTGCGGATCCGGCGAGGCCGCTGCTCGGGTTCTTCGGCGCGTCGCTCCGGGAGCAGCAGCCCCGGTCGATTCGTGCTCACGCCGATATCCAGCAGGTCCGCCCCAGTTGCAGAACGTCGTCGGCTGCTGCCTCGGTATGCAACTCATCGATACCGCCCCAGCCGATCAGGTGAACTTCCAGTCAATCATCAGCAGATTCGAGAGACGCTCAAACGGAGACGGTGCTTCCGATCGGGGAGGTCGTCGAACTCGTCCGCGATCAATGCCCCGCCGCAGCGGCTGACGTCACCCGCTTCGGCTTCACCTACCGCCAGATCGACCGATCCGAGGTCAAGTGCATCGAGCACACGCTGAGTCGCTTTGGCGATCCCGCAGTTGGCCGCCAGGTTTGCCATTCGCAGCACGTCGAGCGAGTCGGGCACGATCGAGTCTGGCTCCGAAGCGTCGCGTTCGGTTTCCAGTCGCAGTGGCCCGTTTCGCATCAGATCTGGAACAGGCGATCCGATCAGGCGCCCCTGACCTTCGATCGCGTCCAGACACCACTCCGACCGCAGAACCGCAGATCGAAGCCGAACCGGAGATCAGACCACAGGGCATCGACCAACCCCGGACGGTTGAGGTGCTCCGCTCGCTCTGGGAGCAGAGTAGGCCGCCCGCCCGACCCATCGGTCGATTTTTCGCAGAAAGTTCCAGGCGATAGAGACTCGCCGCCGCGATCCACGACCGCACCGGCATGAAGCGCGTCGGTGAGGTTCAGTCTGAAAGCCGACCTTCGCGAACCTCGTCAACTGGACCCGCAATGACCCGGAACGACCGTACTCGCAGTTCCGAGAACCGCGGACGCTCGCCCGGCACAACCGTCCTCGGGTTTCCGGGATCGTCCGGTCGAGCGATCGACCTGCACACCTTCTGGACGCACTACTCGCGCGGGTCGAGCATGTCGACCGGATGATCGGCTTCGACCTCGTCAGCATGGCCGGGGAACTGAGCGTCGCGAGCACCGTATCCGAGATCGCCGATTCCCTGATGACACGGGCAACGAGCATCGCTCTCGAGCAGAATCCGGACCGTCCCATCGGAACTGATCGGGTACTCCCTCGGCGGTTTGATCGCGCTTAGTGTCGCGAACGAAACAACGCGGCGTCGATGCGACGAACGACCTGATCGACGCCTACCCACCGCCCTTCCTGTGCCGGTCACCGCATTCATCCTCGCCAAGATCAACGCGCAGGCTTTCGCAACGGCCTGCTCTGGAACACGGTGCGCGAGCTCCGTCTGACGAAACGCGCGGATCGCTCGCGGACCCGGCCGCGAATCAGGCCGCGGACCCTCAACAGACACGACCGCTCTGTAACACATTCACCCGCTTGCGGGACTGGCGGGTGCCGGTCGTCTCCACGCCACGTTGCCTCGTTCAATCCGCATGCGTTGACCCGTAGCATCAGGCCCCTTCGATATCGCACGACCAACGGACTCGCACCCTTCTGCTCGCAACCGATCCGGGTCACGAGTCGATGTCGACCATCTCGAAATGCTCACCAGCGGATCGCGCGGTCGCCGAAGCGGCCGCATCGTTCAAAACAATGCCGTCGCATGATGATCTTCCGACCTCAACCCGACCGACATCCCTTCGACGTTCGTTGCGGCGACTGGGACCTCAACGGAAACCGTCGAATCGCCGCCGGATGCAGGCAGAGCTCTTCTTACCGTGCAGCCCGCCCAGAATCGCGCACAGCATTGGGCGGCCCTACGCCGCGGGGAATCACGGCCCACGCTGGGCGCAGCGACGACCGGCGCGTCCGGCATCGCGTGGTCGACCGGCCAGCAGACCGGCCTCGATCTGGAGCACGACACCGGCGAGATGCCGAACGACACGCTGCTCGTGACGTACTGACGAGCAGCGAAGGCTCCAGTGGAGCCTCCGCCCTACCAGCGGGCTCTTCATCGAGATCTGGGCGCGGAAGCGGCGGCAAGTGCATCGGAACCGGGTTGCACTTCCCCAACCGTCTCGAGGTCGGCATGCCGGCGGGCGCTGGCACCCGTGCAAGCCGATCACGATCCGGAAACATCCTGCTGGGTTCGCTCGGTCCGTATCGGGCACAATGTTGCGTGCGCCATCGCGTGCCGATCGCCAGCGCCGTTGCGAAGAACCCTTGTCGGCGATCGAATTCAGCCCGAGCCGGAGGGCACAAGTGTCGGCGGACCACGTCGCCGCCGATGTCGGGGTGAGCGAGGCGTTCACGCGCAAGCCAATCCGAACTCCACGTCAGGGCCAGCCCGGACGACGCCAGATGGCGGTCGGCGGCGGCGGTCTTCTGCACGAGGACCAGCCCTTCTCCATCAGCGAACCGACCACGAGCGTCAGGTCGTGATTGGGGTGAACGGGCTCGCGGACGATCAGCACCGCCGGCCAGACATCAAAGGACGCTGGACAGCAGTTGCAGAACCCGGATTTCGCCGGAGGACATCTGGTCGATGGTGTCGGTCACGGAGTTTGGCATGGCTGGTGGCTCAGCCGAACGCGGTGGACAACGCTTCCAACGCCGTCACCCGCTCGGGGTTGAACCGGAGTGCTCTCGGCACTCCGACATTGACCTGACGATACGGACGAGGCTCCGACACCCCGTGAAGCCCGAGTAAAGGTTCCTCATTCTGCGCGCCAGCGACTCGCGGCTTCAGCGTGAACGAACACTCGCCGGGGCTCGTGCGGGTGCAACCCTGTTTTGCGATCATTGCGAAGCCAAAACCGGGTCAGTCATTCGCGAGCCGCTCGCTCAGCACAAACGCCTTCGCACCCGCAACGAACCCGCCGCACCCGACCGTCAGGAGCACGCCCAGCGACAGCGCCAGTCTCCGGTGCCGCCTCTCGCCAGATACCCGCCTCGATCGCAAATATCCCCACTTCACCGGACTGGACTGACTGATCAACCAGCCAGTCCGGCATGAAGAACAGCGGCAGCATCCCGCCCCGGTGATCGCCATGATGAGGATCACACCCCACGCGAGTTGGCCGGGCGAGGTCTTCGATCGCCCGAGCACCGCGAGCAGCATCATCAACCCGCGAACGCAAAACCACGACCACCAGAGCCAGCACCAGAACCGGGTATGACACCGGGCACGCCGAAGAACCCGTGCCCGAGTCCGACGAACGCCAGCGACACGCAGAACGAGACCGACGCACACGCCAAGCCCTTCCCCGCGAGGATCTGGGCCGAGCGGATCGGCATCAGCGCAGGCGTGTCAGCGTGCCGGTTGCGCTCTCCGACCAGACTCACTGCAAACGTCGCCGCACCCGAGCACCGCCCACATGATCGCCTGGGGAACGTGATCGCGAAGGAGTTGCGAGGCCGACCGGCACCCGGCTCGAGCGAGCCCTCGCGGACCTCGATCGCCAGATCCGCAACCCGATCGCCTCGGTATTCCCCGCAATGACTGGATCGCCGCCGCCGCCGACTCCAGCGCTTCCGAAGCAGGAGTCGACGCCTCGTCCGCAAGATCGAGCAGCGCCGACGCCTCCGTTCGGTCGCGTCCCGCTCGCTGAACGAGCGGAGCAGCGTCTCGTACAGGGCTCCGCTCACGAGCCCTCGCAGGAGCTCGGTCTCCGCGAGCGCCTGGTCCGAAGCGGAGCACCGGCGCGCCGCGTTCGCGCATGCCGACGGCCTCGAACCACTCGCCGAACTCCGCGGGCACACAGGCCCGCCAGCACCGCTCCGCTGCGCGCGCATCGGTCGCCCCGGATCAGGAAGACGCCGGACATCGAGTCTCGGATTCGATCTGAGCGCCGCGCGAAGTCCTCTGCCCACCCGGGGTCCTCCGCCGCTTCGACGGTCAGGGCGACGGCCAGTGGACGCCGTTCGCCGGTCGCGCTGTCGGCGTAGATCGCTCGAAGAACAGCCCGAACAGAAGCGGGAACAACACCGTGAACAGCAGACCCGGGCGGTCGCGGAGCATCAGCGCAGATCCTTGGCGATGGAAAGAACCGGACTCATGTCGCAGGCTCCGACCGGAGATTCAGGAACACCGCTTCGAGGTCCGGGCGGTCCACATGGATCGCCAGCGTTTCCGGCTCGGCCAGCATCCCGGCGAGCGTCGGCAAAGGATCTTTGGTCTGCACGGTTTCGGTTCCCGCCGGCGAATCCCGACGCACGCGGTGTCCCCGCCGTGGGCGCTGATCAGTTCGTCCACGCCGGTGGCCATCACCCGCCCGTGATCGAGTATGGCGACGCGGTCGCTGATGCTGGGCCTCCTCCATGTAGTGGGTCGAGTACACGACCGCCTTGCCCTCGTCGCCCAGTTCGCGTACGAGTTCGAGGATCGCGTTGCGAGACTGCGGGTCCACCCGGCAGTCGGCTCGTCGAGCAGCACGACCTCCGGATCGTGAATCAACGCGATCGCGAGGTTCAGCCGGCGCTTCATGCCGCCCGAGTAGTGCTGCACCGGCTCCCCGGCCCGATGCGTCAGACCGACGCGATCCAGCAACATCGCCTCCCGGTCCCGCAGGACCGACGCCGGCAACCGATACATCCGCCCGAAGAACCTCAGGTTTTCGGCGGCGGATAGGTTCGTACACCGCGATGCTCTGCGGCGCAACACCCAGATGCCGCCTGACCCTCGCCAACCGAGGACTCCCCACTCCCAGGAGCTCAACCGAACCCGAATCCGGCGCAAGCAAGCCGGTCGCGACGCCCACGGTCGTGCTCTTGCCCGCCCCGTTCGGTCCCAACAGCGAGAATCTCGCCACGCGCATTCCAGCGTCACCGCGCAGGGCTTGGACATCACCGTAGGACTTGTGGACATCGCGGATCGTGAGCACGCTTCAAGCGTACCCCGTCCGATCGAGGACTGCCGATCAAGCCGCCGCGGCCCGAACCTCGGCGATCCGGCCCAACGGCGTATTCTGCCCCTCCGCCCCACCCGGTACACCAGCCCCCGACGATCGAGCAAGATCCGCACAGGCCCCTTCAGGTCCGTGTTGATCCGGTAGACCTGCGTGCCGAAGACGATGCGTACGCCCGCGTACAGCATCTTCTCGATGCAGACATCCACCGTCCGGATCGATCGGATCCGCTCGACAGTTCACGGTGCGAGTCGCGACACTTCGCGCTGCGCCGACGCTGTGGACTTCGAAGCCGAGTTCCGTCTGACGCCGCCGCTCCTCGCCGTTGAGAATCCGCCCCGAGCGTTCTTCAGCCCCTTCTCCAGTTTCTCCTGCTTCGCTTGGGCTTTCGATCATCTTCTCGAGCAACGCGAGTTGACCCCGAGCGTCGGAACGCCACCGATGCTGAGCCTCGTCGGGACATACGAGTTGTTCCCCAGCACCGCCACGACCACCTTCCCGACGACGGTGGCTTCTCCGCCGATGATCGATCCGCTCGGCGATTCGATCCCGCCGCGTACGAAGGTCTTGCAGGTTGATCATCTCACGCTCGAAACGAAGCGTGCCGCCGACGGCCAACTCCGACGAATCGATGTAGCGGATGGTCACATCGCCGCCCGCCCACACCGCGCGCGCCCGCCATGCCGCCCTTCGCGAACACGCTGCCACCAGCATCGATCGTCGAGGCTTCGATCAGTCCACCGACCTCGATGTTCCCCGTCGCTCTGACCTCGAAAATGTCGCGGATACCCTTCAGCACCCGCACGTCGCCCTCGAAGTCGATGTTGCCCGTCGAAAAGTCCACGGAACCCGGAATCTCCAGGAGTTCGCGCGGCGATCTTCGCGCGACCGGCTCAGCACACCGGAGACCTGCGAGGTCATCGTTCCGTCATCGCCGACACTGATGCTGTCTTCGCACGGACCTTGACCGCTTTTCCCGGTCGCGCCGCAACAACCTGACCGTGCGCATCGGCCCCATCGGCGCCCTTCGGTCTCCGGCACGATCCGACCGATCCGCTGACCCGCTTTGACCATGATGAAAGCAGACCGGCTGTAGAAACACACCGGCTCGCCCTCTCCCGACCCGCTCTCGCCCGCTGTCTCGCCGGAAGCCGCCGCCTGGGCGACGCCGGAGCGAACCCCTCGTACCACTCGATGTGGCCGTCGACGCCGTGCTGCACGGGCGTGCCCGTCGCGATGCACTCTCGGATCTCCACGCCCGCTCGTACGCGTCCAGGACCTCGCATCCGGCCCGAAACCGCCGAAGTCACGACGATGCTCGCCTCGTGCAGCAGATGCAGACACCACTCGTACGTGGTCTCCTCGGGATTCGCTTCGGCCGGGATCAGAAGATCAGCCGAGGAGCCGTCCTGGCAACCAGCAAGCGGACCGGTTTGTGGCTCTTCTTCTGGCACATCGCTGTTCACCGCACTCAGCTCCACGCCCGTCGGCTACGCCGCGGCACTGGACTTCGAAAGCGTCTCTCGATTCGCTGCTGCAGCACGTCCGGGGTGAACGGCTTGACCACGTAGTTGTTCACGCCCGCTTTGATCGCCTCGATGACGCGACTCTTCTCGGCCTCGGTCGTCACCATGAGGATCGGGATCTTGCAGCCCTTGGCGCGGTACGCCTTGACGAACGCCAGGCCGTCCATGTTGGGCATGTTCCAGTCGACGAGCATCAGGTCCGGCGCGAATCCAACGACCTTGCTGAGCGCGTCCAGACCGTCGCAGGCCACTTCAATATCCGTGTAGCCCATCTGGTTCAGGATGCCCTTCAGGATGTTCCGCATCGTCTTCGAATCATCTACAAGAAGGATCTTCATCGCTTGCTCCCTTCGTCCGTGCGCGCTCGACGCGTTTATTCAGGCAACCCACCGGGCACGGCCTTCACCCGCGGCATCGGCCGGGACCGATCTGATGGCGACCTCAACCGTGAAACCCCCGCAGTCACAGCCGCAGGAAGCAACACACACCCGCGCCTCGCGCATTGCACGGTGTGATTCTCACCGACGATCACCGAGGGACAACTGATGCTCACCGTCCTGCCGGGAACTGCGCTTGGCGCCCCGCGATCATGTTGACCAGTTCGCCTACGGCGTCGGCGATGTCGTCCGTCGCCTCGTCGCCCACCTGCATGCCCGTGAACACGGACACGATGCTGAGCGGTCGCGAACGGGAACGAAAGCACGACGCTCCCGCCGACATCACCGTTGAAACCGATGATGCCCGAAACATCGTGGCTGGGGCGCGATCGGCCTGACCACCGGCTCGCCGATCTCGACGCCCATCTGCAGCATCGTTTCGAAGGTGTTCCGCACGGACACAACGAACGGGTGAATGGCGTCTGGTCCATCGCGAACTCCTTGGCAGCCGAGGATCAAGCCGCGGCGTTGTGCCCTGAATCGATCGATCGCACCGAGCGACCACATCCAGTATCAGGCTGGTGTCGCCGCTCGCGGATGGCAGTTCCGCTGAACACCCCCGCTCGCCGGTTCGCCGTCGAGCGGCTTGATCACGACTTCCTGTCGTCCTATCAGACGATCGACAATCAGGCCCAACCTCTCCTGCCCGACCGCGATAACCACGCTGAAACCCTCGTTCTCGGTCCCAGCGGGCTCCCCAGACGCGTCCGCATATCCATCAGCGGGAGGGCCGCGTCCCGCAGAAGCATGAATTCCCTGCCGGCCCGGCGGTTTGTCGTCCTCGGGTCGTAACGCACGACCTCCACCACCGATTCCAGCGGGATCGCGTAACCCCGCTCGCCGACCTCGACCAGCATCACCGGCGCGATGGCCACCCTGACCGGGATCACGATGTCGATGCCTGTGCCTCGCCCGCTCGCGAACGGACATGGACATTTCCGCCGAGCCTTGAAACGTTGGCCCGGACCACGTCCATACCGACACCCGGCCCGACAGGTGCTTCCACTTCCGCCGCGGTGGAAAACCCGCGGCGAAAATGAACTCGAAGACCTTTTCATCACTCATCTTCGCGATCTGCTCCGCAGTCGCGATGCCCTTCTTCGATCGCCTTCCTCGCGATGACCTGTCGCGACATGCCCCGACCGTCATCGTCCATCGCGACCCGCACATGGGTGCCGTGGTGCTCGGCGGCGAGGACGATCCTGCCGGTCGCGTTCTTCCCGGCCGCCCTTCGTTCCTCCGGGCTTTCAATGCCGTGGCCCACGCTGTTCCGAAGCATGTGCGCAGCGGATCGCCGAGCAGTTCGAGTACGAATCGATCCACTTCCGTGTCGCCACCGACGATCTGCAGATCGACCTTCTTGCCAGTCTTCCTCGCGAGGTCACGGATGATGCGGGGTACCGACCGAACAAACGTCCAACGGCTGCATGCGGGCGCATGACGCTGACCTGCAATTCCAGCGTCAGCCGGTCGAACTCGCTCGCGATCTTCAAGGCGGACTCGACAGATTCAGGAGCCAGATTTTGCTCCTGCAACCGACCCACCAGGTCGTGCATCTGGTGTTTCGTCAGGACCATCTCGCCGACAAGTCTCAGCATGTGCTCCAGCCGGCTCACTTTGACGCGAACGGTTCGCTCGACGCCGTCGTCGCGGCTCACGCCATCGGCCGTTGCTCCTTCGGCTTCCAACGGCGACTCCGGTGCCTGCTCTCCCAAGCCGGCGGCTTCGGGCGGAAGCCGGTCGCGTCCGCATCACCGCTCACTACGCCGTCATGGACCAGCGCCGCAGAGGCGGAGCCATCGCCGGGAATTCGCCAGTTCATCGGTCTGCTCAGACTCCAGTATCCCGCGTGTTCGTTCTTCGAGCGTGCTGATATCCCACGACGCAATGAATCCGTCGCTCAGGCTCCACGCCGACGCGTCGATCAGTTGACCCACGGCGTCCAGCCGCGACCTCAACGATCCGAGGCGATTCGCATCAACCGACGGCAGCGCTCGGCCGCCAATGCCACCAGAGCGATCAGGCGCTCAGCAGAACGAGATCGAAGTAGTCCGCGGTGGCGTGCATCGATTCGGCGATGTCCGACATCCGGCTCGCGATCTCGACGCGCCGCTTCGGATCACTCATCCGCTCGACAATTTCCCGCAGCGTTGCTGCCGATTCTCGAGGTCTGTCACCATGAACGGCAGGACATCGACCTTCTCGGAAGAGAACTCGGCTCTTACCGCGCTGCCGCCGAATGGGACCTCGTGGTCGGCATCGCCATCGGCGGACGCTGCTGATCTGTCCGAGCGCCGGCTCGGTCTGATCCGCGAGCGGCGATCGCGCAGGGTCTCGATCAGCGGCTCCGGGCCGAGCGACGGCGGGACGCCCGCGGCGACTTCCACGAGGCTGAGAACGCAGCACATCCACGCTCGCCAGGAGCGCGTCGATGACCGATTCCGTGATGGTGCCTTGCCCTCGCGGAGGCTGCTCAGCATCCTCCGCCGCGTGGGAGATACTCGTGACGCCCGACATGTTCAGAAAGTTCGCGGCACCTTTGATCGTGTGCATCGCGCGAAAGATCGCGTCGAGCCTCTCGCTTGGGTCCGCATCGTGCTCCAGACCCACGAGATCGGCGTCGAGCGCTCCACGGTTCGTTCGACTCCAAAGGAAGTCGCGGATCAGAGATCGGTCTGAGTCTCCATCTGACATAACCGCGAGTCCTCCATTCGATCCGCCGGTTCAGCCCTTGCTGTAGGCGAACGCCTTCGAATCGTTGAGCGGAAGGAATTTGGCGTCGGTGTCGCCGACCATGTCGTCCCGCCCGACGAAGAGGGTGCCGTCCTCGGCGAGCCGATCGTGGAGCATGCGGAGGCACGAGGCCTTCCCGTCATCGTCAAAGGAGTTCATCACGTTCCGGCAGAAGATCACATCCCGCTGCCGTGGCGCTCGCCTTGAGCGAGTCATTCAGGTTGTGAACTCGAAATGACCATGCTCCTGATCATGGGATCGAGGGTGAACGTGCCGTCCTCTTCCTTGAAATACCGTTTGGCCAACGCCGGGTCGAGCGACGCGAGCGCCGACGCCGAGTAGCGTGCGTCCGACGCGGTGTTCAGCGCTTCTCGGAGAGGTCCGTGCCGAGTATTTCGACCCGCCAGTCGCCCAGACGCACACCGAGCGTGCGATGCACCAGCATCGCGAGCGTGTACGGCTCTTCTCCAGTCGAGCAGGCCGCGGACCAGATCCGGAGCCGCTTTGTCGCTGCGCGGTCGTTGAGCAGCGGGAGCACGGTCTCCGAAAGACATCGAGCGCGCCCGGTTCCTGAAGAAGCCCGTCTCGCTGTTCGCGATCCGGCTGAACATTTCTTGAAACTCCTCCGACTGGTACGGCCCCGTCGTCAGCAACTGGATGTACTGCCCGAAGTCGTCCAACCGACTCTCAAGCCGGCGCGAAAGTCGATTCTCGAGCGCGTCACGCTCCGCGTTCGGAAAGCGGACGCCCGAGCGGGTGTGGATGATTCTGCGCAGATCGTCGAACTCCGTGTCCGACAGTTTCACAGCAGCCGTTTTCATAGAGGGTCTCCCTTCCGCGTGGCACGCCCGCCGAGCGCACTCCCGTATCGACCCGTTCTCGGCGGCGGTGCATCCGAACCAGCGCGAATACCGGGGTGCGGCACAGACTTCGGGGATGAAGCCGCCGTTCCCTCGTGAATGGCCCGGCCCCGACCAACACACTGATCCGCACGCTGCTCGAACCGAGCGTGCTACCGCACGCCAGCATTGGTCCGAAAAACACCGGGCTAACCGGGTCGGACCGCCTGCATAACCCGCAGGACCTTCGCGATCGCACGATCGAATCGGCCCTCCCGCGAACCAGCAATCTCAGACGGTCGGCCCGATCACGGGCCCGTGGGCCGCGTCCTGCGAAGTTATCGAACGAAAATCCTTCCTTCGACTTGAGGAGGCCTCCCGCCGCGTCGATTCGTGAACGTCCGAGTTCTCGGCCGTTCCGAGAACGGCACCCGCTTTCACCGCGGGTGGCAAGGTTCGGACGATCGCCACGAAGGATCGTGGCTGAAACCGCCTGGGTGGGAAGCCACCCGCTCCATCGCAAGGGTTCACGGAGGATCTCATGTCTCGGATTAACACCAACGTTCAGTCGATTCTGGCCCAGCGCGTGCTGGGGCAGAACAACCAGAACCTCGCGGGCTCGCTCGAGCGTCTCGACCGGTCTTCGCATCAACCGCGGCAAGGACGACCCGGCGGGTCTGATCGCGTCGCAGAACCTGCGTGCCGAGCAGTCGGCGATCGGTGCGGCGATCAAGAACGCCGACGCGACCAGGTGGTGAACATCGCCGAAGGCGGTCTCAACGAAGTCTCCAGCCTGCTCACCGAACTCCAGGGCCTGCTCACCAGCACCGCCAACGACGCGGGCCTGTCCGCCGAAGAGAAGGAAGCCAACCGCAGATCGACTCGATCCTGCAGACCATCGACCGCGTTGCGTCGGCCACCTCGTTCCAGGGCAAGAAGCCTCCTCAACGGCAACCTGGACTACACCACCACCAGCATCGACAGCAACGTGTCGGGCTTCAAGGTCAACGGCGCAGCTCGGCTTCAACGAGACCCGCGACGTCGATGTGCTCGTCACGCAGTCGGCTCAGGTCGGCGGCATGGTGATGCGCTTCGGCGGCAACAACATCGACCTGACCGACGCGGACTCGAGCTTCACGATTGAGGTCGCCGGCAACGAGGGCTCGCGTGGTGAGCTTTCCGGGTACAACCTGACCGACATCGCCGCGACCATCAACAACTTCACCGATGTGACCGGCGTCACCGCGACCGCCTCGGGCAACGACATCGCTCGTGTCCAGCGAGTACGGGAGCGCGAGTTCGTGTCGCTGAAGGTCATCGACGACGGCGGTGTCACCGGCACGGGCGTGGACAACTTCGCCGCCGCCGACACCAACGCCCTCGCCGGTTCGCCGACCGCGTTCAACGCGCTGACGAACGGCACCACTGACTACGGCCAGGATGTTCGCGCGACCATCAACGGCATCACCGCGACGACCAAGGGCACGACGGCCTCGATCAACACCGATTTCCTCGATGTGTCCGTCGACCTCTCGACCACCGGAGCGACCACCCTCGGCTCGATCTCCGCCTTCACCATCACCGGCGGCGGCGGCGACTTCCAACTGGGCGGCCGCGTGGACATCGCCGGCAAGGTCTCGCTGGGCATCGGCAACGTTGCGGTCCGCGAGATCGGCAAGACGATCGACGGCGGGACGAACTACACGCTGTCGGACATCGGTTCGGGCAAGTTGCTGAACGTGGTCGACGGGGACCTGTCGGTCGCAGGACGCGGTCGAGCAGGCGATCAAGGACGTGAACTCGCTGCGTGGTCGCCTCGGCGCCTTCCAGAACACCGTCGGCGCTCGATCCGTTCGCTGGGCGTCTCGCTTGAGAACACCACCGCCGCCGAGTCCGCGATCCGCGATACCGACTTTGCAGCCGAGACCGCGGCCCTGACCCGCAACCAGATCCTGAGCCAGTCTGCGACGCAGATCCTCACGATCGCCAACTCCAGCCGCAGAACGCTCTGTCGCTGCTCGGCTAGAGCCCTCTTCTCCGACGACCCTCCAGTCTCCGGAGTGAACCGCGAGCCGCCCTGACCCCACGGTCCGGGGCGGCTTTCTGTTTGATCCCGTTAGCATGCGGCTATGTCCAACAGCCTCTGGCACATCCGCGCGACCCGCTCCCGCACGCGTCGATCGCGTCGTGGTCGGCGGGCATCGCCGGGATCTCCGCGTCGATGGCCTTCGAGTCCCTCGGCCTCGATGCTCTGGTCATCGACGGTCGGTATCCCGGCTGGGGCGCGAGCGGGCGGAATGCCGGCTTCCTGATGCGCGCGGCGGACAACTACGCCGCGGCAGTCGACGACCTCTGTCGCGAAGACGCCAAAGCTCTCTGGACACTCACCGAGAACAACCTCACCCGGCTGCGCCTCGGCATCGACCGACTGCCCCACTACCGCGCAGGCGAGTTGTTGGTCGCGTTCGATGCCGAGGAAGCCGCGCAAACGCTGGCGGCTCGAGACTGATGGCCGAAGACGGTTTCGAGGTCGAGACCCGGCAGGGCCAGGCGAGCACGCCGACGCTGCTGTGGCGATACGAGCCGCCCCGGATCGGCCTTGTAAACCCGCACGACGCGGTGTGTGACCCGGTCGAACTGCTCGCGTGGCTCTGCTCGATGCTCAAGCGGATGCCGATCGCGGAAACGACGCTCCAGCGCATCGAGCAGACCGACGCCGGCTTCGCCGTCGTCACCTCCCGAGGCACGGTCATGGCCGAGCAGGTGCTCATCTGCACCGCCACCGCGTCCCTGCTCCCCGACTACGCCCGGCTCATCCAACCAAACCGGGGCCAGATGCTCTCGCTCGACGCGTCCGGCCTCCCGGCCCACGAGCGGCTTGAGTTCGCCTACTACGCCAACCACGGCTCAGAGTACTTCCGGCAGCGACGACTCGACCGTCATCGTCGGCGGGTGGCGCAGGCACCACGAACAGGACGAGCGGACACTCGAGAACGAGCCGACGGCCGGCGTGCAGCAGGGCCTGGAGTCCTTCGCAGAGCGGGTCTTTGGGCGGCGACTACCGGTTCGCCACCGCTGGGCCGGGACGATGGGCTTCACCCCGACCATCTGCCGATCGCCGGCCCGCTCGATGCGTCGGACGCGACCTCGCTGTGGATCTGCGCCGGTTTCACCGGCCACGGCATGTCGATGGCCCACGAGCTCGCGACCCAGACCGCTCTGGCGATGAGCGGACGCTCCGAACTGCCGGACCTGTTCAGCGCGATGCGCTTTGCGGACGCGGACGCCGGCCGGATCGCCCGCTAACTCGGCAAATCCGGCGGATGGGTCATCGAATCGCTTGCCAACCCCGGTTCGGGTACGGTACCCTTCCGGACCGGCATCAGCCGGGACAGACGGGGTGTAGCGTGGTAGCGCGTCTCGTTCGGGACGAGAAGGTCGTAGGTTCAAATCCTATCACCCCGATTTTTAGGAACTGGAAACGCTTGTGAAGACACACGTTACGCGAATCCATCCACGTTGGGCATCTTGGAAGTGCAGACACCGTATTGCGTACTACGCATTAGGGAGCACTGCCGATGCCGAGCAACGCGAAGAAGCGTTCACCCCGTAAACCACAGACCCGACGCCGCCGCGGGCGTTGCCCTCCGCGCCAACTCGTCACCGCGCGAGCGAACAGGCGTACGCGCTTCGCGACGGCGAGGGCGGACCGTACGTCGCCCGATACCTCGGGCGTGGCCCGAGGGTCAATCGCGACCACCTGCCGACGTCCTCAAGAAATTCGATGAGGTACTCGCCGAGTACGTGCGCGGTCGGCGTGTGAGCGATCCGCTGGACTTCGGCGACGTCCTGACGGTCGGCGAACTCCAGATCCTGTGGGACGAACCCGGTGAAGAACATGCGGCCGAAGACGTGCCGCGATTACAAGTCGGCGTTCAAGTTCCTCGACATCGCTGACGTTCTGGACGTTCCGGTCGCGGACTTCGGCGTCGCCGAAATGGTGAAGGTGAAAGAGGCGATTCTCGACACGCCCGATCGTCGGTACAACGACGAGAATCTTCCGCCGGATCACGGTCGCGTTCCCCGGACCGTCAGCGATCAACTCGGACGAATCCGTCGCCTGTTCACGTGGGGAGCAGGGCGCGGAATGCCTCCGTCGACCGTCGTCGCGATCAAGTTAGCGGAGACGGAATTGAGCATGGCGGATGATCGAGTGAAGCCCGGCGTCGAGACAAGGTCGACGCCCGAAGCGTGGCGGCGGTGCGACGACACCTGTCGCCGCCGCTCTGGGATGCTCTCGTGCTGCTCTGGAGGACGGGAGCCCGCCCGTCGGAGATCCTGTCGATGACGCCCGCACAGATCGTGCGACACGGGAAACTCGACCGCCGAGGCGACCACCTTTGGACGTACTACCCGACGCAGCACAAGAACGCGCATCGCGAAGGAGACGGGTATCAGCGGGCGATCAAACTCGGCGGGCGTGAGTTGCGGATCGTCCGACGACTGATCGAGGGCCGAGCGCCAAACGAACCGCTCATCAACCGAGACGGTGACATCCATCTGTCTGGACGTGGCAAAGACCTGAAGGGTGCGTTCACGGCCGAGGCGTTGTGTCGGCGTCTGAAGACGGCGTGCAAGCACGCGGGTATCGACGAATGGACGCCCGCTGCGCCCGGAAGTCCCGCTACTCGGCGGTGAAACTCGAAACCGGCTCGACGGCGATCGCCCGTGCAGTCTGCGGCCACGCCGCGGCCGACGCGATCGACGACGCCTACGACCGCTCGCAGGAAATCATGGCCGAACGCTACGTCCTCACCCGCGCAGGCATCGCATTGGACGACGGCCACGAGCGGTACCGACGCATCGCCTGACACGCTTCCGACGAATCCGGCGATTCCGGGATACAATGGCTGAACCCCAAGGGCCACCAGCCGACACCACGACGATGGACGCTCGGCCGCGCTGGACCTTCGAATAGTTGAATCGCAGATAGACGAATAGTTGAACAGCGAACGGATGCCCCGGCCGGTGGTCGTGTGGCCCCGGCCCCTCGTGATCCATGACGAAGGGGCTCTTGCATGCGATGATCGCACGCTCGCTCAACTGCTGCCGCCCGAAGGCGAGCAGATTCTCTCTGTCCGTGAAGTCGCCGAGCGCACAGCGCACCGCTCGGGTCTATCTATGACTGGATGAATTCAGGAAAACTCGAAGGGTGGCGGCTGCCAAACCGCCGCCGGGTGACCACGGTGCAGCTGCTTGAGCGATGCCTCCGCAACGTGAACCCCTACCCCGCGAGAGCAACGTGCCCGCCAGTCGGCATCGAGCAAGGCCCGGAACCGGGCAGTGCGGGCCGAACTGAAGCGGCGGAAGATGACCGCAAAATAATTTTAGAGTCCTCCGGCCATTTGTTACGTCGCAAAACCGCCTGAATTTCGCCCGTCTGGCCGACGTTTCGCGTTCTCACCGATTGACCAACGGTCAATCCGTGCTTGCATGGCAGATTATTTTGGAAATCGGTGTGTTGAAGCGAGCAGTGGTCGGCGATGATGGTTTCGACGCAAGTGAACATTCACCACCCTCGAAAGCAATTAAATAAACAATGATGAAAACCGCATAACCCTTCCAAAGCGAGAGCCACGACTCACGATCCCGATGGCGACCCTCGAAGTCGCGCGCATGGGCCACCCGGTCTGCGAGGGGACGGTTCGAAACTGGGTTGTGCGTGGCGGACTGACGCCGGACGTGTGCATCTGGAACACGAGCGACGCGGCGGCACGATCTTGACAAGCCGTGAGGCCGTCGCGCGATTCCTCAAGCGGACGCGACGGAGCCTGTCGCCACCTGACTTTCCTTGATGGGGCTCGTTGCCCCGGTTTTCGTCGCGGTCGAGTCGCTGAAAAGCGGCTCGTTTCCGCTCGACGCCGCGGCAAACGCAGCGTGAGCAATTTTCGACCGGTGACGCGCTGAACTGTGACCGGTCACGCAAGGAAGCGATCGATGCATTCTACACCAAAGGACATTGAAAACACCGTTTCAGTCGCCGAGAATTTTCGGCCGACCGTCGATCTCGACGAAGCGCGCCGGGTTCTCGACCGCTTGTTCGAACCGGGCGACACGGTCGAGCGGGCGCTCCGACCGAAGGGCGCGCCGGGCTCAATCCATCGTGCTACGCACCGATGCCCCTCGAATCGCCGCTAGTCGAAAACTGGATCGCATCGCACCACCGGCCGACGTTCAGCGGCTTGTATTTCTGCCCGGCCGTTCGCAAGCCGCGCACCGCTGCTGGAAGCGGACGCGCGCCAAGACCGAAGACGTTGCCTTCACGCTGCCTGTGGGCGGACTTCGATGGGCTCGCCGACGTCGATCCCGACGAAGCCGCGGCCAAGGTGCTCGCGAGCATTGCCGGTGCGGGTTTGCCTCATCCAACGATCGTCACCCACTCGGGTCGCGGCGTCCATGCGTTCTGGCGATTGAACGAGCCGCTTCCGGCCGACCGCATCGCCGCCCACCATCGCGCGATTCACCCGCTGATCGGAAGTGACAACGTCGGCGATCCGACTCGCCCGATGCGAATGCCGGGCACCGCGAATTACAAATGCGATCCGCCGCGTCCGTGCCGGGTGCTGCAAGCGAACGATGCGGTCTGGACGCTCAACGATTTTCCACGTCCCGACGAACGAGCGGAGTCGACCGAACGAGACGACGCCGACCCAGCGGACGCCGATGAGGTTCCGCGACTGCTCGCGCGGTTGAGCGCCGATCGCTGCGACGATTACCACTCATGGATCAAGGTCGGAATGGCTTGCAAGACCGTCTCGACTCAAACCGGCGTCGACTTGTTCGATGCCTGGCATGAGTGGTCGCGGACGTCGCCGAACTATGGATCGGAATCGCAGTGCCGCCGGAAGTGGAATTCGTTTCCGAGCGAATCGGAACTTCGCTTCGGAAGTCTTGACCACTGGGTGAAGGAAGATGACCCGCCCGAGCCGCTGAAGTCGAGGGCGAACGCATGGCCGATGCCGGTGGACCCGCGCTTCGTGGATGCCGCGGCGTGGTGAGGCGTCGGGCGACGTGACGTCGGGCGGTGATCCACCGACGCCCGACGAGCGAAGCCGCCCGCTTCCGCGACGGTTCCCGTGCGACGTTCTCGACGGTCTGGAGTTCATTGCTGTTCGTGCGGGCTATTCGCAACGCAAGCCGTTCACCGAGTTCGAAGTCCACCAACACGGGAAGTGGCTCGGCGATCAGTTCGAACTCGCGTCAGCGGAAACCCGTCGACCGAGCGGTTACGAACACGCGCGTAATCACGATGAAGCCGAAGGATCGGAAGAAACTCCGGACGTGGATCGGCGTGAACCTGCCGGAAGATCGGTCAGATCGCGAAGGCCGCCGAAGCCGAACAGGTGGAGCTGCGTACGGACCGCCTGCGATCGAATCGCTCAAGGCGATGATCGAACGGAAGATGCAACCGGCGTTCAAAGACGACCGCGGCTTCGCATGGTGCGAGCGCGGAACACGGTTGAAGAAATCCGAACTCGCTGAACTGTGCTGCACTCGCGAAGCGTATGAGATCATCCGAGCGTCCCCGACGAGCCGCACCGCCGAAGGCGAAGACGATCGCGACTCGGGCGTTCAACCGAAGGCGATGCGACTGCTCCGAACGGCCGCGGCGGAGATCATCGAGCTGCCCCGGACGAAGTCCACTGCGATCTCGGACCGCGATCGAAGGCCGCCGCCGAGACGGAGAAGGAAGTCCGTCATCTGTTGACGGCCAGAACGACGAAGATCACGCTGACTCTCGATCCCGATGAGCACAACGGCGCTCGGGCGAAGACGTTCGATGCGTCATACGTCGGCCGTGTTCTCCGCCTCGTCCGCGACGGACAAGCGGAAGCCGGTTGGCAGCGAATCGTTGAGAACGAATCGGTCTATTTCCGCCACGACGCAAATGGCGAAACGTGGATCGGCCTCCGCCGCGATTTCTTCAACGGAGCGCCGCGGCTCACACCTCTACGCAATCCACAGCGACAAAGACCTCCACACGCTGCTCGGTAAGTACGGACTGCTCGACGACGGCGATGACGGGCCGTCGGCTCGCACGTTCGACGGTGCCGACGACAGCGGTCCGCGCGTTCGGCTGGCGGTGCTGAACCGTGCGCTCGCCGCCGACCTTTGGCGTTCGCGGAACCCGAAATCGCCGAGAACCCGGACCTTCCAATCTGACCGAACATGATGCAAACACGCACTTCAATTTTGAACACCATCTGCGCGGGCCGGTTTCGCCGAGCGGCGATCACGTGGTCGCGCGCCCGCTGACCAAGTCGACGTCCAAAACATCGGCATTCCCTGTTTTGCTATGGGGACCAAGCGATTTCGCCCTCTAAATCGACGGAATCCGGCGGTCGGGGTCAACGGCCGCCGCGCCGGTCTCGTACATGGGCGCGTGCTCGCACACGTATGAACTCCGTGCGTGCGTATGGGTCGAACCGGCGCGGCGAATGGCCTCGTCGCCCCGCCCCTCAACCCCGAAACCGGGCCTCGCCTGCCGACTGGTAAACCGGTCCAAGCGGCACCCTCCCGAGGGAGGTCGGCCATGCCTGAACTCGACATCCACCTCCGAGGCGGGTCGTTCTTGACCCTCTGGCAACCCGCCGACCCCGCTCGTCGCGGCGTCCGTCCCACCCTCTCGGCTGCTCTGGGTGCTGATCCTCCGCGTCCCTCACGCCCACCAGAAGCACGCCGGATGGGAGTCGATGCCGGTCACCGGTCTCGCGGCGGCGACGACGGGCGGACCGGACGACTGTTGACCGTCCGAGAGGTCGCGACGAACCGCAACGGGCCGGTCGTGCTGCGTGCCGACCTGCCCGGCGACGCCTACCTCCGCGTGCTCGGTCTCGACGACCAAGACCCGGAGCACGTCGCCGCCCAAATGCTCCGGGACTGGCAGCACAACTGCTTGTTCTCCGACCGCCTCATCTTCGACCAACTCGTCCGCTGATTCTCATTTCCAAAACCCACATTCAGTTAACCAAACAAGGAGCCTCCAATGGTCACCGAAAACACGACTCCCGAACTCCAACTCGCCCGCTTCGTCCAGCGCCTCGCCGGAGGCGGCCACGCGGACTGGGCCGAACGCGGCAACTCCGAGAACCAACTACGGCAGTCGGTGCTCGACGAAGTCGTCGAGCCGCTGCTCTGCGATTTGCTCAACACGTTTGAGGATCGCGTCATCAAACCACTGCGATCGCTCGACGACTACCCGCTCACCGACCGATCGCTCGGCTTTGTCGAACGGTTGCGGTCGATGAGCCCGTCCGGACAGCAGGTCTTTGGCGACACGTTGCTCTGGATCGGCGCGCTCATCGTGAAGACCGGCGTCGTCGGCGAAGCGCGCGACTCGTTGAACAGCGCCGCCGCTCATCTTTACGGCAACGAAATCGACAAGTTCCTCCGTCGCGACGGGGACATCGTCGAAACGTTGCACCGGACGTTCGCTGCTGCGGACGCTCGGCGAACCGCTGGCCGCCGAACTGATGCGCGTTCGCTATGCGCGATGTTCGGACGGTCGGCGAACTCTGAACCCGCTCTCTCCACTTGCTCAATTGAAAGGAGCATCCATGTATTTCGTTCTCAACGTGCTGGACAAGAAGGATCGCGAAACGCGGACCAACGTTCCCGTCGACGGCACGAAGTTCTTCCCGGCCGTCGCCTCTGATGCTGGTATCCGTCGGATCGAAACCTCGCTTCCGTTCGGTCAGCATCGAATCCGCTGGACGTCGGGGACTCGCTCGAAGTCTTGGCCGAACCCGATCCGACGGCCGCGTCGCTTCGGTAAACGCTCAATTGATTGACACCTGGTCAATCAAAGAAAGGAATCTCAAATGTCTCTCGAAGCAATCACTCGGTATGGCGTTCCGTACCGGACGGACAACGAAGACGGCCAGCGCTACTTCGCTGATGTCCGGACGCTGGCGGTGGGCTATGCGCAGCGCGATGCCGCTCGCGAAGATCCGAACCTGACGGATCAAGGTCGGCGCGAGCGTGTTGCCCAGATCGGACGCGAAACGCTCGCGGAACGAGGCGCTGCAGTTCGCGCATGAGTCCGTCGGCGCTCGACTGCAAGAACTGGTCGCTGCGATCCACGAACCGAAGCAACCGGAAGATCCTCGCGCTGAATTGCAGGCCCGCGAGATCCGCGACCACCTGCGCTCATTGTCGACAACCGACCGTCAAACGGCGATCGCAAAGATCGTCGAGTCGGGAAACGAACTCGGGTTCTCGGCGGTGTTGACCGATCCCCTGCGCGAAGTCACGCCGCTGATCTCAAACGAGTTGGCCCAGCGATACCGCTCGACTTGGGTCGCGTCGCGCGATCGAAGTTGGTAGAAGCAACCGGCCTCGTGGCCGAACTGCTCGAACAGATGGAGTCGATCGACTCATCAATCCGCAAGGGCATTGAAACCGACGCAGATCGAACCGACGCTTCGCGAACGCATCGCGCGGCCTAATCAACCGATACCAACGAAGGGGCGTCGCTCGGAGAAATCCGAGCGGCGAGTTTATGAACAACGACAAGCAAATCGACAAACCGAACGATCCCGATCCCGATCGCGATTCACTCGGCCGTTTTCGACCGGGAACTCCGTCGCGAAGGGGATGCGGAATCCCGGCGTTGCGAAAGCGAACGCGCGCGCAGCGGCTTTGAGCGAAACCACTCCGAACAAATCAAGTTGCTGATGAACGCGATGATCCGGAAGGCGATGAAGGGCAATGTCGCGGCCGCGGAACTCGTGTTGCGGTATTCGATTGGTCCGACAACTACGATTTGCTCGAACGACTTCGCGCCATCGAACGTGCCGCCGGACTCGACGGCGGAGACCAACACGTCATGCGATTGGAAACCCGCTGCTGGAATTCGAATTCACTGACGGCGGCGAAGTCGTGACGGTGAAGAAAAACCGACGCCGATCCCCGATCGCGACATCGTCGACGAAGGGTCCGGCGATGAGTGACCTCAAGTCCCGACTCCGACGCCTCGAAGTCGCGCTAAACACGGCGAGCGCCGAGCGTCTGAACACGTTGCGAATCGACTTGGCGTTCGCGCTGCTCAAATGCAGACGACGATGCGCGATTCGACTCGCTGAACTTCGCGACGGCCGACGACGCCGACGACGCGATCGAACGGGCGATCGCCGAGCAGTTTCCCGACGGGTGCGGTGCGGCTCTCCATCCGCTCGGGGACGAACCGGTCCGGATCTTCGACGACGGCGGGTTCGAATCGCGGGTCGACGAACTCAAGACGATGAACCGGGACCAGCACTGGACGGCCGAGGCGATCGCCGCAGTCGCCCTCGCCCACGGTCTCGACAAATCTGGTGACGAAAGCGATTGACGAGTCTCGCAGGCACGGTAGTTTCGAGGTGGACTGACACGTCATTTTCGACGGCAGTTGACCACCGAACCAATCCGAAAGGACCGAGCAAGATGCCGACGATGCGTCCCACTGTCTCCCTCACTCGCACCCGGCGACGCGCGCTCATCGAGGAGGCGATCCGCAACAGGGCCAAGCGATTGTCCGGGGTGCTCACCCAACTCGACGTCGACTGCAAGGTTGAGGTCATCGCGGCGACGTTCGGCGAGTATCCCGACGACGCGACGGCCGTCGCCATCTTCATCGGACTGGACGACGATGCGCGGCGTCGACTCATCGTCAGTGTGCTGATCGCCGGAGTGTTTCGTGAACAAGCTCGCCACAACAACTCCGCCCGACTTCATCGAGCCGAATCGTTGAGCAGAATCCGGTGCTCGTGTATTTGGCAAGCGTATCCGCCAACAGCCGCCCGACGTTGATTCACAGTCTCGCCGGTGCGGCTCGGCGTGTTGAGCAACACCGAATGCCCCGTCGGCGTCGACGACAAGCTCCGCTGGATCACAGCGTTTGCATGGCATCGCCTGACACGCCCATGTCGCGTTCTTGCGCGAGTTGGCCGATCGTTGCGGCACGAACGGCGAACCGATGCCTGCCGCTGTTCGTGGAGTTCTCCGGTCGGCGTGGCGGTGCGGGCTGATGAGCCACGAAGAAATGGCTCGGCTCGGACGTGCCGAGCGTGCGGGTTGCTTCGCTCCCGGTCGGCACGTCAATCGAACTCGCGGCGCTGTTCGCAGCGTGCAACGATGGAACGGCGCGGGTACTCGTGACGCTGCGATCCTTGCGTTGAGTTACGGGATGCGCGAAGCGAAGTCGCGTCGATCGACTACGCCGACGTCGATTTGGAGGACGGCAAGATCCGCGCGAAGGGCAACAAACAGCGGGTCGTGTTCGTCGCGAACGGCGGACTTCAGGCGCTCCGCGATTGGGCGTCGATCCGCGGGACTCACGACGGACCGTTTCTGCACCCGATCCGTCGGGGCGGGCGAGTTGTCGATCGATCGTCGGGGATGTCGAGCCAGTCGATCTACGGACGAATCGAGCGACGCCGAAAGCAAGCGGGCGTGCAGGAAATGACGCCCGACCTTCGGCGGAGTTTCATCGGCGACGCTCTGGATGCCGGAGTCGATTTGATCGCTCCAGCGGTTGGTCGGGCACTCGGACCCGCAGACGACTTCGCGCTACGATCGCCGGGATGAGCGCGCTGTCAGGCTGGGGCGGCGTTGCTGCACTTGCCGTATCAGTCGCACCGATGGGAACCATGCAACGCTTCCGACCGCCCATCAAAATCCACGGCCGAATCGCTCGATCGGCGACGCCGGACCGGTGACCACCCACGACGGCGACTCGTTCGCGACGAACTGGGTGCTGCTCTCGTCCGGCCAGCGGCTCCGGGTGGTCATGGACGAGTTCGGGGACATCCGGAAGGTGATCGCCGATTCGGAGATCGTCCAGCCCAAGAAACGTCCGCCTCCGCTGCCCTGCCGCGTCCGACGGCCTTTGATCGACCCGACACCCGTCGGGACCGTGCGAGCCGTCAGGCGGGCTCTACAGGGCTGTTTGGGGTCTGGGGGTGTTCTGGGGCGATTCGGTACACTCCCCGCATGGCACCACGAATACACCCTCGACGGTCTGGCAGCGGCGGGAAGGAACTGGAGCAGCATCTTGCGGCGTTCGAACGCTACTCGGGGAACCCCGACAAGTATCGATCGAGATCAAGCAAGCCCGCTCACGAGTCAAGTCGATCGAGGGGTCTTGAAGGACAACGGCACGATCCCTGACCGAGCACGAAGCGCTCGAACGCGGGACGAACTGCATCCCGACGCCGCCTCGAAGTTGGTCGTCGAGCACAAGGGCAAGCGATATCAGCGGTGGTACTTCCCGGCCGAAAAGAGCAACAGCGGCAAGACCGTTCACGAATGGGACAGCGGCTGGAAGGAAATCGGCGACGTCAACCCGCCGAGCGCGACTGAATAGCCGATCCCGACGCTACTTGAACAGCGACGCCGGAGCATCCGTGCCGGACGTCGAGGCCCCGAGCGATAGATCGATGACGATTCGGTCGGGAATCCGATCGGCCCAAGTAGCGATACGACTGCGGGACTTGGAACGCGGGGCTCGCTCGCCTGAGTGGGACCGGCGTCTTCAACGCCAGGCGATTCGAGTTCGAGGACCATCCCGGACGCGAGCCCTTCGAAATACGCCTCACACTCAGGACGCCTGACCTCGGCGGCGGATGCGTACCTTCGGCAAATGGTGCTCACAGCCAGACGCCGGGTCCGGGTGCAAACCACCGTCCCGAGGATGCATCGATCGGGGCTCGACGAATACGGCGAGTCTGATCGATCGGTTCCAGACGTCGGGGAAGACGCGCCGGTTCGACAGACTTGTCCCCGAAATGATCGCGTTGGCGAACCGTGGTTTGACGGAGAGCAGGATCGTCGGCGTATCGGCGTCCATGTTCATGCATCCATGCATTCGGCGAGCACGCGATCGACCTGCTCGGTGTTCAACTTGCGGCTGTCGGATCATCCGCTTGATATCCGTCATCCCGTCCAACCCGTCGGACGTTGCACCGGACGAACGGTCGAAATGTATCACGGTCGGACGCTTAATGTCTGAACTGCGGAAAACGTATAGACACCGAAGCGGCCAAACCGCTTGTAGAGCGATTTTGCGTCGCCGACCACCACGTCGATGACTGTGGAAAACCCACGGATCCGCTGGGTGCCTTCACGATCACCGTTAGATACGTACCAGACGATGCGATCGCCCGGCCGAATGCTCGGTGCCGCGAACGACCCGGAGTAGTAAACGTGTTCAAAGTTGAGCAAGCGTGTGATCCATCGGGAACAACCCGGCGCTGGCAAGATCGCGATCGAACAACTCGGCGTTCTCGATCGGGATGATCCACGTTTCGGCTATTCCGCAACGAGCAGGCCAGAGCAATCGATCGAGTTCGGCGACCGGTCTGGTTCGTCCGCTCCACGCGATCGGCCAGCAACCCCAGCGACTCGGCGTGCTCGTCTCCGAGCCATTCGCCCGCGCGTCCAACACAGGTTCGGATGTCCGGCCCTCGCACCCGTCCGCGAACGATGATCTTGCGGGCGTGTTCTCGCAGCGGACAAACCCGCTTCGCGGCCACTGATTCGATCGCCTCGCGCCGATGCTCGTCAGCGATTTCCAGACATTCGACCCGTCATCGATCGCAACTTCGAGCATCGAATCGACGACGGCCGCCGCGTACGTCTTCCCCTCTTTGCCGGGCAGGCATCGCACGATCGGAACCCGACGCAGTTTCCCTTCGTCAACGCCGATCCAGACGCCGATTCGCTTCGACCCGTGGTCGAGGGCTCGGCTCGATCCTCGCTTCACGGACGCGGACAGGGACGCATCGACGGACTTCCAAATCGCCGCTTGGTTTCGCCGCGATCGTTGCGGAGAAACGACTGGACGATCCCCGAAAGCAATCGCTTGAAACCTTTTGCTCGGTTATCTCCGTCCCGCCGAGCGAAGCCGGAGCGTACGAGTCCGGATCTGCAAGTTGATCGAAATCGGCTACTAGTCGACCGGGCGACCCGAAGACCGTATCGCTCGTGCATCGCATCGTTCAGTTTCGTCAGGTGCGTGCCGTCGCGGGTGACGAACGTCGACGCCTTCGCACACGCACCACGCCGGAGTAGATCGAAGTTCGGCGGAACGCGGAGCGACTGGTCGTTGAGGAACGCCGTGATTTCGGCGACCGTGCTATCAACGATTCGGGAACGCCGCGCTGTAGGTCGAACGCCCGCGCAATCCCGCCGTCGCTGTCGCAACTTCTTGTCGTCGATCTCATCGATCTCATCGAGGACCGTGCAGGGTACGCACAGATTGAGCTCGGCCGATCGATCGGCGAGCGTTTGGAGCGTGCGGGCCTCGTCGTTCCGCGAATCTTGGATGTCGAACAGGATGTTCATGTCGATCGCGACAAGCGGCGTCTCCGCGTACACGTCTGCGAACAGGTGGAACGAATCGGTGAGTTGCTTGCGGAGCTCTGTGAGCGTCCGCTGGGATGCACCACGGCCAGGTTTCTCGCCGACGGGTGGAAGCCGCATCGACGCCAGAATTTCGCCTGATCCGAGCCCCGCACGCTGTGCAGATGGATGACTCCACGTCGCCAGCGTTGGCGATCAGAAATCGACCATCCGAGCGCCGACTCCGCGCCCGCGAACTCGGAGCGGTGAGCGTCTGGATGATCTTGATTCGCGGCTCGCGCTTCGCTCGGTAGAAAAACAGGTGCCCGGCGTACTCGCCAGTTGGTCGTCGCGAGGATCAGCCGTTGATTCTCCGCGGCCTGCTTCAACAGCGATTTGGCGATGAACCCGGCGTTTTCTTCCCGGTCGGCGAGCCCGCTGCCCACGTCGATCAGCGGATCATCGGGGACGCGAAGTCGACCGTGAAGTCGTCGGAGGATGACGCTGGAACTGACTCGGGCTTTGACACGTGGACCAATCCCTGCATGGCGGTCTGGGTAGACTATCGAGCATGAGTTACCTTACAGCCCGACCCGGCCGTCTGGCAGTCCCGTCAGGCATGGTTTGAGACGCTGCTCGACGAAACGATGGGCGCTGGCGGATACGCGGTGAGCGAACAGGCGTGCGTTGGTCGGCGAGGTCGAGCAGTGTTTTGTGCCGGTGCGTGGCTCTCGGTCATCGTGATGGCCGCCGCCGTCATCGATGCGTCATTGCGAGGGTGGAGTGTCCGGGTTTCAAGGGAACACCAAAGACCTCATCGACGCCGCGAGCCGACCCGAAGTTGCAGGATTTGCGCGTCGGAACGCGCTGGTCCACGTATCACCCGACAATCCTGCGATCACTGTCGATCAGCAATGGACCGACCGCGAAACTGGAATCGGAAGCGCGTGACGCCGTGAAGCTCATGACCGACGCGATGTTCCTACCCTTGGGTATGAAAAGGTGTTTGAATGGACGATCTCGACAATGAACCACGGCGTAACTCGGCTTATCGCATTGGATTTGGAATTGGACGAAGAAACCGCCGACGCGATGAGGTTGGCAAAACGATCAACAGCCAATTCGCGCGGTTCGAAATTGCCTGCGTTGGCGAGAGAAGGCAATTTCGCGTATGGACTCCGCATTTGCGCGCGTAGTGGTCAATGGTCATCCACGGTCGATACCCGCGACATTCGCGGAACGTGGCGAGATGGCCAGAGCATCGGCACGTGAAACGGCAGAAATGGCCGCCGACACGATAGCGTTCAGATTCTTGGCGCCCGCTCGACGAATGAACTGCGCTCATCGCCGATTGACCCTCCGTCAATCGCGGGTAGGTTATTGCGTACTACGCAATAACCACCGGAAACCGGACGGTCTGGGGGTGGAAAGCGGCTTTGCACCCAAGAACCAAATCAGGGCTTGTTCGGGACGAAGGTCGTAGGTTCAAATCCTATCACCCCGATTTTTTGGCCAGATGGCCTCGGCAGGCGCCGAGGCCATTTGTTTTGCCCCTCAGGGACTCGCGCGCGCCGATCAGTTCTGCCAGAGGCCGTGCTCGATGCCGCCGAGGATGTAGATCGAGAAGGTGCCTTGGCCGGGGATCGGCATCGGTGGCATGGCGATTTCCGCGCCCGCGTCCCTGGCGGCTTTGACGGCCGCTTCGATGTCGTCCACGAGCAGGTATGGGCGGACAACGGGCTTTTCGGTCGCATGGGACACGGACTCCGATGCGTCCGCCGCCGGCCAGATCGGCGGTGCGGGCGTTGCCCAGTTCGGGCACGGGCTGGTTGAGCTCGACGCCGTGGCCTTGGCCAGCCGCGCAGGTTTCGTCGACGTTGGGCGTAACGATTTCGAGGTACTGAACACGCATGGAGGCCTCCGCTTCCGATTGCTGCTCGGGGTTCACCGCCTCGGCGATCTGATGCGTTCGGTCGGCTTCGGGTTCTACGCTGATCGCCGCTCCGATGAGCAGAAACGGAGCGAGGCAGAGCGCGACCATTCTGGTTTGTGCCGTGGGTGTCATTGCATACTCCCTTGCATGATCATGATGAGGTTGCCGCAGGTGTCATCCAGCACTGCGGTCGTGACGAGCCCATCTCGGTGGGCGGCTGGGTGAAAGCACGCCGCGACCTTCGAGCCGCTTGTGCTCCGCGGCAACGTCTTTGACCTCGAATGCGGTGAACGGGATGCCGTCTTCCATGAGGGCGGCTTTGAAGGGCTTGACCGCGGGGTGCTCGTCGGGCTCGAGCGCGGTTCCGTACCGTCGGGGGCCTCGGGCGAGACAACGGTGATCCAGCGATGGTGACCCATCGGGATGTCGTGCTTCTTCTGGAAGCCGAGCGTGGGTGTAGAACTGCAGCCTTCTCCTGGTCGTCGACCGGCACGCTGGACAGGCTGATCTTCATCGGTCGCTCCTCCTCTTCGCGCCCGCGGGCCAGCGCTGGTGATTGCCTCCAGCGGCTCGCCGTGGAACCAGTGGAACTTGTACCTGCCCTCTCGCTCGACGGACACGAGCCCCGCGGCCTCAAGGACCTCGAGGTGCTGCGAAATCGCTTGCCGGGATGGTGATGCCGTGCTTCATGACCAGCCTCCCGCAGATCTCGAACAGCGACTGCCCGTCCCGCTGGACCAACTCATCGAGGATGGCTCGTCTGGTCGGATCGGCGATGGCTCGGTACAGGTCGTCCATGCAATATCTCCGCGGACAATACGCAAGCCAAGGCTTGCATGTCAAATCCATGGAAGCATCGGCTTTCGACGCCATCGCCGATTTCGAGCCATCGCGATCAGTCTCGCTCGGTGACCTCCGGTCGATTCAGCGTGTACGGCTGGTCGGCGGTGGGTTCGGCGAACACCTGCGTTGTTCAGCAGTTGGAGGAGCGACGGACGCCGTCGAGCGCATCGTCTTCGGATGCGTGGGCGTCCTTGCGTATCACCGAAAGTCACCGGTGGTTTCCAGCACCACCGATTCGACCTCGGTGGTTGAGCGTTGTTCTCGCCTCGGATCGCGGCAAGAATCTCGCTTCTGGTGACGCGTTCGCGTCGCATGGTGGAGGTGAGAATCGGCCGCGGTGGTAGACCATGACCGGCTCGGCCTTGACGATGTGATCCACGAAGGCCCAGCGGGATGCGCCATGCCACGATGAACTGCAGGGCGATCAGCGCGAGGCAGCGACGCCTTCTGCCAACGCGACATCGGTCGAGCAGGATGGTCGCGAGGGTGGAGCCGAAGGCCACGGTGATGACCAGGTCGAAAGCGTTCATTTTCGAGAGCGTGCGCTGCCGCTGATGCAGCAGAAAAACGAGGGCGGCGTAGGCGGGCACGCCGACTGCTGAAGATGCCTTGCCAGCCGTCAAAGAACATTGGGAGCGGCGATTTCCATTGCGCCGCGCTCACTTCGCGCGATGACCCAGATCGCGTGGATCAATCCGGGGAAGTAGCCCAGGATGGTGAGCAGGATGTTCAGCCAGAAGTGGCCGCCGATGCCGACAGGGAAGACGCCGACGGGCGGAATGATGAGGGAGAGGATGATTCGAAGTAGGTCCATTGCATGATCTCCTTGAGGGGCGGTTGGAACCCGCGAGGCATGCTAGAGACTCGTCGGACCTTCCATGAACCCTGTTCATAGTGCGTTTGAGCTCTTCGGGCGGCAGGGCGAGTTTGAGAGCCTGGGGGAGCGCATCGTGGGCCGTTTTGGCGCGTCGGGCGTGCGACAGCGCGGCGCGCCTCTGGCGGATTCGATGCGGTCCTTGCGCGCGGGCGAGGACCGCCTGGGCGCTCGAAGTCGGCGATTCGGGCGCGGTCGGCGGAGGATTCCGAGCCCGGAGGAATCGATCTCGTCGTCGATCATGGCTGTTCCTGGCTGATTTCCTCGGGTCATCGCCGACGGAGGCGAGGTTCTGGAGCGGCGGTTTCGGTGGAGAGGGCAACGATCTCGGCGCGTGGTGAGGGCGGTGCAGGCGGCTGGAGGGATCGCTGGACATCAGGGGCGCTCGATGAGTTCGAGCAGGTCTGCCATGGAGAACTGCATCCGGGCGGCGATGGGGGAGGGTGGCTCCGTCCTGGAGGAGGCTTTGAGGAGGGTGTCTGGAGGTCAGGGTCGGCTTGATTGGTTTGTTTGCATGCGGGCATTGTGCGCTGGGGGCCGGGTGGTGCAAGGGTTTTGTTTGGGTTTTGTCGGGTCCGTGACAGGATGTTGTCGCCAGCAGGGAAGGATCGCCGGCCAAGGAGCGGTGTGGCTGGCGAAGCCCCATCCGTCCGCTGCGCGGCACGTTCTTCCGCGGGGAGGAGGATGGTCGTTCTGCCGCATAGCCGCCTCAAGGGGCGGCCATGCCACCGTGACGCATCTGCTGCTGGGGCATGGGGGCCTCCCTTCCGGTCGCGGCTCGTCGAAGAGCTCAGCCCACCTGCACCGCGAGCGCGTGTGCGGGCGGTGCGGTGTTCCCAGAGATAAATGCCTGCCAGGTGCCGAGGTGAGTCGGCGCTCCATGATCAGGATGGTGATGCTGGTGGCGGTCAGCGACCTTGATGTGGGCCGGCATGTCGTCAGCCTTCGGCGTGGGTGGTTCGTCGTGTTCGGGGACGAGGCGGTTGAGCCAGGCTTCGAGGTCGCTGGCGCTGGGGTCGGCGTTTTCCTGGATGATGAGGCTGGCCGAGGTGTGGCGGACGAAGACGGTGCAGAGGCCGATGGTGGTATCGGCGCCGGCGACGATGTCGCGGACCTCGCGGTGAAGCTCGTAGAGGCCTGGCCTCGGGTCTGGATGGTGAGTTGCGCGTGGGGCATGGGGAAGGGTAGTCGGTTTGGGCAAAAGCATGCTCAACGTGGGTTAAGCATGCGACCGTTTGAAACCTCTCATGCGTCCGCTGCGGCCACCTTCACGCGAGAACCGTACATGCCTTTCTTTACCGATTCAGCAGAACCGCTAAGTCGCGACTGACGTTGTTTGCAACAACTATGTCAAGATCCCCATCGCCGTCCAGATCGCCCGATGCCGCATAGGGTTTTCCCCGGTTGGGAAGCTCTTTTGAGCCGCGAAACTTCCGTCGCCATTGCCCAGCAGCATGCTCACGTCGTTGCTCGTGTTGTTCGAGACAACCATGTCAAGATCACCATCATTCAGATCGCCGAACGTCAGATGAATTGTTCCGCTCCCCGCGGCAAAATTGCCTGGAAAGGAAAATCGGCCTGGCCGTTGCCGAGCAGCACGATCACGTCGTAGCCGGTCGAGCCAACCAAGTTCGCCATCACTGTCTAGGTCAACCAACGCTACATCTCGGGCGAACCCCACATCAAAATCCGCGCGGAATGGTCCGTCGCCGCGGTTAAGCAGCACGGTTACGTGCCTGCCATGAGTATGGCCGACGGCCATATCGAGATCGCCATCGCCGTCCAAGTCACCCAACGCCAAACTGGTGACCCTATCTTCATCGTCGGATCGCAGGTGCGGCGGCACGTGTACAAATTTAGACACTCCGACGCGTCGTTGAGCCGCGAAGGTCCCATCGCCCTTGTTCAGCAGAACGGTCACATTGGCATGCGTCGCCGCCATGTCGAGATCGCCATCGCCGTCCAGTCACCCAACGCCACATCGCGAGGGTCAAACCCGGCAGCAACACGCTTTTGGGCCATGAATGCCCCGTTGCCTTTGTTTAGCAACACGCTCACATTGCCAGGTTGGCCGCCGCTCCATGTTCCCAACGGCCATATCGAGATCACCGTCACCGTCCAAGTCGCCCAACGCCACTTTGTAGGCTCACCCCCGCAGCAAAGCGTCTCTGGTCGGCGAAGGTCCCACCCCGTTGTTTAGGAACACGCTGATGAAGCCAAATACACCGTTCGTGACCATATCGAGGTCACCGTCACCATCAAATCGCCCAAGGCAACGCTAATCGGCTGTAGTATGTTGGGCCGAGGCCCGATCACTTTCTGGTGGAGGTCGAAGGCCTGCGCTGCGGCTCGGTCTGCTGCTACGCTCGCTACTACGGCCAATAACGCAAGCCGAAGGGCGTAGATGCCCGGGACGGCCGACTCTGTCACGCCAATAGTGAACGGTCTGTAAGTCTCGCATGGCGTGGTCTCCCCTCGCGTAGTTCAGTTCAAGTGTGGCGTGTGGAAGTGGTCGACGAACCGGCTGAATTCATGGACGCATGGTGCCCACAAATCGACTTATATTACCGACGAGAGCGGTAACGCTACCACACACGTCAATGGAGTGTCACCAATTGGTGACCATTGTCAGTGATCTGGGACCACCTAAATAGGCTTCGGCAGGTTTTGCTTGCGTGATGAGCCGTTGCGCCCGTCGTAGTTGGGAGGGCAATGTCATGTTCGACACAGATGCGGCGGCGCAAAGGCAAAACCACGCCCGTGTAGCCTTCGTTCTTCGCGGAAGACGGCACGAA
>JACADM010000190.1_pt1 | contig 34994 bp, 65 predicted proteins | sample 7512371 | NCBI WGS metagenome assembly JACADM01 (sample SAMN14389041, study PRJNA612141) | algae metagenome | isolation source: non-axenic algae culture | place: India: Navi Mumbai | collected 2017-01
AACACAGCAACCACAAACGCCATTGAATACTTGAGAAGTCATTATGCAATTCCCTTTATGGAATTGAACCTGCTATTAAACCAGCTCTTAAAACCAAAATAAAAACATTGGTATTCTTGCTACCAAGGGGACTTTCAGTAGCGCATTATTCAATGAAACCTCTGAAAATTTTCATCGGGAATCAATGTGGTTGAGGTAATTGGAGAGGGTTGGTTCCACTTATTGAAGAAGGTAAAATCAATTCAAAAGAAACCAAGGTGCTGCTAAAAGTTTATTTCGCCAATGTTGGAAGCAAATATCGACTATCTGGTATTAGGGTGCAGTCATTACCCTTATCTTATCCCGCTGCTGCAAATGCTAACGATGTTACCATAATTGATTCTGGAAAAGCTGTTTGCACAACAGACTAAAATGGTATTGACACAAAGGAACTCTGAACGATTCCAATCACTCGCCTAATTTACGTTTCTATACCAACTCGTCTTTCAAAACACTGCAATCACTTCTAAAGGACCAACCTATAAGTATTGAAGAATTGGACTTTAACCTTCCTTAAACCATCCAGAGTAAGTGATATAGTTTTTAGCGATACGTTGAATTTCATCTTGCTGTAATTCTGTATCTACATCCTTGATTTTATGTGCTGGGATTCCAGCGTAGACACTTCAGACTCAACGCGTGTGCCTTTTGTTAGAACTGCTCCTGCAGCAATTATTGAGTTAGATTCAACCACACAATCATCCATAATAATACTACCCATCCCTACCAAGACATTATCATGAAGGGTACAACCATGAACAATTGCAGCATGACCTATGGAAACGTCATTTCCAATATTAGTTGGTGACTGCTGGTAGTAGATCGCCCCATCTTGTATGTTTACATTATTGCCAATTTTGATGTAATGCATCTCCCGATTACAGCATTGAACCAAACACTACAAAACGCCCCCATGACTACATCACCAACTATAGTCGCATTTTCTGCTATAAAACAATTATCGGGATTTTTGGATGCTTTCCTTAACCGATTTTAGAATCATATACGTAAAAACTTAATTGAAACATGATTGGGGAAAATGAATCTTGGAATGCGCAAAAATACCTTAAAATTGATTGGTATAATATACTACCGGACATTAGGCCTTAACATTCCATTATACCGCATATCCTGTTCCCAATTCACGTACTTTCGGTCAAAGAAATTATACCCTAAGGTTATTTGATGGAATCCTCCACTTTGCAGTCGAATATTTCCAGTTTGATAAGAATAAGTATAAGCCACAACAAACTTATTAAAATTAACTCCTACCACTGGGGTGAAGTATTGTAAGTTTTGGTCGCTGATCATTTCCATCAAGGTACTCTGCTCCATCAAAACTCCTACGATACGATAACCCTCCCAAATTCTACCAAAATCCATCTGTCTAAATGCCTTGATTAATATCTATCGATTGTTCACCTGTTCGCTCTCTCCATTGCATTAAAGTTCATACGCCCAAGGTCCAGTTGCATTGGTAATTCCATACGCCGCTCCCAATAAAAATGAACGTTGATTGTTTGATTCGTACTCTTGCGAAAATAAATCCTATTTCTGAACAAAAGATTCTTAACGGTAAAATGCGCACTAAAAATCTAAAAATTGTATGAAACACCTGCATCCACATTAAAGTAACCGGTACTTTGAATTATTCCTGCAATAATGGGGTCAAAATCATTGGGGTCGAAATTGGTTTCATCCAACCTAGACTGGATTAAACCAGCAGATAATCCAAATGACAATTGATTCAAATCATATTTGCTTCTTGAAAACATAATATGATGAGCATAGGTTAAATACCCTCCAACTTGGGAATGATATCCATTTCTATCATTAAAACAATGGCTCCTAAACCAGACCTATCTCCCAATCGGGTATGATAGCTTAAAGTTTGAATATTAGATTGCTTCATCTTGATCAAACCACTGTTGCCTAGCAGTTAATCTAAGTTTTCCATAAGATGCTGCTCCAGCCATCGAAGGATGCATCAAATATAGGTTATCCGCAAAATAATCCGAATATACTGGTAATCCATCTTGACCATATACGATGGCCGAACAAATGAAAAATAAGCTTAAGCAGGTTTGTTTGATATTCATGGGTTCAATATAAAATTTCTAACGTTTTAAAGTAAAATGTCCACTGAAGGTTTTGCTCTGCCCGTCCTCTCGGTACTCGACCGAACCAGTAGTCCGATGACGGCATGGGGTTCCGTTGTAGGTCCCGTCCCAGCCGTTTCCTGTCGGGCTGATCTGCTTGAGGAGCTTCCAGAAGCGGTCGAAGATGTAAATCCTTGCCGCGGGGTCTGCCTGGGCGATCCCTGTGATGTTCCAGGTGTCGTGGTACCCGTCCTGGTTGGGTGTGACGAACCTTGGGTAGTCTACGATCCCGACCTCTATGGTCACGCTACCGCACCGTTGACGTCCACGATGGTCACCGTGTGGCTCCCCAGACGTTGCCGAAGGTGGTCCCCTGCTGGAACGGCCCGCCGTCGAGCTGGAATCGTAGGTCCCGGCCCCTGGGTGACCTCAATGGCGTCCCCTGCGAAGGCCCCTGTGTTGCGGTGGCCCCGTAGTCTATGGGCGGCGACGACGGCACGACCGTTGCGGTGGCCTGCCGGCTGCACCCGGTCCTTGCCTCGGTGACGGTCACGGTGTAGGTCCCCGGTGCGAGTGCGGTTATGGACGGCCCGACCTGGTTGGGCACCTGCCCGTCGAGCTCCCACAGGAAGGTGTAGCCCTGCGGGGGCCGGTGTCGATCACCGGCGGGAGCGCCCCGGACTCCTCGGGTATGGGGTCCCCGTTGGCGTCGAAATCCTGTACCCCTCTGGGACCTGGAGCGGCGGCAGCTGCTCCGCCTGAGGTGACCGGCACGGTCTGGAAGCAGGGCCGTTGTCCGCCGGGTCCGTGATGTTCTCGACCCTATGCATGCGGGTTGGCGATGTTGGGTAGACCGCCGGCAGCTGCTGGTCCCCTGCTCGGCCCCTGGAGGGTCTCGTGGAAGGTCACCTGGAACCTGTCGGGGTCCTGCCCTGGAGGATCTCCTCGAGCTGCTGTGCCCTGGGGTCGAGCTCCGTGGGGCTCGCCGGGTCCGGTACCAGGGTGAAGGCCCCGATGCCGTCGTTCTCCCCGTGTTGTCGCATATGACGTAGTCCTCGGGCTGCCGGCGTTGCGCCCTCCTTGACGATCAGGTCAAAGGAGGGTGAACTCCCAGGGCCCCGTCGACCTCCCCTGCTTCCGATGTAGCAGCCGGTCTGCAGGTCCATGACCCCACGTAGAGGTCGCCCCGTCGGCATCGAAGGCGTAGGGGACGTCCTTGGGGCGGCTGCGGTGTTGCCCGCCTGCGCGTCGGCCTGGGACTCGAAGTAGTAGGCCTCGAAGTCCCCGAGCGGGTCCTGCAGGGCGAGGACCCGGGTCCTTCTCCTGGAGCAGTATGGTGGCCGCCCCGGTGAAGGGGACCTGGCACACCTGCTCGTCGGTGATCGACACCGAGTCGTCGGGCAGCGGGTTGACCGTCAGCTGCAGCGGTACCACGGCGTGGCACGGCAGCAGTGCCGGCGGCGTGTCCTGGTGGCCCTTGCCCATACGGTCCCCGCCGGGCTGTGTGCTTCTGGTAGGCCGTGGGGTCGGCTATCGGGGCCGCCCCCGCCTGCGCGTCGGCCTCGGTCGGTGCCAGGTGACCGACACCCCGGTCTCCCCGTCGAGCAGCTCGGCCTCCTTGGAGGTCGGGTCGAAGGCCGTCAGCCCGTCGCGGTAGTCGACCTCCCGGGCCCGCTCGTCACAGGCCTCGAGCGGTGAGGGCTCCTGGGGTGGGCGCCGCCACGACCCGAGGGTGACCACGGTGTCCGCGCGCACCCTGCTGGGTGAACACGCTCACGTAGACGTCCTGCGGGTTGGCGGTGTTCTGGTATGCGGTGGGGTCGGCGATGGCGATCCCGTTGGCCTGGTCGTCGAGGGTCTCGTAGAAGACCGAGTAGGTCGTCCCCCTGCGAGATCTCGTCCCCGGCCACGGTCGGGTCGAAGGTGGCCACGGGCACCCGCCCTGCTCGCCCTGTTGGCACTCCAGGAGCTCGAGGGCCCCGGCGCCAGCAGCGGCAGTGGGTCCACGATGAGCTCGAAGGGGTGATGCGCGCGCACCCGGTGGGCGTGTTCTCGACCCTGGCCCATATGGCCTGCCCGTGCTGGGGAAGCTGTCGGCCGGCGCGATGGCCGCGGCCCGGCCTGCGTCGGCCAGGGAGGTGGTAGGTGACCTGGAAGTCGCCCCGGAGTTGTCGTTGGCGCCTATGGCCCCGGTATCGTTCTGTGTGAGGTCGAAGTCGTGGACCCGTCCCCGTCATCGTCGCACTCCACGAGGTCCCCAGAAGGTCGGTGGGTGGTCCGGCGGGTTGGGCGGCAGCGGCAGCTGCTCGACCACCAGCTCCAGCGGACCACGGTGAAGCAGGGGTTGACCCCGGTGGTGTCCCTGGTGACCCTTGCGTAGACCACCTGGGAGAAGGGCACGATGTTGGCGTAGGGGACGCCAGCGCGTCGGCCGGGTCCCCGGCCTGGGCGTCGAGCGGCGTCTCGTAGTAGGCGACCGTCACGTCGGCCTCCCGCCTATGACCTCGGCGTCCTTGGAGGCCAGGTCGAACATGTCGAAGAACCCGTCGTTGTCGTCGTCACAGGCCACCAGCGGTGTGGGCTCGACGGCGGGGGTGGGCTCCACGTTGATAGGAAGCTGGTCGATGCCGGGCAGCCCTCCGCATGAGCACGGTCACGAAGATCTCCTGCTGGGGACTGCTCGTTCTGGTATGCCGCGGGGTCCGCTATGGGGTCGTCCGCGGCCTGTGCCGCCGCGCTTGCGTAATAGGCCAGCTGCAGGTCCCCGGAGGTCTATCAGTCCCTGGTTGGCCGTCGGGTCGAAGGTGGACAGCCCGTCGAAGGGTGCTGCCCCGAGCTCGTCGTCGCAGAGGAACAGGTCGTCACCGGTACCGGCCGTGGGGAAGCCCCCACCAGTTCGAAGGGGTGATGCGCGGCACCCGGTGTCGAGGCTCTCGAGCCTCGCCCGACTGGTCTGCCCGTGCTGGCGAACGCGTCGGCCGGGTCTATGGGGTTGGCCCCGGCCTGTGCGTCGGCCAGGGTGGTGTGGTAGCTCACCGGCAAAAGCCCGTGGGGTCCTGGGCCCCGAGCACGGAGGGTCCTGCACGGTGAGTCGAAGGTCGCGCCCCGACCCGTCGGGGTCACACGCCAGCAGCGGGTCCTGGAACCCGGGCACCTGCGGCGGGTCCGGGAGGACCACCACCAGGTCGAGCCCGACCACGGTGAAGCAGGGCAGCAGCCCGGTGGGACGTCCCTGGTGACCCTTGCGTATATGGTCTGCACCCCGGCACGGTGTTGGTGTAGGGGCGGTGATCTCGGTCCCGGGCAGGCCGGCCTGGGCCTGTGCCTGGGTCTCGTAGTAGCCACCGATACGTTGGCCTCCCCGCCTATGATCTCGGCGTCCCCGACCAGGGGTCGAAGCCGCCCACGATGCCGTCGTCATCGTCGTCGCAGAGCTCTATGGGCGAGGGTCCGGGTTGGGCGTCGGGTTGGGCAGCACCGTCGGTGAGGTCACCAGGGTACGGCAGCCGCGGCCGCTCTCCACGCGGCCTATGACCGTCTGCGGCGTGGCCGTGTTGGTAGGCCGTGGGGTCGGGATCGGGAGGTCCGCGGCCTCGTCGGCCGGGGTCTCGAACCAGGTCACCGCCAGGTCGGGGTCGCCGCCGGTGGCCAGTGCGTCCTGGAGGTCGGGTCGAAGACGCTCACCTCGTCGGTGGGGCTCCCGCTGGCCTCATCGTCGCACAGGGCCAGCTCGAAGGGCCAAGGTCCTCGGGTTGGGGTCCACTATCAGCTCCAGGGGACGATGCCGTAGCAGCCCTGCGAGCCGTTGTTGGGCATGGTCGAGGCGTTGCCCACCACCAGTACCCAGACCACCTGGGGTTGGTGGTGTTGGGAAGTTGGCCGGGTCCGCGATGGCCTGCGAGAAGTCCGGGGCCGTCGGGGCCAGGTCACCGGCCGCAGTGGCATCGGCCAGGTCCACGTACCAGTACAGGTCGAACTCCGCGGGGTCCAGGGGCCCAGCACCTCGGCCGAGACCGAGGTCGAGGTCGAGACCGCAAAGCCGTCCGCAACGGCGTCGTCGCACCTGCGCGCGGCGCCGGCTCGGTGGGGACCGGCGAGTCCACGACCTCAAGGGCCAGGGCGCGATGGCATAGCAGCTGCTGGTAAGGCTCTCCACGCGGGCCCGCTACGCCCCCGTCCCAAAGGCGGGGTCCAGCGGGTCGGTCACCGGGACGTCGCTGGGGCTCGTCGTTCTCGTAGGGGTTCGGCAGCGGGAGCACGCCGTTCTCGGCGTCCAGCAGCGTCCCGTGGTAGCTCACAACAAGGTCGGGGTCCCCGCCAGTGATGTCCACGTCGGCAAGCGTCGGTCGAACGAAGCGAAGCCGTCATTATCAGAATCACACAAGACAAGCGGAGAAGGCATGTTATTGATTGTGATTGGTGGGGCAAATTCGATAAAAACATCCCCTTCAGATAGACAGACTCCTGCAAAATCAACAATTAGTTTATATCTTCCTGTGGTTGTAACGTCTAGTGTGGGACCATTTTCGGAGGCATAAATGGAACAAAAATTCCGATCCCAAAGGATCTTCATATTGCCATTCAAAGGTCGTTCCAGGAGGCACATCCAAATTCGGTGTTATTGTATATGTTTCCATCACATCTAGCATTTCCCGATGGAACCGTTAAAATCTACCGTCAACATCGCCAATATTAAAAGAACCTGCCTCAAGAATACCGCGATATCCAGTGCCGTGTCAGTTTCATCTGCAACTACTAATTTAATACTGTAAAGGTTTCCTGGGGTTACATCACCCATTGCGGTCAATTCAACCGTTTGACCATTCGGGTTTGTAGGGATGCATTAGGGTCATTGAATGGAAGGAAATTATAACGGTCAAAATATTGGGGTTTACGGCAGGGCACTGACCTGGCACTTCTTCCCGAAATGTTTGTAACCTCAATTGGGATCGTTGTCCCTGGCAAAACTGCAAGATTCTGTACGGTTCCAGATACTTGATCGGTTAAAATAAAGGCAAATGCATCAGAAAATGTACATTCAAAGTTTTGATTGTATTCCTCCGAGGCCATGATAAATCAAAACTGATTTCGAGCACAATAGGCACAAAATCAAATTGAATCCATGAAGCATTATTGGTATTGGTAGCTGTGGTATTAGCTTCTAAGTCAGCATCACCTGGCCAACCCCCTCCATCGCTCATTAATGTAGTATTGGGTCCTGGCACTTCCGCTACATTCCCGGAGCAAAGTACAATTCCGAGTCGAAAGGGAATGTTGAGCCATTTCTATCGAAAGCAGCAATTCCATTGACATCTCCAAAATCAGTTCCGGTGCTTTGTAAAAATTGGATACTTCTGAGGCATGTCCCGCTGATCAAAAGTTCTCAACGAGTTCTTGGGTCATTATAGGTTTCATCTACCGTAATTTGGCTGAATACAAAGCAGCAGCATGGTAAGAAATGGCTATTCTAACTTGCATTAATAAAATGTTAATTTGTCAAATATATTGATTACTGCGGTTTTCTTTTATAATTTTGCCAAAATTGCCTTGTAATGCGATTTTAACATTACTATCCACTCTACGAGTAATGAAAATATCGTAAAATTCGTCACTGATTCTTTTTGGTAGAAACCGATAGTTTTGAATTCAAAATATTGATGAAGCCAATAAGTCCTTTAGCACAGCAATTATTTCATTTACCATTTGTTAAAACCATTTACATAGCCCAAAATTTTGTGGCCATCGAAAAATTTAACATTGTTTCTTGGGTGAGGTTCAAGATGAGTCCTGAGTCCATTAAGGCCTATTTAGTATCGGGCAAGCCAATTATTACTGCTCCTGCAACTGAAAGGAAAATACCTATTGAAGTGTATGCAGAAAGCACCCGAATCCAGGTGTTATGAAATTTGTTTCAACAAGTCATTAGTAGACGGCATCTATGAATTTAAATCCGCCGAAGAGGCCAAAAGAAGCTCCTATGGCCTTGGATTTGTTCAACTTTCCTTTGTTGAAGCCGTTTTCTTAGTTCCAATTATGTTTCAGTTGCAAAAATGAAAATGTAGAATGGCAAGATATTGTGATGGAATTAAGAGATCATATAAGGCATTATTTGGAAAATGGAAAGCCTATTCTAAACGACGCCGTTTTAAAGCAGCAGGTGCCATCAACATCCCATAAAGAAAAAGTTGAAAACTCCATTCCTAAAACCGAATTGGAGAAAGAGATTTCCGGATTTTAGAGGAATATGTGAAACCTGCAGTAGCAGGTGACGGGGACATATTGCATTTGAATCATTTGATGAACAAACCAAAACTGTTCGGGTCCTTCTACAGGTGCTTGCAGTGGCTGCCCATCTTCAACTGTTACCCTCAAAATGGGATCGAAACCATGCTTCGAAATGCTTGAAGGTCGGTCACTTATGTGGAGGCCATCAATGGATAATACCTTAGTTTTTGTACCTTATATCTTCATCATATAATTTAAAATTATGTCTATTCTAAAAGTTATTGAGGTACTTGCAAATTCTAATGAAAGTTGGGAAGATGCAACACAAAAAGCAGTTAAACATGCCTCAAAGAGTGTTAAACACATCCGTTCGGTCTATGTTCAAGAACAAAGTGCCACCGTTGATGGTGACAGTGTTTCGGAATATAGGGTAAACGTGAAAATTACTTTCGAAGTAAAATAATCTCAAATACAAATTATTTCACAATACGCTTTTGTATCTATTTCAAAAGCGTATTTTCTTACAACTATGTATCCATGAAATTATACTTTTAAATCTACTTGTACTGGTCTTTATTTTTCATGTAATAATTCAAAACTGATCCTGTGGAATCACATCCCTACACCAATGAACTAATCAATGAAAGCAGTCCATACCTCCTCCAACACGCTCATAATCCGTGTAAAGCTGGAATCATGGAAGTGCTTAAAGAGGCTCAAGAATCTCAAAACTCATGGTAATCAGTATTGGATATGCTGCGTGTCACTGATGTCATGTTATGGAAAAGAAAGTTTGAGGATTCTGCAGTTGCCTCCATTATGAACAAGAATTACACCTCCATTAAAGTAGACCGGGAAGAACGTCTCGATGTGGACCAGACCTACATAAACGCAGTCCAGCTCATGACTGGAAATGCAGGATGGCCATTAAATGTAATTTCTCTACCCGATGGAAGACCTGTTTTGGCGGTACCTATTTTAAAAGGATGAATGGATTCAAGCCTTGCAGCAGCTTCAAGATCTTTACGAATCAGAGCCGCAAAAATTAAAGGATTATGCAGCGCAATTGGAGGAAGGCATAAAAATTAGACCTCATCACCTAAACTCCAATGAAATTGAATTCACAGACATCGATTTGGAACCAACTCTGGAGAAATTAAAACACGGTTTGATACGTAGACGGAGGCCCCAGCCCCAAAGTTTATGATGCCAAATCAACTTTCATATATACTACGCAGAGAATTCAGAAAATGAATCCCATTTTGAGCAACATGTACATCTCACATTAAAAGATGGCATTTGGCGGTCTATATGATCATATTGGAGGTGGTTTTGCGAGATACAGCACTGATGATCGATGGCATGTCCCCATTTTGAGAAAATGTTATATGATAATGCGCAGTTGGTAAGTCTGTACAGCAATGCTTATAAGAGTTCTCAAAACCCCTTTATAAAGACGTTGTAACAGAAACCCTTGATTTCGTTCAAAGGAAATGACTCATGAAAACGGGGCTTTCTATTCCTCATTGGATGCCGACAGCGATAATTCGGAGGGACATTTGGAAGAAGGTGCCTTTATACCTACACAAGGAAGAGCTTCAAGATTTAATTGTTGATGATTGGACTCTTTTGAGGCCTATTATAATATCAATCCTTTTGGCCTGTGGAAGGAAGAAAATAAATATGTACTAATCCGAACTGAAACCGATGCAGCTCTCGCTAGCCAATTTTCTATTTCGGAAGAGGATTTAAAAAATAAGGTTAGAAACTGGAAAACCTTTTATATAAATATCGCAATGAACGGCCTAAACCCGTTTGGATGATAAGAGTCTTACCTCATGGAATGCCTTAATGCTTCAAGGATATGTGGATGCTTACAAGGCCTTTCAGAAAAGTGAATATTTAGATGCTGCCTTGAAAAATGCACATTTCATCCTCGAGCATCAATTAAAACAAAGATGGAAGCCTATGGCATAGTTTCAAAGACGATAACAGCTCCATTCGGGGATATTTAGAAGATTATGCAAATGTCATTCGGGCCTTTATTGGATTGTATGAAGTTACTCTTGATTCTCAATGGATTCAACACGCCAATAACTTTGCTTCCTATTGCTTTGAACATTTTTTGATGAGAAGACCCATATGTTTTATTTCACCTCAAAGATGCCGATGAAATCATTACTAGGAACATGGAATACCGGGACAATGTTATTCCTGCCTCCAATTCCATTATGGCCAAAATCTTCTTGTACTATCGCACCATTTTGACAAGGAACACTATAAAACTACGTCTCAACAAATGCTAAAAATATTCTTGCTGAATTACAGAAGTACCGAGTGGGTTCTCAAACTGGCTGGATTTATTGGAAGATTATCAATCACCGTATTATGAAATTGTAGTCGTTGGAGAGAATGCTAAAGAACTCTTGACTGAACTCAACCAGCATTATTTACCCAATACATTGAAGGCTGGAAGTACTTGAAGGTACCATGCCTTTGCTAAAAGGGCGTTTTCAGAAGGCAATACATTTATTTATGTTTGTGTCAACAATACGTGTAAATTACCTGTTCGCACTGTAAATGAGTCACTTAAATTTATTAAAAAATTAAACCTTAGGATTTAAGATTATTTTCACTTTTTTGGAGGTTGTTCATCCTCATTTGTTATCTTCGTTGGCTTAAAAATTAAGCTTTGAACGGATCATTCCTTCGGATAAACCTTTCAAAATTACTATGAAAAACATCCTTATCACCTTGCTATGCTCCTAAACTTAACGCTGGCATTTGGACAACAGGAACCAACTCAAAACGATAATACCAATTATCTCACCAACGTTTCTATTAAGATTGATAACGATAAGGATTATAAAGGCTCTCATTATGATCATGATCAATTTCAAAATGGAATTGTTTATAAAATGACAAGCCTGTAGGAATCAATGTTGCCATTCGTTACAATGTAATGAGGGATGAAATGGAGATCAAGGAGAGTCTAACAGGCGGATGAACAGGCAAAAGTCATGACCAAGTCGCGCCGATATTTACGTTAGAATAAAGGGCAAAGTGTTTGAATTTCTAAATCAGAAAGGTCCAAACGGGCGTCCAGGGTATTTTCAAATGTTCTACGAAGGGTCGCGTTACAGTGTATATAAAAACTTACCAAAGAATACGTTGAAGGTTATGAATCCATCAACTCTTATGCAAAGGGATGTACCTTCCGTATATAAGGATCAAAATTCTTCTATGTATTGGACAATTCGGATAATTCCTTTATGCTTGTTCCCGGTTCGAAGCGCAAAAATATGAGCTTTTCCAAGCCCGAGTAAAAGGAGGTTAAGAAGTATGTAAAAGAACAAGATTTAAATGTAAATCGGGAATCGGATTTCATTACAGCTTGTGCAGTATGTTGACCAAGCCGAATAAATTGTATTATTTATTTCTTTCCTCTTTTAATTTCGACGTAAAAGGAAGGATACAGACCATAAATTTTATAAAAGTCTTTGAAAAGGACTCTGCGTTCTTAAATCCGCATTCCTCAGCTATAGCCTTGATGGTATATTTTCTAAAGGTGGCATTGGTTTTCAATTCACGAAGGCAAAAGCAACCCGTAGATGATTGATGTAATTGGAAAATTCTTTTGCTTCTTATGATTTATGACCTTGGACAAATACGTGGAATTGGTTCCTAAATCCTTAGCCATATCATTTAAGGAAATATCACTTGAAAGGTACTCTTTCCTCCTCAAACCGTTCCAGTTTTGCATAAGTTCATCGACAATTTCATCTGAAATATCCAGGATTTTGTACTTACGGGCGCTCGTCACCTCACTATGGCTACCATTGTTCATTAGGAGTTCATAGCGCTTTCTAAAGGTCCGCTGCCTTTGAAAAATAATAGCCTGCAAAGAAAATAACCATAACTAGGATTAGAATTAACAACCATACTTTTAACGATGCCTTTTCATTCTCAGATTCAAGCCCTTTGATATATTCTTCCTTTCCTTCCAATAAATTCGGGATGGTATAATCCTTATTGAACTTTTCCTTAACATAAATCTGCTTTGCATCTATGATGCTGTCAACTGCCACTAGTTTATACAGGTAATCCAACTCTGTTTCCCTATCACCTTCCCGTTTATGATATGCAGCAAGTTTGTCAAAACAATGGGTAATTCGGGTGTTAAAATCTGATTCTGTTCATAAAGTGAGTCTATTATCCCAAAACTTTCAATTGCTTTCTGTGGTTGTTCAGTTTTCGAAAATCAAACCTTTGTAGAAATTGTAGTAGATTGGATAACTGCTAACAAAAACTCTTTGTATTGATGTGCTTTTCCAAACTATCAAGGGCATTGCGATATTTACCCATTAAATAAAGAGCAGAAGCTGATCTCGAAACAAAGGCTTGGTACGTGATGCTATCTTTATTATTGATACTAATACCAATCCCCTATTAAAAATACAATGCTGAATCGGGACGATTTAATTTGACATAAGATTACCCAAACCCTCTATTGAGCTGGTATAATACTCATAGAATTGATCAATCTCTGGATGCTGCTCCAACAGCCTCAATGTAGAACGCTGCGCACCAATGGTCCGTTCATAATCACCCCATAACTCATTGATGCCGTTAATTTGGTGTAAAGCAGTAATTTGGTGTGCAATATTATCTTTTCCTTGGCAAATTGATATCCCAAAATGGCATCTTGAAGGCTCGCCTCATAACGTTCATGATTATAGTGATATAATGACTGAACAAGTACCCAATAGTAGGAAAGTTTGGATGATTGGAATTTTGGGATAAAGCAATGGTTGTATCCAGGTAGTTTATAGCCTCTGAATAATTGGAGACATAGGATAGCCTGCTATATCCTCTAGCCATTCTCGTACTGTCATTATCCGTTTCCGCTTTTTCAATATAGGCCCATGCAATTTTTTTGCCAATAAGGTGTCGGAGGCATTTTGATCGTAAAGGGTAATCAGTTCTTCATAGGTATACCTGCCAAAATCGTCATCCATAGTAACACGAGCCTGTACCAAGGAAACGGACAAATGAAAAAATAAGAATAGAACTATAATTTTGTTCATAATATTGACAAGTTATATCGAAACTAAACATTAATACTCAAAGCCCCTAGTCACAACACACCATTTTTATAAAATTAGACTCAAAATTAATACATCAAGACCATCATTATTGGTAAATCATTCATTCCTTTAGTACATTTGTTGCAAATAAAAGATTATGAAAAACACAATTTTTGCAATTGCATTATTACTATTTGGAGTTGGAAGTATGGCCCAAACATTTGATGGGGTATATGGTAATAGACAGTTTACCAATGATTTGTACCAAATGGATGAATATGTAAAGCGTCAAACCAGAGGTATCGATTATAATGATACAGACAGTTATACAGGATCACCTTATAACAACCTAATTTTCTAATGGGCAATGTCTATAAAAATGATGAGCTTTGGGCCACCAATATAGCGATCCGTTATAATGTGGCCGAAGATGATGGAGGTTAAGGAATCATTGAATAGTGACATTGAAGACGCACGTGTATTACCGAAATCACGAAATCTTTGTCAAGATCATCAATGATATCTTCATTTTGCTCCTTACCAAGGTATTGAAGGAGGTGGTTACTTTCGAGTCCTCAAAGGAGAAAAAAAGTTGATCTATACAAAAATGGGAGAAGGATTTTCCCAGCACGACCGCCACAACAACCCTTACGAAAGCAGTACCGGCTAAATTTAAAGATGAAGCGGTTTATTATTTAGTAGATAAAAGAGGAAATTTTATGAACTACCTTCTTCACGTAATAAAAACTAAAGGTATTTGACAATGTTAAGGAAATGAAAGGTTTTGTAAAGGACAACAATTTAAACCTTAATGAAGAAGGGGATCTGATCGGGCAGTAACGTACTACAATACGCTCTAACCCAGAATAAAATCTTTCAAATAAAATGGTTCAAAGTAGGCGACATCTTCGGTGTCGCCTATTTCATATTTGGCTTCTACCATAGCTGCCATGCCTTTGGCAGATGGCAGTTTATCATTCATAAAAACGGCATTGGCATGATTGCATATATTTTCAAACTTGGAAACTCCATTACCGATAAAAACAGTTTTACCTTCATCCAAATATCGCTCGAACGATGTCTCGTCCAAAATTTGAGCTTTAACATCACGTACAATGTCCAATGTATTGTTAAAACCGAAGAATATACCTCCATACGCCTGGCATCTAGCATTGGAACAATATATTTACAGTCTCCCTCTGTTACCTGTGTCGCTAATGATTTTAATGTTGAAATTGCTATTAAAGGGATTTCCTTCGCAAAACACAATCCTTTAGCCGTCGAAACCCTATACGTAATCCCGTATAGGAACCCGGCCTGCTTACTGCCACGGCATTCAAATCGCTTAGCGCATATCCAGATGCATTAATAACATCTTGAATATAGGCATGAAGACGCTCTGCATGAGAGTATTGGTTATTGTTATCTTCTTTGAAAGCAATAACGCTTCCATGATTTGAAAGCGCTACAGAACAATTGGTAGTGGTGGTTTCAAGACAGAGTATTAAAGCCATTTTACTCTTCTTTATCTTTGGCATCATCAGAATTCTCAACGGTGACCTTATCCCCTGTTTTCAAGAGTTTCGTTACCGTATTATAAGGCCCTGTGATCACTGTTTCACCTTCTTCAAGTCCTTCTGTAATCTCAATATTGCTATCGTCCTGGATCCCTGTTTTAATCACACGAAGTTTGGCTTCCTCACCTTTCTTGACAAAACACATTCAAATCGTTCATCTGATTCCGTGGTTGCCTTTTAACGCCCTTTTGACACTACTCGTATCGGTTTTGATTACGACGGCACTAATAGGAACACCAATAACTTCGTTCTTCTTTTCTGTTATAACATCAACAGTTGCTGTCATTCCCGGCCCGAATGGTGAAAAGTTCTTTGGTTTACCATCGGTTAAGTCGGAATAGGACTCTGGCAAAATGCGGACCTTTACCTTAAAATTGGTGACTTGATCTGCAGAAAGGGTAGCCCTGCAGAATTGGCAATTTCAGTAACGATTCCCTTAAACTCCCTTTTTAAATATGCATCTACCTCAACAATGGTAGAATCTCCAATTTGAACCTTGACAATGTCATTTTCATTCACATCCACTTCTACCTCCATATTGGAAAGGTTCGCTACACGTACAATTTCGGTTCCAGCCATTTGTGCGGTTCCAACCACCGTTCCCCAATTCTACAGACAACTTGGAAATAGTTCCGACATAGGGGCGAAAATTGAAGTTCGGGTTAAGTTATCACGGGTTTGTTTTACATTAGCAGCAGCACTTTGAACGCTGTAGTACGCCGACTCGCGGTTCGCTTGCGCCATTTCAAAATCTGCAACTGCAGCATCCCAGTCGCTTTTAGAGATCACACCTCTATCAAAAGGGATTTACTACGGTTATAATTCTGTTCAGAATTTTTGAGGGAAGCTTCCGCCCGAGCAAGTTGTGCCCTAGCATTTTGAAGTCCTGCGAGCTTGTGTTAGTGCAGATTGGATTAAATCTGGATTAATCTTTACCAAAGATCGCCTTTTTCCACTTGCTGACCTTCCTTTATTGGCAATTCAATAATTTCACCAGAAACTTCGGAAGAAAGCATCACTTCTACCTCTGGTTGAATTTTTCCGGTAGCAGAAACCATTTCAACAATATCAATGGGCTCTATTTCAGTAATCTCTACGCTACGATAATCACCGCCCTTGCCAAACCATCCAGCTTTTTTCCTGCAATCAACAAGATAACAAAGCTACTGCGCACAATGATCCATATAAGGGTTTTTCTTTTCATGGTGGTTGTTTAAAACTTAAGTTCGGTTGCTGGTACACCAAAATACAACTCTAATACCTTTAATTTGAATATATAGTCATATTTCGCTCGATTGGCCTCAATATTTGCATTATCGTAACGAGCCTTAGCTGACTGAAATCGAATGCATTTGTCAACCCAACATCATATCTGTCTTTTGCATATTGGTAAGCCAATTCGAGATTCCAATGCTTTTTGAGCAGCTTCATACGACTTATAAGATCCTCTGGCATCTACATACGCTTGGTAAATTGTAGACTCCAAATCCAATTCAGCCTGTTCCAAAGGATTTTTGCCGTTCAACGTTAATTTTATTCCTTTTTACATTATTTCGGGTTGAAAACCATTAAGATAGGAACATTCAATTGAAAACCATATGAAATACCATCATTCAAATACAATTGCTCATTGAAAGGCAATGGATCCAGTTCCCTTAACCCAATGATGTTAGGCTGTGGTCCAAAACCGCTTCCCCACTGCCATCTACAACACCAATTGGCTCATCGGTTAAGGTAATCGGATTGTCATTGTCTATTATAGATTCAATCCCGCTAGAACGGTCAGACTCACGAGTATTGTAATTAATAAATGCATTTAAAGTTGGGTAATAAGCAGAACGTGCAATTTGCAGATCTTTTTCAGCCAAATCCAAATTGGTTTCTGCAATCTTTATTTCAGAACGGTTTTCCTTGCTGATTGCAGAATTTCTGAAATTTCCTTAGAGGAAATTCCCTCATCAATGATCTCATAGCCCTCGTCTGAAATATCAAAATTTTCATAATCCTTGATCAGCAATAATTGAGCAAGGCTTATCAATGAAATTCTAACACTGTTTTCGTTCACGGCAATGTTTTGTTTTTCCGAAGCATCTGTGGCTTAGATTTCCAGCAAATCACCATTAGAGTACCCCAGCATCAACAAGTTCTCGAGTACGTTGAATTTGCTCCTGCGTTACCTCATTTTGTGCCTTAAGCACTTCCAAGTTGGCTTTATTGGTCAAGACTTGTAAATAGGCATTTGCCACAAAAAGGAGATATCATCTTTCATTTTAGATAAGCCATATTCTGCTGATAACTGTGACAGTTCCGCCCTTTGAAGGGTTCAAATTACTAAGGCCCACAATAGTGTGACTCTGTGATGGAATAGGACGAGTTACAGGAGGTTTGATTTTCAAGAACCCTGTTACAATGTTTTGGGTTAAACCTGTATTCCATGAGTTTGAAGCCGACCCATTAAGGGATGGCAGAAAGTTTCCAATGGCATCAGATTTTCGATATCCGCCAATTCCATATCCAGTTCACTCTGTTTAACCGAAATGTTATTCTCCAGGGCATATTCCACACATTCTTGAAGGGTCCATTTTTGGATTGTCCCTGGGTGGTATTCCATAGTAAACATATGAGGATGAATATTCCGACGTTTTCATAATGATTAGCTTGTTTGATAGGTCTTTCGATTACCGAAAGTGTTACAAATAATGTTAAAATTTTTGGTGTTCAAAACCTAGAATTGCTGTGCAGATATCTGATTCCAAACCTTGATTTTATCATCTTTGAAATCCCATTTTTACTTCTACATTGATACCATCACTGATGCCCAGTTCAACTTCTTTTCTTTCGAATTCGATCGCCTACAGCGATTTCAACGTATGGCTCTTTGGTATCTGAATCATATTGAACCAGCGCTTCCTTAATAGTCAATACACTATCTGCACGAGCAAGAATAATGGAGGCGTTTGCGCTAAGTCCAGCACGGATAAAAGTAGTATCTTTTTACTTAAGGTTCCCTTTATTTCAAATTGGATGGCACCGTTTTCTTCTACACCCTTAGGTGCAATGTAATCCAAAACCGCATCGAATTTTTATTTTCTATAGCGCCCACTGTAATTTCCAAGGAAGGTTTTCCTTTATTTTCCAACTTCACTTTCATCAACTTTACCCTCAAAAATCATTTTTCCAACATCCGCCAAAGTTGCAATGGTGGTCCCATCGTTGAAGTTATTGGCTTCAATCACTTGGTTTCCAACCTTAACTGGGACGTCTAAAATCATTCCGAAACCGTAGCGCGTATTTCGGTATTGGCAGCAGCGCCCAAACCTCTTGTGGTACCGGTTTTACAATCTCAAAGGTTTGTCTGGCTCCCCGGTTTACTTTTTCTTGGTTGTATCGCTGCTTAGCTTGATTGTATGTTATTTGTGCATTATCAAACTCATTGGCAGAGATGACTCCTCGATCAAAAAGGTCTTTTGCCTTTTGTATATACTTTCTTGGTTTTCCAAGGCCAATCGAGCTGTTTCCACTTGGGTTTCGGCGCTGTTGATATTGTTTCTAGCGGAATTCAATGAATTCACATTTGGCACAACTTTTACCTTTGCAATTAAGTCCCCGCTTCAACAGCGTCTCCAGCTTCAACAAATATTTCATCAATAATCCTGAAATATTCGGTTTTATTAACACCTCTTCCTTTGGCACAATACTACCTGTAGCAACTGTTTTCTTGATGACATTATCCACTTGTGGTTCTTGGGTTTCATACACTACTGGATCTTGCTTGTCCTTGAGATAAATGTAACGAATACCGAGTATAAATAATATGACGATTACAACAAGCGTAATGATGGTTCCTTTTCATTTTTTGATTGATTATTGTATTATTCTATTCTTAATGCATCTACTGGTTTCATTTGCGTGGCTCTTGTTGCAGGTATTAACCCAGCCAAGATTCCAGAAATGATCAAAATCATAAGGGCAATTATTATCACCCCAATACCAACAGATGGGTTTGCAAAATTTTCAACAGGTCCTGTTTGCTCCAATGCAAAATTAAATAGCCATATGAGACCGGAAGCTGCAGCGATGCCCAACATCCCAGAAATAATGGTCAGTACAAGGGATTCTTGCAATATTTGCACTCTGATATTCCACGGAGTCGCCCTAAGGCTCTTCGGACACCAATTTCTTTGGTACGTTCCTTTACTACTATCAACATAATATTGCTAATACCAATAACACCCGACATCAACACTAAAGCTCCAACAAAATATCCTACAAAGGTCAAATGGCAAACAGCCCCATGATGCGACCAAATTCTTCGGCCAAATCAAAGTGCCCTATGGCCCGTTCGTCATCCGGATGAATACTTCTCAATTCACGCATGATCGACATAATTTTAGGCTTAAGGGTGGTTATACTTACATTATCTTGTGCGGTAATGGCCATCCAACCTACGATGTCTCCATAATTAAATGCTTGAGAAAAAGTAGGAATGAATATCGTATTGGCATCTTCCTCTTGATCCCCTTGACTGTTACTTTTCTTAAAAGTCCCTATAACAAGGAAATTTATTCCATTGATTTTGATGTAAGTGCCGATAGGATCCTCCCAATATCATAGAGTCCTTTAACCACATCAACACCAATCACAGCCACCTTCCTCCTATCATTAATATCAGAATAACTCAAAACCTACCTTTGATTATGTCTAATGGTTCTTGGTTGATGAATTCCGGTAATCACCATAAATTCCAAAGCCCCTGTTTTTCGTTACGGGTTACGTTATTGGCTCCGCGGTATCCGCCCAATTGATTCCTAGGGGACACATACTTCAATTCAGAATCCTATCCTTTAAAATTTGAACATCGCTGGTTTTAAAATTGTAATACCTTCCCTTGGAAAATCCTTTATAAGGAATGGACGTGCGTTGCGACCACATGAATATGGAGTTGGTGGCAAAATCACCAAAATCTGCTTGTACGCCATTTCGCAGACCATTGGTGAGTGCCAACAAAATAACGAGAATAAAATTCCCCAAAAACACCAAAGGCTGTAAGCAAGTTCTAAACCTATTGGCATTTAATGCCTCCAATATTTCGTTCCAACGATCTCTACTAAACATATTATTCGTCCCTTAAAGCTTCAATAGGTTTTATATTTGCTGCCCTTCTAGCAGGAATGAACCCTGCAAAAGCCCTGCTATGATCAAAATAGTGACTGTTGTAATAGCGGTATTGAAATCTACCTGCGGAAATTTAATAAAATCGCTGTCTACCATAGGGCTTATCAATTCCAAGAGTCCAACTCCTAAGAACAGTCCAGTGAATCCAGCGATAGCAGTGATAAAAATAGACTCCTGCAAAATCATTCCAATGATCGAGCCTGGCAAGGCACCGATAGCCTTTCGGATTCCATTTCCTTGGTTCGTTCCTTAACCACAATCAACATGATGTTGCTCACTCCAACAATTCCAGCAATGATAGTTCCAATTCCCACAAACCAAAATACGCCACGTATGGTTGCAAGGAGGGAGTAAATCTTTTTGCCTCTTCAGAGTATTCCAAACACGCACGGCACTTCGATCATCTGGTGCCACAAAGTGTTTGGTTCTAATCATTCTCTATATTTTCAGACAGTGCCATGGAAGTGGCCACGGCCTCATCAAAGTTTTACTCATTTTAACCGTGTAAGCCAATGATCTTATATCATTTCCTCCATTAAATGCTTTCTGTGCAGTTGTAAGCGGTATAAACACCCTGTTTTCTTCTACTGCCTCCAGGATCGGTATAAACACCAACAACAATAAAGTTGATTCCCGCAATCTCTACACTTTCGCCTATAGCTTCTTGTTCTTTGAAAAGGTCCTTTTAACTTGATTTCCAATTATCGCAACTTTACGTGCCTCATCCACATCACTTTTGTTGATATAGCGTCCAGAAATCATATCGGCATTTTCAATAAACTGCTGGTCCGGGTACGCTCCTTCCACACGATAGTTACCGGTTTGATTTTTGTAGTTTACAATACCTCCCCATATGGAATAGATGGAAGTCTTGTACTCAATCTGTTCATCATACTTTCTTGAAAGCTCATTGAAGTCTTCATTTTTCAACTGAATTCTTCTTCCTGGATTTAATCCTTTATATCCCTTGGTCGTGGTTCCCGTCCATACTGAAATACGGTTGGTTGCATCTTGTTCAAATTGAGATTTTACTCTTTTGAATTCCACTGCTGAAACCAAGAAGAATCACAAGAATAAATATTCCAGACGCCACAGACAACCCGTAAGGAACGTGCGTAATTTGTTCTTCCTTAGGGTTTCAAAAATTTCCTGCCAACGTTCTATATCAAACATGAATCTTTGAGTTTGCTCTTACTTGATTTACAATTTGATCATCAATAATTCTGCCGTCTTTCAAGTGCACGATTCGCTTACACATGTGGGCAATATCATCTTCGTGGGTCACGCATAAAATGGTTTTACCCTCGTCATTAATGCTTTGCATCAGTTCCATTACCTCATAAGAAGTTGTGAGTCTAATGCACCGGTAGGTTCATCGGCTAACAATACTTTCGGACTACTCGCCAATGCCCTTGCAATTGCTACACGCTGTTTTTGACCACCGGATAATTCGCTGGGTAAATGTTCTGCCCAATTGGCCAAACCCACCTTATCTAAAAATGCATGGCTTTCTTCCCTTGCTGAACGCTTGATGCCCGATAATACAAAGGCATGGATACATTTTCCAATGCTGATTTATACGTGATAAGGTTAAAGACTGAAAGATGAATCCTAAGAATTTATTTCGGTATTGCGCAGCAATTTTTCATTGAGCTTTTTAATTTCCTTCCCGTCGAGATGGTAACTCCCTTTATCGGCTTCATCAAGCATTCCCAAAATATTTAAGAACGTTGATTTCCTGAACCAGAGGAGCCCATTATAGCAACCATTTCACCTTCTTTAGCGTGAAAGTCTATACCTTTAATACATGCAATGCATTCTGTCCTACTTGGTAAGATTTGTGCAAGTCTTTTTATATCGATCATACCCAAAATTTTGTACAAAGAAAAGCTCTTTAGAGCTTTAAAATGTAAAAATCATGTTAAGACTTACAGTTGTGGTTAGTGAAGTCTTTTATATAAGACTGATTAAAAAGAAAATGTTACAGCTTATGGCAATTGTGAAGTATTTTTGCCTTTTTCTCATCTTATAAATGACATATCCTACACCTCCAATGAGTAAATATGGAAAAATCATTAAATAAACAATGCCGTTGTTGATTCCTTGGGCCGCCCCACCACCATCTTCACTTTCCAATACTGCCCTACACATAGCGCACTGGGCATTTGAATCCATGACTGCAATGAGTAATAAGAATAATATGATAACTTGTTTCAGATTCATTTCAATAATAAGGCGATCATTAGATATACAATTACACCGGTCACTGCAACATACAACCAAATAGGAAAAGTAATCTTAGCAATTTTCTTATGCTGTGGAAATTTCCCTAAAATTGCTCGAACATACGTTACCAATACAAAAGGTATCACCATAATGGAAAGCACAATATGGGAAATTAATATAAAGTAATAAACGTATTGAACAAATCCTTCCCTCCGAAAGGAGTAGGGTCTGAAGTCATATGATAGGCAACATACATGACCAGGAACAATAAAGAAAGTACAATGGCAATCTTCATCATTGTTTCATGTAAAAATCTATTGCCTTTTAATTTGGAATACAGCGAAAATAAGAAGTAAGGCTGTAACCGCATTAATGCCAGCATAAATAGGAGGCAAGAAATCCAGGGTTCGACATTAGAATACGGACTCTAAACAAAACGGCAACAGCTAACGGTATTGCCAATGACAATACCCATGTCCAAATTTTATAACGTCTCTCCAATTTTTCTTTTTCCATATTATTCCTTCAATAAAAGCTCGATATCCGTGATAAGCATTTCAATCAATCTTCTAATCCATCGTAATATATAATGGGGTTTCCAAAATTGTCCCTACGTGACCTTATGTTTCCATTTTTGTCAATCAATGCGAAAAATCCAGAATGTTCAAAGCCCCTTCCACTTCAGAGGCTTCACCAACATATAAGTTGAATCCTTCATTTGCCAGCTTAAAAATATCTTGCTGATCACCTGTTAATAAATTCCAATTGGGATGCGTCATGTTATAAGTTGACGCATATTCCTTAAGGACTTCAGGGTGTCATATTCTGGATTGATTGTAAATGAAGCGATTCCAAACAAAGCATTGTCAAGATATTCCTTTTCAATTTTCGCCATATTCTGATTCATAATAGGGCAATGGAAGGGCATGTTGTAAAAGAATTCTACAACATACACTTTGTCATTGTAATAGGCATTAGAAATACGGTCACCATCTTGATTAATCATTTCAAATGACGGAACCTTTCCAATAGTAACCAATGTATCACCAAGTAGCGGAGTCATGTTCCAGATTATGGCGGTCCTCGTCCACAACCGTTTTATTTTGAATTCTATCCAATATTTTAGGTATGAAAATGATCCCAAAAATTAGAATCACCAATGATATCCCGATATACGAATAATTTGTTTTTTAGATTTCATCAGATGTCTCTTTCTGCTTTGTATTTTTTCAACGCCAAACGGTATTCAGCTAAAATCACCTTTACGTCATCTCCCATTTTATTATTGATTTCAGCATAGTTTGACGCATCATATCCATACATCAAACCATGATCCTCGTCGTCTGTTCTTCCTCTTAAGTTTTTGACTTATCTATGATGAAGACTAGGTTGGTTGTATTATGTCCGATAGGGTCTCGCCCGTGTTCAATGACTCAAAATACCTTGAATTTCAGCTGGTGATCCATAGGCAAAATGGTAATTGCTTGGATCAGCAATTTGTTGCAGCTGGCTTTTTATCTCTAAAATTTTATTTTCCGATCACAGTGGTGAGCATCACAAACTGAAAGTCTTGAAATTCAAAATTCTTTTATAGATCTTATGCGCCAAATTAAAAATATTTCCTTTTTCTCTTCCGCTTGATCTCCCAGAAAACCAAGGATTGTGATATGGTCTTCAAGTAAAATTGATCTCCGTTAAAAGTTTTAAAGGAGTTCAATTCATCCACCCTTCATGTAAAATGGGAAGTTTAGCGAAATTATTCACACCAGATGCAAAGAATATATATACAGTTATGGGCAATAAGAATAGAACCCCAGTACTACATATTTTTGTTGTTTTTGCCATATCACTTACAAAAATACAATGTGAAGAAAGCTTGTACAACCGGTAAAAGTTAATTTTAAGCCAACCTCGACAAAAACCCCGCCAATATAGCGGGGTTTTAACAATGCATTCAATTGATTAAAAATCAAATTTTATATAATTATTCTTATATACTTCAAAATGTAATCCCTTCGATCAAAAGGATCAAAATTAAATAACAAATAAGAAACACACCTGTCCATACTACCGCCCGCCGTAAGGATTTCCATTCATCACGCATGTGCATGAAGTCCCAGGTAATATAATACGCTTTAACCAAGGTAAGAATAATGAATATCCAATTGAGGACCTTCATGGCTAATATCCTGGTGCCTGTCAATGATTCGGGTTTTACGATACCTAAACAACCTCAATTGCTGTTACAACGCAAAGAAAACCGAAAACACCCCAGATTTTACTCACATTGGACTTAAATTTCCAAATTCCTCTAAAGATTTCTAATTTATGATCGTGTGCCATTTTGTTTTATTTCTCGATTATACCAAATAGAAAAAGGTAAATACAAATACCCAAACTAAATCTACAAAGTGCCAGTAAAGCCCAACCTTCTCAACCATTTCATAACTCTTTCTCCGCTCATAGGTACCCAGTATTACGTTAAAGAATATGATAATGTTAATCATCACTCGAAAATACGTGAAAGCCATGGAAACCTGTAATAAAAGAAAAAGTTTGCAAAAGAGGGTGTCCATATTCATTCCGAATAAGATTGGCTCCTTCAACTACCAATTTTCCATCGTTAACCAATTTATCAATCGATGCCTCCCTGCTCAATACTGTTGGGTGACCGTTTTCATCTAAATACTGTGTTCTTACCAAAAGATCATCATTAGCCATAAAACCAGCTTTTACCTCTTCATAGGTAAAACTGGTTCTGGTTTCGTGTTCAGAATCGTACCAAATACCATTTTTCTAAATGCTCATCCCTTTCGGTTGGAATATTTTGTGCAAATTCAGCAATGGCTACGCGTTCACCCTCCGTATTCAAAAACTGTAGAATTTTGCCCCTTTTGTTTCCACCGCACCATAATCACCTTTTATAAAGGTAGCCCATTCCCAGGCACGAGATCCTACGAAAATTGCTCCACCAATGATGGTAAAGAACATATACCAAGCTACTTGTTTTGTTTCATTTTATGGCCTGCATCCACAGCCAATACCATGGTTACAGAAGAAAAATCAACACTAGGGTCATAAACGCCACATAATACATTGGAGCGGGAACCCCATGCAGAAATGGCACGTGGGTAAATACTTCGTCGGCAATTGGCCAGGCGTCAATAAATTTAAATCTTGAAACCGTAAGAGGCAATAAAACCAGAGAAGGTCAAGGCATCTGATACAATGAAAACCACATCATCAACTTTCCGTAACTCGCATTGAGGGGTCTGTTCCTCCTCCCCAGGTTTTCCTTCAGTGCCTGTTTTGGCAACAGTAGCTTCCATATAGTGCAATTGGTTTATTTAGAGTGCAAAATAAGTATAATTTTTATCTAACGAAATAGAAAAATAAAAACAGGTAGACCCAAAGTACATCCACAAAATGCCAAAAGGTGGCAGCCAGTTCTATTCCAAGGGTTTTTCTATTGTTATACTTCTGTTTATAATGATTATAAATTACAACCGAAAGAGCTATCAACGCCGCAATTACATGCAATATGTGAACTACAACTATTAAAAAACATAGGAGTAAGCAATATTGCTCGTTGGTCCTGTAAAGGAATAACCAAATTCATTATAGATTTGAGAAAATCCTTGGTATTGAAAATAAATAAATCCAACCCCAAACCCCAGGTACAAAGCAACCCTATCATTCCTTTTGAATGGTCTCCCTTTTGAATTGCCTTTTAGCTAAATAAATACTAGCACTGCTCACAATTATGAGAAACAAGCTGATCCAAAATGCTTGAGGTATTTGAAGGTTTTCCAACCAATCATTACGTTCCCTACTTACCACATAGGCACTAGTAAGCCCTGCAAAGCTCATTCCCAAACTCGCAATACCAAACCACAGCATCATCTTTTGGCTCGGTTCCTTTTATCAATTCATCACTGTTTTCATCAACTCAAAAATTTATCTACTACATATATAATTTGTAATAGTGTGATATAACTCACACTTGCCAGCATTAATTGCCGTGCGGCTTTCATCGTTTTAAGTCGGTATAATTGCACCGAATAATAAAGAAGCCAAACTCCAATTAGCAAAATCAAAATAGCTGCGGGAATACTCAACTTTAAGGTTCCCGTTACTTGTAAAGCCGGGATGAGCGAGGCTAAAACTGTCCAAATACTATACAAGACCACTTGGATTGCGGTACCCTTGTCACGTTTACCCGTTGGAAGCATAAAAACCCACCCCTTTGATAATCTTCATATAAAACCATCCAATGGCCCAGAAATGTGGAAACTGCCAGAAGAATTGAATCATAAAAGGGTGCCTGGTTCAATCCCAAAATCATTAGTAGCAGCAACCCAGCCCAGCATAAAAGGGATTGCTCCTGGAAAGGCCCCTACAAAACAGATAATGGTGTTTTAGTTTTGAGCGGTGTATATAAACTCACATACATGAATATAGATATCGCTCCAAACATTGCTGTTTGCGGATTAATGGTATATAATATCCAATTCCCAAAAGGGTCAAAATTGACCCCAAAATAAACGCAGGCGTTATCGAAAGTCTTCCGGAAGGAATTGGTCGATCTTTGGTTCGATGCATTAAAGCATCTCTATCTCGTTCTATAATTTGATTAAACACGTTGGAAGCCCCAACCATGCAATATCCGCCAACTGCCAGAAGTAATAAAACTTTAAAATCTACTACGGTGGCACCTAGGAGATAACCGGCTAATGATGAAAAGACTACACTAACGGAAAGCCTCATTTTAGTAACTTCCAAAAATATTGCGAAGTAGTTGGTAAACAAAGATGGACTGATACTCTTAGACAAAAGGCCGTTGGTTTTCTGGTTGCAAAGATACTGTACAACCAAGATTTTCACAATAGAATCACTACTTTGTTTGACTTAGATTTATTACTTTTAAATCGAAAATTACTTTGAAATGACAAATACCAATTTATACCTTAAATACAGCCTTTTTCTACTTTTAATGGCAACAACTTCTCTGCTTTCTGCACAAAATGATGAGGAAGAGAAGCAGAATAATGAAACAACCGACATCAATTTAGAATACCGGGTTACCAAACAAAACATTCGGGATAGTATATATATTTTCGGGGAAAGGGAGGAAACGTTGGTGTAAGTGTTGGAAAGGACGGTGTTTTGGTAATTGATAGCCAGTTTGAACCATCCGGAAACGAAATTATAAGAACTATTAGAACGATAACAGAGAATAAAATTCATTTTTGGTAAATACACATCATCACGGTGATCATGTAGGAGGAAATGGAGTTTTGAAAAATGAAGGTGCCATTGCTGTAGCGCACAATAGTGTCCGAAGTAAAATTTTAAGTGAAGAAATAAAAAAGAAATGAGGATATCTCTAGGAAATGGAATCATATATTTCAGAAGCTGTTGCAAGGGGAACCCCTAAAGGTAAAAGCAGAGGCAGGCGCAAAACGGATCGTTGAGGAAAATCGAAATCCCAATTGGACAATCCTTTAACCCCAACCATCACCTTTAGTGAAGATTTAAATCTCTTTTAACGGACAAAAGATTTATGTGTTTCACCTTCACAGTGCCCATACCGATGGTGATGCTGTTGTCCACTTTACCACTAGCAATATTATGCATACAGGAGATGCATTCATTCAAGGAGGTTATCCTTTATAGATCGAGAAAATGGAGGGAGTATTGAAGGTTATATTGCAGGATTAAAAAGATCCTAATGCTGGCCGATGATGAAACCATGATTATTCCTGGTCATGGAGAAGTCTCCTCAATTGAAGATGTAAAAGTACCTTGCGTATGTTTGAGGTCTTGAACAATCAAGTACAGTTTCATTATGTTTCCGGAAAATCATTGGAAGAAGTTTTAGCTATGAAGGAATTAACAGCACCGTATGATGCTGAGGGATTTGGAGATGGCTTTATCAAAACTAAAGACTTTCTAACTGTGCTTTACGAACATGCAACCAGAAAATTCAAGGGAGCTCAGAAAAAGCAATAGGATCATTATTTATGCTAAAAATCATAGTACCAATTGAATAAGTCGGTACGTATTCCAAAATTGAACCAAGTGGTTTGATTCTCGAATTGTGTAGCAGTATGATTTCGTGCTGAAAATCCCTATAAATCAATTCGGCGTACACTTTCAAATTTGTTGCAGGATTTATAAGATATCCAGCCGTTAATTCACCATGGAAGAAATTAGCCGTATTACCTTGAGCCACCTCATTCCCATTGTCTGATATTCTATTGTCTTCCGTTCCATAAATGTCGCTTCCATAATAAAACATATCCTCCTCGGTATTGAACTCAAAGCCTCTTTCAGCTACTATAAATTTAGCACTCCCAAATATTCTTCCATTTTGATACCGAGCGATAGCAATCCATTCCGAAAAATTTGCACCTAAAGTATGTGCCATGGATTGATTGCTATGCCCATAATTTAAGACAATGGTATTATGGGAATAGGTATACGGTCGAACCCGATTGTATTCGCCTTGTAAATAAAGATTCTTAACACCGAATGCATCGTAATATTTGGCCCCTAACTGATAGGCAATTTTATTTTTATAACTTCCTTCACCACCGAAGATATCACTGGAGGAAAATTCATCGATCATCAATTGTCCATAGGCATTAACCCGATTGGTAAATTTATATTTACCCGTTAGGCCTATCAGCGCATTACCCCCTAGAACCTGTTGAAAACTCAATGGCCCTATAAAAATCACAGGATTTAAATAATTGAAATCGAATCCGCGATCATTGTCATTCTCCCAGATCACCGATTCAAATAATCCTATATTCAAACGTTTGGTAACATTGTAACTTAAATAATGATTGGCCATGTATTTAGTGCGAAATGATCCATTCGTGGTGACATCGGGCCGAACGTCTCTAAGGACATCCAGGAGTTGGTATACTTCAATTTCCAGAAGGTCGTATTTACCCGCAAATATGGGTATGGACTTGCATTATCACTTAATAACAAGGAGCGATACCCATCTCCCAAAATTGATTGCCATGACCCAATTGAATGTTAAAATGTTCGGAAGGGCTATAGGATATATGACCCGTAGCCACAGGATAATCATAAGAGTCTTCACGAAAACGTTTGGCAATGCCCCTACCAGGTATTATAGCTGGGTTCCCTCCATCTGGCTTTATCGATTCTGCAAACCGATTGAAATATCCCGAAAACCTACCCGATTTTCATACACTACAGCAAAAATTAAGTTTTGCCCTATTCCACCTTGCGTATATACGAGCCGTGTATTGTTATACGTATCGATACCTGCATCTGAATCTCTACCAACTTGCAAATCCACTCCTGGATCTAAGGTAATCCAGAAATCTTTCCCCTTAAATTGAACCATATGTTCATTCCACCATTTCTGCCTAACCATGTACTACGGTTTTACTGATGGATTTATTCTGCTCAACAAAGTTATAATAGGGTTGAACTTCTTTGTACAAATAGGGTTTTGGCTGTATGGTTATTGGTTCCCAATTGATTTAAATAGGGATCCATCAAACTATAATTATGATGAGAAAGCGGAATATTAATAGAACTGCGATATTCTTCATTATCATAAGGCATTTTCTCCAAACTATCATACTCAGGCGATTCATCTGTGCCAATCAAGGCCGTTTTATCGATCATCCATCATGGAATCCAAAGTAGTTTCTAAAGACTCAAAGGGGATTGGAAATCGAATGGTATACTGCGAGTAAGTTGGTCTCCCATTGTAGGTTGCCGGAGCAATTTGCGGAAATTCCCAAAAGCATTCATAACGGCTTCCTGCAGTTCCTTGTAAATGGCATCTACGTACAACACCTTAAAACCCCTTCTTCCGATACCTCAAACAACACCTTAACCGATCCATTGTAATTCTCGTTTTCTACAATTTCGTGTGCTTCAAAATTATTAAATAGCATTTCCCTAACAGTGGTATCAAAGCACTCTGGAAGTGCCTCAATTTCAACATCTGAGCAATTTGGAAAACCGGTATTTCTCAACGGAATTCTCTTGTGCACCTATTTGAAAGACGGTACACGAAAAACATAAACACGAAGATTCTTGTCATGATTGCAGGGCCTAAATTTGAATGAAAGATACGGTTTTTGAAATGAATCCTTAGCAAAAAAATCGCCTCTTTTCGAAGGCGATTTCCTTTATAATAAAAGTAAAATCTAATTTTCTACCTGGAACAAAATTGGCAGTGCGTAGAGTACCCCTACGGTTGACCCCTTTGCTTACCAGGAGTCATTTTGGAAGAGACTTTACAACATCTATTGCCTCTTGTTCGAGTCGTGGGTGTGGAGCACGTGCCCTCACATTAACCACGTTTCCGCTTCTGTCTATTTTAAATTGAACCGAAATACGTTGACGACCTTCCAATCCTAAATCACTGGCTAGATCAGTGTCAAATTTCTTATTGACGAATTGAGCGATTTTTCAGACATACATTTCTTCTTGGCCTCATTGTTCCCCGCATTTTCACATCCAGGGTACAACGGTACATTCTCAATAACGGCAAAGGAACATCTGCAATTTCTTCCTCAACAACCTCTTCGATTTCCTCAATCTCAACGATTTCGTTTTGATTGGTCTCTGTAGATTCGATAATGGTTTCTTCCACTTCCTCTTCATCCTCAACCACTTCAATCACTTCTGGTGCTGGTGGTGGGGAGGTGGAGGTGGGGTGTCAATTGTTGAGTAATTGGCACATCTTCCAACAGATCATCTCCAACATCCAGTTGATCTACCGCGATATTATCTTTATCGTAAGTCTTCCATTCTACAGCTCTCCACGCTAGGAAAAGCATCAATACCAATCCAAGGAGAAGGTAAATGGAGCCCATCGGTTGAGATCTGCTTTTAGGGTTTTCTTCGGTTCCATAGGTTCTAATATTAGATAGTTGCTAAAATATGTAAAATGTATCGTATTACAAAGTCAAATTTTCGATTCCATTGAAGGTTTTAGCATGATAAACAACCAATACCCCAAAAGATTCCAAGAGTGTTGGCGACCAAGTCAAAAAATCAAAACTTCGAAATACCAAATACTTACCTTGAATAATCTCAATAACTATACCATAAAGCAAAATCAAACAGAATACCACCCATTTAAAGGGAGGTTTCACCAAGGTTTTGATGAAAAATTGGAGCCAAAGAAAGGTGAGACCAATGTATATAAGGACATGCACCAATTTATCCAGATGAGGAACATCAACCGAAGTAGACGTCTTAAACGGAACAACCATCACGATGGTTACCCAATGGTATACAATATGGCAAATATTCTTAACGGCTTAGCCCCCAATAATCGCTTTATAGGCATCGGCATCCAACAGGCTTTCAATTTCTTCGGGCTGGGAAAGTTTGATTTTAATCATCCATCCATCGCCATAGGGATCAGAATTCACCACTTCGGGATCACTCTCCAAGGATTCATTAAATTCAATGATTTCACCCGAAAGAGGCAAGAATAGGTCCGACACGGTTTTCACCGCCTCAACGGTTCCAAAACTTCTTCCCGATCCAAAGTTTCATCTACTGTTTCCACTTCTACATAAACTATATCTCCCCTTGAGCAAAATCTGTGATTCCAACCGTTGCAATATCGCCTTCGATCAAAACCCACTCATGGTCTTCGGTGTATTTTAAATTAGATGGAACGTTCATAAGTCTAAACTAATTTGATTGATTATTAATTTCCAAAATTATATCGTAAGGTAATTCCACTTCTAATCGTTGTTTGCGGAAAAGCCGTGGAAATAGCATATTCAGAGAACGTGTGATCATAATAGAACAAGGCTGTAAGGTTCTTTGTCAGCGCATAATCTGCCGTAAATTGCAATCCATAGATTGTTTGCCCAGCAGTAGTTTGGTTGTTCTGAATATCCAAATTCCTAATGATTGTTTTATTATCACGAACTGAAAAATCGAGCTTAAAGTTTAAGTCGCTTGTCAATATTCGTTTCTTCCTCCGAAATTAGTACCAATTTTTAAATCCTTAATTCGATATCCCAAACCTAGGATCAACTCGTCTCCTTTGATTTCGGTCAATAGGTTATTCGCGAAACTTAAAGATAAGGCCCTATCCTTTCGAACTTCAGCCAATATCTTAACGGAATTCTGCATTTCAAAATCCAAGCGAACCAACGGTGAGAACTGTTCAGTTAGATTCACATTATTCAAGAAGGTAGGACTCTTGAAATTCCCTGCTTGGTCAAGTTCAGTGGGGTTCTCACGATCGAAATCCAAGTTTGTTTGGAATTGATTAACCGTATAGGATGCCCTATATCCATGTTGAATTGAGAATCGCTTAAAGTTCTTTTAAACCAATCCAATCGCATCAAACCGGTATATTTTAAATCCCAATTGGGAAGTGGGATGTCCCTAAATATTCCGTCTTTTCACTTGAATCACTTCCCTTATACGCTGAAAGGAAGGATGGCAATAGTACTTGCTGACTCGTTTTTCCAAATCCAACTGGGAAACCATCTTCATCTGTTGGGAAACTGCTGCTTCCATAGAATTCCTGTGCCAGTCGATTTGCTACGACCAATCGGTTGCTCCTAAAGTCATCAAACGCAGCAGAACTGTTCTCATTACTTGTGCTGAATGCGGTCTTGATAAGAACCGTTGAGATATTGAAGTTTCCGAAAGTATTGGGTGTAAGCGATCGATACAATCCATCCTCTACGATATAGTTTTCAGCATAGTTTTCAGAATAAGCCCTGGTCCCATTAAAATCAATTTTCAAATCGAGAACAGTTCCATATTCACTTGAACATCAAGCTGCCTACTTTCCACCTCGGTATACTGTTCGTTGAATTCCGGATAGATGGTCAACCAACCTTTACGTGCCGCCAAATCCCGAACTTCCGCTGACTACCAAATACAAACCCAGTAGTTGGTTTGAGTGTACCAGCAAAACCTATGGATGGTAAATATCCAGGAAGGTAAATACGATTTTCACGATAGTTAAATTGAATCTTCTTGATAGACGTAGCAAGTCCATTAAGAAATTAGCAGCTTTTTCACCTCCGCTCAGACCGCTACCTCCGGCACCACCTCTTCCTGCACCACCACGTCCGCCGCCTGCACTTGCACCACCAGCCAATGTTTGCCTCCTTCTTCAGAGTTTTCATTTCCTTTTTCACCTCCTTCACCGCCTGCTCCGCCGCGGCCTCCACCAATTCCAGAGCCACTTCCTCCACCCCTCTGTTCCTATTTCTTCTGGAGTTCGGATTTATTTTGGTCAACCCAACATACCGATAGAACGTATTCATGTCAAGCGTAGAATTGATCCGGTGAGTACTGGCATTTTGAATGGAATTCCCCAGATTGAAGAAGGTTACGTCACCATTGGCATCCGTAATGGGTACATTGCTAAACAAATCACTTCCATCTTGCCATTGGTAATCACCTTGATAGGAATAGGTGGCTCTAATCCACCTTAGGAAAGGAAACTTGGCAAAGGGCAAATCGTAATTGAGCTGAAGGCTTTGGAAATGCTGATTGGGATCCCCACTTGGAAAACCCATCCCAAATACCTATCATATTATCAACTTGTCCATTTTCGATATAGTTATTTTACAATTCGATTGTTCATTAAAAAAATTAAAACGAAGGGATTCTGTCAAATTATAATTAACGGTGTATTGCCAGTCAAATAAGAAGTTTCGATAAAGGGTTGGCAATCCGATGGTTCCGCACCTTGATTTGGGATTTCCCTAAATTTCTGTTCCGTATACCGTCTGGTAATATTCGAGCTAACCGCAAATATTGTTTGGCAATAAATTGAAGTTTAAATCTTTTAGGAACTGCCGGTATTTACCAGTGAAAAGAGAATCATTTTTCTTGAAGGGTTCAATAGCCTCCTGCTGGAAGGTGTATTCATAGGTCCCTCCTAACCGTACATCTGATCCAGCGACTCTTCAATTTCGAAATCCCTATGATCTTCTTGATTATAGGAATAGGAAAAGTAAAATTCTCGATGTCATAAGGCATCGGTTTGTTTTGATTTTCAACGGTTCTTTCGTACCCTATAAAATTGATAGACTGTCTCTTGGTATAGTTTTCTGCCCTGTTACGGATTTGATCTTTTTCTTGATCTGATTCTGCATTATCAATGCATCATCCAATTCAATATCATCAAACAATGGATCGTACTTCGATAATGATCTCCTCTCCAATACCATAGTTGAATGGAATTTGAATACCCCATTTTTCAGAAGTAATTGACCTAAGTTCAAATTAGTAACAACATCATAGACTTTAGTATCTTCTAAAGCTCTTTTGGTTAGGGTCCTTGTTCTATAGAACCAAACCCAATGGTTGAAACCCTTCCTGTTGCACTTACATTGGCGAAGTCGGCCATGTTGGCATCCAGGTTTGCAACCGCAGCCCAACCTCCAGTATTTTCCAACTCACTCATCCGAAGTTCGTTAAACCATACTTCACCACACACAGATTGCCAGCATTTCCTTTAGCGTTACGCAATCCAATCATGATGACCCGAACATTACCAAAACTTGATTTCC
>JACADM010000084.1_pt1 | contig 34663 bp, 52 predicted proteins | sample 7512371 | NCBI WGS metagenome assembly JACADM01 (sample SAMN14389041, study PRJNA612141) | algae metagenome | isolation source: non-axenic algae culture | place: India: Navi Mumbai | collected 2017-01
TATACCTGTAGGATACCGGAACGAGGTACAACGATATATTGCGGTATTCGTTAAGGGATTCCATATCGTAAGATTCAGTATATCCATTGGTATTTACAGTTTCTTCCGTAAACTTTTTTCTGGTCGAAGGAAGCGGCGGAGACCATGAGTTCGGCCTGCAGGTATCCTCTGTATGATTTGTAGGGGGATAGGGTAACTCCTGCAAAGTATTCCCGGTTATTGTTACGGTCGGGAGTAAAGATATATCCCGCTTTGCCCCGAGGGATATGCCGGGTAAAAAACGGTGGTGGCATAGTTGTAATCACGGGTTCGTTTTTGTCGAAGTAAATGGCCGTACGGCTTTTTTGTTTTCTTTTTGTGAAAATCGTCAGCCAGTTTTATCCGGTATTTACGAAGCCCTGGGTTGAGTCGTATTCCTTTACATTGTCCTGGGCACTACCCGGTAAATAGATATTTTTGAATGTAAATATGACCTTGTCTTTTGTAAAAACGGTGTCGATGCAACTGTATGTAACATCGGGTTCTTTGGGACATACGGGGCATTCGGGATACAGATCCTCGATCGCTATACTGTTCTTGTCAAACATTTCCGGAATGTCCGTTTCCAGCCGTATCGTATTTGCGGGGCCTTCCCCGTTATTCTGGAACCTGATTTTTATAGCGAAAAGTTTTGAAACGTACCAGCCGGTAATTCATAATCGTGGCATTCGAAGACATTTTATTGGGGTCGTGGGAGGTAACAATTTCCATCTCCATTTCTCTCACCTTATGATTGTCGTAATTCTCATCGGGTACATAGATGCTTCTTACTTTGACAATGGCGCTGGTATCTTTGAGCATCTCCGGAGTCGTACGAAGAGTGAAGAATACATTGCGCTCTTCATTGGGAGCCATCCGGTCGAATTCCAACAGGTCCCAGTCTTTATAGTAAGCTTTGGACGCTTCCAGGGTCAGCGGGAAATTGACCCGTTCCGTGCTGTCCTGTAACCCGTGGAAACGATATGCAACAGGATCTTCCGCATTGGCAAGCAGTACATCATTGTCGAGGATATCTCCAGTATATGCGAAGTCTTTGCTTCGGTGACCTTTTCATTGTGATAGGCACGCACTTCGGTGCGTTCGAAATTGTCTGCTTTGTACTGACGTTCGTTGTAGAACAGGTAGAGTTTTCCTGAAGTTACATATTCCTGGGATTTTTATAACGGAGTACCACTACGATATTTTCGTCGGGTATCGGCTCCCGGTTCCTTAGCAACATAAGATCGCTATCCATCGTAGCCTGGTCTGTATAGTTTTCCGTAACTACCCGATGCGGGTAGCAGGTGTTTTTCCCGTTGTCGTAATGATTGTCACCCAGAGATCTACCCGGTATTCCCCCTCTTTTTTATAGCGGTGTTCCGGTTCTTTTCCCTGCTGAAATTACCATCTCCGAATTCCCAAAAGTAGAGTAATAGGCTTTCGGAGCCCCGGCCATTTGTATCAGGGCGGGAGGCTGGGGACTGAGCATAACAGTATTGCCCCGCACCTCATACTTAAAATCGGCCGTACGGGGCTGAAGAGAGTCAGCTACCTGTGTTTCCTGGCAAAGGAAGCGAAGCAGGTGATCATAAAAAACAAAGCGTTAAAAATCCGCATATAGTTACTTATATTATTCATAAAAACAGTATAAGGTCAGAGGAGAAGATATCCGTTCATAAGATCGGTATCGTCATCTCTCATATTTATATCCGCGAGACCTTCATATTGTTACCTGTTATTTTCTTTTTTAATGCGGAAAAGTGGGAAAGGGTCAGGGGAGTTGTTGGATTGCAGACACAGTGCTGACCGGTTTGCTCTTGTCGTTTCGCTATGAGCTATAGTATATATTTTACCGGCTTGCGCCTTTATATTTTTAATAGCATAACGCCATTGACCATTGTCCGGGGAAACAAACAGCAGGTGCATATCGGTATCGGAAAAATATTGGTGTTCGGGGGTTCTGAACATGGATGTTTCTTCATCGAAATAGAGCTGTGCCAAAGCGTGCTTTCGTCCTTCAAAGGCTACATATACCGATGCATTCTGCTCGTTATATCCTTCGGTGGCCAGCACATTTATGGTTATTCCCGATACGGCATCCGTATCGGTATGGGCAATACCTTTCCAGCCGTTGTGCCTGAGACATAGGCGATATAATAGTCGTTCTCATTGAAAAGTTCTCCTTCGGTATACGGAAACCAGGAAAATGGTTTTTCTTCGTTTTCGCACCGGTCCATAGCAGCATGTCTTCCGGGGTATCACTTGTCAGCGATACCGGAACCTGTATGCGGATCTCACACACTTTCCGAAGACTTTGTCCGTTGTATTCCAGATTGAGGTAAAAAAAGCCTCCGCCGGCAATCAGGTTCTGAGGTTGGCGGATACCCGCGCTATAGAGGGCTTTGCCGTAAAGAGCATATCCCCGATATCGTAAAGTTCTATAAACTTCAGGGTAACTTCTCCTTCCAGCGGATCGCCTTCCGGTGTAATAAGGCAGTCGGAGGAATCGTAATCGTAGTACCGTTTCGGGAAATATATTCCGGCCTTCTGTTGCAGGAAATGAAATGTTAACGGCCAGCGAATCTCTCGTGCTTTCAAGCAAATCCGTAAACTCCTGTGCACCGGGTGCAGTGAATGCTTCAGGGTAGGAGGATCATCACAGCAGGTGTCTTTACCACAGCTCCATATGATGCATAGCAAAAACAGGCAAATGCGCGGTAATGGAACAGTTTTCATAGTCTCAAAGGTTTTGGCTGTCTCTGTCAATGTAGCAAAAAACTTTTACTTATGGTTTCAAATACGAATAATGAAATTACGGGCTATAGAATGATATCCGAAACCCCCGCCGCTTTACAAGGAGAGCGGGGGTATACCGTAAAATCCGGATCAACGATGTGTTCTCAGGGAAGTTGCGCTATGATCTGGATGACTTCTTCTTCACTTGCCGTTGCGGTTTCTTCAAGATCAAGGAATAAATATCACCTGCAGCTACGGTAACACCTGGATAGCATATCGCCATTCGTCGTTTTCTTCGGTGACAAAAATGATATGCATTTCCAGTCCCACCGGAATTTGACCGTAATGTTCGGAAAATCTTCCGGTGTTCTCATCGTATGTGTCCAGTTGAGCCAGGGCATTTTCTTCGCCGTCGTAGGAGAGGTAGACCGCACAGTTTTGTGCATCGAATCCTTCCGGGACTTCTACCTGAAGTGTCGTTTTGGGTCTTGCATCACTGAAAAACCGGTCGACATTGGTCCAGCCAAACTGATGGCTTATTACAAAATACTGGTTATGGTCTATAAACACACCGCCTTCGTCGTCGTTGCGTTCTTTTTGGTTCCACGCGAGATTTCCGTCATCATCAATAGCACCTGTCCAGAAAGTCATGTCTTCATCTATTCCTCCTGTAAGATCCGCGGAACTGTCATCTGAATGGCACAGTAGCTTTGAAGTTCTTCACCGTCTTGTGTGACCATGACGTAAAACTCACCGCCGGAAACAAGCAGGGCTTTGTCACCTTCCGGGGTTACGCCCATGGTAGGTTTGTTGGTGACCATCATATTTCTTTTTCGAAGATTTCCATATAATCGAGTTGTACTTCTCCGGTACGGGATCTCCGTTAGCATCCATAATACATCCTCCGGAAATGGTGAGCAGCACTCCTTTTTCCGAAGTAAAAAACACGCCGTCTTCGGCATTGAAACTGGTGGTTTGCAACCTGTTTTCCATAGCTACGGCCCTCAGCCCTGCAAAAGCTTCTGCCGTTGGAGGCACAAAAGGTATTTCTTCCGGGATAATACCTTCGTCACTGTCTGTACATCCGGTAAGTGCAAATGCAGTCATGGCCATAATAATCAGAGGTTTTTTTATTCTCTTCATAATTTTCGTTTTTAGATAATTATTCATTTGATCCTTAATGGAAGCCGATTTTTTTAGCGGTCGGCACTATTGATAGTATATGTTCATATCAAATAGGTTTATAATTTGTTACCCCTGTGCGAAAACTTTTTTATTTTAGTTTGATAATCCTGTTGATATGGCGGAACGTAAAATACATGAAGATCAGAAGTACATAGACGGCCTTGCGCAGAACAATGCCCTGGTTATACGGGCGGTTTATGACAAGTTTGCTTCCAAGGTCATACATTATATATGTAATAACAGCGGAGATAGGGACGATGCCGAAGATATCATACAGGAGGTCCTGGTTATTATCTACGAGCAGGCCCGGGATAAAAACCTGAAACTCACCTGTCCTTTTGATGCCTATTTTTTTTCTGTTGTGTAAACGAAAATGGCTTAACGAAACTGAAAAAATCTTCGCGAAAAGCGTAACAACCGAAGACGAAAATGTATATAGGAATGAAGAAGCAGAAATTCTGGTTACGGAAGCTGATGTTTCCGTGGCAAAGGAAAAGTTGTTTGAAGTAATGTTCGATCGTTTGGGCAAGGCTTGCAAGGAGCTTTTACAGGCCTCTTTTCGGATGAAATCGATGGAAGAAGTAGCCGATACCCTTGGAATTACGTATGCCTATGCCGGAAAAAGAAATCGCTATGTATAGGAAAACTCACGGATATGGTGCGCCGGTCGCCCGAATATGAAAAAATTAAATCCTCCTGAAGATGGAAGAACAAGATTATATTTTATTTGAGGACTATCTTTCCGGGCCCTTTCCACATCGGACAGGCAGAAACTGGAAGCGCGTTTGCAGTCCGATAAGGAATTGAATGCGTGGTTCGAAACCTACCGGAGGCATCGGCCTACCTGGAGCGTACTTTCGGGAAGGCGGAAGATACGGCGGCTTTCCGCGATAAAGTATCCGGTATTTCGGAGGAGGAACTTCAGAAAACAGGAGCGAAAGCCACGAGTTCGGAAATTGTTGCGATGGCAGATTGCTGTGGCAGCCAGTGTATTGATCCTGTTAGGGATCTTCCTGTCGCGGAGGATGACCGTACCTTCGTATGAAGATTATGCGATATATCCCGAAATAAGTCTGGTGGTACGGGGAGAGGAAAATGCGGAGCTTTATCGTGCGGAAACTGCATTTAACCATAAAAATTATGAAGAAGCGGCAAGGTTGTTCGGGGAGATTCTCCGTGAAGATCCGGCTCATGCCGAAATTTCACTGTATTATGCCATTGCGCTGGTAGAACAAAACAGGTTCGGGGAAGCCGATATGGCTTTTGCAGGACTCATCGGTTCCCGTCGGTATTCCGTACCGAAGCCCTATGGTACGGGCATTGAGCAAGCTCAAACAAAAGGATTATGAAGCATGCCGGGAACTTCTCCGGAAAATACCGGATAGTTCCGCGAACCATACAGCGGCACAGAAACTTTTAAAAAGGTTACCCGAATAAAATGAGATCAGTCAAAACGAATGAACATGTCCTCGAAATTGAAAGTTACTTTTTCAAATTTGGCCATGAGGTCCTGACCTATGTTACCGAGATAAGGATTGTCTTTTTTAAGTGCTTCCCTGAGGACAATAACAGAATCCATGGATATTTGTTTCTGCCCGATTTCTGGGGTAAATGTAATGTACATCCCCTTTTTGGATATTAATCCTCCTGCGCCCCCTATGGTAACTTCTTCTTCCCGATAGGTGTCGTCCAGTTTTCTTTTTGTTTTTTCCGGTAATACGTATCGTAAAGCATCGTGCTCATGGCTCCCGTATCGAATGTATAAGTACCTGTCCCGGTTTTGTCTTTCAGGTAGATAGGGGAGTGAGGAAATCTATAGCCAGGTTTCGTTCGCTGAAAGTACTGCGTTTGTCGGGGACGATAAAACGATCATCCCGGGTAATCTCGATCTCTTTCATACCTTCGATGACCGGAAAGCCTATAATGCCGTGTATCTGGTAGCCGATCTCCGGAAAGGCAAGGGCTTCATCCGGGAAGACCAGGAAAAACGGCATTGCGTACGGTAAGGCTACCCAGGTGCAGCCTGGGAGCTATGGCAATCCGGGACCGGATCTCGTTTCCGGTGATGGCATCGACTTCCACGGTTCCAGGCAGATATTTCAGCCCGAAACGTCTGGCGGCTGTTTCGGTAATCGTCGACAGGTTGGCACCGGTATCGAAGACAAAGTACTGTTCTTCTCCTTCCAGGGATACCAGGAGGTTCTGGAGTTTGGCCTTGTCCCTGGCGATCTTCAGGTTTACCGTGCTGTTAAGTTCTATTTGCTGTCCGGGCTGGTTTTCCAGGGCGGTCCATATCGCCAGTGTGTTTTTATAATCCTGTTCTTCCGCATCGGAAAGCCAGTGTTCGTATTCGGATAATAGTAAAGCCAGCGTTTCTTTGGCTTTTCTGTAATTATATATTTTGGAGTAATTGACATGACCGATGGAAAGTAAGCGGAATTTAAGACTGTCAGAAATTTCATTTCCGTGCTTGTCCAGGAGCATATTCATCTTGTGGATACAGGAATCGGGACGGTTAAATACATTATTCAGAAAAAAACCGCTTTTAAGACGATGCAGTTCCGTGAGCCGGTCTTCACTTTTCCGGTAGAGGTCTCTGGCCCGGAAAAGTCCTTACCCTCGATCAGAGCGTCAATTTCTTTATAAGCATCTTCACCGTACCATCAGGTATTTGTCCGTAGACATTCATTCCGGAAAGGTACAGGCACAGTGCAAAGACACTGGACAAAAATATCGGAGCTGTTTTCTTCATTTTCCGAGGTCGTATCAGGGTTAGAATAATCAATTATCATATATGCCTTTCCGGTTATAAAGCTCAGGAGTTTTATTCCTCTTTCTCCGACGTGAATATAACTGCCCGATGTAAGTTCGTGCTGTAGTTCGTCTTTTTTGTGCTGTTTCAGCCTGTCATGGAAAAGCGGTACAACCTGTCCGCTTTCAAGAACTACAGAAAAAGTATTTTGCCAGAAGGTCTTGTCGTAACGTCCACGTGTAAAAAAGCCTCTTAATGTGTACACATCCTCATGGACGTATTCCAGAACCATATAACGGATATCGGAAAAAGATATTTTTTCCGCTCCCGTACTTTTCTGAACTTCGATGAGCTGTTCCTTCCTGTTGATGTATAAAGAGATATGCAGATCCCGGTTTGTAATACTCAGGTCTGCCGGGCTGGATAATACTTTATTGTCCAATAGCGAAAACCTTTCGGAAAGAGGCGTGGGCTCGGGGACAGGTTGAAGGGTGTAATCTTTAAACTTTTGTTTGCGTTTACGCAAATAACGGGTTATACCTCTGATTTCTATAATTCCCCATAGCAGTAGTCCTAAAACAATTGGTAAAAGAAAATCATCTTTTTTCCATTCGTTCCATACCGGTTCTTTAAGCCGGTTTTCAGAGAAATCAGCAACAGAATCAGTCCCGGGAGCAGGGTGAAGAAAAGACGGTTTAATAAGAGCAGGTAAAATTTTAATCTCATCAGGGATAGCTGATACCGGTTTTATCAAAGATACGAAAGCAGGGCTCCGGGAGAAAATAAAATATCAGACAAACTCCGGACGAAAATTTACAGATCAGGATCAGGATAGCGGGATACAACGTATCTCCATCACCTTCAACAGGGATATGATTTTTGAGGTATCAACATAATCTGCTTCCACACGTAAAATTCTGTCACAATCCTCCAGGTCGAAATTGATCGTTGCACCGGGAAAGGTAACGAGCAGTCTGGAAACCACTTCGGAAGCCGTAATTTCGTCGTGTACATCGGTCCGGAAAATTTCCACGGTTGTATATGAATTATATACGGGCATGGCGATGGTTTTTGGGATGTTGTATTACAGGTCTGCGTATATTATAAAAAGTTACAGTTTATTCCAGGTTATTTGATGAGGTTCTCGCAGTATTTTTTCAGACGTAACAGGAACAGGGCCCAGTTGTAATTACACCATCGGTAAAACGGAGTTATTGCATTCCAGTCCGTATGCTTCAGTATCACCTGGGTCAGTCCGTCTTTTTCCGAGAGTTCGAAAATAATGGAAGTGTCAACCCATTCCGGTCGGAAGTCACGCATTTCCATTCGATTCTTTCGTTTTCCGTAAGTTGAATTACTTTCATCCTGGTAATTTCTTTTTCGTCAAAATCAAATTCATTGATGTGGCCTTCCTCGGGTTAACCTTGAGTTTCGGCGTCCATATTGCGGAAAGTCCTGTTTCGGAAACCAGGGCACGATACACTTCCGATACGGGGGCTTTTATAAAATTAACATGTTCTATGCTGTTCATGAACCAAAAATTTTAAAGGCTTTTTTACTGTAGCTAAAATACAATGATCTTTTGGGCTTTACCGTGTTTATAAGGCCAATCTGAAGGGGATTCGGGACAAAATCGTATCTTTAAAAGCTTTTTCCGGGCGATTTGTGTTTGTTTTGCGGGAGAAGCCGAGTAAGGCTGGGGTTTCCACAGGTAAAAAACAAGATATATTATGGAGTTATCGATATTACTTACTTCACACCATCGTATGCTAAGTGTAGCGGCTATACTGGACGTTTTTCAGTCCGTAAACCGGTATTTTTCAGATTTGGGAAAGGAGCCTTTTTTCCGGATACGCCTGATTTACGGCGAGGGAGAAGTGAAGAATATGGGATACGATGCGGTCGGTGTGCACATGAGTGAAGTGCAACGGACTGACCTGGTACTTGTTCCTGCATTTGCTTCGGAAGATATAAGAACACTTGTGGAAGCTAATCTTGATCTCACCCGATGGCTCTGTATACAACATGGTCAGGGTGTGGAGATCGCAAGTTTTTGTACCGGATCGTTTCTACTGGCTGCTTCCGGCGTGTTAAACGGTAAAAAGCAACCACACATATTAATGCGACCACGGCATTTGCCAACAGTTTTCCGAACGTACTGTTGCAGTCCCGGGAAATCCTTACGGAAGATGGCGGCGTGTATACCAGCGGAGGTGCAACCAATAGCTTTCACCTGATGCTCCATATCATCAAAAAAATTGTGGTGTGGATGCTGCAATTTATATTTCTAAAATGTTTGCCATAGATATGGACCGTGAGCAACAGGCCTGTTACGGTACTTTCACACCCAACCGGGACCACGGCGATGAGCTGGTTAAAGGTATAGAGCAATACATCCGTGAGATGTATCCGCAGATACAGACTATAGAAGAGATTGTGAATGAAGTGCCTGCAAGCCGAAGGAATATGGTCCGTCGCTTTAAAAAGGCAACAGGGGTAACCCCTATTGTGTACCTTCAGAAAGTCCGGCTTGAAGCGGCTAAGAAAATGCTGGAGCAAACCAATAAAAGCGTAATGGAAATTATGCTGGATATCGGGTACCGGGACGAAAAATCTTTTCGTAAGTTGTTCAGGAAAAATACAGGAACGACCCCCGTATCCTATCGCGAAAAATTCCGGGGAGTGATCTGGAATGCCTGATTTTTTTTCTGTTTCGTACAATGCAGACTTATTTAGTGTAAAGGCAGTGTTATTTTAAGGATAAAACTCACGTATCCGGAAGGGTTTAAGGATATTATTAGTAGTTTTGATTGTGTTAAAAAATACTAAATATGATGAAACTCTACGCTGCCAAATTTTCTATCCTGCTTGTAACCTTGCTGTGCCATACATTTTTAGTATCTGCACAGGTACCCGCTTACTACAACGGGACAGATATGAACAAAACAGGGAACAGCCTCAAAACAGAGCTTGCCACCCTGATTACACAAACTCATACTACGGAGCTCAGTTATACCCCGGGAGTGTGGGAAGCATTAAAACAAACCGATCTCGATCCGGATAACCCGATAATGTACTGTTGCTTTACGGGTATAATGACAATGACGGAAATATCAAAACCGACAGATCACGCGATAAAGACAATAACGGTGGTAATACGGGCGACTGGAACCGGGAGCACGTATTTGCCAAATCGTTAGGAAATCCGAATCTCGGTACCTCAGGGCCCGGGTCCGATGCCCATCACCTGAGGGCTTCCGATGTAGGTTTTAACGCCGACCGGGGTAACCTGCCTTTTGCCGATGCCAGTGGTAATGCGAGAAAAGTGAGTAATTCCTGGTACCCCGGCGATGAGTGGAAAGGAGATGTAGCACGTATGGTGATGTACATGTACCTTCGTTACGGAAACCGATGTCTCCCTTCCGCGGTAGGGACAGGTACACAGACGTACAGTAACGAAATGATGGATATTTTTCTGCAATGGAATGCCGAAGACCCGGTATCTCTTACGAGATCAACAGGAATGATATCCTTGAAAACATGCAGGGAAACAGGAATCCGTTTATAGATAATCCTGCTTTTGCTACTTCGATCTGGGGCGGGCCTCAGGCAGAAGATCGTTTCGGAAATACATCGACACCCACGCCTGTAACGGATATTCTTATCAATGAGATCGATTCGGATACTCCGGGGGTAGACTCCATGGAATTCATAGAACTCTACGATGGAGGAACAGGAAATACTGCCCTGGATGGTATGGTCGTAGTCCTCTACAACGGATCGGGTGATCAGAGCTATGCAGCTTTCGATCTTACGGGATATACCACCAATGCCGAAGGGTATTTTGTATTGGGGAATGAAGATGTACCGAACGTATCTGTAGTATTCCCCGGTAATACATTACAAAACGGAGCCGATGCCGTAGCCCTTTATACCGGTAGTGCTACCGATTTCCCGAACGGCACCCCCGTGACGACAACCAATCTTATGGACGCTATCGTATATGATACCGATGATTCGGATGATGAGGGTCTGCTTGTTTTACTGAATCCGGGCCAGTCTCAGGTTAATGAGGCCGGTGGTGGCGATAAGGACAATCATTCCTTGCAACGTATGCCCACGGTTCGGGTGGAGCCCGGAATACCACTGCGTACACTACGGCGGCGCCTACCCCGGGAACAGCAAACGGGGGAATGACAGACGATCGTACAGGAATTCTGATCAATGAGATCGACTCCGACACCCCTGGTGTGGATACCATGGAATTTGTGGAACTGTATGACGGCGGGAAGGGAATACCATTCTCGACGGATTGGTTCTCGTGTTCTATAACGGGTCTAATGACCTGAGCTACGCAGCCTTTGATCTTACGGGATATAGCACTGATACCGAAGGGTATTTTGTGTTGGGTAATGAAGATGTCCCCAATGTATCCATCGTCTTTCCGGGAAATACATTACAAAACGGTGCCGATGCGGTAGCATTGTATTCGGGGACTTCTGCAGATTTTCCGACCGGAACCCCGGTAACGACGGATAATCTTCTCGATGCTGTCGTCTACGATACCAACGACGCAGATGATGAAGGTTTGCTGGCTTTGCTGAATCCGGGCGAACCTCAGGTAAATGAGGCCGGGGAAGGTGATAAGGACAATCACTCCCTGCAACGTATGCCCAACGGATCGGGTGGCGCGCGAAATACGTCTACCTACGTACCTGCATTGCCTACACCAGGCACTGTAAATGGCGGTGCTAACCCCGGAATTGAAAATATACTGATCAATGAGATCGACTCCGACACCCCTGGTGTGGATACCATGGAATTTGTGGAACTGTATGACGGCGGGGAAGGAATACCATTCTCGACGGATTGGTTCTCGTGTTCTATAACGGGTCTAATGACCTGAGCTACGCAGCCTTTGATCTTACGGGATATAGCACTGATACCGAAGGGTATTTTGTGTTGGGTAATGAAGATGTCCCCAATGTATCCATCGTCTTTCCGGGAAATACATTACAAAACGGTGCCGATGCGGTAGCATTGTATTCGGGGACTTCTGCAGATTTTCCGACCGGAACCCCGGTAACGACGGATAATCTTCTCGATGCTATCGTCTACGATACCAATGACGCAGATGATGAAGGTTTGCTGGCTTTGCTGAATCCGGGCGAACCTCAGGTAAATGAGGCCGGGGAAGGTGATAAGGACAATCACTCCCTGCAACGTATGCCCAACGGATCGGGTGGCGCGCGAAATACGTCTACCTACGTACCTGCATTGCCTACACCGGGTGCGGCGAATGGCGGAACTACGGAGCCTACCGAACTCATATCTGTTGCCGAAGCCAGAAACGCCGCAGAAGGGACTGTTGTAACTATTACGGGAGTTCTCACCGTATCCGATCAGTTCGCAGGCTCGGCTTATATCCAGGATGGTACCGGCGGAATAGCTGTTTTTGACGCGGCTGTACATGGAAACGGAACATTTCAGATCGGAGATTCCATAACACTGACCGGTACGAGAAGTGCTTTCAACAATCAGGTACAAATAAGCCCTGTTACAGAAGTGACCGGTTTCGGGGTAGCCAATAATCCTATACAACCCGTAACGATAACCCTGGCGGAACTGGGAGATCATCCCGGGGAACTGGTCCGAATTGCCGGAGCCACTTTTCCCGTGCCCGGCGATATGCTTTTCGGGAATTCCAATTATGTGGTTTCCGATCAAACAGGGTCCGGGGAGCTGCGTATAGACAATGATGTGGCGAGTATAGTAGGACTGGCACAGCCCGAGAGTTGCGAAGCACTCACAGGAGTGATCGGAAAGTTTCAGGAGGTCTATCAATTACTGCCCAGAATGCGTACGGACATAGCCTGTGCCGAAACCTATATTCCCGAAGGAGGTGATCTCGGAATCCCGAAAGAAGAAACCCTTGATGTTGTCGCGTGGAATATTGAATGGTTCGGGGACGAATCGAATGCACCACCAGCCGGAAATCCCAACTCAGACCAGATACAGAAGGACAGTGTAAAAGCGATACTCCGCACATTGGATGCCGATGTTATCGCTGTAGAAGAAATATCCGATGATGCTTTGTTTGCCTTGATGGTGAGTGAAATGGAAGGGTATGATTATGTCCTGTCCGACTATACTTCCTATCCCAATGATACCGAAGTGAAGCAAAAAGTAGGTTTTATTTACAAAACTGCCGTGGTCACTCCGGTAGAGACCAAACCGTTGCTGGCTACGATCCATCCTTATTACAACGGTGGTGACAGCAGTGCATTAACCGGGTATCCCGATGATCCTACACGTTTTTTGCCAGCGGCAGACTGCCATATCTCATGAAAGCAGATGTAACGGTCGGAGGCGTGACGCAGCAGGTCAATTTTGTGGCACTGCACGCCAGGGCAAACAGCAGCAGTGGTTCCCAATCGAGATACGATATGCGTAAATACGATGTAGAGGTACTCAAAGACAGCCTGGATGTGATGTATGCCGATGCCAGCCTGATTGTACTTGGAGATTTCAATGATGATGTAGACGAGACGGTGGCCGACAATGTAAATACAACAGTGTCTACGTACCAGGCCTATGTAGATGATACGGCTAATTATCGTGTCGTCTCTTCCGTGTTGAGTGACCGTAATTTCCGATCGTATGTCTTCCGGGAAAATATGATAGACCATATCATGATCTCCGATGAACTCGAAGATAGTTTCGTGGAAGGTTCAGCAAGGGTCGGATACGAGTTTTACAGTAGCAATTATACCAATACTACTTCAGACCATTTCCCCGTATATGCACGTTTTCGTATGCAAACTGCTATGGAGCTTGTAAGTACGGCAGCTACCGATGCCAGCTGTAACGGCGCAAACGACGGTGCGGCTACTGTCGAAGTCACAGGAGGTGTGCTGCCCTATACCTATACCTGGAGTAATGGCGCCGATACGGCATATGCGGAAGGACTTGCAGCGGGGTATTACACCGTGGTTATTACAGATGCCTCCGGGACGGAATTATCGACGGAAATAGCAATAAAAGAGCCGGAGGCCCTGGTCATTACCATCGAAGGAGATGATAAAGTCTATCCCGGTTACGCACCGGAAGAATCTGCCGTGTTAGCTGCCATGGTTACCGGCGGATCGGGCGTATATACCTATTTGTGGAGTACCGGAGATACAGAAAGTACAATTAGTGTCCGCCCGCAGGAGACTACCGTTTACACCCTGACCGTAACAGACGATTCCGGATGTTCCGCAGAGCAGGACATCGTAGTCGAAGCAGAGGATATACGTTGTGGTAACGATCGTTTTTTCCGTAAGATACAAATATGCTACAGGGGGAAAACGCTTTGTCTGCCTGAGATTGCAGCCGAACAGTTACTTCGGATTGGTGCTACGCTGGGATCTTGCGGAACCGCGGGAGCTCCGGAAATATCCGAAGTCTTTATATTTCCAAATCCCGTATTGCGTACTACTTGTGTTGTTTTCCGAAGCAACAGGGATACTTCGGTAGGGATTCAGCTTTTTGACCAAAGAGGAAACCAGGTATTTGCGGACACCAAAACGGTAAATGCAGGTAAAAACAGTATAGAACTTAATCTTTCCGGATATCGCCGGGGAATTTATATCTGTAAAGTTATTTCTCTTGAAGGCGGCACTACAGTGACCCGAAAATTATTAAAACTGTAGGGAACATACCCTTTTGGATTTAAAAATCCCCGGTTGTTGCTATGCGGATCACCGGGGATTTTTTATTCGTATAACTTTTTTCAGTAAAATTCTTAATCCTCCGGGGCGTGGTAGGTAACGATATCGATACCTATTCCATTGGGGTCCCGTATGGCAAAGTGCCGGTCGCCCCAGAGTTCGTCCCGTATTGGGATAACTATAGGGATATGGCTGTCTTTGATCCTGGCGTACACGTTATCTACATGATCGACTTCTATGGTCAGATATACGCCCTGTCCGTTGAAGGCTGTCCGGAAAAGTGGTTGTTGGGATGGGTGTTCCGGTTGAAGAAAGCTGATTTCCGATGTTTTATCGGGAGTGTGCAGAAGCAGGTAAAACTCATTTTCAAAAGAGACACCGAAACCGAGAACTTCCGTATAAAACTTTTTGGTTTCCGCAAGCTTGTCGGTGATAATTCCTGCGTTTAATTTCATGTGAAAAGGTGTAGCCATGGCGGATTGATTTTGTGCGTTAATGTGAAATGTGAATAGAATAAGCCCGAAATAAAGGTGCAATGTTTTCATGTTGATTACTGTTCGTTTGTAATCACAAATTTGGGTATAACGGGTAGATAAGGATTGTATAAAACGGACAAAAACAGTATAAAAATAAAGGCCGGAAAATCTTCCGGCCTTTACATACTCATATTAGATGCTCTTTTTACAGCGATTGGAACAGTTCTTCCATTTTGGCTTTTTCTTCATCGGCCAGGTTAGGGTCTACCAGAATACGCCCACTGTGCTCATCCGTAATGATCTTTTTGCGTGCTGCGATTTCCATTTGTACCTGTGGCGGAATAGTGAAGAATGAACCTCCTGAAGCCCCCCTTTCGATAGCAACTACGGCAAGACCGTTTTTTACATTCTCCCGGATACGCTTATAGGCTTTTACCAGTCTGTCATCGATGAGTTCCTGGTACTCTTTGGATTTTTCTTTAAGAGTGTTCTCCTCTTTTTCTGTTTCGGCAAGGATAGCATCGAGCTCTCCTTTTTTGTGCTTGAGGTGGCTTTCGCGTTCTTTGAGACGTTCTTTGGTCTCGGTGATCACCTCTTTTTTCTGTTCGATCTGTACTTTGAATTCCCGGATGTGTTTTTCGGAAAGTTGAATTTCAAGCTCCTGAAATTCGATTTCCTTGGTCAGGGAATTAAATTCACGATTGTTTCGAACATTTTTTTGTTGCTCCGTGTATTTTTTGATAAGCCCTTTGGACTCTTCGATAGCGTTTTTCTTGTTGGCAATCTCCTGGGTGAGGTTTTCCTGCTCTACTCCCAGCTTCTCTAACCGTGTTTTCAGTCCTTCGACTTCGTCTTCCAGGTCTTCTACTTCGAGAGGTAGTTCTCCTCTCACGTTGGCTATTTCATCAATTCTGGAGTCAATTAACTGCAGATCATACAAGGCTCTTAATTTCTCTTCTACAGTAGCTTCGGTTTTTTTGCCATAGGTTATAAATACTTGATCGAATTTGTATTGCACTCAGATAAAACCACCTTACCTCCGGGTAAGGCAGGTGCAAAATTATGAATTTTTTTTGTAAGATGCTCAAACAAAAGATTTTTTGTATATTGTTCGCTCTCATAGTGCCCAATATCAGCAATAATCATTTGTTTTTCGGCTTTATAAAACTCGTGATATTTAACGTCTCCCGTAATAAAAACGTCTGCTCCGGCATTTTTGGCATTTGAAATGGCAAAAGCACCACTGCCGCCGAGTACCGCAACTTTTTTGATTTTTTATGGAGCAGACCGGAATGTCGTATACAGGAAAGTTGCATTTTTGTTTTGATGTGCAGCAAAAATTCCCGGTCTTCCATGGGTTCGGATAATTCACCGATCATACCGATACCGATGTGTTGGTTGTAATTTTCAAGTGTGGTGATCTCGTAGGCAACTTCTTCATAAGGGTGGCTGCTAAACAGGGCGTTCATGATTTTCCTTTCCAGATGTTTCGGGAAGGTAACACCTATCTGCGTTTCGGTTCATAGCGGGTGGTGCCCCGCTCACCTATAACCGGGTTACTGTTTTCATTGCCGCAGAAAGTTCCGGTACCTTCCAGGTTAAAGCTGCAATTGTCATAATTGCCGATACTTCCGGCACCTGCCCGGAACAAGGCATCGCGTACCGTATCGGCCCGATCCTTTGGGACAAAAGTCAGTAGTTTTTTTACTGTTTCCCGTTGCGGAACGAGGATACTGCGATTACTTAATTCCAAAACATCACATAATGTGGCATTTACCCCGTTGAAAGCATTGTCCAGCGCGGTATGAATGGCAAAAATAGCAATGTCGTAACGGATGGCTTTCATCACTGTACGTTCTACATAGGAGTTGCCATTGAACTTTTTAAGCCCCGAAAATATAATAGGGTGAAAGCTGATGATGAGGTTACAATCTTTTTGGATGGCCTCATCAACCACTTCCTCAAGGGTGTCATGAGTAACGAGAATACCTTTAACCTTGGTGTTTTTATGGCCTGTCAGTAGTCCGGTATTGTCAAAATCTTCGGCATAGGCCATGGGTGCGAGCTCCTCCAGGCAGTCGATGACGTCTTTTATACGCATGCAGTTCCTTTTTTATAAGTTAAAACCATTGTATTTAGCTGTGGAGAATTCAGGTTTAAAGATACATGGAAAAATCGGGAATGAGAGGGATGTAAAAAAATAACCGTAATTTGTGTTATAAAATGCCATACCGTCAAAAAAACAGGTCTGGCATCCATTGATAAGACGCTTTATTCATAGAGAATATGCAGAAACTCCGAAAAATACTCTGGCCCTTTTCCCTGCTTTACGGCGGTGTTGTGAAAATCAGGAATATTTTCTTTGACCGGGGATATTCCGGTCTTTTTCTTTTGATACACCTGTCATTTGTGTGGGTAATCTCAGTGTTGGCGGAACGGGAAAAACACCTATGGTAGAATACCTTCTCAGGCTTTTACAGCCTGGTTATAAGGTAGCGACGCTGAGCAGGGGATATAAGAGAAAATCAAAGGGGTTCGTACTGGCAGGTCCGGAATCTGGAGTGGAATCCCTGGGGGACGAGCCCTGCCAGTATTATGCAAAATTCCCGGGAGTAACGGTTGCGGTAGACGCAGACCGGGTACATGGTATCCGTAATCTTTTACAAGCTGAGGTTGCCCCTGACGTTATTATACTCGATGATGCCTTTCAGCACCGTAAGGTCCAAGCCGGCTTGAATATTGTGCTTACGGCCTATGACAAACTTTATGTACACGATATGTTCCTTCCTGCAGGTGACCTGCGGGATGATACATTACAGGCACGCCGGGCCCATATCATTATCGTAACAAAATGCCCTGAAGACCTGGGGGAGGAAGAAAAAGAGCAAATAGTGAGATCGCTGGCTCCCGGAAGAGAACAGCAGATTTTTTTACTGCGATAGCATACGGTAATTCGATAAACTCCCGGGAGGAGACCCTGCCATTGAACTCCTGGAAAGAAGCGCACTTTACACTGGTCACCGGGATTGCAAATCCGGCTCCTCTTGTCGAATTTCTGCGAACCAGAGGAATGGATTTCGAACATCTCAACTTTCCCGATCATCACAATTTCAGTGAAGACGAGCTGTACAAGTTGCGCCAAAAAAGCAGGATACTGACTACAGAAAAGGATTTTATGCGACTTCAGGATAAAGTGGACCATATTTTTTTTCTGGGAATACGTACCGCTTTTTTATTCGGAGAAGGAGAGAAATTCAATGCCGTTGTCAGCGCGTATGTTTCCGGGGGAGATAAATAAAAGCTATACCGGTCAGCTGTTCTGACGTTTAAAACGGTCGAGACAATTCCTGATCTTTTTATAGAATACCTGGGGCTTAAAAGGTTTGGTGATGATGTCGTTGCATCCTGCATTGTAGAGCGCATCCATGTTTTCTTCCAGTGATATGGCCGTAAGCGCGACGATCGGTACTTTTTTGTTGAATTTTCTGATCTCTTCCGTGGCTACGATACCACTTATCCCCGGCATATGGATATCCATAAGAATAAGGTCGTAGGTATTGTTTTTGGCCATTTCTATGGCTTCGTAACCGTCGTTGGCCACTTCGGAGGTGATATTTTTCTTGGCGAGCATTTTTTTGGTAACGACCTGGTTGATTTTGTTGTCTTCTACCAGGAGAACGTGAATATTTTCGAACACGATCTCTTCCTCGGTCAGTTCTTCCTCCACAGCAGGGACAGCCTCCCCGGAAATTTCGATTTCGCCCGTAGTGGTTAGGGAAAGATCAAAGGTGAATGTGCTTCCTTTTCCGGGACTGCTTTCTACCTTAATGTCACTACCCATAAGGTTCAGCAGGTTTTTTACGATGGTAAGACCCAGTCCGGTTCCACCGTATTTGCGGTTTATTTGGGTAGATCCCTGGGCAAAACTATCAAAAATAAGCGGTAGCGTTTCCGACTCAATTCCCATTCCGTTGTCCTGTACCTCAAAACGGATGGTAATGTTGTCCGTAGTCTTTTTAAGGATATTCCCGCGCACCATGACCTCACCGCTTTCGGTAAATTTAAGGGCATTCCCGATAAGGTTAATAAAAACCTGGGATAATTTCAGGGAGTCTCCTATGAGTTTTGCGGGGATGTTTCTGTCGAGATTAAGCGAAATAGTGTTATTGTTTTCTTTGGCAGAATGTTCCAGCGACCGGACTACCTTGACCAGCATTTGCTCCATATTAAAAGGAACTCTTTTCACTTTGAGCTGGTTGGCTTCCGATTTGTTGACCTGGAGGATATCGTTGATAAAGTTAAGAAGGTATTCTCCGGAAAATTTAAGAGAATTCAGATATTCTTTCTGGCTCTCTTTAGGATTTTCTTCCAGAAGCAGGTGGGTGAGTCCCGTAACCGCATAGAGCGGAGTTCTCAGTTCGTGGCTCACCGTAGACAAAAATCGGGCTTTGACCTGTAATGCTTTCTCTGCTTCTTCTTTTGCCGTTTGCAACTCCTTGTTTTTCTTGACGAGAAGGTTGTTGGTTTTTAGCTTTATTTTATTGTTTCGGTACAGTGACATGGTGAGGATGAAGATCACGATAACGAGGATGGAGCTGAAGATGGAAATCATCTTGGCAATATTAACCTGCCGGGCCAGTTTACCCGCATCGGTTCTGTATTGTTTGATGACCCTGTCCTTAAAATTGGAAGTATTCTGATAAGCTACATCGCTTCGTTGCTCTATGGCATACGCATTAAAATACTTTTCTTTGAGCTGCCGGGCCTGCGTCATATAGGTTTCCGCCTCTGCCTTTTTACCCAGGGCGAGTAAAATATCTGTCCAAAGTAAATTTTTACGTAACTCCAGCTTCGGAAAGTCAGCATCCTGTAGCATGACGGTAGCTTTTTCCATATAGGATACGGCACGATCTGATGCTTTCAGTTTCTGGCAGGCAGAGGCCAGGTCGAGTAATATACCGGCATTGATATATTTTTGTTCATAGTTGTCCTGTAGGGGATAGACCTCCTGTAACAGGGAAATGGCCTGTTTGTATTTCTTCTGCTCCAGGAAAATTTGGGCTTCATAATAATACACACGGTTTCTTTCGGTCTGGTTCTCGGAAACCACCAGGGCTTTGGCTTCCTCAATCAGCCTGACCGCCTTGGAATAATTTTCGTTCCGTGCCGCCTTTAGTGCTTTAAGGGAGAGGAACCTGGCTTCTTTGATGATGTCCGGGTTGGGACGTAAATTGGATTCGCTCAGAAATTCATAGACCTGAAGGTCTTCGCTACGATCAAAATCGAGGTAGAGCTGAATGAAAAGCGTATAGCAATCAAACAGGTAAGGCGAACGTTTTCTCTTAAGGGTGTCGGATATTTTTACTGCGTGCTGAAGTTGTTCCACGGCATGCACGAGGTCAAATCTGTTTTTATAAACATACACCTCACGGATGGTACTTTCTACGGAATCTTCAACAGTATGATTATACTGACCGATAACCAGGCCCGGAAGGAAGAATACAAAGAAAGAGAATAAAATATGAGAGCGTCCCTTCATGCTTTAATGATTCACATAAATATAACAGGGTTCCCGCTAAAAACAAAAATTAAACATGTAAAAGATATTCCGTAATGGTTGCTGAAATTGACGATCCGGGATATTTTTTGTAGTACATTGTTAATGGACACCGTGCGCTTGTTTTTTTGTTTTTTTCTTATGCAGGTACAGCATGAGATCTACGATACGGTTACTATATCCGTATTCGTTGTCATACCAGCCTATGATCTTCACCATCTTACCGATCACCGATGTCATTTGCGAATCAAAGACGCACGAATACGGGTTATTGATAACATCTACCGATACAATTGGATCTTCGGTGTATGACAGTATGTCTTTCAGATCGCCTTCGGCCGCTTCCCGGAAAGCATTGTTGATCGTATCGATGGAAGTTTCTTTACCTACATTAAAGGTAATGTCGGTAAGCGAGCCATCCGGTACGGGGACACGGATTCCGCATCCGCCGATCACATCGCTGAGTTCCGGAAATATTCCGGTAAGGGCTTTGGCTGCTCCGGTAGTGGTAGGTACTATGGATTGTGCAGCTGCCCTGGCTCTTCTCAGATCTCTGTGGGGTTGATCGTGAAGGCTTTGATCTGAGGTATAGGAGTGAACTGTGGTGATGTATGCCTGTTCGATACCGCAGAGATCGTGTATAACCTTTATCATCGGAGCGGCATTGTTCGTTGTGCAGGAGGCATTGGAGACGATATCTTCCGTGCCGTCCAGAATATGTCCGTTAACACCCAGCACTACCATTTTTATCTGGTCATCCTCTGGGGGTACGGAAAGTATAACGCTTCCGGCACCACCTTGCAGGTGATGCTCCAGTTGCGCTTTCTTTTTGTATTTTCCGGTGGCTTCCAGGACCATATCGGGGGCATACGGCGTCCAGTCGATCTCTTGGATATCACGGACATTCAGTAAAGGGAAATGTCTTTGATTGACGATGATCGATCCGGAATCGAAACTCACTTTGTCCGGGAGTACGCCGTGTATACTGTCATATTTGAGTAAGTGGCTCAGTGTCTCACTGTCGGCGAGATCATTGATTGCCACGACTTCGATTCCCGGATGATCGAGAAGCAGACGGAACACCGTTCTGCCGATACGCCCGAAACCATTTATGGCAATTTTTATCTTGTTCATACCCTGGGAGGGGGTTAAATTCTTAAATTATACCTGTTCGGAATTCGCAAAGGGGAATTATTGAATGTGCTTGTGTGCCTTATAAGAAGACCTGACGAGGGCACCACTTTCCACATGACGGAATCCCATTTCCAGTCCTGCCTTCTGCAGCCTTTCGAACTGTTCCGGAAGGATAAACTGTTTTACAGGAAGATGTTTTTTTGAGGGTTGCAGGTACTGTCCTATAGTAACGATGTCTACCTGCGCATCCCTGAGGTCTCTCATGGTTTCCAGTACTTCATCTTCGGTTTCACCAAGTCCGAGCATGATCCCCGATTTGGTTCTTCGCACACCCTGGTCTTTCAGGTATTTCAATACGGCAAGGCTTCGATCGTACTTAGCCTGTATACGCACTTCCCTGGTCAGTCTCCTCACGGTTTCCATATTATGGGATACCACTTCGGGTGAAACTTCTACGATCCTGTCTATGTTTCTTTCGACACCCTGGAAATCAGGAATCAATGTTTCCATAGTGGTTTCCGGGTTCATGCGTCGTACCGCTTTTACGGTTTCTGCCCAGATAATAGATCCCATATCCTTAAGATCGTCACGGTCTACCGAGGTGAGCACGGCATGTTTGATGTTCATTAATTTTATAGAGCGGGCAACCTTCTCCGGTTCTTCCCAGTCTATGGTTTCGGGTCTGCCCGTTTTTACGCCGCAAAATCCGCACGACCTGGTGCATACATTCCCGAGGATCATAAAGGTAGCAGTACCTTCTCCCCAGCATTCCCCCATATTAGGGCAACTCCCCGATGTGCATATAGTATGGAGCTTGTATTTATCTACCAGCCCTCTAAGTTCTGTATATTTCTTACCGGTAGGCAACTTTACACGAAGCCATTTCGGTTTGCCTTTCGGTGGTGCCGCATTCGCAACAGTTTCTACACTCATAGCTCTGTATTTGTGCTACAAAGATACAAAAGAAGTATGAAGTAGCAGGTATGATGATCGCGAAGTACGACTGCCTTTTTTACTATCGGTTCATGGATCTAAAAAAGCGTGATAACATACCAGATGGTAAATCCGGTGAGAAATATGATCCCCAGCCAGCTTATAATTTTCAGAGATATACCGGGCTTGTCTTTTTCCGGGGTATGTGACGAACAGATCAGGCGGAAATTGATAATGGCATAGAAAGGTGCGGTAACAAAGGATAGTATCGTCGCGATATCTATGAGCGTTTTCATTTCGGAAAGGAAAAACAGAAGAATGGCAATGGTACCTGTAGCAAGTATTATCATCCACCACATATAAGAATTCCTGTGGTACTTTCCGATAAGGAGCCTGGTGGTGTACGACATGGCTCTCGGAGAAGCATCGAGCGTGGTAAGTGTAGTGCTGAACATGGTAGTGAAAGCAGCTATGGCTATGATAATGTATGCGACTTCTCCGAGATTTCCGGTGTATAAGGCAATGAGTTGTTCGGAGAATGTTGTGGCATTATTACTAAAGACCTCGCCCGAACCGAACATGATCAAAGCGCCGAGTGCCATAAACAATATTCCGAGTACTATGGTGCTGCTGTATCCGATATTAAAGTCGGTAATGGAATTTTTAAGACTGTAGCCGGGGATATTCTTTCTCTTTTCCATGGTCCAGAGAGAATGCCATATCGAGATGTCGAGAGGTGCCGGCATCCATCCCATGAAAGCGATGAGGAAAGCCATACCGGCATCACTTTTCGGAAAGACTTGCTTGAGCGAATGCGGAGCTGTGGTTTCTGGTATGGCCAGCATAACGGTAATCAGGGTACTTATGGTAAGTGTAAGCACAATGACCTTCATCAGCTTGTCGAGCAGTTTATACCGCCCCAAAAGCAGAATAAACATACATGTTACTGTAATTATAGCGCTCCAGGTGACGGTGTCGGTAGTAATTCCGAACAGGGTAGAGGCCAGACCTGCCGTAACAATAGTCAGCGCAGTCTGTATGGTAAACATCGTGGCAAACGTAAGTATGAAATAGGTGATAAGGACAGGATTTCCCAGTTTCCGGTATCCGTCCAGAAGACATTCTCCTGTGGCCAGGGTGTATCTCGGGCCATATTGGAAAAAAGGATATTTAAAAAGATGAACAAGCAGAAGTGCCCAGATCAGACCAAAATCAAAATCCGCTCCGGCACGGGTCGATTGTACGAGGTGAGAGACTCCTACGGCAGCTCCGGCAAATAACAGTCCGGGACCAAGCCTTTTTAATGCATTATACATTCTTACTTCTGTGAATGATTTCCGCAAGTAGCTTTCTTGCTCTCAGGAGTTTTACTTTAACATTGTTGAGCGGTTCGTTCAGCTCTGATGCTATTTCCTGATAGCTGAGTTCTCTGAAATATCTGAGATTGATAACATCCTGATAATGAGGTTTCAGCTTTTTGATAAAGCGTTTGAGTTGAGCCAGGTTTTGCTCGTAGATCAGGTTGTCTTCTGCCGAAGGTGCGTCGTCCGGAACCTCGTAAACCTTATCCTCGTCTTGTGAAGTCGCCTGAAACAGGCTCGACTTCCGTTTTCTGACCAGATCGAGATGTATGTTTTTGGAGATGGTAGTCAGCCAGGTTTTGAAGGAGTAATTGTTATCGAAAGTATCAATTTTGTCAAATGCCCTGGAGAACGTCTGAATAGTGATGTCCTCGGCGTCGTTTTCATTTTTGGTCCGGATCAGCTGAAAACCGTAAATGTCATTCCAGTAATGGTCTAAAAGGAAATTGAAAGCCTTCTGGTCGCCTTCACGGGCCTTTTCTATGTTTTTTCGGACAATTTCTGAGGTTATTTCCAACGTGTGCTTTTTCTAAAACCAGTTATAAAGATATAAAATTGTACACTAATAAGTACGAATTCGTATATCGGAAGAAGCCACATCAGGCCTTTTTCGTCGAATCTTTTGGCGAGCCTGGCCATAACCGCATACTGTATGCCCCATTTTATAAGTATCAGGGTAAGCAGTGTTACGGGATTCATACCCAGAAATACAAGCGGGATGGGTAGCAGCCAGAATAAAAACTGGGCCATGTAATACGTGTTAAGCAGAATGCGATGCCGTATTTTAAAATTGCGGAAGAGGTAAAACCCTTCTCTTTTTTGTATTACCCATTGACGGAAAGACGGTGTGGTTACGGATTCCGTACGGGCAGCCCTGGCAACACAAATCGCCGTATTTTTTGCTGTGGCAACTTCGTTGATAAAGAGTTCGTCTTCGCCGTTTTTCATGTTCATATGACTGATAAAGCCATTGACCTGGTAAAAAGCATTTTTGTGATAGGCCAGGTTTTTTCCCGAGCCGGTATAGGGCATTCCTGATTTGGCGAAAGAGAGGTATTTTATGGCGTGGAACCAGTTGTCAAAACGAATCAAAGCATTGGCAAAGACATTTTTCTTCCTCTTTACCTTGCTGTATCCGAGTACCATGCTTTTTTCTCCGCAAAAATGCTGGCTTATTTCCTGTAGCCACATGCCGGATAGAGGGATGTAATTGTCTTCGGTAAAAACAAAAATAGGATGCCTGGCGGCTTTGATACCCAGTGTGAGGGCGTATTTCTTTTTGCCCCAGAAGGCTTCGTTATTTATGACGTTGACAATTTTTACATGATCATGTCTTTCGGAAAAATACTCCATGACCTCCATCGTATGATCGGAAGATGCATCGTTGATCAGGATGACTTCGAAGTCGGGATGATCCTGAGCCAGAATAGCCGGGAGGGTTTGCCGTAATATAGCGGCATTGTTTTTGGATCGTATAATAACGGAAACCGGGGCCGGTTTTCCTTGTCGTAAAGAATTGTCGGTAAAAGCAAGCTTTCCGAAAATCGTATAATAAATGACGAGGATACCTGTGCTTCCCGCAAACAGGGAGAGTAGAGTTATCAGCATAGGCGGTATCCTGCCGGTTTAGTTTTGATGCGCTTTAGGGTCTTTGCATTCTTGTTCGTCGGGCATCTTCCCACAGAAACTACAGGCTTCTCCTGATTTATTCAAAAAAGGGCTCTGGCTGGCACAGGTTCCTGCGAACTTGCCATCTTTTTTAGCCCATATTTTAATGGCGATTCCTGCGAACGCCAAGGCTAACAATCCTATGGTAAGCAAAATCAATTTCATTGTAGCAATCTTTGTTAATTCTAATGCAAAGTTACAAAAGAAAATATGGAATAGCGAATTATCCCTGCCGAATGATGCGCAATATGGCCATGTTTTTACCTTTGGGGATCGGATAATAGCTGTTTCAGGGAAACCTTCGCTATCTCAGGTAGATACTGGCCACTACATTATCTTCCGTGGCTATGATATTTCCGCCCTTGGGTTCTATGGTGATGTTGTAGCTTTTGGCCCCTTCCTTAAAGGGGATGGAAAGTAACTTGTTTTGTGCGTTTTCCAGAACACCGAGACTTACCATCTTACCGTCTATTTCTGCCCACATCTGGAATACCTGTTCTCCCGGAAGCTCGGGCAGGGAAACGATATTGATCATGGATAGCTTTTCCACCGGGTCTATGTAAGCAACGGTTTTAAGGTTTTTGGCCCTCCGGTTTCCTTTCAGTATATATTTTTCCGTTTTCGGATTGTTGAGAAGCAGAAATTGATTTTTAACATCATCCAGTTTGGAGTTGGTGTTTAAAATATCACTTTTAAGCGAAGCGATTTCTTCATTCACAAGACCGTTTTTATACAGGAGTTGTCTGTTCTGGTACAGCAGTACGACGGTAGAAGTGCAAAAAACAATGGCGATGACAGCGGCAGCATTGAGATACCAGGATTTTCCTTGTTTTTTTTCTTTCCGGATGGTCCTCATGATGTTCTTCTTCACCTGTGAGGGGGCTGGTTTGGAAAACGACCGGGTGTAGTTTTCGAGGTCTTCCTGCATTTCTTTATACTTTTGCCTGATCTCAGGGTATCGGCAAATACTTTCTTCTATAATATGATTTTCTTTGGCGGAAGTACATCCTATAAGGTACCTCTCCAGCATATCGCTCTCCAGTATGGATTTAATGTCATTATTCATTTTTACGGTCTTTTGTGACTATCTGCATATTATCTCCGTGCTCTGGCAGGTACCGACCCTGCCCGGCAGGTCTCAAGGCAAAAATTAAATATTCGTACTAAAAATTTTTCGAAGTTCCCGCAGGCCTATTTTCAATCGTGACTTTACAGTGCCCAGGGGACTTCCAGTACCTCGCTGGCCTCCTGTTGCGTCATGCCTTTAAAAACAGGGCATCCAGAACAATCTGGTATTTTTTATCGAGAGATGCCAGATGTTTTTCAACATCCAGGTGTTCCGGTTTTATGGCATCTACTCCTACATTATATACGTTAGAAACATCGAGTTGGATTTCCTGTTCTGATTTTATATTCGAATTTCGGACTTTATCTATGGCGGTATTACGGATGATACGGTACATCCATGTAAATAATCTGGCTTTTTCCGCATCGTAGGTATGTGCTTTTTTCCATATCTTCAGAAGTCCTTCCTGGAGTGCATCCTTGGCGAGTTCTTCGTCTCTGGTGATTTTTAAAGCAATACCATACAGTGCATCCCGTAATAGTCATAGAGCAGGGTCATGCCTTTCTCATCTTTCTCGATGAGCATATTCATGATGTTGATTTCGAGTAGCGAAGACATACCTCCTGTGGTTTAATAATAGCTGTGTTGACAGTAGTGGGGGTACCGGCAACAGTGTTATCCAAAGTTATTAAATAATGTATTTCGTCACCGAAACGGTAAGCTGTTTTTTTTAGGAGAGGTAAAAAGGCCGCGGCAAATGGTATATACCGGATATATTACAATACATTGACCTCCGGTTCGAGAAGAATGCCGAACTCCTCTTTTACGCCATCCATTATTTTCTGGGCCAGTTTCCAGATGTCCCGGCCGGATGCCTTACCATAATTGACCAGCACAAGGGCTTGTCTGGAGTGTACTCCTGCATCTCCATACCTGCTGCCCTTGAAGCCGCATTGCTCGATCAGCCATCCTGCAGGTACCTTCGTGAGATGGTCGGGAGGCTGTAGCCCGGTATTTCCGGGTGTGCCGACTTTATTTGTTCATAGAGCGAGGTGGGGATAACCGGATTTTTGAAAAAACTTCCGGAATTTCCGATCTCAGCCGGGTCCGGAAGTTTGCTCTGCCGTATGGCTATGACGGCGTCGGAAACATCCTGTATCGTCGGAGTGGTGATTCCGCGTTCTTCAAGTGTGGTACGGATGGCCCCGTAGGAGGTATGAAGGTTATGGTTATTTCGGGAGAGCCGGAACGTAACGCTTGTAATAATAAATTTACCTTTTGCATCTCTTTTGAAAATGGAATCTCGGTATCCGAAATGACATTCTTCATTGGTAAAGCTCACGGTTTTTCCGGAGCTCACCTCCAGGGCTTCGCACGATACAAAACATCTTTGAGCTCTACACCGTAAGCGCCGATATTCTGGATCGGCGAAGTGCCTACATTTCCGGGGATCAGGGAAAGATTTTCCAGTCCGCCATAATCATTGCGGAGCGTCCATAATACGAAATCATGCCAGTTTTCTCCTGCACCTGCTCTTACCCATACCGCGGATTTGTCTTCCCGGACGACAGAAATCCCTTTGATACGCATCAGGATAACGAGGGTGTCCAAATCTTGCGTCAGCAGAATGTTACTCCCTCCGCCGAGAATAAGCCGCTCCGGATAGTCCGGGTTTTCGAGGATGGCCCCAAGCTCTCCGGTGTCCGAGACGGACGTAAAATACCTGGCGCGGACATCAATGCCGAATGTATTGTATTTCCTGAGCGATATATCGTGCTGAATATTCACTTGTATGATGGTTTTGTAGGAATAGTGGAAACAGGTGACCCTTTGCGGATCACCTGTGTGTGTTATTATTTTCTTCCCGGGTAAACTTTCAGGGCTTCCCGGAGGATATTTACAGCTTTACGAAGATCTTCCTTTTTCAGTACATAAGCAATGCGTACCTGGTCGGTACCCATGCCCGGAGTGGAATAAAACCCGGCCGCAGGTGCTACCATCACTGTTTCGTTATTCAGCTCGTAATCTTCCAGCAGCCAACGTGCAAAATCGTCGGCATCTTTTACCGGAAGTTCGGCAATGCAATAGAATGCCCCTTTGGGCTTGGCCACACGTACACCGTCTATGTTTTCGAGCTCCCCGATGAGGAGATCTCTCCGTGATACATATTCTTTTATAACATCATCAAAATAGCTTTGTGGTGTTTCCAGGGCGGCTTCACTTGCTATCTGTGCATACGTCGGAGAAGAAAGCCGGCCTGGGCAAATTTCAGAGCCGTAGCGATCACTTCCTTGTTGCGGGATACGAGACAGCCTATGCGTGCTCCGCACATGCTGTACCTTTTAGAGACCGAGTCGATCATGATTGCATTGTCGGCGATACTCACTTCGCGCATTATAGAGTAATGCTCGGCATCATCATAGGCGAATTCCCTGTACACTTCGTCCGAAATCAGGAAGAGATTGTGTTTTTTTACGATGTCTGCCAGTTTTCGGATCTCTTCCCTGGAGTACAGGTATCCTGTGGGATTCCCGGGTTACAGATCAGGATGGCTTTTGTTTTCGGGGTAATGAGTTTTTCAAATTCTTCGATGGGCGGAAGTGCAAAATTATGTTCTATAGATGAAACCACCGGAACTACCTTTACACCCGATGCCGTAGCAAAACCGTTATAATTGGCGTAAAAAGGCTCGGGTATGATCACTTCATCACCGTAATCGGCAACGGTGCCCATAGCAAACAGAAGTGCTTCGGAACCTCCTGTAGAAATAATAATGTCTTTTGCCGTAATCGTTATATCCTTACTCTTGTAATACGCAGCAAGCTTTTCACGGTATTGATCGGAACCTTCGCTTCTGGCGTATTCCAGGATCTCTATGGTGTTGTTCTTAACAGCATCAAGGGCTATTTTGGGTGTTTTTATATCGGGCTGGCCGATATTGAGATGATATACTTTACGCCCCTGTTTTTTTGCAGTTTCTGCATAGGGCACCAATTTGCGTATGGGTGACTCGGGCATAAGTCTGCCTTTATCGGAGATTACTGGCATAATTCTTAGTGTTAGTTTATACGTTGTTATTCGAGTCCGGGTCTAATCTGTTGCCCGGCATGTTATTACATTTCCGGCCTTCCGGCAGATCCCGGTATTCGGATGTGCAAATTTGCAAAATAATTTTCAGCTGCTTCAGGAGAATCTCAATATTATTGTTCTTTGAGAGGTATTGGTTTTAGAGGAGTTATTAAAAGATGAAACTTATCTGTATATTAGTATTATGCAATTATTTGTGTTAAATATTGATAAAAAGTTAATTTTACCGGTACTGCTGGTCTTTTTTTCTTTCTTTTATCTCTCTGCGCAATCCGGATTCCGGTTGATATCCGATAAAGACTATCATACTGTTAAGTTCAGACTCATCAGTAATCTTATTGTGCTTCCGGTGGAGATTAACGGTGTGGAATTGTCGTTTATACTCGATACCGGAGTAAACCGGCCCATTCTGTTTGATCTGACCTCGGCGGATTCTCTCAAACTGGAAAACACGGAAACTATTTATATAAGAGGGCTGGGAGAAGGAGAAGCGATAAAAGCCTATAGGACCAGGGGTAATGTGATGAAGGTAAGGGGCGGTGTGGTCAATGAAAATGAAGACCTTTATCTTATTCTGGACCAGTATATCAACTTTGCACCAAGGCTGGGCATTCCTATCCATGGCATTATAGGGTTTGAATTGTTTCGTGATTTCGTGGTTGAAATCAACTATTCGAGAAAACGTATCAGGTTTTACAGACCCGGTACTTATAAACATAAAAAGTGCAGACGGTGTGAAACATTGCCTTTGGATATCATTCATAATAAACCTTACCTCAAAGCTGATGTTGATTTAAACGGTCGGAAAGGGGTGGAGGTAAAACTCCTTATAGATTCCGGTAGCAGTGATGCCTTATGGATCTTTGAAAAAGAAAATGAAGGGTTGATAACTCCGAAGAAGCATTTTGAGGATTTCCTTGGTAGAGGGCTTAGTGGCAGTATTTATGGTGATCGGGCCCGGGTAGAAAAACTTAAAATAGGAAAATTCGAACTTCCCGAAGCGAAAGTCGCTTTTCCGGATTCGATTTCCATACAGCATCTTCAAAACCTGAATGAACGCGATGGAAGTCTGGGAGCCGAAGTGCTTAGGCGGTTCAATGTGACTTTCGATTATCACGGGAAAAAAATTACACTTCGCAAAAACAGGTACTTCAAAGAGGCTTTTAAGTATAACATGAGTGGTATAGAGCTACAGCACAATGGGATACGGGTTGTTAAGGAACTGGAATCGGGTATCCGGCGGGGACAATCCGGGAATTCGGGAAATGAAGGGGTGAGTATACGTCTCGACCGGCTCCTGAAATACACGCTTCATCCTGCTTTTGAAATCGCGGAAATCAGGCAGGGGAGTCCTGCGTTTCTGGCCGGTCTCCGTACAGGAGATGTTATATTGTCTGTAAATGGTAAGTCCACATATCGCTATACCCTTCCGGAAGTCACGGAAATGCTCAATGTTAAAGAAGGAAAAAAAATAAGGCTGGAAGTAGATCGAAAGGACAAAGTGCTGAAATTTTCTTTTGAACTGAAAAAGATGCTTTAATCGTATCGTGGGGCGAGTGCGATATAACTCCGGTAAGGAGTGTCTGTAGTATGGTCAGATAAAAAAAGAGTCCCCGTTTGAGGACTCCTGATGTGTTATTGTTCGGGGAAATACCTATTTACTGTTTCCTCCGAGTACTTTTCCTTTGATCTTAAGGCTACCGTCGGTGTTTCCGCATTGGAAGATACGGTAACGGTTTTACGGATAGGTCCTACACGTTTAGTGTCGTATTTTACCTCAATAGTGCCTTTTTCTCCCGGCTTAACAGGGTCTGAGGTCCATTTGGGTACGGTACAGCCACAGGAACTGGATACGTTAGAAATAACCAATGGAGCATTCCCTGTATTGGTAAATTCGAAAACACGCTGGCCATCACTTCCCTGGGCGATTTCACCGTAGTCTATGGTATCTTCCTTAAAATCGATCTTCGCTACTTTTTCTTGTGCGTGTACAGCGAGGGCAAAAGTGCTGACGAACAGAAACATTGCTAACTTTTTCATAAGTTTTAAATTTGTGGTTACTTCCTCGGAAATAACCTGTTTTTTGTAACTTTTAAGTTTATAACAAGATGCTAAAAGTAAACACTTTTTATTCTTCTGCAAAATTATCCCGCATTTACTTAAAGGCTCCTTATCCTGTACACCCTATTTTCTTTGATTAACGGGCTTTTATAATCTTACAGATATAGTTACTTTTGCCAGATAAAGTCAAAAATCGTTCCAAAAAATGAATATTCCATCAAAATACGATGCTGCCGAAGTAGAAGGGAAATGGTATAAGTACTGGTTGGAGAACGGGTATTTCCATTCGAAGCCGGACGAAAGAAAGCCTTATACTATAGTTATTCCTCCTCCGAATGTAACAGGCGTGCTGCACATGGGGCATATGCTCAATAATACGATACAGGATGTACTGATCAGAAGGGCGCGTCTTCAGGGGTTCAATGCCTGCTGGGTTCCTGGAACAGACCACGCCTCCATTGCAACGGAAGCCAAGGTAGTGGGACGTCTTAAAGAAGAGGACTGAAAAAATCCGATCTGACCCGGGACGAATTTCTGGATCAGGCGTGGGACTGGACCAGGGAACACGGCGGAATTATTCTGGAGCAATTAAAAAGCTCGGAGCTTCGTGCGATTGGGACAGGACCAAATTTACTATGGATGACGATATGTCGGCATCCGTGATCAGGGTGTTTGTCGATCTCTTTAACAAAGGACTTATTTACCGGGGGTATCGTATGGTTAACTGGGACCCGGAAGCTAAAACCACCTTGTCCGATGAAGAAGTTATTCATGAAGAACGACAAGGATTACTGTATTACGTGGCATATCCCGTCGAAGGTTCCGATGAAAAAGTGGTTATCGCTACGACGAGGCCGGAAACCATACTGGGGGACACTGCCATTTGTATTAATCCGGCAGATGAGCGTTACACACACCTAAAAGGGAAAAAAGCGATAGTCCCCGTTTCCGGAAGGGTTATTCCTATAATAGAAGATGAGTATGTAGATATGGAATTCGGTACCGGATGTCTTAAAGTAACACCGGCACACGATGTAAATGATAAAAATCTCGGGGATAAACACGGTTTGGAGGTTATCGATATATTTAATGAAGATGCCTCTTTAAATCACCATGGACTCCACTATGAAGGAAAAGATCGTTTTGCCGTTCGAAAGGAAATAGCCAGAGAACTTGAAGAAAAAGGCTTCCTGGTAAAAACCGAAACCCATGTCAATAAGGTGGGAACATCGGAGAGAACGAAGCTGTGATCGAACCTAGGCTGTCCGATCAATGGTTTCTTAAGATGGAAGCCCTTGCCAAGCCTGCGATCGAAGCGGTTCTCAAAGCTGAAGAGATTAAACTCTTTCCGAAAAAGTTCGAGAATACCTATCGTCACTGGATGGAAACATCCGCGATTGGAATATTTCCAGGCAATTGTGGTGGGGACAACAGGTTCCGGCATATTATTACGGGGAAGGGAAGGAAGATTTTGTCGTGGCGAAAAAGAGCAGGCACTGGAGCTGGCCAGGGAAAAGACGGAAATACTTCGCTTGATGTTTCCGGTTTAAGGCAGGATCCGGATGTTCTTGATACCTGGTTTTCGTCCTGGCTTTGGCCGATAAGTGTTTTCGGAGGAATCTTGGATCCGGAAAACGAAGAGATAAAATATTACTATCCTACAAATGACCTGGTAACAGGACCGGATATCCTGTTTTTCTGGGTAGCGAGAATGATTATGTCGGGATATGAATATCGTAATGAAAAGCCCTTTACCAATGTTTACCTGACTGGTCTTGTGCGTGACAGCCAGCGAAGAAAGATGTCCAAATCTCTGGGGAATTCCCCGGATGCCCTTAAACTAATCTCCGATTATGGAGCCGATGGAGTAAGAGTAGGGCTGTTATTGAGTTCGGCGGCAGGGAATGATTTGTTGTTTGATGAAGGGCTGTGCCAGCAGGGAAAGGATTTGCGAATAAAATATGGAATGCTTTCCGTCTGGTCAGCGGATGGGAGGTTTCTGAGACCGAACCAGCTCCGAAGGTCGCTGAGGTAGCCGTGAGATGGTACCGTTCGAAACTGGGGCAAACGCTTAACGAAATAGAAGACCACTTTGCCAAGTATCGTATCTCCGATGCCTTGATGGCTACGTATAAATTGATATGGGATGACTTTTGTTCATGGTTTCTGGAAATGGTCAAACCGGCTTACGGGCATCCGATAAGTAAAACGACCTTTGAGCAGGTTATAGCACTGTTTGAGGAGAACCTGAAAATCCTGCATCCGTTTATGCCTTTTCTTACCGAGGATATTTGGCAGCATATAGAAAAGAGGGATAGCGATAAGGCGCTGGTTGTGTCCGACTGGCCCTCTATTCCCGAAGTGGACCACGGACTTCTGGAAGGCTTCGCTATGGTAACGAAGTAATATCCGGAATACGGACGATAAGAAAAGATAAAAACATTGCTTTTAAGGAGGTCCTGGAGTTACACGCCACGCACAACGGTTCTGCTTTAATGGTAACCTGGACGAAGTGGTGAAGAAGCTGGGGAATATTACAGCGTTACACTATAATATAGAGAAAGTAGAAGGGAGTGTTTCGTTCCGTGTAGGTGCCGATGAGTACTTTGTGCCCGTAGCCGATCTGTAGATGTGGAAAGCGAAATGGAAAAACTGAAAGAAGAACTTTCGTACGCCGAAGGATTTCTCAAATCGGTAAGGGGAAAGTTGTCTAATGAACGTTTTGTGAATAATGCACCGGAGAAGGTGGTTGCTATAGAAAAACAGAAGGAGGCCGATACCCTTGCGAAAATATTGACTATAAAGAAAGCTTGTCGAATTTAGGAAAATAACAGGAAAAATCTTTCTTGTTGTGTGAAGTCTTATTGTATTATGCGAATTTACACTTTTAAAATAATGTTAAGTCTAATGTTTTGAA
>JACADM010000189.1_pt1 | contig 34499 bp, 64 predicted proteins | sample 7512371 | NCBI WGS metagenome assembly JACADM01 (sample SAMN14389041, study PRJNA612141) | algae metagenome | isolation source: non-axenic algae culture | place: India: Navi Mumbai | collected 2017-01
AATCGCCACGATGCGTCGTAGAAGAAGAGGTTGAGCCGTCGGGCAGGAAGCCGCTCGCGATATCTGTGTCGATCAGCGACGCGGCCCGCTCGCCGCCTGGGTAGTAGCGGTAGCGCACACGGTTCTGCGCCGCTGCCCGTGTCGTAGGCGACATCAACAAGCCGGTTCCACGCGTCGTACACAAAGACCCGGCTGGCGGTTGCTGAGATCCTGCTCGGTCAGGTTGCCGGCGTGGTCGTAGGTCAACCCGCGGGCAACACTGTTCGGTGTGCTGAACGAGTTCGTTGGACTCGTTGTACGTCGCCGGCCACATCGTCGGAACGCTCATCCTGGAAAGCAGCTCGAGTCTCCCGCGTTCGAGTCCTCGTTGATGGTCCAACTGTCCCAATTCCCGAATGTGTCGAGTGCCCACTCCGTTACGTAGAAATCGCTTCCGGACGGCGTGAGCGTTCGCTTCAGAGCCTGTCGGTTCGTCGAACCTCGTACGTCTCGTCTCGGAACATCGCTGCGCGGTGCGATCGTCGGTACGCTCCGTGATGTTGCCGATGCGGATTGTACTCATACCCGACCGAGACCGCGGCCTGCTCGGTCGCCGGTTGCGCCCTGGCTCCAAGCCACATCTGGCTGGTGATGCGACCGAACCGATCCAGCCCCTTGTATTCGTCGATGTTGCTCGGGCTGGTTGCAGGGTTCGCTTGGATCCGATCGAGAGACAGATCGGGAAATCCGTAGGTGATCTTTACCGAGCCGCGAGTCCGGGACGTTCCACGGACACCGTGTGGGTGGTGGCACTCGTGCCGCGGTTCCACTCGAAGCCGGTGGCCCTGGCGATGATGTCATCGATGCCGCCGGTCCCGTAAGTGTTCGTAGGACGGTTCGAGCCGATGAGGCTCCCTGGGCACCCAGCGGATACTTCAGATCCGTTGCACGGCTGATGTTGTGGGTGCCGAAGGTGCTGGTCGAGTTGAACCCAACGTCTTCGTAGTCGATGTCGACGATTCCGGTCGTGGCGTCCACGCCGATATCGCCGAGGGTTCTGCTCGAGCTGGTCAATCGCCACAGCGTGTCATACGTGTAACGCATCGCATTGACCGTCGCAGGCTTGCTCGCGATCAGGTCGCTGTGGGAAGAGACCTTCTGGATGCGCCGCGCTGTCGTACGCGTACTTGAGCGAGAGAACACTGGTGTCGATGCCTGATCCTGTAGGAGATACATCGGCGTGACGCGACCGGCTTTGTCGCGTGTGTAGGTGTGCTGGTGCTGTTCTGGTCGAGGCTGTAGCAGGCTCTCCGAGTTGGTTGTACGCAAACTCCTCGGCGAGCGTTGAGTCGGTCGGGTCTGCCAAACCGCTGGACTCATCGGGGTAGTTGATACGGCGGAGCAGCCAGTTGACCGGAAGGTCGGTCGTGAGACCGAAGCCGGTGATCTCGTGGGTACTCGTACGATGTGATCTGAACATTCGGATCAGACGAGTTGTGGTCGTCGTCGCCACGCCATCCGCTCCGCGATGCCCGATGACGTTGCGGTTGAACGAGATCGCGAGAACGTTCAGCGGTGTAGTCACCCTGATTCTGGATGGGCTGATACCGCTCCCTCACCGCATCCACGCGATTTCAGGCGCACCGCTTGCGTCTTTCGCGTTCTCGATCGAACCAACGAACCGTGCAGGTCGTTGTAGAAGACCAACGATCTGGTGCGGGAATCGACGGATGTTGCGTCCCGTGCGGGCTTAGGATCTCTGACAGGCGGCCGCGGGCATCGAAGCGTCTGCTGGTGATGAGCGTCCTCGAGATCCGCAGCCAGCTCATCCGGATTCAAGTTGAATATGTCGGAGGTGTCCGCTTGGCTGATGTTCGAACAGTCGTATCCGCGATGAAGCGGTTGTTGGTCGCACCGTCGTTGGTTCCGAACTCCGACGGTGTGCACCAGTCGGTTCGCGTCGTCGTAGTAGAATCCGGTGTACGTGTTGATCGACGGGACTCCTGCGACGCCGAGCGCGCAGTGGCGGTCGACGCGGTACCGTGGAGCCTCGATTGGCTGGTGATCGGTTCAGTCTGCCGAGGCCGACTGTCCCCGTTTCGATGTAATCGTACTTCGTCTGCTCGAATACCACATCTCCGGAGAGGTTTGGTGCGTAGGTAGAAGCGTCGTACGTATCGGCGTACGCCGCTTACGGTCGGATTGATCTCGCTCGTGTCGGTCGTCACGTACGATCGAATCATGCGCCCGAGACCGTCGTACCTCATCTTGACTTTGGGCGGACGGGGTCTGCTGCGATCGCCTGACCAGGCGCGTCGAACCACATGAGCTCATCGAGCGTCCCGCTGACTCCACCGGTCGGATCGATGGCCACCGAGCAGCGGAACGGCCGCCTGGGAATCGTAAAAGAAATCGATCTCGCTCAGCCGCGCGCTCGTGCTCGGCGTGCCGAGGCCCGACGGGATTCCGCTGGATTCGTTGAAGAGATCGCCGTCGAGGTCCGGTCGAGGTTGTCGTACTCGAAGTGCGCGTGCGGCGACTGCGGATTGATGACCGTGACGAGACGGCCGCGGTAGTCGTAACGCATCTCCGTGTCGCGATCGTCCGAACTGTTCAAGGTCGGAGATTCCCGAACGTACGTAAGATGACCGTCGCCGATGTCGCTCGTTGTGGGACTGGTGGACTCGCTGTCGTACCACATCTCGCGGACGGTCACCATGTTGCCAGAAGTGGGTGTGAGTCCGTCCCCAGCGAGATCGCGATCGGGCGGTCGAGGATGTCGTACTCAACCGCCTGGATCGAACCGTCCGGCGACTGAGTTTCGACAAGATTGCCCCTGTAGTCGTAGGTGAAGGTGCTGACTCGGGGACGGATCGCATCCGGCGTGGTGCCGACAGTATGGAGGTGCCCACTAAACGCCGCGAGATCTGGCCACGCGGCCGTCACTTCAACAAGGCCGAACGCTGTAATGCCGGTAACGGATCGGCTGATAGCGGACCCGTCAAAGTCGTACGCGTATCGGCTCTTCGCGTCCGAGCAGGTCGCCGGTGACCGCACCGTCGTTGTCCGCGCTCGAAGAGGTAATCAGGTAGGACTCCGCGCCGAGGGCTGTGCCGCCGGCATTGAACCACGTTCGGCTGGCGGGACTGGCGCGCCGTTCCCGCGGCGTTCTCGGGCTACGTGCGGAAGCACGGTTTCGATAGTAACTGTAGTTCTTGGGCGTTGTCGACTCCGGTTCGGTGAATTCCCAAGCGTGAATCGAGCGAACGATCGACGATTTGATGCCGCCGGGTGCGGTCACGGTCGTGATCCGGCCGAGGGCATCGCGAGTGATGTCGGTTGTGGCTGCCACCGTCGCCGTAACGGCCGCTGAATCCGCTCAGGTACGGTTCGGTCCCAGTCTTATCTGCCGTGGCCGTCGGCCACTGCAAGGTCACACCCGAAGCATCTGCGTTGGCCGTGACCGATGCGACTCGACCGGTCGACAATTGACGCGTGTAGAACGTCAGACTGTCGTTCGCGTCGATGACGTACTCGACCTCGCCCGACTCATCGAAGAAGATGACCGACTGAGAAGCATCGGCGATGCTTGCTGCCGGAGCCGTTCTGATCGACGTCCGGTGCCAGCGCATCTCGGCGATCGCGATGATCCGCTGGCCGACGCCGAAGCCGGCGTCTTCGAAGGCGAAGCCGTACTCTGTCTCTTCCTCCACAGAGTGGGAATCATCCAGTACACGATTTCGCTATTGGGGAGCATCGGTGATAGACGCCGAGAAACCTTTCAAGTAGTCGCTGTTGGACAATGGCGGCCGGTCAATTAGCCGGACACGTGTGTAGTTGCTGTCCAGCGTCGATCGGTAAGCCGACGTATCCGGAATCGGCGTCCAGCCCTCGCCAACCCACTCGCCCGTCAGACGTCCGTCCTCGTTGTGGTCGAACGCGACGATAGCCCCTCGGTCAGGCTCGGGTGTATTCCGCACGATCTGTAGACGTAGCCGGTTCGTACAGGCTCATTGCCGATGGGTACAGGATGGCCTTGATCGAGTCTCGCGGCAGCTGAGCGAGCCAATAATCGGTGTACGCCGATCGAGCTCATAGCGAGTGACCCAGTAGTCGGTTGCGCCCGATCGGCGCTTTCGTTGGAAGTGTCCACAGGAGCAGCAAGGGCTTTGTTCTGAAGTCGGAGCCGCTTCTGAGTGGTGCTTTGCTGCACGAAGTCGTGCATCATCGACGTCTGAGCGATCCACGATGTGCCGTCGAAGTTCCACTCCACGAGGTGGGCAGACCAGACGAGGCTGTCGGAAATCCCCGCGGGCAAGCCCCGCAAGTCGAATACTCATACGTCATGCGGGTCTGGACGTCTCCGGAGCCGCTGCAGCCAGTTGCCGGCGAGAACCTGCTCCCGGACTCGGAACGGCTGCGAATAGTCAACCGTCGAACCGGAGAACGCCGGCTCATACTTGGTGATGACCTTGCCCGCCCAGTTGAGGGCGTTGCGAGTACCTGGAGACGTCAAGTCGCTCATCGACAGGAGTGTCTTGGCCGCGTCACCGATGTACTCCATGTTTGTGGGAGACGACTCGGGTACGCGAACCGCTCGATGTGCTCCGGGTAGAACCGCCTTCAGGGCGTGCTTGTGCCCGCGGAGAGTCCACAGAGCGGTATCTGAAGGGGCTTGACCGACAGGGCTCCGGTGTCCAGATAGGTGTCTGTGTGGTACCGGTATTGCGTGATCTGCGTCCGCCAGAGCTCACTCTCGGCTGTCTCGCCGTCGACTCTGGTCAGCTTCGTGACCTGGATCAGATCACCGTTGGAGCCGAGATCGGCGCGTACTCGACTCCGCTGAACTGGTCATTGAAGTACGTGTAAAGCACGCGTTGCGTGAGGATCGAAGGCTCTGTCTCGCCCCGCGTCATACCGAACAACGCGCGCTCGCGCAGGCGACCGTAGTTCGGGTTGAGCACGTTGACGCCAGGTCATCGATCTCGTACCGGTGTCCCACTCGAACCGGAGTTCGGCCATGGGCGTGAGCGCCCGTCGAACCGGAGCCCGGAGCACGCAGGAAGCGGATGCCGATCGGTCGCGAGTCAACCGGCTCGATGACAGGTGGATCCGGCGGCGTCGTAGTGTTGACCTGGTAGTCGTCATAGATGAACTGCCAGATGTTTCCGGCCGAGTCGATACGGCGCAGAAGCAGACCCGCCTGATGATCTTCGGGGAGAGTAAATCCCGATCCTGAAGGATCGTCCGAGATCGAGTGGCCACGGTAGAAACTCAAGGGTGTAGCCGCCGGGTTCTATGAGGCGCCAAACCGGAATCTCTTCTCCAGCGACAACTTCACCATTCAGGTCGATGACCGGAGATACATCTGCGATAAATCGCTGCGTCCTCTGGCTCCGCCAACGGCCCCAAACCCGGAACTATCTGAATGCAGCCGAATATCCACGGGGCCGCTCGTGGAGTGCAGGTAGACTCGCGGCGATGTGCTGTCGCCCGCGAATTCCTCATCGACCCACATCGTGAGCGGAGGTCCCAGTGGTTGCCGACATGACCGCCGCCAGTGAGGCCATCGAACGCGGTTGGCGTCGAGCCATCTTTCTCGACCTCCGGCCCGAGGCTCCTGTAATTGCGAACGAGCCGGAAGTCTTTGCCACTTAGCGGGATGACAAGATCGACAGCGGACTCGACCTTCTCACCGGTTGAGAGCCTGACCGGGTCACCAGGTTTGGAGCTTCGGCCATACGGGCGGGGTGATCTCACGACGTGCGTGCTGGCCGGCTCCTCCTCGGGAGGACAGGTCTCGGCGACGGTCTCATCAACGTCTTCGATCTCGCCTTCTGCCTCGTCGGCCTCCATGACGAGGACCTCGGACTTGAGAGGTTTCGCGGGTGCCTCCTCTTCACAGGGCGTACCCGAGTCTCCGGTGTCGTCCGGGTATGATGATGCCGCCCAAGCCTCACCGTTGGCAATGTGTCGGGGCGGTTCCACTCTTCGAGCGCTGGCGGAGGCGGGTCATAACCTGGAGGAAGGTCGAGTTCATCGCGGTACTGCTCGAAGAGGCTAACAGTTGACTCGATGAACGTGTCCTTGTCACCGCATCCCGCCAACCCACCACAACCGGCATTCTCGGCATTCATCCAAGTGTTCGGCCCAGTCATACTGGCTGAATGCACCAAAGTACTGACCGTAGTCGCCGGATCCATCGTCGCACGGGGATGGCTCGGGAACCGCCATTCCGAGGTTCGTCGGGTCCGCAGCGTCCTCGTCGCCGCTTGTGGCTCGCGCGAACAGGAGCGCGTCAAAGGCGTTACCTCACCGTCGCCGTCTCGGTCGCAGCGGAAGGTTGCAGTGTCATCGTCATCAACCCCAAGATGCCCGACGATGTCTGTGGAGTCCGGATCAAGCAGGCCAAGCGAATCAAGAGGCGGCATAGCCGGCATGAAACACTCGTTGCAACCCCAAGTTGATCGAGGAAGTCGTAGTCGGCTCCGCTCATCGGGACCTCGAAGCCCTCGTAGACCTTGGAGAACCCCAAGGCTGTTTCGCAATCCGTCGGGCAGCCACCGAACAAGGACTGGTCGCCGAGTGCCTTTGTCAGTTCGCCGGAGATGATGTCTCGCAAAGTTGGTTCTTGTCTCCCGGGTCATCTGCGCACCCGCAGTCGGTCGACTCAACTTGTATTTGACGACTTCCTGGTAGGCGGCCTTCGCCGCTATGGCGAAACACCCGCTGGGGCTGCCCCAAACACATCGTCGGGACACGCGAAGGGAGTGTCCTCGCACGCCGGCTGCAGCAGCATCCGGATCGCAATCAGCGAAGTCCTCGTTCGCTTCGGGGCATGCGCAGATCATCCCTCAGCGTCTTTAGATCATCATCGAAGTCCACGTCGAGTGAGTCAGTCCCAATTCCGTCCGGATAGTGAGCGATCGAGCGGTTCAACAGCCAGCGGAACGTCTCTTTGCAATCGCTTGCGTTCTCTTCGAAAAAGTCGTCGAAATTGCCAGGATCCCAGTCAGACTCGTTGGCGGTCGTCGCGGGGTCTGGGTCTGGGTTCACCGTGAAACCGCCGCCACTCCCCTCGCCGATCCCGCCGCCACCGGAACCGCCAGCAAAGTCATCGGGGTCTGGGTCAAAGTCGCAATCGAGAGCCCGTCCGGACACCTCGGGCAGTACTTCAAGAGTTCTCGAAGTTCGCGTCGTACCCTGCGGGCTTTGTCCACCGGAGTCGCCGGGCAGCAGAATGCTCGGATCTATCGTTAGATCATCGATCCAAAACTGCAATTCGTTGCTTATCCGGTTCAGACAAGGCGAACTGACTGGGAAGAAGTCTTGGTTCGGGGCGACGGGAGGGTCGGTGTCTGTCGAGTTCGCGATCGCGGTGGCCAGAATGTCGAGTGACACAACGAACAGATCACCGCTGTCCCCAATGGTCCCGTTTCCGTTCGTATCGACTTTCTGGAAGATCGTGCCCGCGATATGCGTGAAATTGTCTTCCGCCGGCGGCGTTTGTGCGATCGCATCCGACAGCGGCGTCATCGCAAAATCAGTGAGATGAAAAGAACGGCGAGACGAGACGGTTCATGGGTTCTCTCCGGCAGCGGTGGTGAGTCACGTACTCCATGTCGCCGTTGCGCGCAGAGCTCGTCGGTCTCGACTCGGAGCACCTGGCGGCAGCGGCGAGAATAGCCGACCGTGAATGCTGGTCAACGATTTTTCGAACCTTTGCGCAGGCTTTTTCGGCATAGGCGATGACTCCTAGCAGCGTGCGCATATGGCGCATCCGTCACTTCATCATTGATCGATCAACCACGTCTGGTAGATTCGTTTCGCCCGCACGGTGTCAGGGTGCCCTGGCACTGCGAACCCGCATGACCACGCGCGGCTCTTCGAGAGGTCTTCATGCAAGCCCGTTCCTTGACTCGATTGATCCTTACAACAGCGGCCGCGTGCACCATCTGCTCGCTGATGGTGTTCAGCGCCCTCGCACGCTCGCGTTCCCTCCCAAGAGACCGTCCTGACGCGCGCGATCGTGATCGATGCGTTCAGCAACGCCTGACCGTCGATGCGGTGGCCACAGCGGGGCGACCCCGGCGCGCAGGTTTCGACGATTCTTGAGGCGGTACGGAGCACGAACAGCGAACTGCAGGCGGCCGTCGGTGCGACCGCTTCTCGGGGAGCCCGCCAATCGCATGATGCCGTGGTGAGCCAGATCAAGAATTTCGGACTGACCGACCAGGCTCGATTCCGGAGCGGTCGGCCGCCGCCGCGCGCTCGATTCGGCGGAAGGCGCCCTTGAGGCGGCACGCGAGGGTTGGACCGACGCCATGGAGCAAGAATTAGATGGCGTGATCGCGTCTTCGGTTATCACCAAAGCTCCGTCAATGCGACGCTCAATCAAGCCCGTTCAGTGCCACCGCCGATGCGGGTTCTCGACCCGTCCACGACCGATTGGGCGGCTCTTGAGCAGGCATGGTTCGAGGCGACGCCGTCGAGGTCGCAGATCTGCCCGGTTCGCTGCAAGCGGCTTGGCAAGCGGCACTTGCAGATCCGGCGGTCATCGCTGCGAGCGCTAATCACAGCGTTAATCTTGAGGCCATCCGAAGCGCATTCGTACAAGTGGTGCAGCAACTGCCGACGGAGTAACGGGTGTTGCCTGACGTGAGTCATACTCACCGATCCGACCGTCGATCCACAGCGGCGTCTTGCCGCTCTAGCGAAATGACCAATCCCGCGACGCCGCGCGTTGTCGGATCGAGTTCAGTGCCCGCTTGAACGCCACCGCAGCCGATTCGTATCGGCCGGTCTGCAACAGCGTTGATGCGATGCCTAGTTGCGGCCCCACCGCCTGCGGCATCAATACCGCCGCTTGCTCAAACCGCTTCGCGGCGGTCTCTATCCGACCTGCTCTGAGAGCCAGCACCCCGAGGTTATAGTGCAAGCGGCCATCGTACGGGTTGGCGTCTAAGGCGAGTTCGAGCGACTGTTCCGCCTGATCGACATCGCCCGCCTCGAATGCACTGCGCCTGTGTAAGCAATCGCTCCGACGTGTCGACGTCGACAATGCCACGAGACGACGGCGTTCCAGCATCGGGGTTGTCGATCCGCAACCAGAGCCAAACGCTGCCGAGGTCAGCGCGACGACCAGCATGCTCCAACGGAAGTTCTTGAACTGGGTCATCCGCGGCCTCATCACTCTTCTCGGGGACTTCAAAGCGGTTCGCGAACACGATCGTCGCACTGTACATCGGATCGCTGCCCCGGCGGTTCGAGAGTTCCATCACCAGCGAAACCGATCGCCAATTCGTACCCAGCGACCGCCATGATGCGAGTAGATTCCAAACTTCGGTTGGGCTCATAGGCTGCAGCACGACGGACACGCGGTCCTCGTAGATCTCTCGCGGAGAGTCGCCGAACCGGCGTTGATGCGGATTCTCCCGCTTCCAGACAATTGCTGTTGACGTCCCGCCGGCAGCCCGGCCTCGTCGAGAACCGGAAGACCATCGCGAACGTCCTCGTTCGGCCGCTCGCTCGGCCCGCGATTCGCCGATCGCTCGCGATAGTCAAAATCTGCTGGGCCGCCACGGCGGTCTGTTCGAACCTCGCACGGGCATCTGCAACGGATTGATCCGCCGAACGGACTCGGTTGAGATTGAGCACTCCAGCGAAGAGCAGGACGCTCGCTCCCATTACGACGGTCAGAACTGGGCTGAGCCGAGGCGAGTGAGCAGATTGACCGATACTTGGCGGCATCAACGACCACCCTCATCAGCGGGTCGCAATTCGAGACTGAGCAGCGACTCCGCTTCAGTCGAGGTCACGGAAGGCACACCGGTCGTCCAGCCGTCCAAATCCCTGAATGCTGAGGCAAGGCAGCAGCCGCAGGCGCATCGTCGGTCGCGGCGGCGATCACGATTCGGTCTGGCAGGACTTCGAGGCGACGCAGCCGCCGTGCTGGCTCATCGGGCCAGACAGCCGCGAGCGACGCGAACAGGCTCGGTTACGTCCGCTGGCGTGCCGTCCGGCTCTTGCTGGCCCGCGAGGCGTCTCGCATGGTTCCACTCGGACTGGAACAGGGCAAACACCGGTTGCCCGAGGCGCTCGCCTGTTCACCGACGACCGATCGCATAAGTGATTCAGTACGAGCGTTCACTCGCGAGCCATATCGCGGTCATCGGCAATACGTCGTTGCCCCGGCGAAGAGCACGCCGATCGCGAGGACCCAGCAGGCCACCGACGCTGTCAGAAGTCGGTTTCGTCTCCGTCGAATGATCGGCGGCTCAAATGGTCCGGTCAGCAGATTCAAGCGCTCGGATCAATATCCGGAGACACCCGAGGTCCGCTGGGACACGATCGGGGAGAACCACCAAACTTCGGTCGGCGACAACCGCTTCCAGCGTTGATCTCGGCGCGCACACCCACGACCTGTCCGTCCGCAGTCGCAGCGTAAACAGCATGGACCGCCTCAAACGCACGGGAGTTCTTCCTCGAACAGGGCGTCGAGGGCCTCCTTCGATCGCTTGATGTCCCGCACCGACCGAACGCTCCGCGGCAACGATCGCGAATCCACCACGCACCAGTAGAGATCCTCGGCGGGCAGAACCACCTGCCTGGGCTCGGTCGGCTCGGATGTCGCAGGAAGCACCATGTTCGTAGATCCGGGCCAATCTCGCGCGGATCTGAGACTGCACCGTTGCCAATCCGCAGGCGGATGGTACATTCGCGGTCTCAGATCCGTGAATTTCTGATAAATGGCGAGGAAACTGTGCAACGGAGCATCGGCACCAAGAAACCCGTCGGGCCTTCACGCGTTCCATGCAGGCTCCTGCGCCGGCCTGATTGTGTCTGCTGGTCTGGCAACACACCGATCGCGACCGCACAAGACTCACCGCAATTTGTCCAGCCCACGATCACGCTCGCCGACCGGATGGAACTGCCGCATGGTCGATCTCGCCGCGGCCGAGTTGTCGGTGCCGATCGTGTACACGCAGAACGTCTTCGGCTCTCAGAGCCGGGCCGCGCGCGACGTTCCGGTTGCCGGGCCCGATCACCGAAGCAGAGCTCTGGTCGCTGCTGCACCAGGCCCTTGCGAATGCCCAACTCACCACTGTGAGGCGGACCGGCAGTGACGTGCTGCACGTGATGACCTTCGCGGATGCTCGGAACAACGCCAATATTCTCGGCGAAGCCCCGATTCGTTCTCGGTTGGTGACCCCGGCTTCCTTCGCATCCGTTACAGCCCGAGCAACGTCACCGCGTCCGATCTGGCCACCCGTCTGAACGGACTGTTCGCCAACGCGGCGTTGCGCTAGGCCATCGAGATCCGGGCACGCGGCGAGATCATCGTCGGCAGCCCAGCGACCGACGCCGCCAGCGTGCTGGCCGATGTACGCCGTCTCGACGTCTCCGGCACTGAAGTCGTAAACGTCCTCTATACGCCGCAGCACGTGGACGCGGTCACACTGATCGCACGAGCCAACGAGATCGCCGGGGCCGGCGGTCAATCGCCCGATGCCGGTTCAGGACGCTTGATCTCGCTGTCCGAAGACGGCCGGATCATGATCGTCGCGCGTCGGACCGAGTGGATGCTTGGATCGAACGGCTCGAAGCCATCGATGTGCCCGGCTCGCGATCCGCTCGCCTATCGAGTCGACAACTACCCGCGGAAGAGGTCGCGTCTCTTCTCAGAAGTCGTTCCACCAGCAACCCAGCGTGGAGGAACCGACTCGATCGACATCCGCGTCGATACGATCACCGACTCGCTCACGGTTATCGCGACACCGCGAGCACGAGCAGGTCGAAGAGATCATCGCACGGATCGAGTGCTGCCCCGAACGAATCCGCAGGGTTCTGGTCACGCCAGATCGAGCACCGCGACGCCGAAGAACTGCCGCCAGGCGCGAGAACTGGTCGATGCGGGCGTTCTGGAAGTGGATGCAGGATCTGCGGGCAGCGGTCGCGAGGGCCGTGACCGCGGTCTGAGCGGTGTGTCTGGCGTTCCCGCCACCGTGTCCGAGGATGCGTCGCCTCGGGCAACCTGCTTCGCGTCAAACCGTCTCTCAGCCACGACGAGACGCGTCCGGTGGCGAACTGCGCTCGCGAGCGATCAGCAAGACCAACCGGGTGCTCGCGATCGGCGACCGCAGGATGATCGCGCGGCTGGATGCGTTGGTCGATGAGCTCGACGTCCCGTTGCCGCAGGTGCAGATCGAACTGGTCGTGGTCTCGCTCAACGAGGGGCGACTCGCGCCTTGCTTTCGGCGCAGGCCCTGACCAACGCCGGCGACACGATCGTGCGGCTTTCGTCACTCTTCGGGATCGGCGATCCGGGCCTCGATGACCCGGGCCCACTCGCAGGTTCGGGCTTCTCCGGCGTGGTTCTTGACCCCGGCGACTTCGGGGTGCTCATCAGAGCAGCTGAAACCATCTCGCAGGGCCAGTCGCTCAGCCGCACCACGCTGCTCGTGGCCAACGGCGAAGACGCACGGATCGATTCCGCGGTGCAGCAGCCGTTCCTGCAGACCACGGTCCGTTCTTCTGAATCCGAGATCACCGGCTTCGGCGGTTCGGTCGAGGCGGGCCTCTCGGTGAGTGTCTCCCGCAGATCGGTCCGCCAGCACGGTCCGGCTGACCTACGTCGTGAGCGCGCCTTCATCGGTTCTTCGGCGGTCCCGGAACCCGCCACCGACGCAGCGCACCGTTTCCAGCATCTCGACGCTCCCGGACGGCTTCACCGTCGCCGTCGGCGGCTTCCGGCTGACCGACCAGAACGAGGGCGATCGCGTACCCATACTCGGGTCGATCCGCTGCTCGGCGAGCTCTTCAAGAGTAGCACCGAGGCAGCAGCGATGCACGGTTCTACGTGTTCATCCGGCCCAAGGTCGTCCGCGAGCGGGCAACCGAGCAACTCCGGGGAATCTCCGACGAACAGGCACCGCGATGCAAACCTGCCACCGAACCCGCCCTGATCGACCTCCCGATGATGTGAGCATGCTCCTCACTGGCAACCCATCCCGACAGCCCACGGCGAACCCCTCGCAGGCCGGCGGCCCGAGCGACGAGTTCCTCGACCTCGTGCCCCGTGCGTTCGCGCGCCGTCACTTGCTGCTCCGACGGCATGCGGCAGACCGAGACCGGTGCCGTCGAATCCGTTCTGCACGCCAAAGAGCTTTCTCCCGCGGTCCGCCACAACCTCCAGGTCCGCCTCGGCCGACCGATCCAGTGGCACGAGACCGATGCCGAGCAACTGGCGGTGGCCATCGACGAGGCCTACGCATCTCGCAAGGCCACAGCCGTTGAGAACGCGGGCAAGTCGGGCGAGGAACCGGTCATCGAGATTAAGCCGGCATCCGACGAACAGTCTCTCGATGCCGCAGCTCCGGAGGTTGAGCGCGCTCTCGACCGACAACAGGCTCCCGTCCAGTTCGTCGACACGCTGCTCTTCGAAGCGATCACACGGGGCGTGAGCGATGTTCACATCCAGCAGGCTCGAGTCCGCCGCGCGATCCGCTTCCGCCTGGACACACTCGTGACCGCCAAAGGAGATCTCGGTCGACCTGGCGACCTCCATCGTCAGCCGCGTCAAGGTCATGGCCCGGATGGACATCGCCGAGCGGCGCGTGCCACAGGACGGACGCGCCCACGTGACCATCGGCCGGCGATCTTCATCCGGCCAGCGGATCGACCTGCGAGTCAGCACCCTGCCCACCGCTTACGGCGAGCGCTTGTCATGCGCTGCTCGATCCTCGAAGTCCGACCATCTTGCGAGCTTCGAAGCGCTCGGCATGCCCGACGATGTTCGGCTCCCTCGCGTGTGCTTCACGCTCCAGCGGCATCGTGCTGGTCACCGGGCCGACGGGCTCGGGCAAGACCACCACGCTCTACGCGACCCTGCGATGGCTCGCCGGGGTGGCCACGGCTCGACCGCCCGCGACCTGAACATCATGACGATCGAGGATCCGATCGAGTACGAACTCGGGTCCAGCCAACCGCGATCAGTCAGGCCCAGGTGAACACCAAGAAGGGCGTGAGCCTTCGCCTCGGGCCTTCGTCACATCCTGCGTCAGGACCCCGACGTCGTCATGGTCGGCGAGATACGTGACGCCGAGACCGCACGCATCGCGATCCAAGCGAGCCTTACCGGCCACCTCGTGTTCTCCACGTTGCACACGAACGATGCTGCGAGCGCGATCACACGCCTCGCCGATCTCGGCATCGAGCGATACCTCATCAGCATCGATATCGGCAGTGCTCGCGCAGCGCCTCATCCGGCTGTCTCACCAGCCCTGCAAGGGCAAGGCTGCCGGAGTGTCTCGATACCGGTTCACGGGCCGACGAGGGCTGTTCGAACTGATCGTGATGAGCGAACAGATCCGTGACCTCGTAGCGTCCGCGTCTTCTGACGAGTCGATCCGGCGCTTCGGCCGCCTCGGGCACACGGTCCCTGACCCACGAAGGCCGCCAACTCGTTGAGCAAGGTCTGACGTCTCTCGACGAAGTCCTCCGGGTCACCGGCGGCGGGGGACGATCTGCCATGAGCAGCCTGACCTTTCTGTACAAGGCCTCGAAGCGTGACGCCCCTCGGACCATCGTGCGAGGACGGCTCGAAGCGTCCGATCCGGCTCAGGCTCGCGGCTCCTCCGTGACGGGGCTGCTGCCGCCTCGGTGCAGCCTCTAGTGTCCACTCGGCTGTCGATCTCGATGCCGCGACCGATCGAGTTGGTGGCACAACCGTCAGCGCGCAACGCGACGCCGACCTTCTCGACGCACTGGCCACCATGCTCCAGACCGGTCTCCCTCTGACCGAGCGCCGCGGGCACTCGAAGCGCCGACGACCAGAGCCGACCTTCCAAACAGGACCGAGCCCTGATCTCGATCCGCGGAGGTGTTACCAGCGGCAAGCCACTCAGCGTATGCCTCGGCGGGCTCCCGGACTGGTTCACGATGGCAGAGGTCGCGCGTGAGCGCGGCCGAACAGCGGGGCGAACTTGCCAAGACTCGCGAGTCTGGCTGAGTCCAGCCAGCGGTCGGTCGAGCCCGGCCGACGCCTGCTGGGTGCGCTCACCTACCCGCTCATCGTCGCCGCTGTGGGTCTGGGTGTCGTGGTCTTCCTCAGCATCCGGACACTGCCGGAACTGCTTGGCGTGTTGTCCGGCGCCGGCGTCGAACTGCCCGGTCTGTCCGTGGGGTGATGCAGTTTGGCCAGTTGCTGGTCGCCGCCCTGCCGTGGGTCCTTTCGGGCTGATTGTTGTCGTGGCCATCGCCACACTCATCGTGAGCAACAAGCGGGCTGCGGTCTGGATTGGCGGCATATCCGATCGGCTGACGCCGCTTCAGCGCATGCGTCTCGCATCGGTCTGTGAGGAACTCGCGTCCATGCTCGAAAGCGGGATCCAGATCGTCGAGGCCTTCGTCTGATCGCGGCTTCGCACACCGGTCTCGGTGTATCGAGCCTTCGCGGCTACCTCGACCGCGTGACCCGGGCCGTTGCGGACGGGGCCGACCTCGACGGCGCTGCCCCACCCCGCTGGGCGGACACCGAGCTTGTTCGCCTGGTCGCCGCGGGACAGGCATCGGGCGAACTCCCGCGTGTGCTCCGACGCATTGCCGACCGGTATGAACGCGACGCGACGCGGCATCGACCGGCTCAGTTCCCTGCTCGAACCCGCGGTCATCCTGACGCTCGCCGTGCTCGTCGGCACGGTCGTGATGGCCGCCGTGCTCCCCTCATCCGTCTCCAGGAGGTTGTGTGATGCTCCAGTCCAACCGATCACCCAAGTCCCTGCGCCGGTCCGGTATGACCCTCGTCGAAGTCCTCGCCGTGGTTGTCATCCTCGGCCTGCTCGCCGGCACGCTCGCCGTCGGGTTCTCCGGCGCTTCGGCGAGAGCCGCACCGGTTTTGCCCGGACCGGGGTGACGATCATCAAGGAACGGGTTGAGATGTATCAGTACTCCACTGGCGATCTGCCCAGCCCATCGGAGGGTCTGAGCGTACTGACCGGTCCGGATGCGATCGGCAAGTCGTTCGAACTCACCCGGGACCAACTCACCGATCCGTGGGGCCGGACCTACCTGTATATCTCGCCCGCAGCCGACGGCTCCGCATTCGAAATCGTCGCTACGGAGCCGATGGCCAGCCGGGTGGCACCGGCGAAACCAGGACATCTCATCTCGAAACCTCCGGGGTAATCAATGATCGCCTGGGACAGACAGGCGGAGGCCTCAGCCACAGCGTTCACGCTTATCGGTTCGCTCGCCGTTCTGGTGGTGCTCAGCATGGCCGTGTCCGTGGCCGCGGTTGGTCTGTCGTCGCGTTCTGTCGAAGCACAACTGTCGGACGCCGTCTCCTCCATCGCATCCTTCGACACCGCCGCGCGTGCTCGCTCGCAAAGGCCACGTGACCGAACTGCGATACGACGATACCGATGGCCGCTTGCGTCCATCGACCGATGCTGTGAGGATGCGATCTCGATCGAACGAGGACTGTCGGACAGCATCACGCTGGAAACGTGGAGCGACCCGCGGGCGCCCATCGAGTCCGTAATCGTAGACAGTAGGGCCAATCGGTGGACTACCAGGTCCGCGTGTCTAGCGGCGAACTGAGCATGGCGCTGACCTTCGCCGGACTCACGGGCTGGTACGAGACGATGCGGGCGTGCGGTGAAGCAGCGACCGAGCGCAGGTTTGGGCTCCACACTGCTCGAAGTGGTCCTCGACCGCGTTGCTGTCTATTGCTGCAGTGAGTCTCCTCAGCCTGGCTGGAAGCCTCGCGCCCGCAGCCAGCGCCCGATGAGCCGATCGTGTTGGATACTCCGCTCTGGATGCCGCCGCGGACGCGATTGTCGGCAACCCGAGCCGGTTCGGTGTACCCCGATCGACCGACGGTGGCTACCGCTGGGACACCGCTGACAAAGTAGAGGATCGCGCCCGACAGATCGAGGGCCGCTTCGAGTGGAGTTGGTTCGATCTACCGCGGAGTTCGATCGGCTGCGCATCTCACAGAGCGATCAGATCGTCACACGCTGGTACGTCAAGCCACCCAAGCGGGAGGGCCGATGAGAAGCCACGGTCAATTGGGGATGACACTCGTCGAGGTGCTCGCGGCGCTCGCGCTGCTCGATGCTGGTCGCGGCGACGTCGTCGTTGACCGGCTACATCGCCCGCACATCCGCTGAGAGACAGGCCGAGGCGACGCGGGAGCGCGATGGGGCAACCATCGACCTGATCACCGACGACCTCGACGCGTGGAGCGCAGCCCACGCAACGAGCGAACGCGGTGGGGATCGGCCCCAGCGGTCGCGACCGGCTCGGGTGTCGAGTTGCGATTCCCGGCGGCGGAAGGCCGTGCTCAACCTACGATCACCTACCGGTTCGAACAACTCACCGGCCGACTGACCCGCGACGATGATTCCGATCCGATCGATCAGCCTCGCGACGTGATGGGTGAGCCTGACGGTGTTCGACGTTTCCGTTGCCGAGAGCATCAGAACTGGCGACCACCGGGTGTTGCGTATCAAGATTTCCGCCGCGGGTGGCATCACCCGTTCGATACCGCATGGCTTCCGCCGGAGGAGCGAGCGATGGCTGATGCAGGGCAACGAGATCGCCGAGGCATCGCTCTCTTGCAGTCTTGGGTTTATCGTGGTCGCGAAAGCAGGGCGGTGATCGCGTCTGCGGATCGCGGCCACGAGCGGGATGGCCATCCGCCAGCACAACACGGCCCAGCGGTCGGCACCCCTCGTAAACGGGGTTCGGTCTGCATGCACAGTGTGCTACGCCATGCCGACACCGCGGTGGCGGATTCGGATCTGCCATACGGCGGTAGTCGTGATGGACGACACTGTCGATACACCCGACGGACCCGTGAAGATCAGGATCCACGCCTACGACCAGGACACCCGTCTGCCGTTTGAGCCAAACGCGGCTCGATGAATTTGGAGGGGATGCCTCGGGATGATGGTTCGCGAACCGATGATGTGACGCTATCCACGCTCGACGATCCGGGGTCGATTCTGCTGGGGCAACACGAGAGACTGCTCTGTTCCGGGAATCGCAGATCGACCGGCTCCTCGGCACCGTGCGTGTTCCAGGGCTCTCCACCGAACCGCCGTCGAGGTCATTCGGTCTGAACCCTCGGACCGTCCCGCTCGAGATGCTCCCGTCCGTGTTCGGTGAGCAATCGGACGAGATCAGTGAGCAACTGCGAGAGTGGAGAGCCTCTGAATCTGGCCGGCGTGGAGCGTTCAGTCCTGTTTTGTCGGTTCCGCTGAGGGGCGTCAGATCACGTGGCAATCAACGTCCTCTGCGTGGGCCTTCCGTATCGAATTTGATGCGCAGGATTGTGGTCTCGCTCGCGCTGGCCGTGTATGAGTCTCGCGACGATGGCTGGGAACTCAGTCAGTGGCATATCATCCGAGAGGGATCGCGATGAGTACTTCGTCACTGCGTGGCTATCAGGTCGGGTTCGGCGTGGCGGTGACCGCCGTGATTGTCAGTGCGGTGTGGGTTTTCATGCCCTCGCCCGAGCCGACGGATCCGACACCGGTTACTGCTCTGAGCGACCGTGGACCGAGACTATCGGCGAGCAGATCCAGACCGGTTCGCCCGCCGAGTTCCCGCAGATGGTGCTTTGGACGAAGCCACCACCTGCTATCGAGCCACCACCACCGCCGCCGACACTGAGGCTGAACGCCCAATTGCTCGCCGTGCGGGATGGTAACGCGGGAGAGCCGGCGGTGGCGACCTTGTACCTCGTCGACACCGAGGAAATCGTGCGGCTGCCCGTGGCGATGAGTTGCAGGGGATGATGGTCGAAGAGATCACCGATACCGCCGTTCGGTTTTCGCGGCACAACCAAGAACCTACGATCTCCCGCGACGCTGGCTAGCGTGCTCACCAGATTGTTTCGCGTTTCGCGATCTGCAAATGAACCATCTGCAGTCGGACGACTTCTGGGATTGCACGCTACCCAGTGCCAAGCCGCCAATTCGGAAATGAGCACGGATCGACAGACGGACGATGACGAATTTCCTCCTGCATAGGGAAACCGACCTGACGGGGACACGGTGGGGATCAAGCGCCAGTCCGATGTGAGTCTGGTCTCGCTGGGCTTTGGGTCGGCGCAATCTGGGGCACATTTGACGCACCTGCTCGCCCACCTCGAGAGCATTGCTCTTAGTCCACGCACATACGGCCCGATGCGGATTCAGCCCGGCAACCTCGCGGTTCAGGCCGGAGCATGCCGAAGGCTGCAGCGAGTGTCAGTCTCTCGGTACCCGTCTCGCAGTCACCCACGGTCAAGTCGTCGATGAAGATGCCCTTCTGTCCCTCAGGTGGTTCATACTGACCCATCGCCAATAGACCTCAATGGCTACGTCGTCAAGGATGACCGTCTCGCCACCATCTAAGCACATGCGGGGCTATTCGCCGATGACCCAGATCTTGTTGAGGGCTACCAGATTGTTGATGTCGTCTGGTCACATGGCGAGCTCCCGTCTGACTCTATAATGCCAGAAGCGGATAGCCTCGTCGTTTCAACTTGGACCAGATGTTTGCAAGTGCCGGTTGATGCATCGCTGTTGCTCCCGTGTCGGCAACCCGGCAGCGAACGATCATGACCTGCCCCCAGGCCTGATTCACTTCGGCGTGTAGCCTGTGCGTGGTTCAGGGGTAAAGGCATCGGCAGCGGAGTGGCCGACGAAGCGGCACTAAGACTCATGAGTCCGCCCGAATCTGTACTGTTTGGCGGCCCGACGTATGCGAGAGCGTACTAGTTCATGGGAAATGGTGCCGCATTGGAACTTAGTTCTCAATGGGCGTCCTCCTTCCGGTTCCCCGGCGTTCTGTCGCCCTGCGGAGATTGTAGGATATGCTACGGCAATAGAGTGGCTTGGAGAGTGCTGCCTCGCGTTTCCTCGAGCGATCGGGGATTGCGGTGTTGGCGTGGCGGGGCATCGTTGAGACACGGTTGTTCTGCGAGATTGTCGAGTCTAGGCGGTGCGGCTCAATCCGGGAGTTGAGTGACACGGAATCAGGAGCCGCCCGAGGTTCAATCGCTGGCTGTGTGCTTAAAAGGCCGCAGCCGAAGATTCAGGACTGTGCTTCCATCTGTGGATGTTCACCGTTCTCTGCGATGGTTTTCGAGGGTTCTTCCGGCTACGAGGGTTTCTCCGACTACTCTCATTTTGGAGAGAGCGCTCGATCACCCGTGTACAGTGGGAAGACTTACTTGATTCGTTCGAGCGGGACCGTCGACTTGGTGCATCCATGCTTCAGAGCTGGTGACCGACCGCTCTTGCAACGGCGACCGCTGAGCGGCGTGAGGGAGACGCACTTTGCACGTTGTGCGACAGGGAGTGGTTCTTAGGATTCTTAGATCGTCAATCTGGTCTTCCGCTAAATGGCATGATTGCCATCTCAAAAGACCGCGGCATCTCGCCGTCTCAGCAGGTGCTGGATCTGCGGGTACGACCTAACGCAGGCCGTCGATGGGATGGTCGCAGCGAACTCCAGACTCTGCGGGTCAGAAAATCTGACGCATGCGGCGACCCAGTACAACTTTGTTCGAAGCCTGTGTGAACTCTTTGGATGTCCAAGTCCCACCGGAAAGTACGAGCGAGTCCTCGAGCCACTCATCACACAGACGAATTCTACATGCCAACCGTAGCCGCTGCTGCGACCCCACAGTTTCGTGAGCCTGATCCAAGCCGCTGTTCAGAGTCTGGGTATTCTGCCATTGGCGAGCGGTGGATTACTATCGGCGATCGGCGTTCATCGACCACTGCGTGTACGTGACCTCTCGATTGAGATCAGGGAGCGTCGTGTACTTCGGAGCCCGAAGAAGTGAACCTTGACCAGTTATTGCGATTGGTTCGACGGAAGTCTCGTCGTCGTCCGGCGGGATCGTGCGTCGAGTCGTTTCTCAGGTGGTTCGAGGGTCGGGCGGGGACTCAAAATCGATGGAGGCACGTCGCGAGTCAGGTTTTTTCCGGCTGCCGACATCCAGAGATTCGTGGCGAAGAATGGGTTCTCTGCCAACGAACTCGGCCGGCTCGCATCGGCATGTTGAACCACGGTTCTTGGCGTGCTCATGCGATTTCAGTGCTGTCAAACTTCCCGCGATGCCGATGATACCGCTGCTGACATAGTCATCGAGTTGAATCGTACGTTGCTCGCTCGACCACACTAGTAACCCCGATTATTGGTTGATTCCGCTGAGAGATTCCGAGATCCGACTATTGTGCTCAGGCGTTCGTCGGTCTAGTGTTGCATCGACCCCGTGACGCGTTCATGTGGTTATCAGATCGAAGTTTGAGTGATTCGCTCCAACGTGTAATGCCCACTGCTCTCGAGGTAAAGCGCCGCGATTGGTCGATTTGAGTTATCCCGAGCCTATTGCCGATTACGCCGGTGCCGCTGCCCGTCAGATGCCCAGTCGGTGCGCCGTTGCGGAAATGCTCGGTCTTGATATCACTTCTAACTCTACGCTTTCGCCTTCGCCCCTCTGCGACCGCCATCCGCAGTCTTGAACGGGTTTGTTGCAACGCACGGTATGACAGTCGCTGACTTACCGAACGATGCGCGATTCTGATCTGGTTCCCGCGTTGATTGAAGAACTTGTTGTGTAACACATCAATAGCGATGCCGCTCTTGAGTCTGGCTCGTTAGGCAGGTGGGTTCTATTGATCAGGAGTATCGATCAGATCGACTCGCAATGATGTTGTTGACCGCTGCAACAGGTCTGCGCTGGGACGCCGGGCTGAACGATCCTCGAGAGGTGCTGTTTCTGGAGATCTTGGATTGCGTAATCGACTTAGAGGATACGCTTGTGTTGTTACAGAGCAGTGGCAAATCGGAAGCGTGCGTCATTCGAACAACAAGTTCCGATCTTGGTGCAGTGCTCGCAAAACTTGCAGGGGATGCCGACGACAAGTTCTCCGCCCTCCTCAGGATCTCCGCTCGCGGTGGAAACCTGGATCTTGTAGAGCCTAGTGCAAGTGGGGCTGTCTGATGAGTCCTACTCTCTGGATAAACTCTGGCTGGCTATGTCCGCGTTGGTCGAATCGACGGTCACGTCGGTTCTAGGGCGTAGTTTGGCCGCATTGCTCAATGACGCAAGCGAAAGTCTGGCAGTGTTCTTCGCGAATGAAAGAGCCTGGATCGATACTTCGGCAGCATTAGCAGTATTGATGAACATGTCCGAGTCCGTTTGACTGAAATTCGGTATGAGGAGTCATCTCCTCTTCGTGAGCCTGCTCAAGAGCCAAGGGATTGCACCATGAACCGGGCGAGCTCATTCTTGACACGATCCCAAGGTTTCGCTCTGGCTGACGCTATTCGCGACAAGCAACTCGAGAGTAAGAATGCGAAGATTCACTATCTTTCGATACAGACATGATCATCCGGTCGCTGTTTACGCATGGAGATTTTGGGAAAGATCTGAGAATCGACCAAGTTCGTGAGTTCATGATCGGGATCCTATGGATTTACGGGGCTTTGGGCGTGTCAAATGCTGCGCTCATAGGCTTGAGCTTGACTCGCAGATCGAGAGCCGTGACAGGGAGGTGGTTTCACCTCTGGGTAGAGCAGCACAGGCGGCAACCGCTCTCAGTCGCTATCTCGGGTCTGACAAACAAAGCCTGTTCTGAAGAAGATTGTGCGTGAGCAGAGTTGGTCCAGCCAGAAGGCGTACGACTTCTTTGTAGATACCGGCCCGATCGTGATTCCCATTCTCGAATCACTAACCGTGGACTGCGCGACCGATTGGCGATGATGTACAAGAACAGTCGGTTGGCCCTCTCGCCGCTTGGACTCCCGCGAAGCCAGATTTTGAAGTTTGAGAGCAAAGCCTTCTGTCAGAAACTGCTGCCGCGATTTTCCAGACTCGGCTAGAACATCAGGCATCTGTGAATGTGGAAGAGGAGGATCCCGAAGATCTGAAGCGACGATGCGAGGTAGATGCTGCGGCTCTTCACTCGCTGGCTGGCCTAGTACGAGGTAGTGTCGCAGATGGAGAGGAAGCGAGTACTACCGGTTTCTTACTCACTTCTGGAATCATGAGCGTGGGTGTGCATGGCGAGAGCCTGAGAGCGATGCTTCGTGCCTCCTGCTGATGCATCTAGTCGATTGGAGCAGAGGCACGCGCAGTCTCCGGATCGCTTCCCGATCCGGGATGCGGGCTACTTCCTCTGCGGGCGTCATTTCACGCTTTGAGTCCAGAGCGGACGCCTACGGAGGCGGTCCCTGAATATGCAGTAGAAATCGACGAGCCAACCGGATCTCTGGCGAGCCGATCTCTGCTAGTTTCCAATCCAGTTGAGCAGTTACGTCGTGTCACGGAATTGCATCTGGGTAGCCGACCGCTAGTCGAAGTGTTGCGAGAGCTCATCCATGGGCATGCTATCCCGACTATGGGAGCGCAAGGCGGCCACGCTCTCTCAAAATTCGCAGCTACTTCAATCGCCAGAGCGCGATTGGGCGGGTCTGCTCCCGCTTGGGAAGAGGGTCGCCGAGACGGTCTCCGGTACCACCACTTACTGGACAGAGATCCGAGCGGTCGTCAATGATTCTCCAAGAAGTGCGAGAGTGGGCATCGCGTATCGCCGCCCTCAAGCCGCGTTCGTACGATCCAAGTATCAGAAGAGGATCTCGAGATCGACATCCCGGAAGATCTTGATGTTCCGTGGTGGTGGATGTCGATTCTCTTGGAGGACTGGATGGTTCGACCGTCAGGGATCTGGCCAGTCGTTGCGTGACTGGGTTCATGATCTGCTATCGCCTCTTGCCGACGCTGAGCGCACAGTAGCGCAATCGAAAGGCTCGCGTATGAGATCGTTGAGCCCAGCCAAGGACCGTTTGGGAGATTGGTGCTTGCGAACATCTTGTTTCGCGCCGGATTGAGCGACGAGGCTGTACGGCTGCTCAATGTCTCGGATGACCCCGCTGGCCTTAACGAAAAGGACAGAGCGTGTTGGCTGTTTAGAGAGCTTGTGAGAGCGACTCATTTTCAGAAAGTTGTACCGTCCGCCTACGTCGATCACATCGGTTTGATTCACAATGCTGCCCATGCGGACTGTGACTCACCGGTTGTCGCCTTGGTGCGGCGAGGGTGATGCTCGAATACATCCGCCGCTGCTGGATCAAAATGGAGAGCCTACGTCCCATCGATTGCGGTAACGCGTACATGCCGGAGACGTGTGACAAGCGCGATCACTCTGTGTCGCAGCAATTCAGGGTTTCGAAGCAAATGAGCAATCAAACAGCCTTTGTTATCTATTCGCGTTGCTCCTCTACCGCGGTTCGGTAGCCCGCCGTTGTGTATTCCAGTCGACGCCGATGTGGCTCGCTTTCGAACGCCATCCGATTGGCAAAGCCCACTCACAGAGAGTTCATGCGATTCGACGTAGAGCCCGAGCCTGGCTGTCATCAGGGAAGATATAGAACGTTGCAATGCGGTTGCTGATCAGCCTCCGCCCGGTCATGTAGTGGGGCAAGATGACTGGTTTGATCGTCCGCCTTCATGCGGGACGCCCTCAATCAAGTGCATCCGGATCATGAACACCAAGATGGCGGAGTGGAGTCCGCACTACGAGTGGCTCGAACGCACCATCAGCGAATTGGAGCAATCGATTGATGCTGGTGCCAGAGCCCACGGGAGCAGGTCATGACCGAAGGCGAGGTGAAGGCACTGCTCATGTCCGGGCAGAGCGCAAAGGAGTATGGAATCTAAAGCGGGCCAAGGGTGAGTCCATGCCCCGAGAGATCGAGCCTTAAGATCAGTGGGCTAAACAACACAGATTGCGATTTGAGTGGCTTCGACCTGAGTGGGTTAAAGTTTCGAGGTTTGGATTTGACATCTGTAGATCTTGTTTCCGCGAACCTAAGCAACGTCGTCTTTATTGCCTCAAGCATTAAGCACTCGAACTTGTCCGGCGCAGACCTTCGTGGCGCGTCCATGGCGGGCCTAGAACTAGGGCCAACCGTCAGTCTCGGGCGCAAACCTCTCCGGTTCGACAGGAATGGCTGTGGATGGCGGAGTTATCAGCAATGCGATAATGCCGGTCGGGACGCTGAGCTGCTGGCACAGTCTGGTGCGCGTATACACGAAGTCGAGGATGGTATTCAACCTCTTGTTTGCCTCTTCCGCATTGGCACAGCCGATCATCAGGGTTTTTCGATGATTGCATACGAAGAGTATCTTGCGGCAACTGGGCAGACGGGCTTGCAGCCCATGAAGACTGAGCAGATCTGGGCGATTCTGCTTGGGCTGGACAGATCGTTCATTTTGCAGTAACCGCGTATTCTCTTTGCCTACAACGGGGCGCGACTGGTTCTCACATGGTGGGTAACACGCTTGCACGACGAGCAGCTTCGGACGGGTTTTGCGCCGAGGCGATTTAGGTATTCACTGATTGCGTGGATTCACGCTACGTTCCTCAGGTGGATATTCTGGCTCGCGATCGTGTCTGGTGCTGTGCAGATCGTCCCGTGGCTTCTTTCTGATATCCCAGTCCGTAACTCCAGTGCGACACGACGGGGCAGAATTCAGCAAGTCGATTCACACGCGCGCAACTGGGCTAAGTTGCCTGTTGGAGGGCAATCCTGTTGCTGCGGAACCGGCGTCATGGTGGCTGGACAAGTTGTCAGGATAGCCTGTGGAGCAAGCCGTGCTTTGGACACGGTCACGCTGCTACTCATCGCGGCGCTGCGTGTCGAGGTCGCTCGTTCGGCCGGCCGGACCATCTCGCTTCGAATCGCGTCGAGATCCCGCTGAGCGAGACGCACCTGAGTTTGCGCCCGGATCGCATCAAACCGCATCCGGTCGGTCCCGATCCAGTTCAGCACGCTCGCCGACTCGCTGACGGTCAATCCCGCCGACAGCAAGCCGTCGACGCCGACACCTAAGTGCTTGAGGTCGGCGAGTTGAGTCCATCGCCGTCGGTTCCGAGCGCATACCAACGATGGCCACGAGCCGATGTGCCGACCGTCGCAACCACCGCGGTTTTGTATCGCGACCGCGAGCAGGCCAGTGCGGACACCTGCGTTCCACGGTCGTCGTTTGGAGATTTTGAAGCGGCGGGCCGATCACCGGCAGGGACGAAGGGGCGCAGTGGCCGTTATGGCCCCGCGGGGTGGTGACGCTTCGTGGTCTTCATCGGTCTGGCTCCCGCCGTAGATCGGTTGTCGAGACATGAGCCGCGAGGCTCAACCCCCGACACTACCAAGCGGTGCGCCGTACTAGCAGCAGATTCACGGACATGCAAAATTTTTTGTTGCGGCGTTTTCGCAGAGCACACGCGTGGGCATGGACACCCAACGTTTCAAGTGCCAGTCGGCGCTGGGGAACCCCGCGCGTTGTACGGTCGTGGCGCGAACCGCGTGGCAAAATCGACCGACTCTCAGCGGGTGATTGGCTCGGGATCCGCTTACTAGTGCATCGAGGAGTCCGCTGGTCCATCAAATCTGCTGCAGGCAGAATGTCGCCGGTACAGTGTGGCTTCAAACCGCTCACCTGTTCTCGCTGTCGTCGAATGCGGGCCAAGGAACATCGATGCAGACCCGCCTCACATGCTTATTCAGTGTGCTCGTCGTGATCATCAGCGCTGCGACAGGCTGTGCGTCGCCGACGACCGGAGCAGGTGGTGGTCAGCGTCCGTTCGTCGATGCCGAAGCGGCGGACCAGTACCTCCTGGAAGCGAGGCTGCGTTTGCTTCGGGGGATCTCTTCAGACGGAGCGCAATCTGGCCCTCGCTCAAGGCAGATCCCTTCGACGGGAGGCTTCACTACAACCTGGTGTTCTGGCGGGGGGCGAATACGAGGGCTGCTCTGAGCGGTTTCGAACAAGCGAAACAGCTCGGCCGCAGGCGGTCGAACCACAGTTGGGCATCGCGGCGACGCTGTTGCAAACCGGACGCCACAGCCTCGCTGCCGATGTGTTTCAGCAGGCCCTCGAACTGGATCCGTCAAACACGATTGCGTCCGAGGGCTTGGCTCTCGCCGTCGAGGCGGCCGGTGCGCATCAACGTTCAGACCGAGACCGAGGTAGCGGCTCTGGCGATGGTTTACCCTGCGGACTGTCGCTCAGAGGTCCTCGCACAAACCGCGCAGAACATGAAGTCAGACGTCGGCAAGCACCATGCAGCCGGTGGCGCAGCATCGCCCTTTTAACAGGGCACACCTGCGGTGAACCCTCCGCACAACGCTCAGAATCGCGTTGGCGAGCCGCTTCCCCATGTGGAGTCGAGTGGCGCGAGTTGCGGAAAAATTCAAGTTCGAGCGGAGCGATCGCTCGTGTATCGACCATGTCCAGTCTTGATACGAGGAGGACGGCTGATGAGTCAGCAGACACACGAAGGAACCACCGAGAGACGCGCGTTGGGAGTGCTGGCGTGCGCCGCGATCGCGGTGCTCGCCGTGCAGGCATGCCAGGTTCACCACCGGGTTTGGCATGTCGATCCGGAGATCGAGCCCGAGCGTGAAGGGTTGTATACTCGCTCCCAAAGACCGAGGTGACGGTCTCGATGCCGGTGACCTCCGTCGAGACCAAGCGAGGGAGTTCTTCGACGAACTCGACAAGGCCATCGATGAAAGGGATCCGGCAAGCCCAGATTTCATCGGGCTCGAAGCGAGAGCAATGCGTCGATCGGCTCATGGAGGACGAGCGTGTCGAGACAATCAAGGAAGACCTGGAGCACCGGGGCATCCTGAACGAGGGCGAGTTCGAGGTGTTGCTCACGGGCGAGTTCCGAAAGCGCAAGATCACGGTTGGCAAGGCAAGCCTGACAACCCAGGCAGTCTGGGACGAGGACCTGCTTTTCCTTGTGGAGTGGCCCAGAAAGCCGAATGAGGCGAGAACGCTCTCGATCTCGTTGAACGAAGCGGGGTTCATGACGAGCGTCAACATGGCCGCGAAGGACCAAAGCTGGACGTCGCTCAAGGTTGTGGAAACAGCAGCGTCCATCGCGGGGCGATTCTTCTTCGGGGGTCGACCGCGGTCTAGCAGCACCGATCCGCAAGTATCGTTCAATCCGACACCGGAGCCGTTGTCCGACCCGATCCAGAAGGCTCCTACTTCGCGCGAAACAGGCTATTGGCGAGTACGACGAGATTCAAGAACTTCGGACGATGCCGCTGCTTGCAACCGGTAACGGCGGCAGCGCGATCGCCCTGTGACAAGGCCGCACTGGAGTTCCGCATGGAACACCTCAAGAAGGAGCGGGACCGCCTGATCAAATTCTTCCTGGTGGATCGGAAGGTGGAGTGGGCTGCATCGTTCTCCGGCTTGCCGGACGCGACGGCCGCTCCGAACTCCTAGGTTGTCACCGAGACCCCGAACAGCCGGAGCGGGGTGGATGTCGCTTGCTGTCGGAAGCGATCCAACATTCGCTCTCGACAGTGCGGTGCCTGCCGAACTGCTCGGCACTCGTGGGTTGGGCAAACAGTCGAGCGTGGCATTCGATTTCTCTGATCGCTGCGACCGGTCGCGTGGCGGATCAAGTGGCCGAACCCAAATGTCGCAGCCTTGGGTTCCGCTACCGGGTGCCCGGCGAGGTCGTGATCACTCACGATGTGCAGAGGGCGGTTCCGCCGAGAGTTCTGAGCAGGGAGGTGGACCGAGATGGTCGCCCAGTTCGGTCCGGTCCGTGCTCCCGACCGGTATGGGGACGAGCGACGCTTCAATCAAGATCGCGCTGCATCCGAAGCTCAGTTCACTCAAGTCCGTGGACGCGGCCTCGAAGGTTACCCTGGCCGATCAGGTTGGTTCGGTACGTTCGGCGACCGGTTCGGTGCTGAACACTCTTTCAGAGCCGACCGAACTCGATCGCCTGAATCAAGAGAACGCCCTCTGGAAGCGGAAGAAGAACCAGCAACTGAAGGAAGAACTCGGCGGCGAGTAGAATGCTCACTTTCACTGCGGTCCAGCCGGTGCGTTCGTCGCGCTGCAGCATGAATAAGACGCATGGGCCTGCAATCGACGATCACGCCGAGCGAGGTTCGCCCAGGGAGTTGAGCCTCGCTCGGCCTTGTCGGTTGCGAAGAGATGCGCGTCGGAGAGATCAGCCGGAACCGCTTTCCGGGCTCATTTCACTAACGGCCACGAACGCAGCGCGTCGACGGGTGCATCGGGCAGTCTCAGTGCTCTCGGCATGAATTGGGTGATGCACATCGCCCGAAGGCAGGTGCGCGATCAGTTCGAGGTTGCCCCGAGCCCTTCGATCAGCCGCTGCAACGTGCTGACCTGCATGTCCGTGGAGGACTCAAGGCGGAGAGCGTGGACTGCTTGATGCCCAAAGACTCGGCGAGTTCGGCGATGAGCATCTCACCCATCATCTCGCGGGCACGCTCGTCCGCGCGTGGAAACGCTACGGGTCCATCTTCGCTCTGAGTTCATTGAACTTCATCTTCATCACAACAGTCCTTCTCGCCTAAGTTCTCCGAGGCAACTCGTCCAGAAACCGGTCCGCAAAGAGGATCATTCGGTTTTAGAACCGCCTGTCCCCAGTTTTGTCGCCCCTATGGGCGGGTTGGCCGTCCACCTCGGATCGAAAGCGAACAGTGATCGGATCGATCGGCCGCCGTGCTGGGTTCGAAGGCTCCTTCATGTTCGCGTGTCTCGACGTCTTGAGCGGCTCCGCGTGCGACCGCCCGAATCACGGTATGTCGTCCGAAGTGGCGGTCGTCGATCATGCCCAGCGTATTGACTGATACCGGAACCGAAAGCCCGTAGCATCAGCGTCAGTCAAGCGACGCACTCGCTAGGAGAGTACCTCGATGAGAGACCAAAATCGATAGATGGATCGTGTGCACGGCAGTCGCGGCTGTAGTGGCGATCGGCACGGGGTCGGGCTGCGCAGCGTCAACAGAGCGACCAATTCATACGATCGCGCGAGCGTGTTCACATCCGCATGCTCACCATTGAGCGGCTTCAGGGATACGGAGGCGAGTACCTCTCGGGCCGGCAAGCGTAGACTACGAAAAATCACTCGCCGCTGCGATCAAAGATATGCCATCGGCCAAGCCGCAAGAGACGTTGGGAGACCCGGAATTCTCCGAGTCTGCCGCTGCATTCGCATCGGGGATTGTCGGGGTGACGATCGATCTTGTGGCGAAGCAGATCGAGAAAGATGCCGGCGCACCAGATGCAGTACCGCGGCGTCCACTACAACGACCGGTTCTGGGGAACCGACGGGAAGCAGGCGTTCCATGGCTTTGAGGTCGCCCGGTGGACCTCGAAATGGGCTGAGGAAGAGGGTGCGGGGCGGCCAGCGACGCGGTTCGTGTGCGCATAGTGCCGTCGCGGTTTGATCCGCGGATCTTCTTGCTGCGTCCTGTGTATATCGAAGTCAATGGGACCAAGGCCAAGATCCCGGACATCGGGAAGGACACTTTCAACGTCGAGTACGACATCCCGTCGCTGCGATCGTGGGTGCTGACAACATCAAGGAAGCCATCCTTGCCACGACAAAGTGGAAGGTGGGGGTTCGACCTCGATAGGGGATCGGAGAACTATCGGACATTTCACGATCCCGTGTCTGAGCCTATCGCGAAGAGTACACCGCTGGATGGTTCCTGGGCGTCCCGCTCCCGTCGGGACGCGACGAAGGTGGCCTTTAGGCTCGTGATCGCGGCGACAGAGACCGCAGACACGAGGCTCCAGGTATCTGGAGCGAGCGGCAGGGTACCTGCGAGAACAAAGCGGATCTCAGAAGGCGGCCGCGGGATTCATCTCCCGACGGGTGACCGGCGAGTGGCCGTAAGCCTAGAACAGCGGCGTTCTGGCGCGACCCTAGTCCGAGACGTGCTGAGTGCCGCCTCGGCTGCACGGGCTCGCGGCTGTCCCAAACGGCGCGGAGGCAGCGGAGATCCTCTGGCGCGAGAGTCGGTCGTGGCTCAGGTTTCCTGACGTCGTCGGTTTGGAAGTGGCTCCTCGAAATCGGGGCGGACGGGAAATGGAGGAGGTCACGCTCACGGTGCTTGTTCGCTACAAAGCCCCGCCGGACGAGGCATCGCGTGCGATCCCGAGCGACTCGACGTCCCCGGGACGCGCGGAGAGTGTCAACGGACGTGGTAGCCATCGGCGATGGTGGGCTTGAGCGACCCCAGATTCTCGGCCCGCCGTCGGCCATGCGGGCGGGTACCGCGATCCGGGCTCATCGTGGGAGCCCCGCGACCTTGCTTGCCTCCTGCAAGACGCTGAATCGGCGTCTTTCTCTGAGCAACGCCCACGTCATCGCCCAGCATGGCCATGCATCTCCAGGCCTACAGGTTTTCAGCCTCGGCGCAAGCCGCTACACCGATGCGGGTCGCGTCTTTGGCACTCGGTGCATGTGCGGTCGAGTGCTGCTGGGTTCGAGAACAGGGTTGATGCAGCGATCGCTGAGGTTGGCGACTCCGCACTGGTATCGCCGGAGGTGTACTCGCTCGGGTCTATCCGCGGTATCGCCAGAACACCGATCCAGGAAGGTGACACCGTTCGAAAGTTCGGACCCGCCTCCGGCTACACGACGTCAAGCGTCAGCCGGGTAGATTCAACTGTGGCGGTCAAGTGGCGAACCGCACAGCGAAGATCGAGTCGAGCGGGATTTCAGGAGTTGTGCGATGCACGCCGAAGTTTACAGCCGGCGGTGACAGCGGTTCTGCAGTCTTGACGCCGGACAATCGGCTGCTCGGCCTACATTTTGCATCGTTCCGCGAGCGAGCCTTCATTCCTATCGCAACGGTGCTCGATGCGTTCCGAGAAGAGCATGGTTTAACTCTCACTCCATTGTAGGGCAAGGATAGTGGTGCCCAGAGTTCGTCGCCCATGGGAGCGAGCGGGTGGTTGGTTTGTCGAACGGACTGCCAGATCTTGGGTTGCGTAAGCGGTAGTCGCCGAAACGGACAATGCGAGAATCAAGAGATCGGCTGCTCAAACAGCGTATCGATGAGAGTTGTCAGTCGTGCTCTCCGAGACAGGGCTTACCGCAATGAATCGGGCGGGATCGACTTCGTGATTTTGGTGTTGCCCAAGTATGCAGTCGGACCATCCGCGCGTGTTCAATGTCCGGAATCGGTCTTGTCAGGGCCGCAGCCGCTGGGAGCCATCCGCTGTCCCCACTGCACGCGGTTTGATCGTCCCGAAGTTTCCAGCGGAAACAAGCCCAGACATCAATTTGGCTGTGCACGAGTGGCGGTCCGAAGGCTTCGTGATCGTATTGGTATTGGGATCCGGTCCGACCGCCGTTCGTGTGTTCCGCCGGAGGCTGCGTGCCTGGCACAAACTTCCGTAAAAGACGTTGCCTACGTTCGCGACCAAAACACTGGCCACATGAGGACGTGGTATCGCATTATGCACGGTTTGGGAAGAGACGGCGTCTTGGCGACTCACGAATGCAGGCGGATCACTCGGTGCCGCGTAAACGACCCAAAGTGCGTGATCGCTCGGTGACAGCCACGTAGGTGGCGAGGAGGTCAGTAGCACATGTTCAAGTTTTCGTCCTAGTCTTTGCCTCGCAACCGACCGGGGCATGGCCCAGCCGGTCAATGCCTGCCGACGCCAATCCAATTCCGGTTGCAGAACTTGCACAAGGAAGCCTTGTTGACATCTGGTTCACGCTCGATGGCCTGGACTTCTGGGATGTGCCGACCGAGACGCCGGACGGGTACTACAGCGACGTGGACACGTCTTCGACCGATGGTCTGCGCGCAACGCTGCATCAACTGATCGACGACCATGAGGTTCTGCCATACTCGCACCGCTCCTGGCCCGGCCAGGGCGGCCACCGCATCGATACTTGGGATGTCATCGCGGCAGACGCCCACCCCGACGATCCTTCGGCTGTGATCGATCTCTATCTCAACGGACGGTTCGTGCGGCGCTGGCTGGAACCGAGACCGACCCCCGATACGACCGTGAGCACGCGTGGCCGAAATCGCTGGGGTTTCCGGACGACCGCGCGAGCAACGCGGCCTATTCCGACTGCCATCACCTCTTCGCGGCATACCGGAGTTACAGCAGGAGTCGACAATAAGCCCTACGCAGCGAGTGACGATGACCCTGCGTATGGGAAGCCGACCATCGAAGGCGTTGGACGCGGCGGTTCTCTGTCGGACGAGCCAGATACGCACAACTATTCACCCCGGGTGCCTGGGAGACTTGGCTCGGCCGCCGAGGAGATGTCGCCCGAGCGATGTTTTATGGACCTCCGCTATGGGGGACACGAACAAACCTGATCTCCGGCTGACGCATGACAAAAGCCTGATCATCAAGCGGGACGTCTGGCGCCGGCGGCGTTGCCTATATGGGCCTGCTGCCCACGCTGATCGAGTGGCATGCTGAGGACCCGGTCGATGATCTGGGCCGTCGCAACAACGTCGTGTACCTGTTCCAACGCAACCGCAACCCGTTCATCGACCACCCGCATTGGGTTGAAGCGCTGTTCGGGAACGGAGGCGACATCGTTCTTGATCCGATGGCAGAGGTCGCGGGCCCTGCCCTGGGTGAACGAGATTCATTACGACAACGATGGCGAGGATGTCGACGAGTTCGTTGAAATTGCTGGTCCGAGCGGGCTCGTGCTCGATGGCTGGCAACTGGTCGGGTACAACGGCAACGGCGGCCGCGTGTACCGAACGATCGATCTCGCGGGCACGCTCGAGTTCAGGCGATGGGATCGGATTCGCAGTCGTCCGCTGAGGGGCTTCAGAACGGTGGTCCCGATGGGCTCGCTGATCGCCCCCGACGGTCATGTCGTGGAGTTTTGAGTTACGAAGGGACGTTCACCGCGACCGAGGTCCGGCGGAGGGCATGGTTTCCGACGACATTGGTGTGGCGGAGCCCGGACGACTCCAGTCGGACACTCGTTGCAGTACACGGAGGCGGTCCGCGATCGGTCTCAACACAAAGTTCAGCCGATGGGCACCGCCCCGCCGATGAGCCTGGGAGTGCGAACCCTCGCAAAGCCTTCGGTGAACCGGCAAATCACTCAGCCATTGATCGCTCGGACGGAGTGTGCGGGATGTTCTGGAATGGCCATATTAGAAGTTGCAATCGGGATCATACTGGTGTTCGGGCTCTTGAGTCTCATCACATCGGCGGTCGTCGAGATCATCACGCGTCGGCTCGCTATCCGGTCAACGAACTTGAGATTGGCGATCGAGGGCATGCTCGATGCCGACAAAGACGATCAATCTACAAGCCAGAAGATCTACGACCACCCGCTGATCGACTCACTCGGTCGCCCGGGCCGGGATCCTTCTTACATCCTCGACACCAGTCGCGCTTGGCACCCTTCCTGCGCTAACCGATGACAGCAACGGCAACCCGCCGGAAGACGTCGCAACGCTTCGGGCTTCGATCGCAAAGATCAAGAACGATAGGCGCATCGCGCTCACGAGTCTGGCATCCGACGCCGAGGTGACTCTCGAAGACATCCGCAGCGAGATTGAGCGGTGGTTTGATGACACACGATGGCCCGGGCCTCGGGCTGGTTCCAAGCGCCGCATCGCGAAATATCTGATACTGGTTGACTTGTGCTGGTTTTGCA
>JACADM010000166.1_pt1 | contig 34277 bp, 60 predicted proteins | sample 7512371 | NCBI WGS metagenome assembly JACADM01 (sample SAMN14389041, study PRJNA612141) | algae metagenome | isolation source: non-axenic algae culture | place: India: Navi Mumbai | collected 2017-01
GGCTGCATCGCGGATGTCGTTCTCGCCCATCCGCCTCTGGAACCGGTTTGGCACTTCGATCGAGCGTGCATCGCGTTCGCGTCGGGCTCATTACTGCCAGAGGCGTTCGAGCGTGAGGCGGTCCACGCGGTGAGCCTGTTCCCATCGTTGAGCAGCACGTAATCACCGGCGAGCACGGGCAGTGTCCACGGACGCGGGCTGCCGCTGGTCAGCGCCCGCGGATAAGCGACGCGTCGGCAAGCGAGACCGGGCCGCGATGGGCGAGGAACGCAGGGGCCTTGCGAGCAGTTCGCCCGGCGTGAACGCGGGCCCCTGCTCGGCGACCTCCACGCTCTGCAAACGCGGGGCGGCGCTGCCGGCGCATCGATTCGGGCGTGATCTCCTCGTCGATACCCGCGCTGTGCGAGCTTGGAGCCAGACGCTGGCCTCGTCGCCCTCGGCGTGGGGTGTCAGCCGAATCAACAACCGGGCCGGCGGCCGAGAGTTCGTCATCCGACTCGATATCCGGGTGTGTCTCGAGCTGCGCGATCGTGCACAGCCGCGTGAAACCGGGCGGCTTCGAACTGCCGCTCGGCGAGCACGAGCGCCGCCTCTCGCCCGCGGGTCATCAGGAACGAGCGCTCGACCTCCGCGACGCGGTCCTCATCCAACAACCGACGCCGGGGCTCCTGCGTCAGGCGGTAGCGCTCGAGCAGCGCGGCGAAGCGGCCAGCGCTCGTGCATCGCTGGCACGCTCTGATACAGATCCGCGTCTTCCGCGTGGGCGACCGGGCGCGCAGGCTCGTCGTCAGGCAGCTTCTGGATATTGCTGGCCGCCTCGGCGATGTTCTCCTGCGCGACGAGTCTTGGCGGCTGCGCGAGCACCTCCTCGGCGGTCGGCGAGTCGTCGACATAGACAGGCAGAACGTCCTGAGCCGCTATCGGACCGGTAGCGAGCCAGAGAATCAACGCCCGAAGCTGCACGAATGCGGACCATGGGGCCTCCTGATTGCCCGCAAGGGCGGACGCTCTCCCGAAGCGGCATCTTCACGAGTCTATCGAGCAAGTCGGGGTGCGGTTTGCTCATGAGGGGAACCCAAGGCCGATGCGACGGGATCATGCAAGCTGCACTCCCCTTTCCGGTGCTGGCCCTCGAGCAGCAAGAGGCCCCGATCGCGCGTCTGCCCCAGCTTCTGCAGACCCTTTCGCATCGTGCTGCTGATCGCGCCATCGGCTGGGTGCTCGGGCTGACCGATCTGGCGATGACGCTCCTACCTCATGTGAACGTAGGGATGTTCGAGGGCAACCCGCTGGCGATGGGTGATCGCGATGGGCTCTCCGCGATCGTGGCGGCTTTCAAGCTCACGACCATGATCATCAGGCTCCTCGATCCTTTTCTGGCAGCGCAGCCGATGGCAGGCGAGATCGGGGCCATCACGGCGGTGATCGTGCTGGGTCGGCTGACTTTCCAGTGGTTCGGGTACATCGACATGTCCTCGGACGCTGACCCACGCGATCACGATCGTCGCAGCCGACCCGGCGCAGAGCGACGGGCTCTGGGCCACGCTCCGCTGACGCACGCCGGCCCGGGGCGATACCCTACCGGCATGCGAAACCTCGACCCCGCTCATCCTGCTCATGACGCTTCTTGCCGCCGGCTGCTCGGCGTACGACGCGCCAAGATCGACGTTGTCGGCGCCCGCATCACGCAGGAAACCACCGACGGCGTCGTGATCGACTTCACGCTCGACGCCACAAACTCCAACGAGGTCGACCTGCCACTCGAACGCGTGCGCTACGCGCTCAAACTCAACGGGCGCGCGTTTTCTCCGGCACGCTCGGCCGAGGCCACCGTGAGCGCCTCGGCACGCAGCAGTTCACGCTCCCGGCCGCGATCAACCTCGCCGAGTTCGCCTCGCCGGAGGGCGATGTCGTACAGCTCTCGGGCTCGGTGGTCTATGTCACGCCGGGCGAGATCGCGCAGCTGCTCTTCGACGCGGGCGTGCATCCTCGTTCCAGCAACAGGGCGTTCTCGATTTCGGCGGGGCGACCGGGACGTGCTCGAAACGCCCTGAGTATTCAGACCCATTCGAGCGCGAACGGTCAGCCGACGACACGCATCGAGACCCGGCAGCTTCTTCTTGAGCTTCGACGCGAGGATGGGCAGATAGCCCCGCTCGGTATTCGTGTGCCCGGCGGGATGATCCCGAGCCCGCGGTCGGGTGCGCCATCACACGGTGGTGCGTCATCTCGCCCGTGATGTACATCTCGCACCCGTTGGTCGCGGCGACGGACGCCAGATCACCGCCCGAGCGGACGCCGATGTGCGAGAGTTTCTGGCCGTGGTCGCCCTTCGGGGCCGTGAGCTTGAGCCGCGTCACGCCCAGATGCGTCTTGAGTTTCTCGGCGATCTCCATCGTGGTCAGCGGCTGATCGAGCACGATCCGTCGGCCGTGACCCGTGTTCCGCTCGGGCAGCGGCTCAATCTTGAAGACGTCGATCGCCGGCTCCTCGTACGGATGGAACGCCCGGAGCGTCTCGATCGCCAGCGCACCGCGTCCTCGGAGCAGACCATCTCGAGGCGCATCTCCTCAACGCTCGTGAACTCGCCGGCGCCGTCGTCGGGTTCGTGCCCGACTCGCCTCGGAACGTGCCCGTGCCGATCACGCCGAACGAGCAGAGGTCGTACGCGCCGATGTGTCCGCGGCAGCCAGCATTGCGGACGCAGCTCGACGTCCTGCGTCGGCACAAATGTGACGATCTTGTGCAGATCATCGCTCCGTGGAGGGTTTGAGCGAACGGACATCGCCCGAGCCGAAGCCGCTGATCAGCCAGTCGTTGAGCCGTCCTGAGCCGCGTCGAGCGCGGTGTGCGGCGAATAGACCGACATCCCGCGGATCGCGCGTGCACCAGCCGCTGCTTCGTGTCCGAGCAGACGATCCGCTTGAGGGCACGAAGATCGGCGGGTGATAGGCGATAATCGTCGAGCACCCGATCTGCTCGGCTCGTCCATGACCGCCTCGGTCAGATCGATCGTGCAGAGCACCGGGCCGGCAAGCTCGCCCGACGCCTCGCCCACGAGCAGGCCCACGTTGTCCCGGGATTCGGCGAGCGAGAGCGGGGCAGTTCACCCAGAGCCTCGAACAGCGGCACGATCCATGACGAACCTCCTTACCGATCGTAGCGGCGTCGATCGGCCCGCCCGACGCGGACGCAACGCGGGTGATACGCTCGCAGACATGGCCGAGACCGTCACAATCCGCACGCCCGCGAAGGTCAACCTCGCGCTCTCCGTCGGCCCGCCCGAGCCGGCGGGCACACCCGACGCGGGCATGCACCCGATCGCCTCGTGGATCGCCGCGGTCGACTTGTTCGACGACATCACGCTCACCAAAGCCGACGCGACCACACTCGAACGCCACTGGGCCGACGACGCGCGAGCCGATCGCCCATGGGCTGGCTCCCCAGCGACGACCTGACCCTCCGGGCAACCGGCAAGCTCTCGGCGATCGCGGGGCGGGACCTGTCGGCGAAGGTCTCGATCACCAGCGCATCCCGGTCGGGGCGGGCTGGGCGAGGCTCGAGCGATGCCGCCGCGTGCCTCATCGCGGCTAGCCGGCTCTTCGAACTCGATCTCCCGCTGAACACGCTGGTCGAGGTCGCACGGAGCTGGGCTCGGACATCCCCTTCTTTCTCGACGAAACGGCAAAGCCAAGACCGGCGCTCGTCACGCACTTCGGCGAGCATCCGCCGCGTCGAGCTCGGGCCGACCGAGCCCTGCTGATCCTGCCCGGCTTCGGCTGCCACACGGGCGACGTCTACCGCGAGTACGACCAGTCGCCCCTGTCCCTCGACATCGCGCGTGGTCAAGATGGCCGAGGCGGGCGTGGTCAACACCCATGAGCTGTTCAACGACACGGCGCCCGGCGCAGCGGTATCAGGCCGAGAACCAGACACTCATCGCGCGGATCGGGCGTCACCGACGAACCCATCCATCTCTCGGGCTCGGGCTCGACGCTCTTCATGGTGCCGGGCGACGCGGCAAAGCTCGCCGAGACGATCGGCGATCGAATCAACAACGTCCGCTGCGCCGTCGTGCGCACGCTGACCGGAACGGAGCAGGCATGAGGTCACGGTCGGTGTCGATCTCGGCAGCACGCACATGCAGATCGGTGTGGTCAACGCCGCGTGCGGATCATCGGACGCTCGGGCACCAAGACCGAGGCCTCGCGCGGGTCGGCCGCGATCCTCGACACCATTGCCGAGCATGTGCGCATCGCGCTCGACCGCGCGGCATGAAGAGAGCCGATGCCGTCGGGCTCGCAGCGCCGCGATCGACCCGAGCGGGGCATCGTGCTCAACGCGCCAAACCTGAAATGGGACGACCTGCCCGCGGCCGACGAGGCGGCCCGAAGGCTCGACATGCCCGTCGTGCTCGACAACGACGTCAACGCGGCCGTCTTCGCCGAGCTGCATGGGCGGGCGTGGGCTGCAGCGACCTGCTGGATCTGGATCGGCACGGGCGTCGGGGCGGGCTCGTCCTGCGAGGCGAGGTGTACCACGGCCCTCGCCGAACCGCGGGCGAGATCGGACACGTCCTGATCGACCCGGACAACCCAAAGGGCCGACGTGAACTCGAACACCAGTGCTCTCGCACCGCCATCGCGCGACATCTGCGAAGAATGGCGAGCCCTCGGTGCTCGCAGCGCCATCAAAGAGGCAGCCTGCACCCCTCGCTCATCGCCGGGGCGCTGGATCAACAGGACGCGCGGCCGGGCATCGTCAACCTCGCGGGCGAAGATCGGTCGCGTCGCGGGCTCACTCGTCACGCTGCTCTCGCTCGAGTGCATCGTCGTCGGGGGCGGGCTCGTCGAGCAGGCGAGCATCGTCCGCCCGATCAGAGGCCGCCCGCGCAGCTGCTGGCCCGAGGAACTGCGAGGGTCGAGGTCCCGCGAGAAGCTCGGCGCCAACGCCGGGCTGCTCGGGGCCGCGATCGGCAGCCGCGCGCAGGCAGGGCGTCTGACCAATCTGATAGTCTTGGCTGAGCGGGTCCGCGGGCGCATGAAAACCGCCGGGCAACACTGCCGAGCGGGCGTGGGAATCACATCATCGTGATTGGAAACGGGTACAGGATGCTCAACCGGATAGAGATGGGATCAGGAGAGCAGCTCAGGAGGCCGTCGACGGTCCCCGCGATTTTGACCGGGGTTTCGTACGTGCCGTTCTCGATCTCGCTCGGACGCGGTCAACAAAGATCCTGTCGGATCGCGTTGTCCTCGTTGGTGTATTTGGAAGCAGCAACGCGGGCCGTGTCCGAGACATCGACGGAATCCTGTCCGCGTTCGATGCCCGATGCCTCGCCGGGGCGTGCGTCACGATCGGCTCGGCCTGCGGCTCGCCCGACCGACTCCGACCGGAATGCCTCGTTGCCGCTGGAAATTCGACCTACGTCTGTCATTCGTTCCACTCCGTTCTCACTCATCTGCGAGGCCGACGCGCAATTTCTGCTTTACGCGCAATTCCCGCAGACCTCATCAAAACAACGAATCTGAAAGCCGTATTCCCACCAGACCTACGATCCAGGAACCTACGAGGGCAAGATGTTGTGTACCCATCATGCCCTTCGCAATTCTATCGTCGGGCTGATCGAACTTGCTGCAAAGTCGCTCAAATCCTTCATCTTGTTCGTAACTCGAACAGATACAACAGCTTAGAGTAATAACGATGAAACGGACGCGCCAGATTTTTCCGCTCACCCCGCTTCATGAAGCCAGAAACTCATTTCCCACCACAAGCCAATTTCCGCAGGTTTGTAAAACGATCGGGTATTCGATTTTCATGCTCGCTCTCGTCGGTGCCACCGATGGCCCAAAACAACCCCCAATTCTGAGGGTGAAATCCTGTTCGGCGGCACCTCGAGCGCAACGACTGCCGAGGCGAATTCTGGACCATCGGGCTCAAGCCCTTCGCCGGCGAGGGTGCCAGACTCCGAGCCGAGCAGGAACTCACACGACTGCGCCGACTGAACGGCCTTGGCGATGCCTTCATCCTCTCCAGAGGCCCGCGCGTCATCTGCGTCGGCAGGGTCGCCAGCCCCTCCACCGCCGAGGCCGAGGCACTCCTCGAACGTGTCCGCAATGTCCGAGACGAGGGCGTCAGGCCCTTCTCCCACGCGTTCTACATCCCGCCCGAGGCAGGCCGCCTCCGACCTCGACCTCAGATCCGCACCCAAGAACTACGGCCGACAAGCCATCTACACGCTCCAGATCGGGGCGTACGGACGAGACCGGCAAAGCCCCGACCGAGAAAGACGTCCTCGAGGCACGACGAAAGGCCGAGGAAGCCGCCGCCGACCTCAGACGACAGGGTGGTGGCCTTCTATTACCACGGCCCGAGCATGAGCATGGTGACCGTCGGGTCTTCGGGGAACGCGACATCCAGAACGCGTTCAGTCTGGGCAAGACCTCATGAAGCGTTTCCCGCACAATCTCGTCAATGGTCAGGGGTCAGCCAGACCGTCATTAACGACGGGCGGGAGGAGCAGGTGCTCCAGCCGAGCTTCCCTGTGCTCATCCCGACGCAGTAAACACAAGCCGGCGCTGACTTAGCCCTGAATCCAGATCGACTCGATCCGCGTGGCGAGCGGGTATCGCCCGATCGGCGCCCTCGATCTCCCACCGAGAGTGTCCGAGCAGCCCGCCGTCGGGCATGCGGACCCGGACCCGGACCAGCGTGCGTCCGATGCCAGAGCCATCCATCCCGGCCCGTGTCTCGAGGATCTGGTGCGAGCCGATGAGCGGGTCGATCCATTTCTCAATCGCGGTCCGGATCTGCTCGAAGTCGGTGATCCGGGGACCCGTCGGGCGCTGCCCGGGCGTTGTCGCTCGGATTGATGCGGAAGGGCTCGGCAAGGATCGCGCGCACGGGCATCGCCCTCGGCGACCGCGGCCACGAACTCGGCGGTGCGTTCGGTGATCACCTCACGGTCGGTCGTCACGATCGGCGGTGATGTACACCCGCTGCGAGCACAAAGAGCACACCCGCCCCGACCGGGGGCACCAGCCTCTTCCGACGGGCCGCGGCGATGAGCGCGACGAACCGACACGAGCAGCCCACCAGAAGTGTGGGCGACTCGAAGAGCCAACGTTCGAGAACCGGTGTCTCGGGGTGTGGGGAGTGAGCCTTCGTCTGGGCCGAGGATCTGCATCGTTTGGAGCCTACGCGCCCGGTGGCCGATGCAAAGGTACGGCGCCGGAGGTGCGCTTTAAGTACAGACGCTGGAGTCGCGTCATGGCAGGCAAAACGCGCGCGGTCGCGCGTCCGGTCAGGCCTCGATCGGCCTCCGGCTCGGTGCTCGACAAGAACCTTGCATCGATGAGTGTGGTGTCGCAGCGCGCGCGATCGCCCAATCCCGAGCCGAACCGACCTCGAATGGACCGTCGCCGACGACGGGCTCATCTCATGCACCCTGACCGACGGCTGGGGACGCAAGACGGGCCGGCGAGCCGCAAACGACCGGGCGAGGAAGCCAGACGCCTCGCCGAGACCGTCGATATCGACAAAGCGGGCGTCGTCGTCGTCAAGGGCTTCGGCTGCGGGCACCACGTCCGGGCGCTGCTCGAACGGGGCAAAACCGCCCTCATCGTGGTGTTCGAGCCCGACGTTGCGGCTGTTGCGCTCCGTGCTCGAGCGGCGGACTTCTCGGCTGGCTCGGCGACCCGCTCGTCGCGTTTATCACCGACCCCGACGACGCGGCCGTGATCAGCGAAACACTCACCGGCAGCGAGGCTCGTCTCCCGGGCGTCAAGCTCGTCGGCACCCGCCCAGCAACAAGCGGCTGACCGACCTGACCGACCGCTTCGAGGCGCGGCGGGCGTGGTCCGTGCGATCCGCACGAGCGTGATCACCACACTCGTGCAGTCCGACGTCACGATGCGCAGCCAGATCGCGAACCTCGACAAGTACGCCGGGCCCCGGGCATCGACGACCTCAGGGTTCGTGCGCCGGCAACCGGCGATCGTGGTCTCGGCGGGGCCAGCCTTCGGCGCTGCACCTGCTCGAGCAGCCACAGGTGCGCAGAAGTTCGTGATCATCGCGGTGCAGACGGTGCTCAAACCGATGCTCGCGGGGCATCAAGCCGCACTTCGTGACCGCAGCGGACTACCACGAGATCAGCAAGCGCTTCTACGAGGGCCTGACCAAAGAGGACGTCGAGGGCGTCACGCTCGTGGCCGAGGCCAAGGGCAACCCGCGATCCTCGACGCATGGCCCGGCGTGCTGCGTTCACCGAAGGACAACTGCCTCTCCAAGCTGCTCGAGCAGTCGGACGCGGACCGCTGCCCGATCAAGCCCGCGCGACGGTGGCACTTTGGCGTACTACGGCGCACCTCGGGTGCGACCCGGTGACACTCATCGGGCGGGACGGCCTTCACCGACGGTCAGTACTACGCTCTGGAGCCGCGATCCACGACGTGTGGGCGAGCGAGCTTGGTGAGTTCTGCACGCTCGAAACACTCGAATGGCAGCGGATCGCGCATGCGGAGTCGGCTCGTGCCCGCCCGGGACCACACGGGCGGGGCGTCTACCGACGAGCAGATGCACACCTATCTCACGCAGTTCGAGCGCGACTTTGCGGCCGACACGAACCTCGGCCTGACCGTGATCGACGCGACCGAGGGCGGCATCGAGAAACAGGGCGTCCGCGTCATGACGCTCGCCGAGGTGCTCGAGCAGTACAAGGACAGCCCGGACATCGAACGCCCGAAGCGCTGAGCAGACCGCCAGCGACATCCGAGCCGCCAAGAAGCTCCGCGATGTGCGGGCCGACGCGTGAAGGTGAGCGAGCTCTGCCGAAAGACGCACGCGACCATGATGGAGATGGCCGAGCACCATCAGGATCAGGCCCGTGTCAACAAGCTGATCAAAGAGGTCTACGCGCAGCGACGAGGTCGTGAAGCTCGAGCCCGCCTACTCGCTCGTGCAGGACCTGAACCAGACGGGCACGCTCAAGCGCCAAGGCCGACCGCAAGATCCACCTGACGGATCTGTCGCCACTGGAACAACAGAAAGCGCAGAACGCGACGCGGAGAACGTCCGCTGGCTGGGCGACGCGGCGGATCTCTGGGCGAGATGATGGACGCGGCTATCCGTGCCCACGACGGCAAGGCCAAGATCACCCGCGAAGACCCGCGGTCGATCCCGAGGCCGAGGAAACCAACGCCAAGCAGCGCGTCTGGGCGGTGATCCCCGCAGATCCGTGGAAGTCTGATCTGGGCGTGCCGCGGGATCTGTCGGAGCCGGTGATCGAGGGCAGAGCGCCCGCGCTGACGCTCGAGCGTCTGGGGCAGACAAAGAGATCGAAGGCGTAGCGATCCTGACGCACAACGTGGGCGACACCGCGAGGGCTGCGGGCTCGACCCCAGCGGCGGACGCGTGGGCCGACTCGCGGTGCGGTTCATCGAGACCGACGCGAACACCTATCAAGACCGAGCCGCGGCTATCCGCGGGGCGCGTTCAGCGCCGTTCTGGCGCGGGGCGTCGCGGGCTGGACCGCCTACGACGAGATCCTCCACCCGGACGCCACCCTCGAAGCCGCTCGACAGCGTCGCGCAGATGCGGCTTTGCTCGTCGGCGCGGACTGGGGACTGGTTGATCCCGCGCTCTGCGATGAGGCGGCCGAGCGGTTCAAGAAGTTCCCCACGTCTCACAGAATCGTGTTCAGTCAGGCAGCCGTCGGGCTCGCGCGATGCTTGTCGAGAAGTCGATCGTCAAGAGCATCGCGAAGAAGGCCGAGGCGGGCTCGTTCGCCTCGATCGGTTCGATCACGGGGTATCTGCCCGTGCAGCCCTCGAACGATCCGATCGCGGGCACGGGCTGCATCCATGTCCCCGATCGTGCGCGACCTTGGCGAGCGCGTCACGCTGGACTCACTTGCAAGGCGTGAAGTCGTCACCCGGGCAGCAAGGGGCAGGATGTCCTCGCTCTCGGCCAGGAGATCGCCGGTGCGATCGCGCAAACGGATGCCACGACCGATGCGCTGAGCACCTGACGCTTGAGATGGTCTCGACCAACGGCAAAGCACTCGACGCCGAGCAGGCGATCGGGCTGATCCGTCAGGCGACCCGGCTGCGCGAGGACGTGGCGCTCACGCTGACCGCCGAGATGACTTCGCAGGACATCGCCGACGTGCTGGATCACCCGGAGCTGTCGCGGATCGTGGAGCGCTGCGAGGGGCTGGCGTTCTCGCGGTGCATGTGCGCCGGCAGCTTGCGGGCGAGAGCAGGCTGCTTGGTCTGACCGAACCGGCGTGGATGTGATCAGCGTGGACTATGTCTCCGAGCGTGAATCGACGTGCGAGCTGCTGACCGGTCGCCGGGGTTTGGCAAGGCACGAGGCGCGACGAGCCTGATCCATCACCGCAACACGCTCGATCGTCTCGATGATCTGCACAGCCCGTGGGTTGTGGTGCGTCTGACGAGACGTGACGCGATCTACGAGGAAATCGAGCCGTTGTACGACCGCTGGATGATGTCGAGCGGCGCGCGGTGATCGACCCGCTGCCGAGGCGATTGCCGGCGAGCGGATCGAGCCGATCGATCTGCCCGAACTGGCAAGGCGTGTGCACGCGCTGACGCTGACGGTCCCGACCGCACGACCGCCGGTGGCGATCATGTGCGCGACGGGCTGGCGGCCGCGTGGCGTCGGCAGATGGAGTCGCTCACGACGATCGAGCCCGTGCAGGTGATGGAGATCAAGTCGAGCACCCGGGCCGCGAGGTCTGCGTGATGCAAGGCCGGCACTTGCGGTCGCTCGGGCGCGGGCAGCAAAGGTGTCCCGGCAAGACGCGCCCGATCGCGGGCAAGCCGTGCGCAATGGACGATCGAGCATGCCGGGACCCGCGGCATCGATGCGGTTGTTGTTTCCACCGACGCGCCGGAACTCAGGATCTGGCACGCGCGATGGTGTACGTGGTCGATCGACCGGACGAGCTTGCTGGTGATCGCGCAACGATCGATGATGCCGCGCGGCATGCCGTGCGAGCCATCGCACGACCTACCCGGACAACCGACCCGCAGACACCGATCGCGATTCTCTACGCGAACGTGCCTGTACCCTATGGACCTGACGGAGCGGGCGCTGGCAAGGCTCGATGAGTCTGGTTGCGACTCGGTGCAGGCTACGAACGCGTCGGCAAGGCACGCACCCGTGGTGGATGGTTCGGCTCGATCCCGAGTCGGGGAACCTGAAGCCACAGGAAGGGAGTGCTCAACCACAACGTGTTCCGGAGGCAGGATCTGCCCGCGGCGTATCTACCGGACGGCGGCGTGATCGCGCTGACGCGGCGTTCGCTCATGCTCGAGGTCGAGGCGCAGGACGGGCCGCACCGGTTCTTCGGCGTGGATCGACGCGGCATTGTGTCGGAACCAGGAGTGTGGTTGATATCGATGAAGAGGCGGACGTGATACGGGCGGAAATCATTCTTGGTGGGGCGGCGTCCCGCCGCCATCAAGCTACCGGGTGTTGTAGCCGGGCGGCGGGACGCCGCCCACCAGAAAGTATGAGTGCATCGGTGAGCAAAGATCGGCAGGGCATCCGCCGTATGTGATCGCCGAGATCGGTGTGAATCACGACGGCGAGGTCGGCGCCTTGATGCTGACCGACGCGGCTGCCGATGCCGGCGCGGACGCGGTGAAGCTCAGGCTCTTCGAGACGGATCGCCTGATGTCCAAGGCCGCCAAGCTGGCGGCATACCAGAACGCAGGCGAGACGGACCCCTTGGCGATGCTGCGTCGGCTTGGCTCTCGATCGACGACATGGCCAAGGTCGTCCATCGTACGCACGCACGCGGCATCCACCGATCGTGACGGTGTTCAGCGTGGAGTTGGTCGAGGTCGCCGAGCGGCTCGAGTGGGACGCGCTACAGAGCGCGAGCCGGACATCATCAACAGGCCGCTGCTGGGCGATGGCGAATACGGGCAAGCCGCTGATCGTGAGCACGGGGGCGAGCGAACCGATGAGTCACGCGGGCGGCGGGCTGGCTTGAGGGAATCCGCGATCGGCTGGCGTTCTTGCAGTGCGTGAGTTCGTATCCGGCGCCGGAGAATGCCATCGGTGGTGTCGCTGCGATCCACCATGCAACTGGGTTGCCCACCGGATACAGCGACCACACGCAGGACGTGGATACGGGATTGATCGCGGCTCAAGCCGGCGCGTGTGTGCTAGAAGCACCTGACCTGACCGCGGCGCAGGGACCGGACCACGCCGCGTCTCTTGAGCCGTTCGGCCTTGCTGGATACGTCGCGGCCGCGAAATCGGCGGTCTGCCCATCCCATGCTGGCACAGGCACGAAAGAGGTCCTCGACTGCGAACGTGACGTGCGCGAGGTGTCGCGGCAGTCGCTCGTTTCGACTCGGGCTCTGCACGAGGGAGATGTCCTCACGCGTGAGATGCTGACGATCAAGCGGCCCGGGACGGGGTGCCGCCGTTTCTGATGGAAGAGATGATCGGCCGGCGCGTCGTGCGTGATGTGGAGATGGACGTTGCCGATCGTGCGGGAGGATGTGGGTGATGTGCAGCGTTTCACCCTCGCTTGCGCTCGGGCTCGTCAGGCCCCTCACCCAGCCCTCTCCCGGGTGGGAGAGGCAGAGTATGATCGGTCCCGGCTGGGCTGGTGACGAGCAGGCGAGGCCGCGCGCGAACGGTGAGACGCTGCGCCGGATCGCGGTCGTGACGGGCACGGGCGGAGTACGGCTCCTCAAGCCCGTGATGCACGCTAATGCGCGAGCATACGGATCTGGGCTGCTCGTCATCGCGGCTGGTCGCACCTCGTGCAGCCGCGCGGACGTACTACGAGATCAAGCAGGAGTTCGACGTCGTCGACTCGATCCCGATGCAGACGGTCGGGCGCGTGGGGCGCTGGCACGACGTTGAGAGCACGGGCAAGGGGATCGCGGTTTGCGCGCTTCGAGCAGTTGCGCCCCGGCGTGGTCGTCGTGCTGGGCGACCGGATCGAGGCGTTCGCGGCGGCATCGGCGGCGAGTATCGGGGGTTGCCCGTGGCGCACCTCCACGGCGGGGATTTGGCCGAGGGCGTGGCGGACGAGGCGATGCATACCCGCGATCACGAAGCTTGCACATCCACTTCCAGCGACCGAAACGCGCGGCCCGGATTCTGCGGATGGGTGAGCCGAAGAGCCGGGTGCACGTCGTGGGCTCGCCGCGATCGACGGGCTCAGCGGCATCCCGGCGATGGATGACGAGCAGGCGCACCGGCGATCCGGCTCTGCTGCTCATGCACCCGATCGGGCGTCCCGACGAGCAGGAAGAAGCGGTCGCGAAACCGGCGCTGGAGGCGATCGGGGAGCGGGCGACGCTGTGCCTGATGCCGAACCTTGATCCGGCAGGGTCGGGATCGTGCGCGATCGAGTCGGCCTCGGCGCAGCGCACGTGAGGTGTGCGAGCACCTGAAACGCGAGGCGTTTGTCGGGGCTGCTCAAGCGGCTGGCACAACGGCGGATTCCTGATCGGCAACAGCTCTGCGGGGCTGATCGAGGCGGGGCGGTCGGCGCGACGGTCAACATCAGGGCGAGGCAGTCGGGTCGCGAGCAGGCACGAACGTCGTCGACGCCCGAGGGCGAACGACGGGCGCGATCGCCGACGCCATCGGGCGGGCGATGGGCTGGACCGCTCGACGATCACCCACCCGTTTGGGGATGGTCAGACGGGTGTGCGGGTGGCTGAGCTATTGGCGGGTGTGAATCTTGCTGAGCCGGGGCTGGTGCGGAAGCACTTCGTGTGATTTGGCCCCTCCGTCGACGTCGTCGACACCTCCCGTCGGCGACGGGGGCAGGAGCGTGAACTTCTCGGACCATGCCTCTGAAAGCGTGCCGGTTGTTCGGTTTCGTGGAAGACACCGAAAGTCTGTCCCTTCGACGTCCGATGACCCATGCGGTCACCCGCAGAAGACGGGCATGGCTACTGATGTCAAGCAGGAGCAGGTTCTCAAGGAAGCGATCGGCGAGATCAATCACATCGCCACGCTGCCCGGGATCACCTCAAGATCATCGAACTGGTTGAGGACCCGTCTTCGACGGCTCAGGACCCTACAAGCTGATCTCGATCGACCCGCTCTGCTCGCGGGTGCTGAAAGGTCGTGAACAGTTCGTTCTACGGGTTGCCGGTCAGATCGCCGCGATTAATCGCGCGTCGTGATGCTGGGTTTGAACGCGGTCAAGAACATCGCCATCGCGGCGAGTCTGGCCAAACTGTTTCGCGGGGGCAGATCACGCCCTACTTCGCGGCGTGATCTCTGGGACCACTCGATCGGGACGGCTGCGGCGACGAAGCTGCTGGCCGAAGCTCGGCTTCGGGCTGACCGACGAGGCATTCACGGCGGGTCTGATCCACGACATCGGCATGATGGTCGAGATGCAGTACGACCGCAACAAGCTGATCGACGTGCTCGACAGCGTGAAGCCGAACGACGACAGCGTGCCCACCGGCAACATGATGGAGCAGGAGACCGAGGTCTTCGGCGTGACGCACCGGACTTCGGCTCGGCGCTGTGCGAGCAGGAAGTTCCCAAGACGCTCATCAGCGTGACACGGTTCCACCACAACCCGGCCGAGGCAGCCGAGGAGCACCGCACGCTGGTCTACCTTGTGCACGTGGCCGACCGTATCGCAGCCGAGCACGGGTGCGGGTTCCGTCTCGACGAGAACACAGAAGTCTCGAAGGCCGCGATGGAAGGCTCAAGCTGACGCCGGACAAGCTGCAGAAGTCCGCGAGGAGTTCCCGGCGATGCTCGAGAACACGGCCGATCTGCTCGGCTAAACGAGCAGCAATAGCCACAATTCACACGGGCCCCTCGCTTACGCAGAGGCTCGTTGAGGTCAAGCACAGGGCCAGGGGTAGTTTGCAACCCGTGTCTTCAAGCACTTCAAACTCAGCACGGCTTACCGAAGACGGATAAGCCGTGGCACCGATATGAGCCCAGTTTGCTCTGCCAGTGGCGGAGGCTGTCGTGGGCGGTGAGGTCGAAGCTCAGCGGGTGACGGTGATGTGTCGCTTGAAGAGCAGGTCGACATCGGTGCCCGGCTCGGTGTTGTGGAAGTCAGGCCGCCGGCGGCAGACCAGTAGTAAGCCTGCCTGCGGGGCTGACGCGGCGTTCGAATCGGTCGATGAGGCCGTGGGTGTTCATGGGGCGACGCTGACGGGCATGGGCGCGAAGCAGGTCGTGCTCATCGTTGACGTCGGGGCCGTGCTCATAGGCCTGAGCGCTGCGACCTGTCCCGGTGATCCGGACCTGCGGGCGCATCTCCTCCCCCCTCAGGCGTGTCGGGCAGAATTTCCTCGCAGCGGGATGTTGATGCTCAGGCACTCGTGCTGGCCGAGCGATTTGGTTTCGATGATTTTCTCGATCGCCCGGCGGGCGTGCATCGCGCCCACGTCGAAGAGGGTCGTCCGCGGCCGAGGTGCATTGAGACGGCAAGAGGGCGGCCCGAGGAATGCGGCCTCGATGGCAGCCGCGACGGTGCCGGAGTAGATGACGTTCACGCCACAGTTGGCGCCGGCGTTCATGCCAGAGATGACAAGGTCAGGGCGTGAGCCCTCGCCGAAGCGTTCGGGCCAGAGGGCGCTGAGGGCGACTTTGACGCAGTCGGCGGGTCGGCCGTCGACCGCGTAGCCATCGAGGTGGCTGACGGGTTCATGAGGGGTGTGGAAGGTGACGCCGTGGCTCGTGGCGCTCTGGACGGTTTTGGGCGCGACGGTGAAGACCTCGGCGATGGGGTCGATCTCGGCGAGCACCTTGTGGAGTGCGATGAGGCCCGGAGCGTTGATGCCGTCGTCGTTGGTGAGGAGGATGCATGACGGAGCGTACCCGCGCGTGGGCATCGCTCTTCTGGGAGGTCAGTGGGCGGCATGGGTTGTCCGCGGGGCAGCCCATGCCGCTGATCGCACGGCTTGCCGAACGGACAAGCCGTGGCACCCGAGCTGGAGTTTGGAGACCCACTCGCCTGATCTCATCGGTGAGGGGCCGACGGTCTCAGGCGTCGAAGCCCGCGTGGCATGAAGGGGGCGGCTGCTCGTAGCATTTCCAGCGCGCACGCTGGTGGTGTAGATCTCTTTTTGACCTGATCTCGACTGGCGGTGGCGACGACGCGGTCGGTGGCCTTGGTGTCCAGAACGACCGGGTCGAACGCCATGCCGAGGATCCATGACCTCGCATGACGCTCGGGCTCGGCGACCAGCAGCTCGTAAGACGTCCGATCATCTCGGGGCGCTGGTCGGGCGCAGGCAGCGATTTCCGAGGCGTCCATGATGCGGCGGTAGTCGGCGTAGCGTCCGAGCGTGTCGAAGCTGTTGCACTGCCCGTGCTTGGTGTTGAACCACTGCATGTAGTACAGAGACGCACGTGTCGCGGCCGTCGCGGACGGTGTGCAGCACCTTCGCCAGGGCAACATCATTACGATCAGCGGGACGTAGAGGTGGTTGAATGGCTGCTTGTCGATGACATAGCGAACGCCCCTTCTCACGCCGGCTGTTGATCTCGCCGACCAGCATTCTGGAGAGCGGGTCGATAGCACGGGGTGAGAGTCGCGAGAAGTCCGACACCATCGGGGTTTCGGTGGGCCGCGGCGGATGGATCGTGCCGGCGATGCGGAGCAGGTCGTTGCGTTCGCCCGTGGCACGGACCTCGGGGTGTCTGGCGAGCATCTGTTCGAGCAGCGATGTGCCGCTGCGGGGCATCCCGAGGATGAAGACCATGCCAGAGCCGTCGGCGTTGCTCACAGGAAGGCGGGCGGCAGCTTCGGACGTCCGGGCCGCGATCATCGCGTCGGCCCGCTTTGTGTGCCTGACGTAGTCCCGGAACAGGTCGCGGATGTCCTTGGAGAGCTTGGTCGCTCGATCGCTTCGTCGTACCGGCCCACGGCATCGAGGAGCTTGGCGGCGCGGGCGGCGATGGAGCCGCGGAGGTAAGCCTGACTTCCTGTTCTTCGCGAAGGCGACGACATCGTCGACGACGTCCTCGATGAGGGAGGAACTTGGGCGCGAGGCGACCGCGTGGAACAGATGTGCGCGAGGTCACGTCGAGCTTGTCCTCGGAGTTTCGCGGAAGTGGGTCTCGATCGTTTCGAGGGCTTCCTCGTTTCGGCCCAGTCCATGAGCACCTCGGCCTCGATGTTGGCGTGCCCGTGTGTAGTGCGGGGCGTGGACGCGCCTTTCGGATGTTCTCAAGCGCGGCCTCGTATTTGCGCAACGGGCGAGTGCGACGGCGTACTCAGTGCGGGTGCGGGTCGCTGGGGACCTGCTTGCAGACAGCGCGAGCATCTCGGAGCAGCGGTCGTGCTGGTTGATGTTGCCAGCCTGGGCGTAGACGAGCAGGATCTGGGCATCTTCTGGGCGAACTGGATGACGGGCATCAGGGTCTTGATGGCCTCGTGCGGGCGACCATTGACCAGAAAGTGATGCGCGGACGCCGAGGGCATCGATCTGCTGTGGAGTGGGTTTGGGGGCTGGTGGCACGGCTGGTTCCTGTGAGAATGTGTCGCAGTATCGGCGAAAACGGCGAGATCCGTTGTCTCACGGCCCTGATGTGTTGATCTAATGTATACAGGCCGCGATTCCATCCCTGTCCGTCGGAGCCAGACCCGTGCAGACCAAGAACAACATTCTCGAAGCCATCGGCGGTACGCCGCTTGTCCGCCTCAACAAGGTCGTCGCCCCGGGGCGGCCGAGGTCTACGCCAAGTGCGAGTTCATGAACCCGGCCGGGTCGATCAAGGACCGGATGGCCAGCTATCATCGCCAAGGCCGAGGCCGAGGGCTGCTGAGGCCCGGAGGCACGATCGTCGGAACACCTCGGGCAACACGGGGCTGGGCGCGGCGATGACGGCGGCGGTGAAGGGCTACAAGGCTGTCTTCACAATGCCCGACAAGATGAGCGGGAGAAAATCGACGGCCTCCAGGCGTTCGGCGCGCAGGTCATCATCACGCCGACGGACGTGCCGGGCGACTCGCCCGATCACTACGTCAATGTCGCCAAGCGCGCATGGCGAAACGCCGGGCTCGTTCTACCTCGATCAGTATCACTCGCAGTGGAACATCGAGGCGCACGAGTGCTGACCGGGCAGGAGATCTGGGACCAGACCGACGGCGGACAGGTCGACGCGATCGTCGTCGGCACGGGCACGGGCGGCACGGCCAGCGGTATCGGACGCTTCTTCCAGAAGAAGGGCTCCAAGACCAAGATCATCGGCGTCGACCCGCTCGGCAGCGTGCACTACCAGATCTTCAAGACGGGCACGCTCTCGACGCCTTACGTCTACAAGGTCGAGGGCCTCGGCGAAGACATCAAGTGCGAAGCCTTCGACCCTCCGTCGTTGACGAGATGTACGGTCAGCGACTACGAGTGCTTCACGATGGCCCGCAGGCTCACGCGAAGAGGACTCTTCTGCGGCGGCAGGCTCGGGCGGCATGGCGCGTCGCCTGCAACCTCGCCAAGGACATGGGCCCGGGCAAGAAAATCATCTGCATCCTGCCCGACTCGGGCACGCGGTATGTCACCAAGTACCTCTCCGATGAGTGGATGAAGATGCACGGCTTCCTGAGCCCGAAGGGCCTCGGTACGTGAGGACATGCTCGATCGCTCGAAGCCGATCATCACCGCCAACAGAGACGGACACGGTCGCCGACGTGATCGATGCGACAAGGGCATCTCGCAGGTGCCCCTGACCAACGGCTCGACCAAGCCCGTCGGCATCGTGCACGAGGTGGACGTCCTCCGCGGCCTGCAACGCGGCACGATCTCGCCGAGCTCGCCCATCAAGGGCGTCGAAGCGCGATCGGCGGGCTGCTCAACCCCAAGGCCCGCGTCGAGGGCTCTACGGCGTCTTCGCCTCGGACCACCGCGATCGTCCTCGACGGCGGCAGCATCGTGGGCATCTCAGCCAGATCGACCTCATCGATTACCTCGCCAAGAGGCAGTGATACACCTCTGATAGAGCCGCGGGCGTGAGCACGCGGATTGCTCGAAACTCCACCCGCGTGCTCATGCACGGGTCTTTGAAAACAGACCATGGAACACAACCACGAGCACGGCTTCGGCACGAAAGCAATCCACGCGGGCGATCCGACCCCACCACCGGCGCGTCATGACGCCGATCTACCAGACCTCGACGTACGTCCAGAAGCCCCGGCGTGATCGTGGGCGAGTACGACTACTCCAGAGCCGCCAACCCGACACGCACCGCGATCGAGGCGAACGGCGGCAGCGAAGGCGGCAAGCACGGGCTGTGCTTCTCCTCGGGCGCGGCCACGGGCGTCGTGCTGCACACACTCAGCGCGGGCGACAATGTCTTGCTCTGCGATGATGTCTACGGCGGCACGAACCGTCTCTTCCATCGCGTCTTCCAGCAACTCGGCATCGAGACGACGCTGGTGGACGACGGATCTGAACAAACTCGAGGCCGCGTTCAAGCCGAACACAAACTCGTCTGGATCGAGACGCCCACGAACCCGACGCTCCAGATCATCGACATCGAGGCGGTCAGCAAGGTCGCCAAGGCCAAGGGCGCGGGGTCGCGGTCGACAACACGTTCGCGACGCCTTACCTGCAGAACCCGCTGGCGTTGGGCGCAGGCATCGTGTGCCACTCGACGACGAAGTACATCGGCGGGCACTCGGACGCGATCGGCGGGGCTCATCGTCAACGACGACGAGCACAAGAAGCTGAAGTTCATCCAGCTCTCCGAGGGCAGCTTGCCGGGCATCATGGAGTGCTTCCTGCTGCTGCATCTCGACCAAGACGCTGCATTCGTATCGCGTCACTGCGCCCAACGCCAGTGCGTGGCGGGTTACCTCAGCGAGCACGCGGCTGTCGAGAGGTGATCTACCCGGGCCTAGAGCCACCCGCAGCACGAGATCGCCAAGAAGCAGATGAGCGACTTCGGCGGCATGGTGACGATCTACCTCAAAGACGGCCTCGACAAGGCCCGCGATGCTCGAACGCGTCAAAATCTTCGCGGGCCGAGTCGCTCGGTGGCGTCGAGTCACTCATCGAGCACCCGGCGATCATGACCCACGCCAGCGTCCCCGCCGAGCAGCGCAGGCGGTATCAGCGACGGGCTCGTGCGACTGAGCGTGGGTATTGAGAACGTCGGGACTTGATCGCGGATCTGGATCAGTCGCTGGCATAAAGAGCCGCGGGCGTGAGCACGCGGAACTAGAAAAACATCCCCAATATTGCATACAATGAATCCAGAATCGACGCCAGCGGAGCCACGCGATCACGAGAAAGATGCGTCGGGCCGAGAGCGACATCTCTGCGATCGGTGCTGAGCCGCGGCCCACCATATGGCAATGGCAAAGTAGATAAACGCGAGCGGCAGGATGATCGTGGCACCAGAATGATCGACGATCAAAGGAAGCCGAAACCCGTCACGACATGAAGCTTCGGCGGCGTAGCGATTGTCGACGAGTTCATCGGTGTGAAGGACTTGCCGCATTCGGGACACTGGGGCTTGGTGAGGCGAGTTCGTAATTGCAGCGCGGGCAGCGAGCCGATGCGGTCGGCAAAGACTGTGGCGTTCTCTGTCGAAGTCTGGCCCACTACTCAAGTATGCCACAACACACCGCTTGATGCGCGTGAATGACCCTCCCCGTCGCCGACGGGGAGTCGCTGGCAGACGGAGGGTCTATCAGAGCCGGCGGCGGGACGCCCCTGAAACAACGGAGTTAGACCGCGGAGGCTGGAAGCCTCTGCCACTGAATTCAATCCAGATTCCGCCTCGCCCTCTTGACGATCCGCGGTCTCGGGCGTGGGCGATACTGAGCCACCGGTCTGTCAGCTCGACGACGAAATCAGGCGCGGTCTTGCCCGCGTCGTTGAGCCAGTTGGCGACCGAGTCCTGCACGTACTTCGCCGCTCCGCAGGGTTCCGGGGATCGGCAGCGCGGGCGAAGGGTCTTGTTTGAGGCTTGTGATGTGCGCTTTCCACACGCCGCGGGGGCGCGTGGCTTCGCTGCCGAATCGGCACGTTGGCATCCGGCCTTGGACCGGGCGTCAGGAGCTTGATGGACTGCTCGACGTCGGCTGCGATCCGGTCGCGAACGCCCAGCCACGCGGACTCACGCACGCCAAAGTGCTCGTCGTCGGCGAATCGCTTGATGCTCGATGCGTTTCTTGAGCGTCCAGCCCTTGCCCTCGGCCAAGCCCACCACCATGCAGCACCACCCGCGGACGGTGTCGGAGGATGGTCGCCGAAGGTCTCGATCGCGCGTCGCCGAAGTGCTCGTACAGGATTCTCGACGCGGTGCGCAGCGGTTCATGAGGCCCATCGCCGGGTCATCGGTCAGGGGCTTGATGCCCTTCTTGCCGATCTCGGGCGCGACATTGAGACAACTCGGCGGTGTTGATCGCCAGACCCTCGCCGAGGTTCACGGTCGGGATCTCACCCTTGTTGAGTGCGCGCATCCGCCAGGACGTTCTTCGGGCTGCTGGATCCCTTGCGGCTCGGGTCGATCTTCTTCGCCATGGCCCGAGTGTACGGCCCGCCGGGTGCCACGGCTTGTCCGTCTTCGGCAAGCCGTGCAAATCGATCCAACAAACACGGGTTGCAGAGACAACCCGTGGCACCAGGACGATCTAGAACGGGCGGCTGGTTGGGTTGATCTGCACGTTGTCGCGCCGGGGATGATGACGTCCGCCACCTCGATCGCCTCGGCGAAGCTCTCCTGCGCCTGCTTGAGGTTGTACACGTCGTCGATGATCTTGCCCTGTTCGAGGTGCTCGGTCGTGGCGACCGCATCCCCGCGATGAGCGTCGTGCGGGGGTACGCCGGAGCAGGCCCGCCAGCCCCGGCGTCACGCCCGGCAGCGGGAACAGGCTCACGCGGGGCGTGATCTTGTCCGGGGCCACCTCGCACCGCGCGAGCATCGCGACCTGCACCTCGAACCGCGCCACCTCCGAGCCCGGGCCCTCTTCCTCGGCTGCACGCTTGAGCATCATCGCAAGGGCATCCCCACCGCTTCGCGGCTCGGCGTCAGCGACGAGCCACTGCATCCTCGAACAGCGAAAGCCCCGGCAGGTGTCCGCCGAAACTCGTCAGGAAGACGTGCGTGATGTCCGCCGGCACGCCGGGCCGTGCAGCCAGCAGAGCGGGGCTCCGGGGATCTGCCCGGGCAGGCCCGGATCGATCAGGATCGCAGCGTCGCCATCCAGTACGAGCGTCGTTGTCGCGTGCGAGGCAGCTGGGACGAGTGGCGTCCATCGGCCAGAGCGGGTGACGCGAGAGAGCCCCAATCGAAACGATGCGGTCGTGCATGCTTGGGTTTGGGAAGTCCCCTCACTGGCCCTCTCCCAAAGCGGAGAGAGAAAGGAACCTAATCCCCCGCGCCGCCCGAGGCGAGCTTGAGCAGCACCGGGTGGTTCTCCTGCTTCTTGCACTGATCGCGTCGATCACGCTTTTCGGGCACATCGAGGCCAGCGTCTGGTGCGGCTCATCGCCCATCGCGGCGATCTGCTTGATCAGGCTCGAGAACCGTGTACGCGAAGCTCTGACCCGCGACGACGAAGGCGGTCTCGATGTCGGCGACCTCGCGGTTGGTCACCGCGAACTGGACCTCGTACTGCAGATCTGACAGATTCCGGATGCCGCGGGAGAGCCGAGGCCCCAATCGAGCGGGCGTAATCGACGGTCAGGCCGTGAACGCCTCGACACGCGTCGCCAAGTTCCGGCTCGGTCTTGCACATCTCGGCGATGAGGCGCTCGACGAGCTCGACCCGCTCGGGGGCGGAGAAAAACTCGTCCTTGCCGGGGTTCCGCCCCACCGCGACGACGACCTCGTCAAAGAGCCGTCGACCCCGGGCGATCACGAGGGTGGCCGTAGGTCACCGGGTCGAACGAGCCGGGGAGGACAGCGAGATGCGGGCGTTGTTTCGGCATGGTGTGGATCGTATCAAAGTGTCATGAGCGGGGGCGGCGACCCGCCGCCAGTGGAAATACAAAGAGATGGGCGGCGGGACGCCCCAGTGAAACACAGCAACGGAGGCTGGAAGCCTCCGCCACTGTCGTCGTTGTGGTTTCGGAACGCTGCTCAGACAGCAGGCGGCGTGGGCAGGTCGACGGTGGTCTGGTTCACGTGGTTGAAGTAGTTGGTGTAGGTGGCGGGCGGCCGATGCGACGAAACCGGCGATATGCCCGTCGTCGTAGCCGGCTCTTGAAGGCCGAGATGTCGTCATCGCCCACGTTGCCACGCTTCTCGTGCAGCGCGTAGCGAACTGGCGACGGCGTTGAGGCTTGGCGTCGCCCAGATCACCGCCGGTGCGGGCGGCGACGGTCTGCTCTTCGCTCAGGCCTGCGCTTGCCGATGTGGGTGTGGGCGGCGGCAGTAGTCGCAGCCGTTGCCTGAGCGAAGAACAGGCGGACGACTTCCTGCTCCTTGCTCGAGAGGCTGGCGTCCTTGAGAGCGCTGAGCCGGCGAGGTAGAAGTTGAGCCATGGCGGGAGTTGCCCATGCCCTTGAAGATGTTCAGATGCTTGCCTTTCAGGGGCCGTCGAAATCTCTTTGACGGGGCCGGAGGCGGAGGCAGGGTCGACAACATTGAGACGAGGCATTTCAGACTCCTTCATCTTCTCTGAACCTCCCGACAGGTCCGTGACGGGGTGTGTCGCTATGGAACTCCTGGCGGTGCCCGTTTATGCCCGGGAATTCAAAGTCTCGTGAAGTCCTTGGGACAGCCACTTGGGCATACCGGTCTGCGGATCATTGGGCCGATTTCATCACCATCGGTATAGGATAGTGGAGCTGGACCCGGTCGGGTGATGCGACAGGGACAGAATGGGCGGAGTCCCAGCCGGCGCGAAAGCAGGCAGGCCAATCCCACCGTGCAAGGGATGACCATGACACGCCAGACCCACGCCCGACCGCGGCTCAGATCGAGCCCAAGCCGAGGACCGACTGGTCCCCAGTGGACGCGCATCGACTCCACTGCCACTCCAGCGCCTCCGACAGCCCGGCGCTGCGTGCGGCTGGGCGTCATCGGCATCCCGAGTGCACTCGAGCCAGAGCAGGTCTACGGCCGGGCCAAAGCCCGCGGCATGGACCTCGTCACCATCACCGACCACGACACCATCGCCGGTGCGATGACGCTCAAGAGCGGCTTCGAGGGCTTCATCATCGGCGAAGAGGTCACCGTTTTCTTCCCGGAAGACCGCTGCAAGCTGCACGTCAACGTCTGGGACATGACGCCCGAGGCACGGGGAGATCGAAACACTCGGTCCGCGACGACGTGTACGCCTTCTGCCACTGGCTCCGCGACCGCAGCCTGCCCCACGCGCTGGCGCACCCGGTCTACGTTCAGAACGGCAGGCTCAGCGTATGGCATCTCGAACGCTGCCTGCTCTTCCGCGGGTTCGAGATCGTTAACGGCACTCGGGCACGCACCGCCAGTCCATCGAGCAGGCTCCTGCGGTGGCTCGACCCGAACATCCGCGCGTTCAGCATCAAGCACGACCTCAAGCCGTCTTCGACCAGCCACGGGTCAAAGGACACACGGGCGGCTCCGACGACCACGGCTTGCTCAACATCGGGCGCACGTTCACGGCGATCAAGAACGCCCGGGCGAGAAGATCACCGACCCCGCGCGTTCTTCGACCTCGTCATGGAGGGCTGCTCGACCGCCTCGGGCGGGCCGGACGCACCCTCGCTCTTGGCGCACTTTCACGACCGTGGCGAGCCACTACACCGCGCGCAAACTCACACCCGACATGGACGCGGGCCAGCGGTATCTGGCCTCGAAGCTGCTGCGTTTCGCGGGCGTGCCGACCGACACGCCCAGCAAAGCCTCGCGGCACATGGCCAGCGCAAGCTGCTGCTCGGCAAGCAGAGCCGGAGCCTGCCCATCACCAAGGCAGCTCCCGCAGACTGATCGGGCCCGTGCTCGACAAATACCCGGACCTGCGCGAGCAGTTCCAGCCGGACATGTGGGTGGACGGCTCGGCGTCAGCCAGCACGACCGTGGCCGAGTTCGCCGACGACCCGACCGCGGCTCTCAAAGCCATGGCATCCGGCACTCGACGCGGCGCGCAACGCGACAAGAACGGCATCGTCGACCACCTCATCAGCTACTCCGTCCTGCTGGCCGCCCGGGCCCCCGTCTTCAGCCTTTTCTATCAGAACAAGGAGCGCGGCGTGGAGCAGATGAACCACCGGCCGAGCCCGGCTCCGGCGCCGCAGCAGCTGGAAAGACCCATGAAGGTCGCGCTCTTCACCGACACGCTCGGCGACGTCAACGGCGTGTGCCGATTCATCCAGAACGCCGCCGCCCGCCAACAAAACTCAGGCGCGACTTCGAGGTCATCACCAGCACAACCTTCGACGTGCCCAGTGGGGCAACATCCACAACTTCGAGCCGAGCTTCGACGAGCATCCCAAGTACGAGAACCTGCAGGTCGTGCTCCCGCCGCTGGTCAAGATGCTGCGCACGTCGACCCGCACGCAGCCCGATGTCATCCACATCTCAACGCCCGGCCCAGGTCGGGCTCGTGGGCCATCGCAGCCAAGATGCTCCGCGTGCCCGTGCTCGGCGTCTATCACCCGACTTCCCCGCGTTGACCACCTCTTCGAGGACCACGGCTTCACTGGGCGACCAAACGCTTCATGCACTGGTTCTACAACCCTTCAGCGCGTCTTCACACGCTCCAGCGACTACATCGACTCGCTCGAAGCCCCTCGGACTCGAACGCGACAAGTGCCTGTCCCTCCAGCCGGGCGTCGACACCGAGATCTTCGACACACGCTTCGCCGACGCGGACTACTTCCCGAACCTCGGCGGCGAGGGCGAGGTCAACAACCAAACCTCCTCGCGTGAGACCGTCCGCGTGCTGTACGTCGGGCGTGTGAGCGTCGGAAGAACCTGCCATGCTCGTCAAGGTCTGGAAGGAGACCGACAAGCGCGCACGAGGAGCGGGCCTCGAGGCCGAGCTTGTGGTCGTGGGCGACGGACCCTACCGCAAGGAGATGGAGAAGCAGCTCAAACGCACACGGACCCGCTTCCTCGGGTTCCGTCACGGCGAAGAGCCAGCACCATCTACGCCTCGTCGAACATCTTCGCCTTCACCTCGACCACCGACACGCTCGGGCGGGTCGTCATGGAGCGCAGGCCTCGGGCAACGCGGTGCTCGTGACCGACAAGGGCGGGCCCAGAAGTCGTCCAGCACGGCAAGACGGGCTATGTCCTCAGGGCTCCGAGAAGCCGAGCCTCTGGGCCGACCGTCTGGTCGAACTCATCCAAACGACAGGCCCGCGAGCAGATGGGTCGGCGGGCGCAGGCGATACAGTCGATGACGCTCGAAGACTCGTTCGACCACTTCTGGGAAGCCCACGTCGGCGTGGCACAAGCACGGCCGGCATCCACCCCATCGAGGGCGGCTCGATCCCCGCAGCGATTACGCGCGACCCGAGCTGACCTGAACACGACATCCGATTCAGCGAGAGCCTCACGCACCAAAGAACGCCGCGACCTTGTGAGTCGCGGCGTTCTCGTAGAAGGAGGGAGAGATTCAGTCTGGTCGTGCGGGCCCGATCAGGCGCGCGGCGACGGCTGTTCGAGCGGCGGGCTCTTAGCCAGGCCGATGCGGCCGGCGATCACCAACTTGCGGCTGCTCGAGCGACGAGCCTTGGTGGTCGTCTTACGAGCCGTGGTCTTCAGGGCCGACTTCGGCCGTCGTGCGACGAGCGGTCGACTTGCGGGCGACCGGCTTGCGAGGTCTTGCGGGCCGTGGCGGGTGGTGGTCTTGCGAGCCGAGGGCTTGCGGGCAGTGGTGCAGCGGCGGTCGACTTGGTCGTCGACTTGCGAGCCGTCGTCTTCGGAGCCGACTTGCGGGCGGTCTTGCGGGCGGCGGGCTTGCGGCCCGGGTCTGGTCGCGGTCTTACGAGCCGTCGGACGGGTCGTCGCCGCTGAGCGGTGCGCTGGCCGGGCTCTTGCGAGCGGTCGAGCGGCTGGTGGTGGTGGTCTTGCGTGCAGCGGGCTTCCGGCCCGAGGTGCGGGCGGGAGTGCAGCTTCACTGCGGTCTTGCGGCAGTGGTCTTCCGGGCCGCGGTCTTGCGGGCGGCGGGCTTGGCCGTCGTCTTGCGAGCCGTGGTCTTGCGTGGTGGTCTTGGGGCCGACTTGCGTGCGGTCGTCGACTTCTTGGCGGCGGTGGTCCGCTGGCTGCGGGCTTGCGGCCTGAGGTCTTGGTTGCCGTCTTGGTCGCGGCGGACTTGGTGGTGCGGGCCTTGGTGGTGGCACGCTTGGTGGTGGTCTTGCGAGCCGCGGGCTTGGCCGACTTCTTGGCCGAGCTCTTGCGGGCGGTCGGCTTGGCGGTCGACTTGGTCGCCGACTTGCAGGCCGAGGTCTTCAGGGCTCTTGCGGGCGCTGGCTTGCGGCCCGAGGTGCTGGCGGCGCGTTTGGTGGTGCGTTTGGTGGTCGTACGTCGGGTCGACTTGCGGGTACCGGTCGAAGCCATGGACAGTCTCCTTGCCTCGCGAATAAGAAGGTGTCGCGAGCGGTTTGTGCGCGGGGATGGCACAAGCCTGAAGACCAGGCAAAGACTCGGCCCCGGTCCGTCCGGTGCCACTGGTGAGTGCACGTCCGTGTGCGCCTCGTTTCAGGACCGCAAATCGACCACATATGAGGTCCGCTTGTGTTTTGATGTTGCACCCCGTTTTATTTGGTTGCCCCAGCGGGTGCAAAACGACATGCCAAGCACGCCTCAGACACGCTGAGCGCTGTCCGGAACCGACAAGTTTGCGAGAAACGACGTGAGCGAGACGAGCCAGAACACGCATGACAAGGGGCAATTCGGGCGAATGGTCACCCGAGAGCTGGCGCACAAGCTCGACCGCAGCAGGTTCTCTACCCGGATCGGGCTGCTGTGGACCGTGCGGTGATGAAGCTCGCTCCCGCCACTGGTGACCAGCTTCGAGATCGAGAAGCTCAAATCCCAGATCGCCGAGGCGGGAGGGCGGGCGCTTCCTGCTCGGGGCGGCGACTGCGCCGAACGCCTCGACGACTGCCGACCAGAGCACATCACGAGCCGACTCAAGATCCTGCTCAGATGTCGCTCGTCCTCGTGCACGGGCTGAACATGCCCGTCATCCGCGTCGGGCGATTCGCTGGGCAATACGCCAAGCCCCGCTCCAGCCTGACCGAGACCCGCGATGTCAGCGGGCAACCCCAGACCCTGCCCAGCTACTTCGGCGACCTCGTCAACGGCGAGGCCTTCGACGAATCGGTCCGCACACCCGACCCGCACATGATGGTCCGGGGCTATCAGCACGCCGCGATGACGATCAGCTTCGTCCGGGCCCCTGATCGACGGCGGGTTCGCCGACCTCCACCACCCGGAGTACTGGGATCTGAGCTTCTTCGGGTCGGCGGCCCTTTCTGAAAGAAGGTCGCCGGATGTGCCGAGGCGATGAGCCGCGAGAACCGCCTCCCGCGCTGGTTCATGGAGAACTGGGCGAGAAGGCCGTCGACGACCTGACCCGCGTGGACTTCTTCACAAGCCACGAGGGGCTGAACCTTCTTTATGAGTCGGCCCAGACCCGGACCGTGCCGAGACGCGAGGGGCATTACGACCTGACGACGCACCTGCGGATCGGCGAACGCACACGGGCCTCGACGGCGCTCCATGTGGAGTTCTTCCGGGCATCCGCAACCCGATCGGCGTGAAGCTCGGACCCAAGGCCAACCCGGAGGAAGTGGTCGAGGATCCGGACGCTCAACCCGAAGGATGAGCCCGGACGCATGGTGCTGATCGTGCATGGGTGTGGAAAGCGTGGGCCAAAGTCTCGAACCCCTGCTGCAGAAGGTCAGCAACACGGGCTCGCCCGTGCTCTGGGTCTGCGATCCGATGCACGGCAACACGCGGTCCACCGCCTCGGGACGCAAGACCCGCAGCGTCGATGACATCTACAGCGAGCTCGCGAGCATCGACATCCATGCACGGGTAGGCACCCGTATGGGTGGTGTTCACTTCGAATTAACAGGCGAGGACGTCACCGAATGCGTCGGCGGAGCGGCCGGGGTGACCGAGGACGACCTCGAACAGAACTACTCGACGGCCCCGGACCCGCGGTTGAACTACGCCCAGAGCCTCGAACTGGCCTTCCTGCTTTCAAATCAGTTTCATCGAAGTCGCAACCCAATCGGTAAACCCTAGGGTGTGGTACGCTCATAGTCCTTTGGAGAAAGGACCCGGATGTCGAAGCACGAACTGGGCAACGGAAGGAACATTGTCAGTGACTGAACCCGAAGCGGCGGTGTGCAGCGCGTTGCTCATGCATCCATTTATCGGCCTCGTTGATCAACTCGAGGGGCTGTTCTTCTGGGCGAACGATCGTTCGAAGCAGGCTGTACCTCGGGCACCGGACGTCGATGTCGCGGGCAAGACCCTCTTCGAACTCTTCGCGGCCGAGTGGGCCAAAGAACGCGTCTCGCTGATGAAGAACTCGAGCGCACCGGCAAGCCTGCTGTGCTGCGTCATATCAGCGCGGGGCGAGGCTCATGGTGACCTATCACCACATGCCCACGCCGAGGGCGAGCCCAAGCGATTTCTCGTGCTCATCGCCGAGTCCGACGGCGAGGCTGAAATTCAAATCTCACCCGAGTACATGCGATTCGAGACGGGACTGATGAACCTCGGCCCGCTCGACAGCCTGTCCGCCGGAGCTGGAAGTGCTGGCGGCTGATCAGCCGAGGCATGACCACCGACGAGATCGCCAAGGATCTGCACCGCAACGCCAAGACCATCGAAGCGCACCACCGGCTCGATCGCGAAGCTGGGCGTGAAAATGCCGAGCGGGCGGAAAGCCGCCCTCGAGATCCATCACGCCGACCTCAGCGTGTCGCGGACAACCCTGACACCACCCGAAGCCCGCGCAAAGTTTGAACATCGTCCATCGTCGACGAACCGCCGCCCGCGGTCGTAGGACTTTCCAATCCGTGTTCACGTGGTGGCGGCGGCCGGCGGCATTCTCTGTCGGCGATGGGAAGGGCTGAATGATGAACTGTGTCACACAGAGCGGTATCCCTGCGCATCGGGGCCTCGGTCGTGCTGTTCCACGCGATCGCCGGCACAGCCGCGGGCCAGATCGAAACACGAGACTGGCTGCTGCCCGAGAGCAGGCGGTCGGACGCATCCCGCTGGAGTGAGAGCAACGTCCCGGACACCACCATGGAGATCGCACGCCTGTTCCCCGGCGACTCAAGACCTGCCAATGCCCCCGGCGACATCCCGACTGCGACGATCGACGGCTTCACGAGGTGTACAGAGTCGCCGGGAACGGAAGTGTGCACGTGCAGATCGCGCCCGGCTCGGCACTCCACACGCTTGGAGGACTCAAGGCTTGGAAGAAGGCATTCTCTCGATCGACATCGGGAACCCGGATCTTGAGGGCGGCATCGCTCCATACCACCGGCGGCCGAGCGTTCTTCCGAGCCGCGTACGTGCGGCTGGCCGATCCGGGCGAGAATCCCTCCTGAGTTTTGACACGTACACGGTCCTCGATCAGGCAACAGTCATTGAGGGCGCGGCACGATCACGGGAGAGATCAGCAATTACGGCGTGATCAGATCCTGCGCAGCGCCGACGGGTATCGTTGAACTCATTATCAGCAACGCGGAAGTTGTGAACCGGAACGAGATCGTTGCCGACAACGGCGTACATGATCTTCGACTCTCGGTGATCGATCAAGTCGACGAGGGCGTGATGACTGCCCGTTCATATGTCGAGTTCCGTGATTCTGCACTTCGTGGCGGCACGCTCCGCAGAGTCAGCCGCGGGTCGTTCGCCACCAAAGGGGTATCCAGCTTTGAGAACGTCCTGATCGATCAAACCGTGGTCAACGTCCGCGGTGGTGACGCTGCTCGGCAACGAACTGCGGAATGACGGCTTCGTGTACGTCGACGACGAAGCGGCGTTCTCTTGATCGACGAAGAGCCTGACGTTTGAGGGAGCGGTGACGTTCGGCGGATCGGCCCCCGACGCTCGCGCTCTCCTCGCCCGACGGCGCAATCCGCAACGGAGCCGATCACTCCATCATCGGGTGGGGCGACATCGGTGTCCCGCTGGTCAACGAGGGCGGTGGTGGTGAGTGGGAACTTTAATACCGCCGGCTTCATCAAGATCTTGGGTGAGTTCGAGCAGCTTTCGAGCGGCATCATCGAACTGACGTTCGACGTCGGGGTTTGGATCTAAACACCGACCATTGTCGTCGATCGCAATAAGCGCCGAACTCGCAGGCACGCTGAATGTTCGACTCTTTGGGGACGTCGACCGCTTTGGGGCAGCCTTCCCCGTCGTCCGCATCTTGCAGAACGGCCCGGACCAGACGGTGAACGGTGAATTCGAAGTAGTCAACCTGATCCGCGGCACAAGCGGCATCGGTGTCAGCCCAATCGCGGGCATGACCTACCTCCCTGATCGTGTCAATCTCACATGCATTGCGTCGCCGATGAACCGTGACGGCGTGGTCACACCAGCGACTTCTCGGCGTGGGTCAGCGCGTACAACGACGCGGACGAACTGGCGGACACGAACTTTGACGGCGTAACCGACCCGAAGGACTTCAGCTGGGTCAGCGCGTTCAATTCCGGCTGCGGCAGGTAACGAGACTGAATCTGAACCTCTTTACCCGGAGAGTGCTGGTAGCGGCAGCCATCGCGTCCAGCGCCCGGGGTGTGGACGTCGCCGACGGTGGTGATGAAGTTCACGTCGCCGTTCCAGCCGCGGGACGAGGTGGACGTGCAGATGCTGGGGCACGCCGCGCCGGCGGCCTGTCCTGGTTGACGCCGATGTTGATGCCGTGGGGCTCGAGCACGCGTTCCATGGTTCCGGTCGCCCGATCGACAGCTGCGCAGAGCGTGGCCCGCTGGCTTTTGCGTAGTCCATCAGGCGCGTTGGCTCTCGCCGAGCGCGACAAGCAGATGTCCGCTGGCGTAGGGGTAGGCGTTCGAAGATCATGCCCGCGTCGGTGCGGAGGACCACGTGGTTAGCCTCGTCGTCTTCGGGCGTGAGCCAGTAGTCGCGGATGAAGCAGCCGGTGCTCGGTTGCTCGCGTCTGGCTTGGACTTGTCTGCTCCTCGGCTTTTGCCGATGGCTTCGATGTACGCCAGACGCCGGGCGCGTCGAGACGCGAGGGCCTGTGCGGGGCGGGTGCTGCGGGCTGTGCGGGTTATCCGGGCTGGGGGCATACGCGTGTATGTCAGCGATGCGATGCCCGGTCACCCCGTGCCGAGCGAACCGAGCCGATATCCGAGCAGGAGGACCGCGCAATGGCCACGTGGAAGTCGACTCGACGACGCCGATCTCAGAGATCATGTCCAAGCGCGTGGTAACCGTCTCGCCCGACGATTCGCTGGCGCTCGTGCGGCGACTGTTCGACGAGCACAGGTTCCACCATCTTATCGTGGTGGAGAACGGCGTGGCGGGGTGTGCTCAGTCGGCGACCTGCTCCATCTGAGCCCCTTCGTCGGGACGCTGAGCGAGGCCAAGCGCGACGCCCGGACACTCGAGAAACGCGTGCACCAGATCATGAGCCGGGGCATCGTCTGGCCGAACCGGAGACCCCATCACAGGCGGCGGCACATGATGGCGGCCAACCGCATCTCCTGCCTGCCCGTGCCGACGAGAAGAGCAGGCCCGTGGGCATTGTGACGACGCTCGATCTCCTGCGGTGGGTGGCAGCTGGCTTCACCCCGACCCGCGATCGCAACGCGGCAGGCTCGTCCCTAGACTCCTTTACCCGCGGAATTCGCCGCGGCTTGCGGAGCCTCTAGCGATGTTCGATTCGATTTCGGTTGGTGGTCGGTCTGCCTCGGCGGTTGTGGTCGGTCGGTTCAAGGACAAGCCCGCGCACGCCTCCAGCAAGGCATACATTGACGGCTCGGTCGCCGAGGCCTGCAGCGCCCCGATCCTCGGGCGAGTATCTCAACCTCACCCGCATTCCCAAAAGTCCGGGTCGCGGCAAGACCAAGACCCCGCCCCGCGTGATCGTCGCGGGCTTGGGCGCAGTCGAAGAAGCTCACCGCGGGATGCTTCCCGCGATCTGGGCGCGGCACTCGCTAAGGCTGCCAGCAACATAAGGCGACGAGCCTCTCGTTCGATCTCTCGGCCCGATCAGGGATGCCAAGCTCGACGAGGCGCTGCGCCACGCACTGGCCGAGGGCTTCGGGCTGATGGGCTGGAGCTACGACCGCCTGCGTGCGACGAGCAAGAACAAGTTCGGCAAGATCGCGCTCACCTCGCCGAGCAAGTCGTTCGAGTCCGGGCTGACGCGGGCTGGGTCTCGCCGAGCACAAACATCGCGCGCGACCTGAGCCAGACGCCCCGAACATCGCGACCCCGCGTGGATGGCCAGCGAAGCCCAGAAAATGGCGCGCAGGCCGGGCTCAAGTGCACCGTCTGGCTGCGCAGCAGCTCGAGAGCATGGGCCTTGTCGGGTGCAAAACCGTCGGCCGGGCCAGCGAGAACGCACCGTGCATGATCCGGCTCGAGTACACGCCCAAGAACGCGGGCAAGAAATCAAAGCCTGTCGTGCTCGTCGGCAAGACGATGACCTACGACTCGGCGGCCTGTCCATCAAGGTCGGCGGCGGCATGAAGGGCATAAACGCACGACAAGGACGGCGGGTGCGCCCGTCTTCGGCACGCGATCGCCACGGTCATCAAGCCCCGCCAGCGCGTCGTGGCGCTCATAATGGCGAGCTCAATCTCCGACGAGGCCCTACCGCCCCGATGACGTCCTCGAGTTCGCCAACGGCGTGACCGTCGAAGTCACCAACACCGACGCCGAGGGTCGCCTTGTGCTCGCCGACGGTCTCGTGCACGCGTGCCGGAAGGAAGACGCGTCCTCGATCATCGACATGGCGACGCTCACGGGCGGCGTGGTGGTCGCCTCGGTTCGGCGTTCGCCGGGCTGTGGTGCGACGACGACAAGCGCGGGCGTACCGAGGACGCGGGGGCGCTCGGCGAGCGTGTCTGGCGTTTGCCGCGACGAGCAGTACCGCGAGATGATGAAGAGCCCGGTCGCCGACATCGTCAACAGCGCACCGGTGCGCACACCGATCCGGGCGGCTTTCCTGAGTTACTTTGTCGATGAGGGGGCACGCCCGGGCGCACATCGATATCGCGGGCGTGCACGAGGCGAGCAGCCGAAGGGGCCGTTCATCGCGGGCCCGACGGGTTCGGTGTCCGGTTGCTGGCCGAATTCTTTGATATGCGATAAGACGATCCGGTTCGCCCGGAAGAAAGTTCTGG